>Ga0206799_1095_pt1 | contig 19266 bp, 17 predicted proteins | sample Alteio_BWOrgCont_67_FD_152900 | JGI IMG/M metagenome (GOLD analysis project Ga0206799, IMG submission 152900) | Enriched cells from forest soil in Barre Woods Harvard Forest LTER site, Petersham, Massachusetts, United States -... | ecosystem: Environmental > Terrestrial > Soil > Temperate forest >...
CTCCAGGCGTCGTTGCGCCTGAATATAATCGCCGGCATATGCATAAAAATGGTATATATTGTATTCACTACGTGCGAGCAACTTATAACAGTTGGCCCGTATCTCTGTTACTTTATCTTTGTATTGAGCAAATATATCTGCCTTTTCAAGAAATGTATCGGCTAATTCAATTGTTTTGTGGGTATTGGTTTGATCACGCTCAGCATCCAAAATAAGGTGTGCGGTACATTCTATAGCCTGATACAGTGCATATTCGGTATTATTACTGCCCGGATAGCTATTGACAAAGTCATTATAGAGCATAGCTGCTTTGTCATAGTGAAAGCCCTGGTGAATGAAATTTTAGCTCAGCCAGTAACTACCGGTACATCAGCACCGGAAAAAATAGATGCATCCGCCAAACAGAATGTCCAATCGGTTGTTACTGCAGCGAGTACTCAGGAAGTTGAATTGCAAAAAGCAGCTAATACCGCTGATAATACACAGCCACAACCGAGAACATCTGTTCCGGTGATTAGTTATTCTAAATTTGCTGTACCCGTCATCGTTACGATTACGGTTGCCGTTTGCGCAGCCATTGGCTACAAATGCTGGTCTAAAAAAGTAGATGCCTATGAGGACACGATCCCACCCGATGCAATCATTTCTCAATAGTAAAAACCGTTAAGAGGAGAAAAGCTATGAGTATAGCCAAGAAGTTGTTTTTATGCAGTGCTTTAGTTGCAGCGTATCCCGGGGTGTTGTTTGGCATGAAACCTGAAACGATCAAAAATATACTAGACAAGTGCAATCAATCAGGTGTGCTAGCAAAAGCAAACGCCGATGAGATACTTATTTATTGTGGCAGTGGTATGAAAGAAAATATACAAACTAAAAGTTGGCTATGTGTAGCATATAGTATTTTCGGCGACTACCAGACTGATCAGTTAATTGCTGCTATAAAAATGGGTAAGGTTTTCGGTAAGGATGTTTCAGCAATATGTAAAAGGCTGGATGATATTTTCGAGCAGGATAAGGCAAATGAAAAGGATGTTGAAAGAGTCAAGTCCTTTATAAATAATACTATAAAAACAGGACAAGTTGATAAGAATGACTTGAAAGGTCAGTTATCACAAACACATAATAACTCCAAGTATAAAATGAGCCTATTGATCGATGGGGCTACGGCTTATGATGAGACAATCGAATTACCAAAGAAAACCATGCTATCTTCTATTGGCATGTATAAAATAGCTCTGCTGGCAGTTGTTTTTGTTGCTGTTGCAGCTATTGTCTATACAGGGTGGTCTAAAAAAGTGAATGATCAAAAGAGAGATGCAGATGACGATACACATACGGCTGGCGAAATCATTTCTCAATAGTTTGTGTATGATTTAGATTTTACCAAGGCAATCGAAAGATCACTTTTTTTATAGCCCATTAGTTCATTAGCGTATTGCCATGTAATATCCGCGATGGACTTTTTCTATCGTCAGTCCTATACTGACAGCCTGTATTTTCATTGATTAAACCATTATTATTTAACTACTTATATGAATGCATGCAAAAAATTACTGTTAGTTACGTTTCTGGCAAGTCTACCTGTAGTATTAATTGGTATGGAGTACAAGGAACAAGCTTTGGCTCGCATTAAAAAGTCTGGCTACCTTGCGAAATTAATTGAAGGCGTGGACGAAGATATGACGATTGACAATTATCGTATGGATCGGATGGCAACAGACTTGGTTAATAGTAGAGCAGGGTTATATCAAGGCTTAGGGTTACAGATCTTGGCTGGTTGCGATACCGAGATACTGTTCGCTCCGGATCAAAATATTAATTTTATACAGTTGTGTACAGCAATTATTCCTTTCTTAGAGTCTCGCCATGCAAATAATAAAGATCAAAAGCGTGTTAAAAAATTCTTGAGAAAAGCGGTAGCGGCTAACCAGGTTGATATTGAAGAAATTAAAAGAATAGAAGTACCCACTAGTCACATCGCATTATGCAATACTGCATTGTATCTGCTGCTAGATCAGGTTGCTGAATCAGATTCAGAGTCTGAGGCTGAGAACGGTCCAAATGAGGTAGCGCCCGGCGATACTTCCAATACGCAACTTCAGCACTATACTGGGCCGGAGGCGCAGGTAACAGAGCACATTAATCAAGAGCCTGCCCAAGTAAAGCCCCAGGAACCGGCCGGTCATGAGAGCGATCAGAAAATTCAGAACAGTATATCAACTATCAGAACATATAAAGTTATCATTCCTGTGATAGGTATATGCGTAGCTGCCGCTATCGTCTACCAATGGTGTTATAAAAAAACGAAGAGTCCACAAACAGATGTTGATCCTGAAAATGATACTTCAGTGATACAAGAACAGCGGTATAAATCACATACTATTACGACAGGTATCTGATATTTGTTTGCGCACAGTGATGAAATTGACTTGTCATAACTACTTTCTGTAGAGTGATCTTATACGGACAAAGGATGTATATGGATCGCTCATTTTTAGGTATACCTATCTTTTTTATACTAAATCTATTGAGTATGGTGCATGTATATGCACACACTCATTGTAAAAGAAATTGTGAAACAGTCAGTCACTCTTTTTTGGATGTGCGCCCACCTTTTTTGTCTGCCTCTCCTGAACGTATCTCCATGTTTCGCAATGAGCAGATACACGCTTGTAAAGATGGCTATCATAATGCGCTACAAATGGTGCCTATGGGCAGCTCATCGCTTGATGCATCACGCACAGCCCGTTATTTTTCACCCATCTGTAATCAATCATTTATTGTAGATGAAAATCCGGCAGTGGTGGACAAGGATGTGCTATCACAGAATTTTAACGTAGTTACTAAAAATGGCGATTTCAGATCAGTCGTTTCACTTGCCCCGCAACAAACCTTTGTGGGTATTGGGTTTGAATATCGGCATGAGTGGTTACGTAAGGCAGAACACAACAGAGGGTGGTGGTTAAGTGCGTCCACCGTGCTACAGTATGTACGCAATACTATAGGACTCTGTGAGCATATTATTAATGATGGTGGCGGAGCCAACGTCACTGCCAACCCGGTTGCCGTTGATTCCATGGTGAAGGCCTTTCATCAAGAGGCATGGAAGTTTGGCCATATTGTACAAGGTTCACGTGAAAAAACGGGTTTTGCAGATATTGAGTTGCGTCTTGGGTACGAGTGGTTAAGTTGCACACCCTATCATCTTGAATCATATGTAGGCCTTTTGATTCCCACTTCTGATAAAGCAAATGGGCAGATACTTTTTCAGCCGTTGGTTGGCAATGGTAGACATTGGGGTTTTTTATTTGGTAGTAGAGCGGGATTTGATATAGCAGACTTGCCAGAGTATGGTATTCATCTGCGTATGGAGCTCGCAAATCATACGCAATTTTTACTCGGCGATCATCAAACACGTGCTCTAGATCTAAAAAATAGACCCTGGAGTCGCTACCTTGACTTGTATGTAAATCAGGAGCAAGCAGAGCGCGCCGCCCTATTAAATGATAGATACTTGGCAACGCCCGGTATTAATATTTTGACGTTACCAGTTACGGTAAAACCGGGCATTTCAAACACGGTCAATACGGCATTTGTAGCCACATGGCGCCAGTGCTATGGAGAATGCGGATATAATGTGTATGTACGTAGTGCTGATTCTGTTGGCTTGAGTTGTCCATGGCAAGAGGGATCAGCCATCAAGGCGCTTAATGGTCAAGGAAACACGAATCCGGTACGTACCATTGCAGGCAATGAGCTGATAGAGCAGATCGCAGTACCTCTAGCCGATTACCAATCAAGCCTCATACGTGAATCTGATCTTGATCTACAAACAGCAACGCATCCATGCACATTGTTGCAAACAATCTATGGGGTCGTGGGATACACATGGAATACACGACATCCACTCTTTCTAAGTGCAGGAGGTTCGTATATGTTTACCAATGCTGCGCATGCAACTGCAGCACTACCGCGTTTAATGCTCTGGGGAAAATGGGGAATAGCTTTTTAAGTTTTTTATAAAAAGGAAAAAAGTATGAGAAATAGGATGCAGTGTTTGATCTTCATGTTTATCTGGCATAGTCTACTCACACCACAAAGTCATCCACGCGCACGATCTGTAATAACAGCAATTCAAAATCAACTACCACACTTACAAATGCGATATGATCCAAATGTAGCGCAAAGTATTCAATACCATATTGATTTATTGCGGCAACTTGCGCCGGGAGAAGCTGATAAATATCAACAACAATTGAATGCTCTGATGACCAGTCGCCGGGTTACACCAGCTCAGACATCACCACGAATACCACCCACACCGCATGATGTGCCGAACCCATCTGCCCCACCCATACAGAATCCGGTTATTTCCGGACCACCGCTCGATTCACCACTGGCCTTACCGGTTACAAGACCGGTGCCACCCACACCAGCACCAACCGATGTACCACAGCCACCGCTACGACCATTACCTTGTGTGCCTGTAGCATGTGCACCCATCGCATGCATCACAGATATGGAACCTAAAAAACAATTAGCAGACATACAGCAACGAGCGCTGCAGGTATTGCAAAAATTTGTACCAAGAGTGAAAAATCAGCCGCTGGATGAAGCAAAAAAAATCCTATTGCAAGAATTGCGCCATTATATAGTAGAATCATCACGTAAAAATGGTCTGATAAAACAGAAAGCGAGCGAAATACGTACGGGTAACCAGGTCGCTCGGCATCTGATAGCCATAGATTTTGATGTGACTATCAAGACGTATGAATCGCTGACTATTGCGCTTGATATATGCGAGTTGCTGTATGGAGCCGAGGTCTTTAAACTAATGAAAGACCAATTTGAGGAAGTGCGTACTGATTTTCATAACATGGTGTTTGCTTACGCACAAGCATTGGTAGATAATATGGCGCGCATGATGACAGATTCGCTACCCTCAGTTCGTGATGCCATTACTTCAGAACAAGAGATTGGTCAAGCCATCGGGGTGATCATTGATCTGGCAATGACGGTCCACGTGCTCGAAATGCTTCATCTGCCGCGTATAGCCTTCAATCTTGAATCATCAGCGACGCAAAAAAAATTGATTAAAAGTATGATTGATCTTTTTAACGCTTTACAAGAAGTGCTGGTACAGGTCAGGATAGGATTTGACGATTTACAAGTACAGCCCTTGTGGCTGAAAATTGAGCAAAAAAATTTTTATGATTTGACCGCGTCTGTATTAGCTATCTACGTTGATGCTATGCCTGCTGATGCATTGTCGGTAAATCAGAAAAAGGATCTGTATGATAAGGTAAAGACCACGCTGAACCACATGCATATTACGGTATTAAAAATGCGTCTTGCTCCAAAACCATCAGTGTCGTGATTGACTATTGCAAAAAAACTGATAGGGATAGGTAATAATCGTATCCCTATCAGTTTTAGATGCATTGTTATCGGGAGTCATGTATGAAGCGTTTACTGCGTATCGGTTGTATTTTACCACTACTTATTGTTACCCAGATGTTGGCAAATTCGTGTGCCAATAGTTGTTCATGTGCACATACCAGCAAAAGTTTTTTTGCAATACGTCCACCTTTTCAAGAATCATCGCCTGAGCTGGTATCCGGGTATCGCTATGAGCGGTACCATGCGCGTACAAGTGGTATCGATGGCGCTATACAAATCGTAGGATTTGGCGGTCAGTCTACCAATCCAACAGCCCTTGCCAAGTACTTTATGCCTTTTTGCAACAAGCAACTCAAGGCAACTCTTACTGAAGAAGAATTTCCTCGCGATGCTGTATATGCACAACATTTCAATATTTTCACGCAGACCGGTACCTTTGAAAGTGTCTTGACCTTTTCACCCAAACAGACCTATGGCGGGCTTGGCGTTAGTTACCGACAAGATTTTTTGGCAAATAAAGATCGCACTGGCTTTTTTTGGGCGAGCATTTCGCTGCCCGTTGAACATGTGCGCAATGATATGGAACTATGCGAGAAAGTAACTGATACCGGTGGTGGTGCAAACCCGGATGATGACGTAACCGTAGTGGCCAATATGACGCAAGCATTCGCACAAACAGACTGGCAATTTGGTAAAATTATGTGCGCTCAATCACTCACGGGTGTTGCCGATGTGCAGGTTAAACTAGGCTATGAATGGCTACATCCCCTGTGCCATGTAGAAGCCTATATTGGCGCTACCATACCGACTGGTAATAAACCGACGGGTAAATTTGTGTTTGAACCGGTGGTAGGAAATGGCAGGCATGGTGGTATTATGTTTGGCAGCGCGTGCGGCTTTGACTTGTGGCATAACAATGGCACCTCATTACATATCGAGTGGGCAATTAATAATCAGTATTTGTTTTCCAATACCCAACATCGTTCTTTTGATTTGAAAGGTAAGCCGTGGAGCCGATACATGGAAGTGTACGCCAATCAGGCAGAAGCGCAAGCAGCACACGATCAAACCAACTTGCAACTACGGGCAAATCAGTCCTCTGACGGGATTAATATTTTTACCAAGCCAATGCATGTAACGCCCGGTTTTTCCTATAACGTCAATGCCGCATTAGTGGTAAATAGTGTGCGCGGATTTAGTGGTGAAATTGGCTACAATGTCTACTCACGTGATCAGGAATGTGTATCATTAGATTGTGGGTGGGTAGAGGGCCCCGCACTTAAAGCACTGTTGGGTGACGGCGCTACGCAGCCATTGCGTAACATAACGCCTAACATAGATATAGATCAAGAAATCACACCAGTTCCACTGGCAGATTATGCTGACAGCATCATCAAGTTAGAAGACTTAGATCTGGACTCTGCAGCACACCCCGCATACCTGTCACATACTTTTTATGGTACAGCTGGTTATCGATGGGACAAGCGCAGCTACCCAACCTTTGCGAGCTTGGGCGCCTCGTACGAATTTTCAACAGTATCAAATGCCGTGCTTGATCGGTGGATGGTCTGGGGCAAAGCAGGGGTTTCGTTTTAGAACGTCGTTACCGACGTGTAATGGGCTCAAAGGCGATTTGATATCCTATAGCATTGAGTACATGGCTAAAGGTATCAAGCGTGATATTCTTACGTTTTCCTGTTTTTAATTCTTGAATAATGGTAGGAGACACACCCGCCTCTTGAGCAAGCTCTCGCACCGACAGGTCATCTTTTGCCATTGCCACAATCAACAATTCAGCTATCAGAAGTTCCTGATATTCTTGGTCGATACGAGCTTTACGGGTTTTGTTTTGGGTAATACGGTCGTACGTAGATTTAAGGATATATTTCACCCATACTGAAAAACCACTGACGAAATTGTAATTCCCTCATTGGCAAAGTCAATATAATGCCTAAATACAATGCCTATCTATTTTTGAGAACACGTTTTGACCACTAAAATTGCTCGACGTTCCCTTTTGCTTTCACCTATTTTTTCGGTAGACTACTTATTCTCAATACAGTCAAAGTATGGAAAACTCGGATTCAAAACTATTGGCTTTTTTGGACCCTTTGAACAAAAATCACTTTAAGCAAAAAAATCTTCATTAATAGGCTGCTCGCTATCACTATCTAGCAATGCATCTAATGCATCTTTAGCGCTTGGCTTCACGTCTTCAACTATTGGATCTGCTATACTTTCTTTGGGCGTCATAGTGCCATCAAGTAGCGCTTTTATGCGCTCATTGCGCAGTTCTCGTTGTCCGGGCAACGAAAAACGGCTAAAGTCCCCATACTCACTAACCATCTGTTCTATGCATTGTATTGGAGTTTTGCCTTTGAGGTTTTCCAATGTTTTGTCAGCTTTATATAGCAAAAGCACCTCTACACAATGCTCGAATCCATTACGAGCAGCGAAATGCAAGGCGGTATCTCCATTATTGTTTTGATGATTAATCGTAGCTTCCATTTTAATAAGTATTTGTATGTATGGAATTGAATATTTTTCCGTATTAACGGCGAACATCAGAGGTGAATCACCATAGGAAGTCGTATGATTTACCTGCGCACCTGCAAGCAAAAACATTTCCACGGGATTATTGAAAGGAGGAGGAGCTACCATCTGTAAAGCCAGATTGAGGCAATTTTGTTCATCAAGCTCTTTACCATCTTTAAGCCACGAACACACCAATTTCTTTTTTTGCACTTGATCCAACCTGCTATGCCACCAACGGCATGTCTGTTGCAACGCCAAGACAGAGCGAACGGTGGCCCAGGTGGTGTTCATCGATAAGAATTTTGGCACAACGTCAAGCGGGATAGCAGACAACGCAGATTGTGTTTGGGGTTCAACTGGCCCCTTATAATCCATGCTTGATATATAATTGGTCGATACCAAACACGACACTAATAACATTACATGCACTTGCATAGCTGCATTCTCCCATAGAAAAAGGATATATTTCACGTATACTGAAAAAACATTGATGAAATTGTAACTCCCCCATTGCCAAAGTCAATAAAATGCCTAAAATACATCGTTTATCTGCGCATGATGCGCAAAAAATTGCCGCCGGCCAAGTAATTGAGCGCCCGGCTGATATTATTAAGGAATTAGTAGAAAATGCTCTTGATGCACAATCCACCCATATTACCGTATACATAGAAGATGCGGGCAAAAAATTGATTCGTGTGGTTGATGATGGCTGTGGTATGGATGCCGTTGATGCGTGTATGTGCTTTGAAAAACATGCAACCAGTAAGCTACGCACCATCGAGCAATTGGATAACCTCAGTACGTTTGGCTTTCGCGGGGAGGCTATGCCCAGCATTGCAGCAGTATGCAAAGTCACTCTTATGACTCGCAGTGCAGACACTGCAGAAGGTATTAAAGTATGCGTGCAGGAAAACGTCATACAATCAACTGATACAGTCCCTGCACCTTTTGGCACTGAGATCAGTGCTGCCGACCTTTTTTACAACATGCCAGCACGTCAAAAATTTCTCAAAAAAAAAGATACTGAATGGCGCCATATACTGCAGTTAATGCAGGCTTTTTGCCTTGATTATCCAAGCATACATTTTAAAGTGATTGCGGATGGCAAACAACTACTCCATTGCCCTGCCGTTGATAGCATCGTCAATCGCTTTGCACAGCTCTGGGATCACACGCTATCGGCACATATGCTACCGGTAGATGCCAAAAAAGAGAGCGGTAACTTAACCATTACGGGTGCTATTTCAGATCACCAACAATTTCGATTTGATCGCAGCGGCATCTTTATTTTTATCAACAATCGCTGGGTAAAAAATTTTAAATTAACTAATGCATTAATCAAAGGCTACATGAACGTAGCACCAGCCGGACGCTATCCCATTGCTTGCATAGCACTGAGCATCGACCCTACGCTCGTTGATATCAATATTCACCCGCGCAAAGAAGAAGTCAGTTTTGTGCATCCGGTGGTCGTTGAAAATTTTATTAAAGATACGGTCAAAGCACGGCTTGAAGAAAATATAGCGGCATATATAAGGCAACCCGCCGCTACCCTTTTACCCCTTCCAGCCCTCGCTAAAGCTATGGAGGACAAGACGGCGGACAGGCGGGTCGAGCGGGACCGATCTTGGCAATCCCTCGATACATTTACACATAGATCATCAACAACAATGCTCTTGCCAAAACAACATCCTATCAAACAAATGGAGTCCGTAAAAACAGCATCCATGCATATGAGTGGGGAACCAACACCAACATATACCCCTTTCAATTTTGATGCTCCAGTTGATGAAAAACATAAATTGGAAAAGCAAATCCCCATCCCCGCTCGCCCTGAACTTGTTGAAGGGTGGCGGAAAAAACACCATGACTTTCACCTGATCGGCCAATATCACAACACTTATCTGCTCATTGAGCAAGAGAATGGTCTATTTTTAGTTGATCAGCACGCGGCGCACGAACGCATTTTATATGAACGATTTGGCACCCGCTTTGAGGATATCACCACCGTATCGCTGCTGTTTCCTCAACTTATTGCACTTTCAGCTCAGGACATTGTCGCTCTTGAGCCATTTTTATCACTTTTGCAGCAATTTGGTATACACCTAGAACAGTTCGGCACAAATCAATTAAAAATTACGGCATTGCCTATAGCTATCAAAGATATCAACATGCGTGACTTGATAGAACAAGTTGTTGGGTGGATAAGTGAGCACAGCAATCTTGATGAACGGCTGCTTGCTGACACTATACATGAAAAGATACGGGCGCAAATGGCATGCAAAGCTGCGGTCAAAGCAGGTGATGTGTTGACACTACCGCAAATGAATCAATTATTACTGGATCTGTATAACAGCGAAAATCGCCTGACTTGCCCGCACGGCAGACCAACCGGCTGGTTACTCAGTTTGCATGAAATAGAAAAAAAGTTTAAGCGGAAGACATAAAAATTAGTGCTCTTTCTGCCACTCCTTCATATATGCAACGCGAGCATAATCTGATGGGTGTGTAGATATTTTAAGATAATCAGCAAAGGGTATTAATACGTAATGCTCCATTTCTCGTAGTTTTTGTGTAAGCCAACCCTTCACCCCTTTCTCAGGTACCTCTGTGTGACTGCAAAAATAGTGTATGCCACCCGATGCACTGTGTAAGTATTGACATGCAGCAATGTCAGCTTCGTATTCATGCCGCTGCATGTGCACCATATAATTTCTATAACATCCATAACAAAGTGTGCTTAGAGCGCTCAAAGGAAAAACAAATTTGGCAGCTTTGAGATTTTTGGTACATATAATATCAATAATGGGATGTATGGCCCCAAGGGTAAGACCGGCGAACAGAGCACCAAGATATAAAAACACTTCTTTGCCGCATTTACGAACCATGTACGATACCCAAGCCGGATCTTTCTCGTGGCAATGCCCTAGCATATAATGAGCTGCTTCATGGAATAAAATAAAGAGCTTTTTCTCATCAGATAATAGCCGCCATTGCTGCGCACACAGTGTTATACATGGATTGTGATATTCTTTACCATCCCCCCCTATGAGCGTTGCAATACTAATAGAACCACAACTATGAGCTTTTTCAACGATCTGAATAATCGGGTAAGACATCTGAGTAGTATCAATCATCTGATTAACCAATGTCGCGTCTTGCTCAGACAAATTGATTCCTTGATAGGTAAAAAATTTGCCATGAAATACCAATGGTCTATTTTCTGCACCTAACCCACCCCAAGACATGGTTACTATGAAAACCCAACCCAGGTGGAATGATACTAGGTATTTGCTACTGATCTGCATATAAAATCCCTTCCATTTACTGTAATATCCCTAGCGTATACGATCGATATACAAAAGTAAAAGGCCCACCACAGAGGTTTCTAATAGAAAACATTGCGCTGGAACTATTGCTCATTCTGTCAGAGCTTCCCATTGAGCAACCGCCTGCACATGCTTTTGTTTTACGTCTTGCAACTTCTGCTGCGCTTGGGTAAATTCCGGTGTGCCGTAGGTCAATTGTGCAAAATTCTGCTCTATCCGCGTAATCTCTTTTTCTAATTTTTCTATGGTACGCTCCAGTGCAGCAGCATCAGTGCGACCATCCGTTGATTCTGGCTTCTGTTTTTTTGCTGACCGCTCGGATTTTTGTTTGACTGGATTTTGTGAACTTTCCATTTGTCGTTTGCGATACAGATATAATTCGTAATTGCCTGGATATAAGGACGCACCATCAGCAGATAGTTCGATGATATCAGTGGCTAATTTTGCCACAAAATCATGGTCATGCGATACAAACACGATCGTTCCCTGATAGGTTTGTAGCGCGCGCAATAAAATATCTTTTGACGGAATATCAAGGTGGTTAGTTGGCTCATCAAGTAGTAGGACATTGGCTTGTTGTAGCAATACCTTAATCATACCAACGCGGTTTTTTTCACCACCGCTCAGTACTTTTACCTTCTTGGCAAGATCATCCGAACCAAACAAAAAAGACCCGGCAAATGCGCGGATTTTTTGTTCATGAATAGTTTGATGTGCCTCATACAAATTTTCAAGCATTGTCTTGTCAAGCTTTAGTGCTGCTGTCTGGTCTTGATCAAATACCACAGCCTTGACATTATGCCCTAATTCCACCGAGCCGCTTTGTACGGGCAATTTACCGGTAATAATATTAAATAGCGTCGTTTTGCCCACTCCATTTGGCGCAATCAACGCTACTTTTTTGCCCCGTTCAACTTCAAAATTGACGTTATGAAAAACCTGTTTAGCACCAAAAGTCTGGGCTACATTGTGCACGGTCAATACCAGTCTGCCCGGTTGCACAATGGGTGGAAAAGTAAAGTGAATGCTTGAAGGCTTTGGAGGCATTTCAATGCGTTCAATTTTTTCAACCGCCTTGAGCATACTCTGTGCCATTTTCCCTTTGCTGGCACTGGCACGAAAGCGATCAATTGTCTCCATTTTTTGTTTTATATCTTTTTGCTGGGTCTTAAACGCCGATTCAAGCAATGCTAAGTCATGCTCTTTCTGTATCTCATACGTTGTATAATTACCCGCATACATTTTTGCGGTGCTTTTCTCACCTGTGCCCAAAGCGTAATAAAGTGCTGGATCAAGTTCAAAAATCGAAGTACAGAGTTCATTGAGAAAATAACGGTCATGACATACTATCATAAAACCAAATGGGGCTGTTTTTAAAAATTGTAAAAACCATTCTTGTGCTACTATATCAAGGTGATTAGTCGGTTCATCAAACAGATAAAAATCAGCTTTTTGTAGTAATAATTTGGCAAGGACAACGCGCATTTTCCAGCCACCACTTAATGAAGCGACCGCCTCATCAAGCTGTGATTCTTTGAACCCAAGTCCCATCAATACTTTTTTAGCCTCTGCTTGCAATGCATCAAGGTCATGCTCATATAGTTCGCCGCACACATGTGCATACTCTTCCAATATTCCAACATTATCGCCTTGCTTTTCGAGCAATTTCTCCAATGTTTCTTTTTTTTCCTGTAGACGCGCGACAAACTCAAATGCTGTATAAGTCTCGTCAATGATAGATTTAGTCGATTGCAGCACCACCTCCTGCGGCAAATAGCAAATATTGGCACCCTTGGCTATGGCGATAGAGCCATCATCAAGCACCTGCTTACCGGCTATTGCCTTAAGCAAGGTGGATTTACCGGAACCATTTCTGCCCACCAGACCTATGCGATCAGTCGGGTTACAGGTAAAAGAAACATTTTTGAAAATTGGCTGTTCACCAAATGCAAGACAGAGATTATGGGCATTTATCATGATAGGGTCGACACCTGAAAGGTTATGAAAATAAGTTACACATTAATTAAAAACTATATATATCATTCGAGCTCTTCAAGCCCATCTTCTAAGGTAGCTTCCCAGACTTCACGCTCTTGCTCTTCTTCTTGCCACTTTTCAGGGTCTTGCTGCAGGGTTTCATATGCCTCATTTGCCTGTTGCAGAATATGCGCACGCTTAGATTTTTCACTAACTTTGATTGATTTGGGCATAATTTGCTACTTCTGTTTGATTGTTACTATTATAGGAGTCACGATAGTGCTACTTACTACGCATGACGTACAAAGGCTTCATATCGGCTGCTACTAATGCAGCATGCAATTGATTAATAAGGTTATTTTGCATGGATCCCATCGATTCCCGTTGTGTCCACGCATTGACCATCAAATGCCGCGCGCTGCCTGACACCGCCTCAAGTTCCACCGAATATAATGGCTCTCTTTTAATTTGGTTATTATTACGTACGACTGCATCAATCGTAGTGAGAATCCTTTCAAGAGAACCTTCATCAGCCGAGATGCCCAGCGCTATGCGTACTCGACGCGTAGGATAGTAGGTAACATCGGTAAGATTTTCTTTTATTAAACGCTCATTGGCAATACGTACTAACTTGCCATCATACGTGCGTACTTTGACTGAAAAAAGATCTATAGATTCTACCACCCCTTCCACTGAATCACAGATAATTTCGTCACCAATACTTAAAAAATTTTCTGATAATAAAAAAAGTCCGCTAATTAAATTGGACATACTCGTTTGTGATGCAAAACCAATGGCAACACCAGCAACGCCGGCAGCACCCAGCAATACCGATAAATCAATACCCAGCACATGGGCTATATTTATAATTATGATTACCAATCCTGCATACCAAATAATTTTGCCTAGAATAAGCCGTACATTAGGCCTGCTGTGGACCGAATCAAGTGCCCGATTTGAAAGCCATAGCAATACACGCACAACTAAAAAGCCAAGCAACAAAATACCGGCTATGAGAAGAGCTTTGGTAACTGCCGCATACACAACAGCTTCATTCACCACCATGTTAAGTAAATAGTTCATCATTTTCCTTTCTACACACTATTATCGCATACGCGAAAACCAGGCCCGCATTGCAATTGATTGCATCGAACCGCCCCCGGTCAAACGTATGCCATAGTTTATAATCACTAGAGCAATAATTGCGCCCAAAACCTGAAGAATGAGTTGTCCGGCAGCAAAGATAAGAAGAACAAAGCCGGCTATCATAATTAGGTAGCCAAGAAAAATAGTATACTTATTGTGCGCCATAATAATCCTGTAAATATCTGTTTATCCAATGCCTTTCTATACATAGAGTACCTGTTTTAAACAGGAATGAAATACTAGATTATATATGACTCTAGATTTTTCCTTATTAATTCATTAGCTTAGATAAGTAAGTTATATTGTACATACCCAAGGAGTTGATACCATGGCATACAGTGTTAAATCTAAAAAAAGCGCCAAAACCTACTATCTACATACTAAAGAAGTAGAATTGGCAGGCGGACGTAAGCAAAGAATTTATTACTTTGCTGGCAAAGCAGAAAAAAATGCGCTCGATGAATTACCAGCTGGTTATGAAGTCATGGAAAATAGCCGCACTGGTCTTCCAATGTTGCGCAAAAAGAAAAAGTAAATAGACAGCACGCAAAAAGCGGGTGGTAATGCCCGCTTTTTTGTTGTCTAATCCTCAGGAAAAACATGGGCCATACAATCATAGTTCTTGTACAACCCAGTGCCCTAGATACCTTATTTCGCTATTCCCACTCAAGAGCACCGGCGGTCTGGTACTCGGTTACGCGCGATTCAAAGAAGTTCTTTTCTTTACTCAAGTCAGTTGATTGAGACATCCATAAGAATGGATTTTTAGTACCATATACTTTTGGTAAATCAATACGTTCCAATCTACGATCGGCAATATATTCTACATATTCACAAAATTGTTCGGCATTAATTCCTAATACTCCTTGTGGACATGCGTCGATAGCATAGGTTTTTTCAAGTTCCACTGATTGCTTTACCAGCGCTACAATTTCTTTCTGGAATACGTGATCCCATACGGCAGGATTTTCTGCCTTGATTGTATTGATTAAATCGCATCCAAATGCCAAATGCAGACTTTCATCACGCATAATAAATTCGAATTGTTCACCGATGCCGATCATTTTGCCTTGTCGCTTGAGCGCAAGCATCATAGCAAAGCCCGCATAGAAAAAAATTCCTTCCATGATGACATAAAATCCAATAAGATCATGTAGAAATTTTCGTATGTTTTCTTCACCTTCTGTACTGAAATTTGGATCTAGTATAGATTTTGTTAAATTTACCACAAAATCATCTTTTGCTTTGATAGAAGGTACCGTCGCATACATGTTATAAATTTCATCTGGATCGAGTCCGAGGGAATCGCAGCAATAAATGAAAGTGTCGGTATGAATCGCTTCCTCAAAAGCTTGGCGCAATAGATATTGGCGACACTCAGGATTGGTAACAAATTTATATACCGTAAGTACCAAATTGTTTGCTGTTAGCGATTCTGCTGTTGAAAAAAACCCCAAATTCCACAAGATCAAGCGTCGTTCCGGTGCTGACAAGGCTGTCGGTGATGACCATTGTTCTACGTCATTTTGCATAGCAATTTCTTCTGGTGTCCAATTATTGGCAACACCGTCTTTATAATGTTGACGTGCCCATAAATAACTCATGGGTAATATTTTATTGGGATCGACCGCGCAATTATTAATAATTCCCTTTAATGCCATAGCATAATCCTTTCTATATAGCAGTATATATCACTCATTGGCATGATTCACATGATGGATCTTCAATGATAGAACATGATTTACCCGTCATGGCCGTCACTGAAGCCGCTTGATCAGACTCATGCCCATTATCTGTCATGTCATAATCTCTTTTTTGGGTGAAACCAAATTTTTTTGCATCCAGCGTCGATTTCTCAATCTGAGTAGCGCCTAGGGTGCGTAAATAATAGGTTGTTTTTAGGCCATGTTGCCACGCAGCTGTGTAAATGTCATTGAGTAATTTTCCTGATACACCTTTCATAAACACATTATGTGACTGACTTTGGTCAATCCATTGACCACGCGCTGCGGTAATCTTAATAGACCAAACCGGATCAATCTCAAATGCTTCCTTATACTTATTTTTCAACGATTGTGGAATGCGAGCAATATGCTGAATGCTGCCATCATAATATTTCAGCTCATCACGCATGTGCTGATCCCACAAATTGAGTTTTTTAAGATCTTCAAACAAATAGCGATTGACTACGGTAAATTCACCGGACATATTCGATTTGACGTATACATTCTTATAAATTGGTTCTATACAGGGAAAGCAGTTTGCTACCGTTGATATAGTAGCTGTTGGGGCTATAGCCATCGTATTAGAATTTCTCATGCCATAGCGGCTGATCTGTTCTCGAACGGGAGACCAATCTAGCACACCTGCCGGGGTTGGAATAATAGCTTCTCCGCGTTCTTTTTCTAATAATTTCAATGTATCTTGTGGCAAGATGCCCCGATCCCACTTGGAGCCCTTATACGATTCATACGTACCGCGTTCCTGTGCCAAGGCGCAGGAAGCGAGTATCGCATGATAGGCAATTTTTTCAGTAACCTGATTGGCAAAATCAAGTGCTGCCGGTGAATCAAATGGTATGTCAAGCATGAACAATGCATCTTGAAATCCCATTTGCCCAAGGCCAACTGGTCGGTGTTTTAGATTAGAATGTTGACCTTCTATTGTTGGATAAAAGTTAATATCAATCACATTATCTAGCATTCGTAATGCAAGCTCTACCGTATCTGCAAGCATCTGGCTATTAAGACCACCCTCAACAATATGGTATGCTAAATTTACCGATCCTAAATTACATACCGCGGTCTCGTCTGCTGAAGTATTAAGCGTAATTTCCGTACATAAATTTGAGCTATGGACTACGCCGACATGGTCTTGCGGAGAGCGTACATTACATGGATCTTTGAATGTAATCCATGGATGCCCAGTTTCAAAAAGACGACTAAGCATCTTACGCCATAATTGTTTTGCTGGTATTTTTCTAACCATCTTGATGCATCCGGCGTCTGCCTGATGCTCATATTCTTCATAACGATTCTCAAAGGCTATACCATACATATGATGTAAATCGGGTACTTCATGTGGTGAGAATAATGTCCAATCTTTATCTTCACGTACCCGCTTCATAAATAAATCCGGTATCCAATGTGCCGTGTTAATATCATGAGTACGACGACGTTCATCACCGGTATTTTTTTTCAAATCTAGAAAATCTTCTATATCAAGATGCCACGTTTCAAGATACATTACACAGGCACCACGACGATTACCACTGCGATTAATTGCTGCAGTAACATCATTGGCTATTTTTAAGAATGGGATCAATCCTTGGCTTTCTGCATTGATAGCTTTCACTATTGATCCCATTGAACGAATATTGGTCCAATCATTAGCAACGCCACCAGACCATTTTGCTAATTGTGCGTTGTCACCATACGATTTAAAGATATGCTTCAAATCATCTTCCACGGTTGTTAAAAAGCAGGAGCTTAATTGCGGATGTATAGTACCAGCATGCAATAGGGTAGGTGTACTTGGTATATAGCGCATTTGTGACATCACGGTATAAAATTTCATGGCCCACATATTTTTGTCACGCTCTTGGATGGCAAGCCCCATAGCAATACGCATCCAAAATATTTGTGGTAATTCAACCCGGCGATTATCTTGTTTTGAAAAGTATCGTTTATATAAGGTGCTTAAGCCCATAAAATCGAATAATGTATCTCGTTCTGGTACCAATGCTTGTGCCAAATAAGCAAGATCAAATTCTGCTAATCGCGCATCAAATGTTTTGGCTTGTATGCCATCATTCATAGCAGTCACAAAGTGGTGGCGATATACGGCATCAACATCAGATGATGCCGTTGAAAGACCTGTTGCTTCCCGATATAATTTTTTAAATAACAGACGTCCCGCCACAAAACTATATGCCGGATCAATTTCTGCATGTACCGTTGCTCCTAAAATCAGCGCATCGATAATTTCTTGATCGGTAATACCATCAAATAAATTTTTACATGCCTCATATACAATACGATCAACATCAACAATGGTTTCATATCCAATCGCTGCCCATGCAACAGTCGCACGTAAACGATCGATATTTAACTTCTCTTGTGTTCCATCGACAAGCTTTATCGTATATAAAGCATGCGGTATTTTGCCTGCATTTTTATGTAATGATTCATTGTACGGAAGGCCAAACTTTTGTGTCGATGTGTTATTTTGTTCTTGTTCCATTGTATCCTTTCATAAGTATAAAATCTGTAAGTAATTTTTCCTCCAAAGCGAAAATTTCCCTCGCGTATCCTTTTACGCGTGTTGCACGTGCCCGACGCACTTTATGAGGCTATACATTTTTTATTTTTGACAATTGTGACTATGTGAATAATCTGAAAGGTCGCCCTACTAGATAGGTTAGCGGTTTGATTGCGCGTAATCAAATAGTTTTTTAAAAAAAAATTGTCAAAACATATTCTTAAATTTTTTGTCATTTAATCTTGCGAGTATATACTCATTGTAAAATATTATCTGTCTTCCTGTGGCCTGTGTCGTATGCGATGGATACGCAAAACCCAGCACTCATACTCAATTAAAAATACATAAAACATAATAAGTGGATCTATAAAAAAATAAATAATACAAAGTTGATTAAATCAAAAGTGATTCTCATTCTATCAATGTCAAAGTAGGCCAAGGTTCGTAGATAAAAATAGAACGAGCTTTGTGAAAAAAGTGCTCCAGGGTCAGATTAATTCCTTGTAGATAATGACGTACTATGTCAGTACCAACTGCATGATCGAAATATTCAGAAAATTCCAATTTAATGCCGATGTCTTTAAAAAAATGAAGTACACATAAAAAGGCATTAAATGAA
>Ga0206799_1015_pt1 | contig 19132 bp, 21 predicted proteins | sample Alteio_BWOrgCont_67_FD_152900 | JGI IMG/M metagenome (GOLD analysis project Ga0206799, IMG submission 152900) | Enriched cells from forest soil in Barre Woods Harvard Forest LTER site, Petersham, Massachusetts, United States -... | ecosystem: Environmental > Terrestrial > Soil > Temperate forest >...
TTTTATGGCTACGATAAGATCGTGCCGCAGCTGCCTGTAATGCGCTTAGTTCCCCATGATTTGACCGGTATCATGCGGCTGCGTGAGATAAAAAAATATCTTGCCTATGCGCATCAGATGTCTGAGTTGTATAGTTATGCGTTGTATGATGAATCATTTTTATCCCAAATTGGTTATGTACCACAACAAACTTTACAAGTCGAAGATCCAGTATCAGCAAATTGGCAACGATTAGTAACTTCATTGATTCCCCATCTGAGCAAGGCGGTTGTTCACAATGCGACCACCCAAGATCAGTTACGTTTTTTTGAATGGGGCCGTACGTGGCAATATGATGGTCATGTGTCAGAAAGCAAAAAACTTGCCGGTATTATTTTTGACAAGCGTACACCAATTGATTTTTATTACGGCAAAACTATTATCGAAGATATGTTACGCATGGTTGGTCTGAAAAATGTGCGTTTTGCACAAATTACCAAGCCATCTGATCCCTGGTATGCGCCATACTTAACGGCAGAGCTTATATATGATACTAAATCGATTGGCTTTATGGGTATAGTACCTGATAGTTATATTTCGTTCCGTGTCGATGGGTATGCTCTGGTATTTGAATTGGATGGCGATTTCCTGATTGATACGCCGACTATTGAGAAACGGTTTGTACCAAGCTCTAAATTTCCTGAGGTGCAACGAGATGTGAGCGCGTTGGTTGGACGACAACATAGTGTAGCATTGTTGCAAACATTGATTGCTTCTTCTGACCCACGAGTGGTATCGGTTGAGCTGATTGATTTTTTTGAAAAGGATGAATGGGTAGATAAGCGGTCATTATCATTGAGATATGTGATCTGTGATGCAACAAAGACATTGACCACACAAGAAGTTGATGCAATCTCAGACCGTGTTGTACAGGATTTAACAGCGCTTGGAGGTATCATTCGATGATGCGGCTAAGACAGGTGGCATTGTATAGTATACTTTTTTGTGTAATTGTATGTGTCGATCGCTTATCAAAAGCGTTTGCAATTCTCTATTGCCAAGATGCGGTAGCTATGACCCCATTTTTATCTTGTGATCTAACATTTAATCGCGGTATTTCATGGAGTATGTTTCATGCAGATGCACAGTTGCCTTTTTTAATCGTCAGTGGTGTAGTACTACTTGTTACCCTTGTCTTGGCATATTATACCTACAGACGATATGTACACAATCATTCGATTATTGGTGAAGTAACGGTCTTGGCCGGTTCATGCTCAAACTGTATTGATCGTGTACTCTATGGAGGTGTTGCAGATTTTATAAGAATTTTTTATCAAGATTGGTCGTATCCAAGTTTTAATTGTGCCGATGTAGCAATAGTTATTGGTGTTGTATATATGATTTGGGAGCACTACAAAGAATGATGAAATGGTATACCTTTTTAGCAACTCTGGGTCCTATTGGTTATTTACCGGCCCCCGGTACGATTGCTACACTTCTTGCGCTTCCTATAGTCTATAATGTTCAGCTGTTATTATCCAATACTGCATGGTATATAGTCGCTTGTGTTGGTGCATGTATAATCGGATTAGTAGTGGTACATAAGACCTTACATTATCTCAATCGGTTTGATGATCCGTCGGAGATAGTAATCGATGAAGTTGTCGGATGTATGATAACGTTTATAGGAATTGATTGGTCAGTCGAATCTGTGTTGCTCGGGTTCATTCTATTTAGATTTTTGGATATTTTTAAGCTTGCCGGCATTCATTATGTACAGCAGCTAGAAGATGAGTGGGGTATCATGTTAGATGATGTAGTAGCCGGTATTTTGAGTAATCTGATACTGCATTTATTTTTTTAATGTATGTCAATTAATATATATAGTTATGCCAAATATCTGTTGTCACTACTGGGACGTGCTATTACGATTCCGTTTTGCGCATATTGCCGTGTACTTTTGGCCGATGACAGGGCATTATGCGTTGAGTGTATTGCTCGTATCACGCCAATTGTGTCTACAGCGATTGATGTGACCCCATCAAAAACTATGACAGTGATCGCAATAAGTAATTACGTTGACCCGATCAAATTTTTCATTTTAGCCAAGGGTCACTCAAATATTGCTGCGGCATGCCAGCTTGGACAGTTGGTGTGGCAGCATACTTCGTTTAAACATATGCCGTGTGATGTTCTGGTCCCTGTGCCGTTGCATTGGATGCGGTATGCATCGCGTGGCTATAACCAAGCAGAGGAAATGGCTCAGGTGTTGGGTTCATATGTACAAAAACCGGTTTCGTCATTAGTGCGTCGAATACATCATACGCAGTTCCAATCACGCATACCATTTGGCAGTAGACAAGAGAATGTACAGGATGCGTTCATTTTATGTGTCAAGGATCCAAAGATATATCAGGGCAAGCATATAGTAATAGTGGATGATTTAATGACCAGTGGTGCTACATTGCGCATGGTAGCAAAAGAGTTACTCAAATTGCGCCCGGCCTCTATTACTGCGGTTGTTGCTGCTCGGGTAATCTAATGTTTGTACACTTTTACAATGAGCTTGCGATTGTAAATTAAAAATTTTTTGGTATATTGACACGCATATGCGAGTAGTTATTGTAGTAAAATCATATCTTGTAACATCTATAAAGGATATCGTTATGAACATGTCTTTCAAGCGTAATACATATTTTGCCTGTGCACTTACTATCACGTTGTTAGTGGTACCAGGGTGTAAGTGGTTTTCTTCAGATGCCTGTTGTGGGGATGATAGTGAGTGTAGCACAGGGGTTGAGCGTCCTGATGACGGGAGCCCAGTAATAGCCACAATGAATAACGAACCAATTATTACGCAAGCGAGCTTAGAAAAAGAATATCAGCAGTTATTGCAAGACCAGCCACAAATAGCACAAATGTTACCGTTGGTTGGCGGCAAAGAGGGTCTTGAAGAACGTTTGATCGGTGGTCTTACTGATCGCAATGTACTGAGAAAATGGGTTGCTGATAACAAAGTTGATGCACAGGATGAATACCAAAAAGAATATGCGCGTATGGTAGCTGCAGTGACTGACATGTTGAATACTAAATATTTCAACAAACAAAGTCAGGTTATAGTAGCGGACAAGGAAGTCAGAGAGTTTTATGATCAAAACAAAGCCTCTATGCCGGAACTGTTGATTTCGCAAGGTGGGATTAAGGCAGCTGGTATTAAATTTGAGAACAGAGCCGATGCAGATGCATTCCTTAAAAAAGCCAAAGAAAAGAAAAACGATTTACAAGCAGCAGCAAAAGAAGCCGGCTTGACAGACAAGGTTGAAGATTTCAAATTGGTACATGCACAAAGCATTGGTATTGCGCCTGCATTGCGCGATAAAATATGTACCATTGGCAAATGTCCATCGTTAGATGTATTTAAAGTTGATGACAAAGCATACTGGGTGGTAAAAGCGGCTTCAAAAGAGGATGCAAAGTATCGTGAATATGCGCAGATACAAGAACAATTGAAGCGCTTTTTGGAAGAAAAAGAACGCGAAAAAGTAATAACTACGCAAATGGATCAATTGAAAAAGCAGTATAATGTCAAAATTGAACGTGCTGCAGGACAACAAGCAGAGCAAATGGCACAAGTACAAGATGTGCAAGCGGTAGAACAAGTAGTGGCACAAGCAGAAGTGCAACCGCAAGAGCAGCCAGCGCAAGCGGTATAAAACGCTTACGATAAGTGAAAATAATGAGAATGCAGGGGAATTTACTGTCGTAAGTTCCCCTGTTTTTATTACGGGATATTAGCCATGAAAAGACAGTATAGAGCGTTGTGTGTGGTTACCGTATTGGTCTGCGGATATACTTATCCGGATGTGCAATCGGCAAATAAATCAACCACAAAAAAATTGCAGTTGTACGACACTATAGAAGTAGTCATAGAAACGCTAGAAGGTACTGAAATTGTGACCCATTCAGATGTGGCCCGTCCTGCTTTGCAAGGCACAGTACGTACCCTTGATGAGCAGGTGTTTGAAGCATTGGTATACCTTGACGCTAAAAAGCATAAGATTGAGCCTGATGATGATGCTGTCGATCGCTATTTGGCAAAAATTATGCAAGAGAATGGCTTGAACTTACACGAGCTTGAAGAAGTATTCCGACAAGGGGGGCGTACATTAAAAGAAGGACGAGAAGAATTACGTAAAATGCAGGCAGTGAACGGCATGATGGATTTTAAGATTCGATCAAATGTAATCGTGCCTAAAAAAGAAGTAGAGGCATTTTATAATGATAATCCCGAATATGAGCCTGCGCAGTATGAACTGGAATATGCACAGGTTGAGTTTGATAAGGACGTGGAATCAGATGTGCACAAGAAGCACCTAGAGCAACAACTCTCTGTCGGTGATACGACCGCACTTCGCTTTGGCAATCCTTTTTGGGTAGATGCACAGGATCTTGCGCTTGAACGGCAGACTATTGGAAACCTGAACAAGGGGAAAACGATTGTTTTTCAGGCATCAGAGGGTTTTGAAATATATCGCATGCGCGATCGCAAAGAGCGCAGGCTGCTTACCTTGCAAGAACGGTATCGAGATATAGCATCTATGTTAATGCAACCGCGGTATCAACAGATGATGGATGATTATCGTAAACAACTCATGAATAGCGCATCGCTGCTGCATTTTAGGTAGCTGTTTATACGTTTTACTTGCACATCTTCTCTAACACGAGATAAGCAGCGGCGCCGTAGAGACTGACGTTATAGTCGCTAATGACATAGATAGGAACGCTAGCAAGAAGCGACTGCTGTTTGCCACAATTGATAAATTCATCCATGAATAGTTTTTCTTGAAAGAGTTCAAGGTTTTTAGCTGCTATACCACCCGCGATGTATACACCGCCCAGTGCGAGTGAATCAAGAGCCCAATTTTTGGCACAACGTGCATACAATTTTGCATACCAATTGAAGGTATTATGGGCATGCTCATCTTGATTGCGACTCTTAAAGATTTCATCTGGGTGCGGGGCCACATGCTGTGTATGATCGAGATCATGCGCGCGTTGATGAAAAAAGGTATAAATACGCCTGATACCATCACCCGATAGTACATCTTCCCATGAAATATTGCTTAATTTTTCTTCATTTTTACGTATTGAACGCATCAGGTCAAATTCGCTCTGATGTTGTGGTGCAAAATCGGCATGGCCTCCTTCTGATGATGAGGGAATGTAGCGGTTGAGCAGGTCGTGCCAGACCATGATACATTTGCCAAGACCGGTGCCGGCCCCTAATATGGCTTTATTAGCCAAAATACGTGGTACACCATGATTTACTAGTACTAATTTGTCCGATTGAATGTGTGGCAATCCGTAGCCTATCACGGCAAAATCATTGATGACAAATGCGCAATGAAGGGTGGTAACTGCTAAGATAGCTTTACTATCTATGACAAAATGAGCATTAGTTGGTTTTGCGAAATCTCTTTTTTCTGATACTACGCCGGCAGCGGCAAATGCAGCGTATTGTACCGTAATATTATATTTGGTGCGTGCGCATTCTATGACCTGTGTTACCAGCAGGGTAAAGTCATTGACCTGTTTGCTTTTGGCGTGGATTGAAAGGAGGAGTATCAACTGATCACCTTTGGGTAGTAGAAAGCCAAAATTACTATTGGTGCCACCTATATCAGCTGCCAATAAACATTCCGATTTGATCGGTACAATGGGAACATGCACTATTTCTTTCAGTTCCATCAGTATTCCTTCGATTAAGGGGGTCATGAGTACCATTGAGTTATTGACTTGCTGACGCATGAGTTGACAACATTACTAACTACGGTATGTTGTAAGGAACAAAATTTGCAATATTATTATTATAAGGAGACGCTATGAAAACGACTGGTAAATGTTTGTCACTACTGATGTTAATCAGTATTTCGCTGACAGGATGTAAAGCAAATCAGGAGGCACAAGAAGATGCTGTAGTGGCTACGGCACCACAGCAAGAAGCAGTAACAAAATCAATTGGTTCCGGCGTTGTACATATAGCTTCAGAAGCAGAATTTAATGAGTTGTACACAAAGGGAAATGTGATTGTAGATTTTTATGCGCCATGGTGTGGGCCCTGCAAGCGGTTGTCACCTATGTTTGAGGAAGTGGCACGTGAAATTGCCCACGTTACGTTTTTGAAAGTAGATATGGTTCAGTTTGCAGCCTTGGGGCATGGACAGGGTGTACGTAGTATACCGACCATGATTCTTTTCAAGAACGGTCAGCGCGTTGCCTTGATCAATAGCTGGTCCGGTAGCAAGCAAGATTTATACAATACGGTGAGGCAAACATTTCCCGCTGCATAAGTAAGATAAATATGAACAAAGCCGCTTAGGGTATTGCCCAGGCGGCTTTGTTCATGTCTTAAATATAATCTGGGCCAATGAGTATAGTGCACCTAACGCATGATTGTATATTTGATACCCTATGAGCTTATAAAGGATGCTGTTTTTTGACCTGAGATACCATACAAGGCCGGTCCCAGGCTTGAACCTGTTCTTTCCACCATCCCAACCAAATATTCATTACAAATAGAAACAGGTTATTGATTTTAGCCTTGTTTTATAGTAAAATGAGAACGTCAGAGTAAGAAACCTAAAAAGAAAGATTTATATGAAAATACGTTATACCCATACCCGGCTGATAGTAGCCACACTCCTGATTTTTACCTCAAGTATTATGACAGCCATGCAAGTTGACCAAACAGGTAAGCTTGGCGATCTCCAGGTTTGGAACTCAACAGACTTGGCGACCCAGATTGAAAACTTCAAGAATTATGATATGGGATCCTTTGGCGGAAACATAAATTTTGTAGCCAACATACAAAACGTAAAGAATATATTGCTTGCATTCATAAATCAGCCGGCTGATCAACTTTCAAGGGCAAAGATTGGACGTCTCATACTAGAATTTGATAAATTTAACCGTGCAGCGGTTACTTTTAACGCAGCCGATGGGGATATTATTGCAGCGCTGGATAAGAACCATACACGAATGTATACAGAAACTGGGCATTTCGATGACAATAGCAGTTTATCTCATTGGAAAAAATGGTTTATGGAACATGGTGTTGTAGTATCTCCTACCCCACAACCCACAACCACAGCGGCAAAATCTACTGCGACTACTCAGACCGCGCAGCCCAAGAAAGTTGGCAGGCCATTAACAGTACAAGAATATAAGATGGTAATTGATTGTATCAATCGTGATCCATCTCTAAATACACTCCTCATTTTCTTAAAGCCTTATAAAGATGTTAATTTTAATCAATATATACTGGTACGTAACGAAGCTCTCAGAACTGACATGTATCAAAACATAATGGAATATGTTCTGGGCCCCTTATCGGACGATAAAAAATTTTTATATGCCCAATTGTTACTTGCCAATAGCACTACTGACCTTAACGCAACCCTAGATCTTAATGGACATTCTACAACATTAATACAGGAATTATCATCGAAGCAACGTGATCCAAAAGTATTAGAATGGTTGAGAAATAATGGAGTAACAGAAGCGGCACAAACTACTGCAACAACTACTCAGCCTACAAGCACCACTCCACGTACCTTCAGCTTTGCACTCAACCGCACCCAAGCATTGGTAAGCGCTGCTGTAACAGGACTGGGTTTATATGCTGCGTATAGATGGTTTACCAAAGGAGCAGAAGCTGCAGATGATAAAGATCTACTCGTTAATAAAACAGAATCAAATGTTTTTTTCCGCATGGATAGTAATAATCCATCATCAATAACAACAGGACCGATAATAAGTGCAAACTTGCCTCAATCGGGCACAATGACTTTTGTAAACACAGATGCCCCCGATCCTAAAAAATTATTTGATATCTCGTTAGATCAATACACGCAAGCACGAAAAGATAACTATCTTACTATCACTATCCGCCCGGCACGCTGGTATGAACAATGGTGGTATAAAACGCCAATCTACTACTCAGTCAGCTGGAAACAAAAAAATACAGGCAATCAAGAGTAAGAATAATAGCCATAATTATTACTTTTCATTCAAAACGAATGAAGGTATAGTTGTTGCTCTATGAGTCTACTTCATTCAACATAACTTATTGGCACTATGCGCTTCATGCACTATACCCTGCTCTTTACCCTCGCCCTTATAGGTCTTTTATGCATAGTTCATTATATGGCATCACGAACTAACCCCGCATCTCATTCAACCATATGTTGTGTCGCCGGTAAATCAGGCGGACACATTGTCCCCTGCCTAACGCTTGCACAACAGTACAAAAAAGACAATCCCGATACAAAAATACTCTTTTTTTCCACCGATACTGCACTTGACCACACGATCCTAGACACCAATAAAACGGTCGATGCGCACATCGCACTGACCATAGATTCACCCAAAACCATATTCCGGTATCCGATTACTATCTGGCGCTTGTTGCGCACCTGGTGTACCGGCTTTTATTATTTGTTTATACATAAACCAACGTGTATCATCAGTACCGGTGGCATTATATCAGTGCCCGTATGCCTGGCCGCATGGTTGTTGCGCATTCCTATCGAGCTGTATGAATTAAATGCGGTGCCGGGTAAGGCAACGCTACTACTTGCGCGCGTTGCCACCACCATACATATTTGTTTTGAAAAAACTGCTGCCGTAATTCCATACGTCTGCACACTATCACCATATCCAGTACGCTTTACACAGATCCAAAAAGAGATTACGCAACAAGATGCCCAGACACACGTCGGGTGCCCAGGCAATCACAAGACCGTACTCATTTTGGGCGGATCGCAAGGATCATTATTTTTAAATGACACTATCAAACAGTTTGTGGAGCAGAACGATATTCTACCGCTGCATATCATCCATCAAACAGGCGCTGCTGACTCTACCGATTGGCAAGAATTTTACAGACAACACAGCGTATCTGCTCTAGTGTTTGCATACTATGATAACATTGCACTCTGCTACCGTGCCGCAGATCTGGTCATCACCCGAGCAGGTGCTGGATCGTTATTTGAAATTGCGTTTTTTAATATCCCAAGCATTGTCATTCCGCTTGAAGCAGATACCACTGATCATCAAGTTGACAATGCGTATGGCATTCAAGAGCAGCTACCCACGCTGTTCACCGTTGTCAGACAAAAAGAGATAGCCGCCGATCCACTTGCATTTCATGCATTGATACAGGATATGCTCAAATAAAATCAGACTATTTTATTAGTCTGATTCAACTCAGGTGCACCTTTGTCCATTTGTTGAACTATTTTGCCTGCCTGAGCCATTAATTTATGGGTCAGCTCAAGTGTTTTTTGCATCATCTGCTGATCACTCATTAACTTATCTTGCACCGTCAGAATCTGGTCACGCTCCTGCTCAGAACAATACTGATAGAACAAAAGTAGATCTTTGCCAGTAGATATTTGTGACTGTCTTGTTACTAATTCTTCTTTTGTAATTTTATGTATACGTTGTTCGATGTCTTCAGGTTTAGATTTAATAACTATCTCATTAATGCCAACCATGGTTTCCATCTGAGCCTTATACCATTCCCATGCATGTCCTTTTATTACTTGTATTAGCTCAGGATTTCCAGACTTATTTGCTTCCTCTAACGGACTACCAAATTCTTGAGCACGATCAAATTTACCACAGGGAGATAACCCGTAGCGCAAGAGAAGCTTCAAGAGTGGAATATTTTGAGTAAGTACTGCAAATAACACTGGCGATACGTTTACTATTTTTCCTGGACGATTAAACGGTACTAAGAGTGTCATCAAATCTACAGCAAAAAGTTTTTTGTACAGGACTTCCGCATATTCTTTGAAAATCTGATCTAGACGTATTTTTAAAAAGAAATAGACTCTCCAAAAACGATCAAATCCAAGGAGAGTCTAAATGATCATCACAAATAATATAACAACTTATTCATTTCTTACAATCTTAACGAACACAGGAAAACGTAGCTTTGAAAATATGGGGCGACTTATCAAGAAAAGTGGTGACACAATAAGTCGGATATTGCCACCAGGGCTTGAAAGTCTCGATGTCTCAAAAAAAATTGCCCAACTAATTTTTGCCAATAAAAAAGAGTTAGTTGTTGCAATTGACGAAACGACTATCAAAAAAATTTATTCTCAAATGATGGAAGGCACGGGTTGGCTTTTCGATACGAAAACCAGTAGGTGCATAAGCGCGTATAAGTTGATTGTTGCGTCAATTACAGATGGTAAGTTTACCGTACCAATCTCTGCAGCTTTTACATTTGGCAAAGAGTTTTATGATAATCCAAGCATGGCCCAGGAAGTCACGGTTAAATTTTTTATACAGACAGCTATGAGTCTTTTTCCTGGAGCGAGAATTATAGCAGCGTTGGATGGTGCCTTTGCAACAGTACGTTATCTGAAGTGGGCTATAGAAAACAATATTGCAACCGAAGTGCGTATGCATGCCAACCGAGTTGTTGAATACAAGGGTAAAAAGAAGAAACTGCGAGATATAAAAGAAATACGTCCCAAAGGACGACAAATGGCCAGAACTGTTAAAGTCATTTGGCAAGGGCTTTCTCTCTATGTTACGGCTGTACGACGTATCGATAAACATGGCGACGAAACAATTGTTTTCCAAGCAGCTACATATAAGGCAACTCCAAGCAAACATGCAAAAATGTATAAACGTCGATGGGGCATAGAAAAACTCTTTAGAACAACCAAACAGAGCATGGGCCTTCAAGAGTGTTTTTCAAGAAAAATAGGGGTACAATTCAATCATATATGTGCCGTTTTATTGGCATATTCGATAACCCAGCTAGAGATGAAACAACGACTTTATAAAAATCCAGAAGAAGCTATCAGAGGCTTTAAGAAGAAAAAACACCATGACTTGAATCATGCAATGACTGCTCTAGATGAGAACTTTGGCATAGCTCGTGCGTAAGTCCTGTTTGTATTGCTCTTCAACTTTCTCTGGGCTTCCAGTCACAATTGCAACTTTAAAGTCATGACTTACTCCCATATTTGGCTGCTCAACCTCGTTTTCAAGCCAACCGTCTTGCTTGGCCACTCTCTCCAAACCGGCAAGCTGTGACTTCACAATCTCATCAGACCGCTTGCTTTCTTCCATATATTGAGAAAACCATGCATTTTTAAGCTGCAGGATCATTTCCTTATCTTGCAATTTGACAGCCTCTTGCATTGGTGTACTTAGTTCCTCGGATTCATGAAGTTTACCGATCGGTAATGCCCCTAATTTTAGCAGAATCGCAAGGAGCGCTTTACTCTGGTTTAATACCGCATACACCAGTGGGGTCATCTGAACTTTTTTTCCAAGTCCTGCCATCTGAAACATTAAAGCCTTATTTACAATGGCATTTTGTGGGCCCTCATTCTCAGAAGCAGCTTGTAAACTTAACTGCTCCACTTGAGGTAAATCTCCAATGCATACTGCGTGCGCAAAGCGTTCTTCAATCGATAGTGCGTGGTCCATACCATGCGCGCCCCCCATACTTAGAAGACAGGTGCTCATTAGCCCTAACATATATTTCTGGTTCATGCCGTTCCTTATAAAATTAAAAATGTAACTACTATGATAATCCTAAAGCCTTTAATCCCTTTTGTAAAGCGCTATAGAGCACCCGGAAAGGCTGCCAAGAGGGGGTCAACGACCCTTTCAAGCTCTGATTAAGCAGGTGACATCCCCCGTTTTGTTTAACCACGCAGCATGGTAATATGATGCATATATCATCTCGCGCTGCCAGGCAATTGCCTTAAATCGCGCACACAGAAACAGACACTGCACCAAATAGTCCGCCATGCACCACGCATCATTAACGAGCACCACAATGGGCACCTGAGTATATGTATCATCCGGCATAACAGTTAAAAATAGCTCAGAACATATGTAGGGCACCAGCCTGACCGTTCCATCAAGCTTAAAGCATGGCCGATCATTATCAGAAGAAACCAATGATTGAGACCCTGTCACATACAGTGATGCTAGGCCATAACACCAACATGGCATATATTCAATCGGTGGTACCAAGCGCCGTTTTGCAAAACAACCCTTTTGCCCACTAGCAACAGCCCAAATCGCACAGTTAGAGTAATGAGTACCGACCCAACAATTGCTACCGGCTATCAACTGCATATGTGTACACGCAGTAGGCCATGTACATCGACACAGCTGTGAAATCAGCGATCCAGGCAGCGCAGATTCCGGCATAATGACAATATCAACCAATGGATGATGATCTATCATAGCGCACAGATCATCAAGTAGTGATTGCGCAGCAGTGCAGCCATCACCATATGCTGAATACGCAATAGGCAATACTGCAATATGAGATAGCCAGGCTGGCGATGGTGATTGTTGTACTGGCATACACAGCGCCAATACCCATGGCAACAGAGCTAACAGCACACACCATACCGACATCAATGAACGATAGATCATGTATGCCGCTACCGTCGCCGCAACCGTCAACAACGCTCCCATCATCAACTCAACCCCTACATGCGGCACTAAACGCAAAAGCTGTGGGCAGATGGCAAGCGGCATTAATGAATTCATAAAAGAATATCCTTGGCTCGTGCCCAACGCTATAAAACAATATCTATCGATTATACTCGTCATAAGACATAAGCCACACACCCAGAGCACAAGCGTCGTAACATGAGAATAATCAATGAAGCGCATTACCGATTTAAGCAAAGCAAATAATACCATCGGATAGAGCGCCATATACACAATAAAAAAAATGCCCGGCGCAATACACATATACCACGAGCCGGTTGCCATCCGATATAAACTAAAAACAAGCCCCACACACTGCATGCTAAAAAAAATAAGGCCCCAGACAAATCCATGCCATGCAGTTAACTTGAACATACATGCCGCATATAATAGAGGAATTGCATAGATAAAGACGAGCCACCATAGCCACTGACTATATATGAATGCAAGCGCATATAGCACTGCGCTAGTCATAACCAGTAGATATGAACTATATTTTTTTATCATAATGCATATCCTATCGTTATCATGCAAAAATAGAAATTGCTCCTTCTTGCCCATGATTAAAAACTTCCACTCCCGTACGCTCATCAATAATCATTTCTTGCAATGATGGATCATAAGAAAATTGCGAAATATTAGATGGTATTGCACGATTAAACGCTAACCATACGGGAAAGGCAGTACGAATAGGATATGCATTGGTACCCATGGGACGATTGTCATCAAATCCAATATACACAGCAGTAGTATATTGTGGCGTAGAACCTACAAACCAACAGGTGCGCCAATCATTGGTGGTCCCCGTTTTGCTGATTGCCTGACTTGCTATCCATTGTTTTGCATAGTGCGGCCTAATGCGTTCAAGACCAAGTTCAAGCACACGTGCCACTTTACCGGCTATCTGACTGGAAACAACACGATGTGATGTCCCTGATTGCTTGAAAATCTTTTGCCCCCACTGATTTTTTATCCATCGTACATACTGGACCGGTACAAAGACACCATCATTGGCAAAAATATTGAACATGCCAACTGCTTCATACAAAGTCGCATCAATGCACCCAAGGGCCAGTGATGGATAGGTATGCACCGGTCCGATAACGCCACATGCTTTAACCAAACGCACCACGTGCTCTGCCCCTATGGTGAGTAATGTTTTAATTGAAACAATATTATTAGAATGTGATAATGCATACGCTAAGGTTATTTCTCCATTAAACTTTTCATCGTAATTATGTGGCTGCCATACCGTTCGATTTTGCACTAACTCTATTGGTTCATCAACATATGTATCGGCAAATGAGCATCCTTGCTCTAATGCCGCTGCATATACAATAGGCTTGATAATAGAACCAATCTGGCGCCTTGCCTGAGTCGCACGATTAAATTTTGAGCGTTCAAAATCAACACCACCCACCAGCGCTTTCAAGTGTCCGGTATTGCCTTCGATAGTAATAAGCGCTCCGTCAATATCAGGACCCATCTTGTTACTCAGTTGTGCACATTGCCGAGTAAATGCATGATAGGCCGCCTCTTGCATGCGTCTATTGAGTGTTGTTTGCACAACAAATCCTTGCGTATATAACGCCTTTTTACCCAGCTGCTTTTCTAATGTTACACGAAGCATCTCTTTAAAATGAGGGGCCCAATCATCTATGTGATAGGGCGCTAACTTCAGTGGTTTGAGCAAGGCAGCATGCAACACCTCTGTATCCACATAGCCTAATCTATGCATAGAATGCAATACTACATCACGGATACGCCTAGCAGATAAAGGGTATAACAATGGGCAGTATCGGCCGGGAGAGCGTACAATACCGGCCAGTAATGCCGCCTGATCAACACTTAACTGTGCTGCATTACAACCCCAAAAACGCTGGCTTGCTGCTTGCACTCCATAAATTCCACATCCAAAGCAAACTTGATTTAAATAGGCCTGTAGAATCTGTTCCTTGGTAAAAAAGCGCTCGAGGAGTAGCGCCGACAACTGTTCCTTTATTTTACGCGAAAACATTTTTCGTGAATCAAAAAAAAGTAATTTCACTAACTGCTGTGTGATGGTACTGGCTCCCTGGGCACACCGCCCACGATAGATATTGACGAGTAATGAACGCACAATGCCTCTATAAGAAAGACCACCATGCTTAAAAAAACACCAATCTTCGGCAGCAATAAATGCAGCAATAACATGCTGCGGTAATGTATCAAGACAAATAGGATCTTTACGATCAAGTTGAAACCGCACTAATTCATTACCTTCATCATCAAGTACTATTGTAGGTGTATCAGGTGTATACCGCTCTAGCATGGTCAAATCAATCCATGGATTATAAATAACGTAGCACAGGGCTCCTGCTGCTAGCGCTACTAGAATAGATAGAGTAAAAAAAGCATACTGCAGTACGTAACGTACTCTCATACAGAAATCACCATCTTCTATCAATATTTATTGTTTTGTGTATTTTACTATCTTAACTTACCATCAGCACAATGAGTTACTTGGGAACCAATACATGAATGCTATAACACACACGATTATCTTATACAGTGCTATCATTATACTCTTTTTAATCGATATTTGCTGTAATGCATTCTATGCGCAACCGTATCTGTTTCTATTGCTTGCGGCCTATATCATCATTGCCTGTTATGCACATACATATGCCCCGCTTATCGCTGCTGGATTTTTAATTTTAATACAATCATCACTCTATTATGGTATCTGGTACCTGCCATGCCTATACCTCATGCCAATTGGTGTCATGAGTAGGCAGCTGCATGGACTTCTCTATCGGGTAAGTTGGTATGCACCATTGTTGGTGTTCATATGCCTTGGCATTCACTTACACATTGTTGAATGGGTAATTTCAGGTATAGCACCCTCTATAGCCTATACATCAAGCAAAATTGCTGCTAACATGGCTATGTCATGGTTTCTTTCTTTGACATATATCATGCAAGGCAGACTAGACAATCGCCTGTAGTAATACAAGAGGAAAGTCCGGACTCCAAACAAACTCGGTACCTGCAGAGACAGTAATGTACAATGCAGGGGGGCGCAAGCCCATGGACAGTGCCACAGAAAATAACCGCCTTGATGTAAATCAAGGTAAGGGTGAAAACGTGCGGTAAGAGCGCACGATTATACGAAGTGATTCGCATAAGGGGTAAACCCTACCGGGAGCAAGACAAAATAGGTACAAAAGAGTTGTTTGTTCTCGCTATTAATGTACGGGTATGTCGCATAGATAAATGGTTGTCAATTGCTGTAGCAATACAGCAATACAGAATCCGGCTTATTGTGTGCCTTGCATGGTTGTTTTTACTACACGTTATTACTGTATCACAATAATCATATGTCTATTAAAAACTCTCTCTTTCTACTCCCCTTTATTTGTTTTTCAACCGGCTACTTTATCAGTTCACTGATCGTGCAACAACCATATATTGTAACCCCGTCACTTGTTGGCGTCTCAATTGCCCAGGGATGCGTTATCGCATCACGCCATGACGTAACAATCAAATTACTCGGCGACAAAGAAGATAAAGATGTACCGGCAGGTACAATTTTGCGTCAGACGCCGCAGGCAGGGCACCTGATAAAACCGCACCAATCAATCCATGTACTCATCAGCAAACAACAAGCATTGCCACACGCTCCACATATCATTGGTATGTACAAAGAAGCACTCATGGTCCTTGACAACAGCTCACCAATAAAAATATATGAAGTTCCCAGCATACATCCGACAGGAATCTGTTTTGCACAAATACCACTGCCTGATGAGCTAATCACTCATAACAACGTAATCGCGTATATAGCGGCCGGTAATACAAAGCCCATAATATGGCCATGCTTGACCGGGCAATTGGTACAAGATGTACTGGCACTATTAGAAACACATACTATCACTATCGACCTTATACACACCTACCCAAAGCCCCACTACCATAGATGTCAAGATTGCCGCGTTATCCACCAGAACCCCCGGCCGGGATCTTTACTAGTTCTTGACCCACGCAAACCAATGACTATACAATTGCAAGTAGAGTAACAGATATACTGTATTCATAAGGAGTCACCTATGTCACCTATAAACGCACGCGTTCTGCTCTGTATCATGCTTTCGGCATACAGCATCGATTCGCTCAGCATGAACGCAACCTACACTGCGGACAACACACAATTTGCCTTTGATTTTCACGATGTTGTCGTATCACGTAACATTAATCGGATAAAAAACGCGATTTTCAATAGAACTTTTTTATACAAAATACATTTTAACCGCTATATTCCCGGCCTACTGTGGGCATTGGCACGCGCAGCGTGTACCGATACTAAAGGTGGTACTGGTGAGGTATATGTTAAAATTTTACAAGACTATCACCAGCCGGATATAGCACAATTGACACTCGATCTTGCCAATGATGTAGACCCAATCGAGGGTACCGTTACGATTATCAAAGAACTTAAAACGCTTGGGTATGAAGTAAACATAGCATCTGATATTGGCAAAACGGTACTGGAAAATCTAAAAACAAGAGAAAAATATCGACCACTCCTATCCTTATTTGACCATGAACAATCAGTCGATTATATCCACGCAAACGGCCACCCGGTACAAAAACCACAACTGGCCTACTTTAACGACTATTTACAAAAGTTCCAAGATAACAAACAGTATATAATTTTTATCGATGATAAAGAAAAAAATGTTATTGGTGCTTCCAATGCCGGCATGATCGGCATTGTCTTTAAAAACCCATCGCAACTACGCGCACAATTGGTAACAATGGGTATACTGCAATGATTACGCACCAAAATTACGCTGTGCATTATCAAAAAAAGAAACTGCCTGCTCCAACTGCTGCATCCCTACGTCCGGCCATAAACAGTCAAGAAAGTAGAGTTCGCTATAGGCAGCCTGATAGAGCAAAAAATTGCTCAGACGCGATACACCGCCAGTACGTATAATAAGGTCCGGATCTGGGAAATTATGTGTCCACAGATAGTGATTAAATGATTCTTCATTAACATCATCTTCATCCAGCACGCCGGCTTTCACCTGCCGAATAATTTTTTTTATACCACCAATAATTTCTTGGCGTGCACCATAGCAAAACAACAAGTTAACCTGTAAGGCCATGCAGTCTTGTGTTTGTTGTTCAAGCGCATCACATACCGAAATCAATGATTGTGGAAAAAGAGCACGATCACCTACAAAGCGTATGCGTACCCCCTGTTGACGCAATTGTGCCACTTCTTGCAATCCTTGTGTTGCCACTATATTAAATATAAAATCCTGTTCCTGCGCAGACCGTTTAAAATTTTCAATAGAAAAAGTATAGAGCGACAGATAAGGAATTTTTTTTTCTAAACAGAACTGTATCACACGCCTACCGGCCTTCACACCCTCTTGATGCCCAAGCATGGGCAATTTTCCTTGCCCACGCGCCCAGCGCCTGTTGCCATCCATAATGCATGCTAAATGCTTAATCATGCTGCTCTCCCGCCAAAGACTATGCTATGGTAAAAATCCGTTTTAATTGCGCCACCACCGACACACGTTTTGCAGCTGCCTGTATTGCGCCATGTGCAATCACCATACCGGTTGCAAAAAGAAGCCGTTCAACAGCTACTATCGGAATTAAGGCAAGCCACGTCGCAGGCTCCATAGGCACTGTATACAACCATATAACCGATCCGACTCCATGGGCCACAAAAGTACTGCCTAAGGCATTGACGAATAAGTGATTCGATTTGCTATAAAAAATAACCACCGGAATCAGCCAGTATAATGCGTATACCCCTGCTGCTAGCCCCACCGGGTGTAGCCAAAATACTATCATGCATATAATCGGCAATATACACCTGATTGACCAATGCGAGCTACCCAAATACAATGATGCACACAGCGTCGGCACTCCATTGAGCATTTGAGCACCGGTTAATCCTACGGTCACCAGCCGTAGCATAGTCCGTAGTCCATAAACCATGAAACTACCAGATAGACCCCAAAACGACCCCGCTAACGGGCCAAAGCAGTTAAGAGCTGAAAAAAACATATGCCAGGAGCCTATAACAAAACTGAATTTGGCAAGCGATGAAAGCGATAAAAGACCGGTATATAACAGGGAACTCAAGCCGTGCTTGGCGATACTATGGCTATTCATCTAAATATTCCTGATTAAAAGAGTGACAACATATCGCCCTAGTGTAGCAGAAGGTGTAAAAGATGAAATAGGCGACTAGAGATTACGACCTTATAAAATTTCCTTAACCAGGTAACATTTCATATGGAAATGTTACCTGGTCTAAAACCTACCCATATAGAAAATTATAGCCTAATAATAGGCCCCCCGATTGCTAATTTTACAATAGTCATTATCATATAGATATCATATAACCCTTTATTTTTTAGAGTAATCTATGAAATTGTATGCTATTTTTTTATCAACTACACTACTGATTACTGCCTTTGCGGCACGCGCTATGGAAGAGCCAATAGCTCCTGTTGACTTGAAAGCAGAATTACAAGCCCATGTTCTTGCATGTGATGCCGAGCAGTTCAAAGCTACCTGGCAACCCTACCAAACAACCGCTCAA
>Ga0206799_1097_pt1 | contig 18719 bp, 16 predicted proteins | sample Alteio_BWOrgCont_67_FD_152900 | JGI IMG/M metagenome (GOLD analysis project Ga0206799, IMG submission 152900) | Enriched cells from forest soil in Barre Woods Harvard Forest LTER site, Petersham, Massachusetts, United States -... | ecosystem: Environmental > Terrestrial > Soil > Temperate forest >...
CGGAGCGCTCGGAGCTGGCTGCAATTGCAGCTGAAATTTTATAGAGGAGCAGTTGTGCGTAGATTAGCTATTTTAGCAGCTTTTATTGTGTCGACGCTTCAGGTAGAGGCGTGCACCGGGATAAAGCTCCAAGCGCAAGACGGCTCTGTTGTCAATGGACGTACCCTTGAGTTTGGAACAGAAGTAGACGTCTCGATTGCTCTGATTCCGCGCAGATTTGCGTTTCGCGGAACGACTCCCAATGGGCCAGGTCTTACTTACAGTGCAAAATATGCCGTTGTTGGAGCAGTTACCTTTGGTGAGTCTGCCGTGATGGATGGGCTTAATGAAAAGGGGCTCTCTGCTGGCGCCTTCTATTTTCCAGGCTTTGCAAGCTATCCAGAAATTACAGCTGCAAATCAAGCACAAGCGGTGGGGCCGACTGAATTTGTCAATTGGATCCTCACGCAATGCGCAAGCATAGAAGAGCTCCAGGGAATGCTCGATCAAGTGGTGATCGCTCCAACAGTTGTCAATAATTGGGGTCCAGTTCCCACTCCAATGCATTATGTGGTCTACGATAAATTAGGGAAATCGCTTGTGATAGAGCCGGTCGATGGGAAACTGCAGGTCTATGACAATCCAATCGGCGTAATGACTAATTCCCCCACATTTGACTGGCACATGACAAACTTGCGCAACTACATTAACTTGCGCCTTGAAAATGTAGCGCCGCGCCTAGTAGAAGGTATTACTTTAGCTCCGTTTGGCCAAGGCTCCGGGCTTGTTGGCCTTCCTGGAGACTTTACGCCTCCATCGCGTTTTGTCCGTGCGGCTATTTTTTCAAGCTCCGCACTTCTTTCTAAAACAGCAGAGGAGAGTGTCTTTCAGGTCTTTCATATTCTCAATCAGTTTGATATTCCAAAAGGTGTTGCGCGCGAGAAAGTGGGCAGTACCACCTACAGTGATTACACAATGGTGACAAGTGTCAAAGATCCAAAAAATCTTAGCTACTACTTCAGGACCTATGCGGATCAGACTATACAATCTGTTGATCTGAACCAGTTCGATTTAGAGGGTAAAGTAATCAAAATGATGAGGCCTACAACGGTGCAAAGAGCTGTCGATCGTTCCATGGAACTGCGGTGAAAATTCTTCTGACAGGAGCCAATGGGTATATCGGCACGCGTCTTTTGCCGCTATTGATTGAACAGGGTCATGAGGTGTACGCACTTGTGAGAAGTCGCAGTCGCATAGCTGTCCCAAAGTTGTTAGAACGGCACGTACATCTAATCGAGGCAGATCTTCTTTCACCTGCATCGCTCTTGAAAATCCCAGAGGAGATTGATGCGGCCTACTACTTAGTCCACTCGATGAGCTACTCAGAGAAGTTTGTAGAGCTCGAGGCGCAGTCAGCGTACAACTTTACCTCTCGAATCGAAAAGACAAAAGCCAAACAGATCCTCTATCTGAGCGGTCTTGCCAATGAGGAGCATCTCTCACGTCACCTTCGCTCTCGAAAAAGAGTCGATGAGATCTTGCGAGAGGGAAAGACGGCTGTGACAACATTGATGGCTGGCATTATTATTGGATCTGGAAGTGGGTCTTTTGAGATTATTCGCGACCTTGTCGAGAAGCTGCCGATCATGGTAGCACCCAAGTGGCTCAACCATTTGACTCAGCCGATCGCGATTCGCGATGTGCTCGCCTACTTGACACTTGTCCTTGGCAACCGCCTCTGTTATAATCAAGCTTTTGAGATTGGCGGGCCCGATGTAATGAGCTATAAAGAGCTGCTGCTCCGCTTTGCTGCCATTCGCGGTCTAAAACGCATTATCTTGACAGTTCCTGTTTTAACACCTAGACTCTCTTCTTACTGGCTTTTTTTTATAACGAGCACAAGCTTCTCTTTAGCTAAATTTCTGGTTGAAAGCTTGATGAATAATGCTGTCTGTAAGGAGAATCGCATCCAGCAGCTCTTTCCAAGGCCGCTTCTCTCGTATGAAGCAGCCGTGCGTCTTGCTTTTACTCGCATTGAAGAGGATTGGGTTCCTTCTAGCTGGAAAGATGCTTTTAGTGGCTCTTCGCTCAACCCCGACCTTGCTTTTTACATGGAGGTGCCGCACTTTGGCGTCTTAAAGGATCTGCAAGAGGTCTCTTTTAGCGACTCGCCCGAAGAAGTGCGTGCGCGCATCTGGTCTCTTGGTGGTAAGCGCGGCTGGCTTGTGATGAACTGGGCTTGGAGTTTGCGCGGACTTATCGATCGATTTTTTGGTGGAACCGGCTTAAGACGCGGAAGGCGCGATCCTATTCGACTCAAGGCGGGAGATGCTCTTGACTTTTGGCGCGTGCTTCTTGTAGATGAGGAGCAAAGTCGTCTTCTGCTCTATGCCGAGATGAAGCTGCCCGGTGAGGCGTGGCTCGAATTTAAGCTGGAAGATGGCGTATTAAAGCAGACGGCTACATTTCGCCCTAATGGACTGCTTGGTCGATGCTACTGGTACTCTCTCTATCCCTTTCATCTTCTAATTTTTAGACTTCTCGCTAAGCGTCTTGCTAAAGGTTGACCTACTTTTTTTCTCGTACTTACGGTACACTCTATGCAAAAAAGACGAGGTTTATGGATTCATCCACTGTTTTTACAACAGCCCCAGAGGGATTTATTGTGATGTTAGCAGCTGCTGGCTGTTACTGCGAATATCAGGGAAAGTTTCTTCTTTTAAAACGAGAATTTGACGCTCCACAGCCCAATACCTGGTGTCTACCGGGCGGTAAGATAGAAGCAGGGGAGAGTCCAAGAGCTGCGATGATTCGCGAGTTGCAGGAGGAGATTGGCGTTGGCTTGGAAGAGGCGGAGCTGCAAGAGGTTGGGCTGCTCTACATGCGCCAGTCTGGCATCGACTATCTTTTTTACACCTTCCGTTACTCTTTTGACACAGAACCGACTATTTTTCTAGGATTTAATGAGCACCAGGAGGCGCGATGGGTGACGCTCCTTGAGGCGCTTGCACTGCCTCTTATTGGCGGTGGAGAAGAGGTTCTTCGCTACTGTGCGCCAAAAAATTAGAGAGCGTGGTAGGAGAAGAAGAGCATGTGGATCGCATTGAGCAGAAAATGCGTTGCGATTGCACTTTCAATTTTTCCAGAAATCATATAGATGCCACCGTAGAGCAGGCTTGCTAAAAAGACAAATCCAAGCAATGCACCACTTGGACTCCAGAAGAGATGTGCTACTGTAAAAAGGATTGAGGTGATCAGAAGCGCTGCAATTTTCCCCCACACCTGATTGTTAAAGTAGCGCACGATTTCTCTCTGAATAAAGCCGCGATAGAACGCCTCCTCTGGTATGGCTGTGAGAAAAAAATTAGTCATGAGCCGCATTTCCAGGGCGGGAATACGCTTGAACTGCCACTCAACGGCACCTGCCATCTGTGCAACTAGTGCAAGAAGGGCAATTCCCAAAACTCCAACTAAGGCTCCTCGCAGAACCGCGCTCCAATCTTTTTTACTCTGGGCAAGAGGAATAAAATAAGCCAATGGGACTAAGCCAATCAGATCCGTCTGTAGACCTATCGAAAGCCTTGGAGCCAAGAAGATCGGCTCGTAGCCTGGCAAGAGTTTCAGCTTCAGAGCAGTTGCCAGCGTAATAATTGCACAGAAGCAAAGGATAGATCTCTGCTTGAAATAGATGGTAAAAAAGAGAAAGAGAAAAATCAGAAAAAGAGCGCCAGAAAAAAGAATGTGGCTAGAAATGATTCCGAGTGACACGCTGATTGCCGCAAATAGCGCCCAGATGTTTGTCTTTGGAGATCCCCATCGACTGACGAATGAAGCAGCTAAAAAGATGAGGGCAGCAGTTGCAATCACACAATTCCTACAAAATTCGAGACTATACCAAAAAAAATGTTTTTATCTATGCAATAATTTTTCTCGCTATAAGAAGTATAGAAAAACTTTTATCAAAGATTTGTCTGCTCTGCTTGCTTATAATTTTTGGGTTATTTACTGTTCGGACATGGTTAAGAGTAAGCCGCAAGTAGTTGTTGAGGAGAAGAAGCGCTGGACATTTCGCTATTTGGCGGAGAGGACCTCGCGCATCATGGGTTCGTCTATTGTCTTTTTCATTGCGATTGTTGTGATTATTGCTTGGGGTGCAAGTGGCTTCTATTTTGGATTCAACGACACCTGGCAGCTCATTATCAATACTGGAACAACCATTGCTACGTTTTTGATGGTGATTCTGGTTCAGAATACTCAGAATCGAGAGTCGCGCTCAATACAGTTAAAACTCGACGAGCTAATTTACGGTACAAAGAAGACACGCAATACGCTGCTTGAGATTGAGGAGCAGAGTGATGCCGAAATCGACGCCTTTAAGCAAGAATTTAAGCTTCTGAGAGAAAAATACATCTCAGAGAGCAAGAGAAGGGGTAATGGGAAAACATCCTAAAGAATCGGCTGTCACTGACCACACCTATAAGATTTTTCCCAATGATTTAAATACCAATGACACGGTTTTTGGGGGGCTTGTGATTTCGATTCTCGATCGCATTGCTCTGGTTGTTGCTGAGAGACATAGTGAATGCACATGCGTGACAGCGTCGATTGATGCACTTCATTTTTTGGCGCCTGCAAGCCATGGAGATAACTTGCTTTTTAGCGCTATGATCAATCGCAGCTGGACAAGTTCTATGGAGATCGGTGTGCGTGTCGTAGCAGAGAACTGGAAGAGTGGGGAGAAAAAACATATTTTATCTGCTTATTTCACCTTCGTTGCTCTGGATGAAAAAAAACAGCCTACGCGTGTAGCATCTGTTCTCCCTGAAAGTGCAATTGAGAAAAGGCGTTATGACGAGGCTGACTTTCGTAGGCAGCAGCGGCGCCAGGAAGCTGTAGACCGCAAGGCGCGGCGAAATGGTTAATTTGGAACTCTGCTCTCTTAGGAAATAGATCTTCATAACGAGGAGGCTCGTTATTCACAACAGCATTATAGTCTGGCGCCAGCGCAACGTCTGATCTAGCAGGCGGATGTCTAGCTGGTTCTTGCATAACTACATTATAAGACGGGGGTAGAGTAAAGGTACAAGCCTGGATCTTCTCTTCGGAGTCTAAAGATAATTTTTTACATGGTGCGAAGACGTGGTGCCAGATAAGTGTGATAACTCCAGCTGTAACGGCGATAGGGCCCACAATAAGAAGCGGTAGGATCAGCCAAGGAATGGAGTAGAGGAGAGCGACGATCGTTGCGGCGGTGGCAACTAAGAGAAGAAGTGTTGTGGCGACATGTAGGACTCGACGCGCAACGCGCCATTGAGAAAGAGAGACACTCTCTTCAAGGGCAGTTTTGAGATGCCTTCTGCCAAGACTACTCAACTCAGGCATGACTTTCAGATTTGCCTGGAGTCCTGAATCTCTTTTTTCAAGCTCTTTTAAGCAGCTCTTTTCACGCACAAGTTGTGCGCTATCTTCGTATAACTTGAAGATCGTGTAACCCAATAAAATAATTTCTGATAAAGCTGCCAGGCAGAGGAGGACAACAAGAGTAATAACTGAACTCTTTTTATCGCACTGCAAGAGGGATGCGGAAAAGATAGAGCAGGAGGTACAGCAGCTTTCAACTGCTCTTATTGGGAGATTATGTCCCATGTAGACTTGTTCGTGCAGTCTGTCGATTGGACAAAATATGCGCGAATGGGGGTCTGGGGATATTCGAGTGACGCCGTAAAATGCTGCAACTTTACCGAGTATTGTTGCCATAAGGATCTCCTAGTGGACTGAGATTATAAAGCGTGAGGGCAGGAATGTCAATTTTTTAAATAGATTGAATCAGGCTATGTTGAGCTAGGTCATAATAGCCAAGTTTTGAAAATTTGGTGCGCAACAGTGCTTTTATATCTAAAAGAATCGCATTATTATCAGGACGAGCAGCTTTAAAATCAGGCAGGATTGTAAGAGGGTCTCGTAAGGTGATCTGATTAATTAGTGCAATAGCGTCAGACTCCTTTTGTACAAAGTCTCGTAGGTTTTCAGCAGCGATTTTTCCGTCGCTTATCAGCTGATTAATCCATGTGGCTATAGAAAGGAAGCTTTGTTCGTCTGCTGAAGGAAACTTCCCAGCCCAAGGGTTGAGGAATTTTACAAGGCTTAAAAACAGGTCGGTCACAATACCGGTGATCTGAAGGCCAGCGAGTGCATGGCTATTTAAGGATTGGTAGGCTCCTCCAGTAATGAGCATAAAAACGGTCAAAACAAGGCCAATGGCTAGATCAAAGCAGCGGCTAATTAAAATAAAGGGAAGAGAGACTAAGTAGATGATTCTTAGGGCTACATGTCGTATTAGAGGGTTGTTGGAATTGCGTGCTTTTTCTGTAATAGTTTCTAGGTTTCTATAGAGGCATTCGGTGACTACTCCATTGCCAGAGGAGATCACAGGGTATGGATTTTCTTCTGACCTGTCCAGTTTTGCTTTAGGATTGATCATCTTTAAAAGGCTCATTAGGAGATTTGATGGCAAGAGTTGAAGGGTGCCTAAATAGCTCGTTGCCCACTGCCAAGGCTTCTGTTTTGTGCCAGCTGTTGCAAGCGAGGCCAACATCCCGCCAACTCCTGCAATAGTAAGCAGGGCGCTCTCTCCCGCAATAACTGGGATCGAGAGGGCGTAGTAGGCTCTGCTTTGCATTTGAAAAATAGAGTCGTCTCTGAGATTATTTGCCGCTGTATGTATTATCTGTGATCCGCAAGGTAGCATTTAAAACCTATTTTTTAAGTTAATTGTGTATTATACAATAAACAACTAAAACAGCGCAAGATCTACAAAATATTTTATTTTAATCATGTCAATATTGACAAATTCAATCGTTTTCGCTATCTTCAAGCTTAATGCAATCAGAAGAAAGGCCTCAGGTCGGTCAGCTTATTTCCTGTACAGTTGACGGCTTTGGCAGCTCGGGAGAGGGTGTTGCTCACCACAATGGCTATACGCTTTTTGTCGATGGGGCGCTTCCTGGCGAATTTGTTCAGGTCAAACTCACAGAATCACACAAACGGTACGGAAAGGCGCGTCTTTTGAGGATTATTGATGCCTCAGCGGATCGTGTTACCCCGCCTTGCCCGCTTTTTGGTAAATGTGGCGGTTGCCAGTTGATGCATTTATCTTATCCAAAACAGCTGGAGATGAAAGAGCGACGTGTTGTGGATGCTCTCAAACGGATTGGCCACATTGAGGATGCCATCGTTGCGCCGTGCCTTCCGTCCCCCTCTTCTCTTTCGTATCGCAATAAGATTCAGCTGCCAGTCAGAGAGGGGGCCTCCGGTATTGCCCTTGGACTCTATGCGCGCGGATCACACGATCTGATTGAATTGGAAGGCTGTCTCATCCATTCGGCCCTGGGAGAGACTGTTTATAAGCTGGTACGTGGGCAGCTACAGCGCTCTTCGATCATGCCGTATGATCCTGTGACCGGAAAAGGAGAGTTGCGCCATGTGCTTATTCGCACCGCTCTTAAGAAAGAGGAGGTTCTGCTAATTTTTGTGACAAATTACGAGCCATCTAAAGTATTAAAGAGCCTTGCAGAGAAAATTTTAGCAAGTTGCTCCAAAGTGAAAGGTGTCGTCCATAATAAACAGCAGGGAAGAGACAACCTGATTCTGGGCAAGGAGTATCAGCTCTTATGTGGCGCCCCTTCGATTCAGGATACACTTTCTGATTTGACCTTTACCATCTCTCCAGCTTCTTTTTTTCAGATCAACCCAGCCCAAGCGGAGATCCTCTATGCCAAAGCTGTAGAGCTTGCTGCCTTGACAGGAGAGGAGAGTGTGTTGGATGCCTACTGCGGTGTTGGGACACTCTCTCTTTTTTTTGCACAAAGAGCCAAGCAAGTTATTGGTGTCGAATCAGTTCCCGAGGCGATTGAAGATGCTAAAAAAAATGCAAAGACAAACGGCATTGAGAATGTTCGGTTTGTGACGGATGCTGCAGAAACCTTTATTCAGACTCTTTCTGAAATTGATCTTGTGCTCTTAAATCCGCCTCGAGCTGGCTGCGCCCCCTCCTTTTTAGATGGCATCGGGAAGCTCTCCCCAGACAAACTCATCTATATCTCATGTGATCCAGCAACTCTTGCTAGAGATTGTCATATTCTCAAGAATTATGGGTATCGGATCGTCTCTATTCAGCCCTATGATATGTTCCCGCAAACAGCCCATGTGGAATCTGTCGCGCTATTAATGAAGTAAAAATTTTATTGAAATAATTAGCGAAATAGTTTAATTGTAAGGAAAGGGACCACACCAATATAGAGAGGCGGCATGAAAAATCACGGTTTATATCAATTATTCATCGAAGAATTAGAAGAGATGTATGATGCAGAAAGAGAGCTATCTCGGGCAATTCCCGGATGGACGCATCAAGCTTCTTCATCTGATTTCAAACAGACACTGCACAAGAATCTCAAAGAGACAGAGGCGCAGGTTAAACGTTTAGAGAAAGTCTTTTCTCTATTGCATCTTCATCCAGAGGGTCGAGTGTGTGAGGCAATGAGAGGTCTACTGCGCGACTCAGAAGGAGAGATGCGCGAGAGCCCAGCAACACTGGATGCGGCAATTATCTGCTCGATTCTCAAAATTGAGCATTATGAGATGGCAGCTTACAGGACGCTTATCAGTCTTGCTCGACATCTGCACCTTGAGAGCCAGATTCTCGATCTTTTAATGGCATCATTGAGTGAAGAGAAAGCAGCAGATAGCGCTCTTTTCAATATTGTTGAGAATTTCGATTTTGGCATGGGCAGCGGCCAGCATGCAGCCAATCAGTAGGGCGCACAAAAAACGGGCTCTTTCCTGAGTCCGTTTTTTCATGAGCAGTCTAGTTACTTGCTCCACAAATTGATGTTTTTCATCCGCTTCAGAACTTTCAAAGATTTCTCGGGAACGAGAGGCGAGGTTCATCACCAGGTTCGCTGTGATGTAAAGGTTGTGACTAGTGCTCTGTCAACTAAGTTTTCGGACCACTAGGGTTTGACTGCGTGCTGCAACAGCTTTTGGTAGGAGTCAATTTGGGCATGGTACATATCTTGCAGTCGTTTCCTTGTTTGTAGATCTTTTATTTCTGCATATTCCGGCGTTCCATCTTCTTGTCGTGGGATATCGCCGCGATACGGCCCTAATTCAGTGGAATTGCCTACTTCTATATACCAACTATCATCGACATGAAGCCATTCATCAGTATAACCCCTTTCCCAATGCAGATCTTTTTCTATGAATGTCATTTCCCAGATTTCTCCCAATTTATTCAAGATGGGCAGGGGATTTTTTAAAAGGTCATCGGAATCAATTACGAGAGGTGGTTTTCCTGTAAATTCTTGAATCATATTAAAGAGCTCCCATAGCTCCTTATGACCGATAAGTCCAATTCCTGTATTATCGATCGATGGCATCTTGCGATAACAGGAAATAATGCTTTTGGCAGGATCGCGGATCAGAAAAGCAAATCTTAATTGCGGGTTTTGATAGAAATCAGGATGGGTCTTAAAATAATCGAGCACAATAGAGCCTTGCTCTTTAAAGAAAACAGAATTTTTTTCAGCTAACTGGAAGAGCTTATTTCTTACATCATTGTAAGTTAAATTAGGGGGAATGCTTTTTAAGTAGGGATCATTTGCAGGAAGCCATTTTAGGAGAAAGGGATCCAGAAAAGGTTGATGCACAACCTCCGTATCACCACGAGTACGCATCATTTTCTCAAAAGCGGTTCCAGTCGATCTTGGGTGAGTTAACAGAAAATAGATCGGGTGGCTTGCATATACAAGATCTACTGTTAAGCACATGAATAACAAGAGAAAAGAGGTTTTTATTTTTATTCCCATAAAGAGCCTCCATTTGGTTTTGTAGGCTGAAAAGTTTCTACAGCTTCTGTCTCTTTAACTTGAGTTTCTAAGGCTTTCTTGATCTGACGGTCGAAGTCGGATTCGAATAGGAGGTCTTGTTTGATTCGGTATTTTTCGAATTCGCTTTCTGCGAAAGCTTTTGCAATTGCATGGCTTACTTTTCCAGGGCTATCGAGTATTTCTCGCTCGTTAAATTGCAGAAAGGCATTGAGTTTGCCGGACCAGTCCTTCATCGTCATGGGGATATTGCGTTCGGCTTGCGTTTCGGCATAATCCAGATACATCGTAATAAATCGATCTAAGGATCGGAGTTCTTTCTCGGTTAAATAGTTCTTGGCGATGCTGACGTCAGACTTGAGGATTTTTCCATAAGGACTATTTTTCCAAGTGTTGAGTCCCATTCGATCTTTTGAACTATCGGCTCTTTCGATAATTAACTCAGGTGCTGTGTGTCCATGGATTGCAAAGTGGAGCTTGTTCTGAACGGTAGCGAAAAATTGCTGTGTGACTTCAGTATCCGCATCATAGTCCATTGCTAATGCGTAGATGTCGGTAATTTTCTGGTAAAATTTTCGCTCACTAGCGCGAATTTCTCTAATTTCTTCCAACAGCTCATCGAAATAAGCTTGATTGAAAAAGGAGCCGTTTTTTAGCCTTTCTTTATCCAGAACATACCCTCGCATTGCAAAGGTCTGCAGGACAGAATTAGCCCACTGACGGAATTGAATAGCCCGTTGAGAGTTAACTCTAAAGCCCACAGCTATAATGGCTTCTAGGTTAAAAAAGTCTATCTCTCTTGCAACTTCTCGATTTCCTTCTTTTTGAACTATTCGGAAATTCCGAATAGTTGCTTCATGCTTTAACTCGTTGGTGTTGTATAGGTTAGTTAAGTGTTCGCTAATCGTGGGGATTGTAACTTCAAACAAGATTGACATTAATTTCTGAGATAACCAGACGGTCTCATCTGCAACTTTTACTTCGATGCTGTTTTCGCCAGATTGGCCTGTAAAAATCAAGAACTCAGCTGTACTATTGCGAATTCGAAGTTTCGGATGTGTTTTTAGATCCATTGTTTAGGCCTTCTTCGAGAAAACTGGATGATAGCTTAGCTCAGATAACCTTTTCCAGTCAAAAGTTCTGAATTCGTCCAGCCCCCCCCCCCAATCATCGCTCGGCCACCTTTCTTCGATCTGCAAAAAGGCCGTACGGACCTCTTAATGTACTGTCTTTTTTGGCAGACAGAAGAAATCTGCAGTGAGAGCTCATATCGATCTTTTTCGTCGGCTATAGTTTTGCTATCTCCTCCTCATTCAGAACGCTACGCTTCAATTTGGTTTTGCCTCGCTCGCCCGGACAAATATGGAAATTATGAAAATGGCCGGTTTAGCGCAAACTTTTCTACTATCCTTTTCCTCAGTTGAAAAAAATGTGAGTAACCGGGATACTTGCCTTTTATGCACTTAGGAGTTGGGTATGATCAGATTTGACGAAGAAGAAGATGAGCCAGAAGCTGGGTCAGATGAAAAAAAGGGTTCTGCTGTCGATGACCGCATCGATATGGCTCTGCTTAAAAGTCGCCGCATCTTTTTATCAGATGGTGTCGATGGTAAAAGTGCTCAGAAAATCATCAGACAGCTCTGGTATCTAGAGCTGATTGATCCCGGTAAGCCGATTCTATTTGTCATCAATTCTCCTGGCGGGTCGATCGACTCTGGCTTTGCTATTTGGGATCAGGTGAAGATGATCTCTTCACCGGTAACGACGCTTGTTTCCGGGCTTGCCGCCTCCATGGGCTCTGTGTTAAGCCTGTGTGCTGCGCCAAAGCGCCGTTTTGCAACGCCAAATTCACGTATTATGATTCACCAGCCGCGCATCAGTGGGGTGATTCAGGGACAGGCAACAGATCTCGATATTCAAGCAAAAGAGATGCTTAAAACGTGGGATGCACTTGTCGAGCTCTATGTGCATGCGACAGGAAAGCCGCGCCCTCAGATTGAAAAGGCGATGGATCGCGACACCTGGATGAGTGTAAAAGAGGCTTTGGAATTTGGTCTTCTCGATAAAATTGTAACCTCGTATAAAGAGATTCACTTTTAATAATGCAGTCGCAGGATGGAAAGGACCCGTCGCTGCGGGAGAGGATGCGTCTTAAGCACGTCTATTTTTCTGGTGGCACCTACCAGATTGAGGTTAAGGATCCCGATTTGAAGGGCTCTTTTTGGCCTTTTTTGCAGATGGATGATCAGGGCAAGGTTACAGATAGCTTCTGCACTTGCCCAGATGTCGAAGTGAATGGCTCTTGTCCACATCTTATATTCGCTCGTGAATGGATTTTTCAGGGACATTCAGATCCGCTTCATGTCCGCTTTCGAGACTCTTTTTGGAAAGCGCTCTGTCACATGGCAAGTCGTCGCCACGGCTACGATCGCGCCGTGCTCAAGCAGAAAAGTGGAGGATTCGTCGCTACATCCGAGACGGGAAAGGAGCTCTTCTCCATTCGTCCACTCTCCCCGAAGGGAAGCTCCGATCTTGAAGAGATTTTAACTGCCCAATCTGCTCCAACAGAAGAGACGTCGCTTAAATTTTCCAACTTGCCATCGGAAGAGCTCTTGCTCTGGAAACAGGGGCGGGCGAGTCATCAGCTTCTCTATGAACTCTCCTTTTGGTCTGACCTTGCTAAATACTGGATGCTGCAGCAAGAAGAAGGCAAGCAGTACCAGATCCATTTTGAGGAAGAGAAGCGAGGAGGCCTTCCTAAAAGAGTGCGTATCGTCTTTTCAAAAATAGAGGCAAGTTTTTATATTGCGGAGGTGAATTGGGAGCAGTTGATTCCAACGCTTAAAACGGTTCAATCGAAACTTCGCGTCTTTGAATTTGGTGCACACGCTTTAAAAACGATCCTCTACAAGGCAGAGGAGCGCTGCTTTAAGATTGAGTTTTCTCCGCTCTCTAAAGATGAGGCAGTTCGGGAGGGAGAGGCTATTCATGTCGGCAATTTTCTCTACTATTCAGGTGTTGGATTTTATCCGGCTCATCTTGATCCCATTTTTCAGAATCCAGTGATCTCAGAGGGTCAGATCGCCATGGCCCTACAGCGCCATAGCGCGCTCATCGCAAAGTACTTGGTCGGGACGCACATTCATCCAGCAAGTGTTAAGGCGAGCTACCGCCTTTTTTTTGATTCGGAAGAAAATTTTCATATTCAGTGCTACCTCTTTGAGCCACAAGATCTTCAGAAGCCGCTCTCTGCCTATTTTGGCTCGTGGGTCTACTGTCAAGATCGCGGTTTTTATTTATTAGAAAATCTTCTTTTTGAGGGGATTGAACGGACAATTTCAAAGCCGCTTATTTCCGATTTCGTCAACCGTCACCGTCATTTCCTGCACAACTACGACGGGTTTGAGACCCACGTCTCTACAATTGCATCGAAGCTCACTTTTCAGGTGGATCCGCTTGGGCTCAAATTTCAAGCGCGTTTAGAAGTTTCTGAGATGCAAGAAGAGTATATCGACTGTGGGGAGTGGATCTATGTGAGGGGTAGAGGATTTTATGCAAAAGTAACTGGAAAAACAGGTCTTTTTTTAAAGTCCGGGATGCGTGTCCCGCCAAAAGAGATCTCTAGATTTATCCATCTCCATCAAGATGAGCTGGAGCCGATTGCAGGCTTTTTTAGTGGAAAGCAGCCTCTTGTGCGTTCTGGCCTAGATGTGCGCCTTGGGGAGGAAGAGGAGATCGTGATTGCGCCGCTCTATTTCTTTAAAGAGGGGTATGAAGGAAAATCTGTCGAGATTCTCGGGGACTACACCTACGTAGAGGGGGAGGGGTTTTCTGAGATTCCCCATGAGATGCGTCTTCCAGAAAAATATGTGAAAAAAAACCGAGTCGAGCCTGCACATCAGCCTTATTTTATGGGATTTGAGCTCGAAACGCTGCGGCCTTATATTCTTTTTTTAGATCCAAAGCTTCAGATGCCAAAACAGACCATTTTGCGCATTCACCGGGCGCTTAAAGATGAGAAGGGATCTGGCTTTTTTCTGCAGCTTGAGTTTCAGACAGAGATTGGATCTGCCAGTGCGGAAGAGATCTGGAAAGGGGTGAGTGAGAAGCGAGCTTACCTCTTTACCGAGGCGGGATTCCTATTTCTCAATCAGCCAAGATTTAGTTGGTTCAAGAATCTCCCTAAAAAACGATTCACAGCCAAAGGTCTTCGTCTCACTCTTCTTGAATGGCTGCGGCTCAATGTCTCAGAAGAGATTATTGAACCGACAGGTGTGTCAGCAGAAGATGTAAAGAGTCGAGAGGTGCTAGAAGCGTTCCGCAATCTCTCAAGCGATCAGCCAATTGATCTATCGCTTCTGAAGAGCACCTTGCGCCCGTATCAGGAGACGGGTCTGCGTTGGCTCTTTTTCCTTTATCAGAATGGTCTTTCGGCTCTTTTATGCGATGAGATGGGCCTCGGGAAAACGCATCAGGCGATGGCGCTTATTGCAGCAGTTTCCCTCGCTCCTTCTTATAAATTTCTTGTTGTTTGCCCAACATCGGTGATTTTTCACTGGGAAGGACAGCTTAAGCGCTTTTTACCAGCGTTGCGCATCCTTGTTTTTTATGGGATCCAGAGAAGTCTTGAAAATTTTGAGACAGATTACGATCTCCTTCTAACCTCTTACGGGACGCTGCGCAGCGAACGCGAAGCACTCTCTCTGATTCCTTTTGAAATTGCTGTCTTTGATGAGATACAGATTGCGAAAAATAGCCACTCTCAAACCCATCAAGCATTGCGACTCATCGAGGCTAAAATGCGCCTTGGGCTAACGGGAACGCCGATCGAAAATCGCCTCTTAGAGCTCAAGGCGCTCTTTGATCTCACAGTTCCCTCTTATCTTCCCAATGAGGCGCAATTTAAAGAATTTTTTGTGAACCCGATTGAAAAGCAGCACGATTTAGAAAAGAGAGCTCTTCTTTCGCGCTTGATTCGCCCCTTTTTGCTGCGGCGTAAAAAATCGGAGGTGCTCCTTGAGTTGCCCGAGAAGATTGAAGAGATCGCCTATTGTGTTCTTTCGGATGAGCAGCGAGCGCTTTACAAGGAGACGTATGAGCTTGCCAAGCAGACATTGATTGTAGAGTTAAATGACGAGAAAAAACAAGTTCCTTATATGCATGTTTTTGCGATGCTATCAAAGCTCAAGCAGATCTGTAATCATCCGTGTCTGATCAATAAGAAGCTTGCCGATTATAAAAAACATCGCTCAGGCAAATGGGACTACTTTGTCGAACTACTTCAGGAGGCTAGAGAGAGTGGTCAGAAGCTTGTTGTCTTTTCGCAATATCTGGATATGTTGAGTATCATTGAGCTCTATCTCAAGGAGCATGGAATCGGATACGCAACGATTCGCGGTTCGACGCGCAATCGAGGTGAGGAGTTGGAGAAATTTCGCACCGATCCTCAATGCGAGGTGTTTGTTGCTTCCTTGCAGGCGGCAGGGGTCGGGATCGAACTTGTGGCCGCATCTGTTGTGATCCATTACGATAGATGGTGGAATCCAGCCAAGGAGAATCAGGCGACTGATCGGGTTCACCGGATGGGACAGAGCCGTGGGGTTCAGGTCTTTAAAATGGTTACCAAGGAGACGATTGAGGAGCAGCTGCACAGCCTCATCGAGCGCAAAAAAGGACTCTTGGAAGAGGTGATCGGCTTTGACGATCAAGATCAGATTAAAGGATTTGACCGCAAGGAGTTGCTTGAGCTACTGGAGTGGAGTGGCGAGTAAAAAAAATATTTGCTGTAAAATTTCCGTAAAGATTATATTAAAATTTTTACAATGGAGCTTGTATGGCAAGTGTTATGTATCATCCGGAAGCACTAGCGCTTCGGATGCGGTTGTGTAATGCACAGATAGAAGAGGAGAAGGCGCTGGCAGCAGTCAAGCAGGCGCAAGAAACAGTGACTAAAATTTTTCATAAAGAAAATCTAGACAGACTTCACGCATCGGCAGCTCACGCGGGTTGTTTTAAGATGGTCGCGGAGTATGCGCCAGATGGTTTGGCAAGCAAAGAGCTGGAGCTCTTAAAGGACGCTAGACTTGAGTTCACAAGAGCATTGTGTGTCAAGTTGGGTCTTGAAGAGAAATTGCGCAAGTTAACATGAATTAAATTAATTATTTTATATCCAAATAAGCCCAAAAAAGTTGCAAAGCTGACAATTAAAATAGCTTGCTGTGCCAAGGTAGAGCCGCAACATCCCGAGAGACAGGGATCTTTTCATGTACGGGAGCTAAGATGCCCATCGTTTGGATCTTGTGATCTTTGCTTGTCGCAAGCAAAGAAGAGATCATCGATTTATCAGGTGACTGTGTCCATTTAATCTCATAGGCATCGATTTTTCCTCCAGATTCTATGAGTAGATCCACTTCAACACCTTTTAATGTGCGATAAAAATAGAGGTTGTGTGGTCGAGAAGAGCTAGAGAGGCGTTTCACCGTCTCCATAATCACCATATTTTCAAATAGATGACCAAGAAAAGGCGATCTTGCTAATTCATCCGCTGAGTGCAACCCCAACAAGAAAGAGAGTAGCCCCGTATCGATAAAGTAGACTTTAGAAGATTTAACATATCTCTTAGAGACGTTGTTGTAATACGGCTTGAGAAGATAAATCACATAGGTCGCCTCGAGGATTTCGATCCAGTCGCGAGCTGTTGGTTGAGAAATTCCAAGCTCCTTGGCAATTTCAGAGAGATTGAGTAATTGTCCGGCCCTTGCTGCAAGCAGGCGTAAAAATCTTTGAAACAGGGCTATGTTGATGTTTGTCCGAATATTTCGAACATCTCTTTCGATATAGGTCATGAGGAATGAATCGAACCAGCGCAAGGGAGAGATCTCAGGTGTTGCGATAAATTCAGGATAAAAACCCCTGACCATTCCCTCCAATATCGCGCCTACAGTAAGAGGAATACCCAATTCTTCCCAGCTAAAAGGGTAAAGCTCAAAGATTGCAACTCTTCCAGCTAAAGACTCGGATACGCCTTTCATCAGCGGAAAGACCTGAGATCCAGTTAGGGCGAATTGGCCATAGTGATGCCTTTGTTCGTCAATTTCTCCCTTGATGAAACATAGAATTTCTGGCGCGTATTGAATTTCATCGAAAATAACTGGTGGGGGATGTTGCGCTAAAAAGAGACGGGTGTCTTCTTTAATTCCCTCCAAATCAGAGTAGAGATCAAAAGAGACGTATTCGTAATTAGGAAGAATGTTGCAGAGCAGTGTTGTCTTCCCAGCTTGTCTACTTCCTGTGACTAAAATCGCAGGAAAAGTGCGTAGAGCTTTTTTTAGCTCCGATTCGATCTCTCGTGGTTTATATATCATATTTCTATTGTACCTGAAAGTTTGGTCAATTTTCAAGGTGAGACTTTGAAAATTGACCAAATAGTTATAATATACTGATCTTAAACATGTAAAGTCATGAACTTATCCTCCGTTTCAAACCCTGCCTCTTGAAGTTGTTTAGAGAAGAGACGCACCCTCTCAGCTCCTGCAATGTAGATTGGTTGGATTGGGCTTTTTCTCTGTTCCAATGCAAGACAACTCTGCAGGTAAGCGATGTTCTCAAAGAGCGCATGGCGTGGCGCCCCTTGAAGCCTCTTGTAGCGGTTCTGGATCTGCAGCAGTGTCGATGGTGGCAAGGCTGTCGTATAAATTTGCTGGCGCGAAAAATTAATTAGGTAATTTTTAAGCAGTGCGCTCCCAACGATACAAGCGCCGTGGCTGCCAAGCGCTTTACTAAAGGTGTGGACACGTGCAAAGACCTCTTTTTCTAAATTAAGCGCCACAACAAGCCCCTCTCCCTTCAGACCAAAAAGCCCTGTTGCATGAGCCTCATCAACAATCAAGGCTGCCCCGTAATATGCACAGAGGCGAACAATCTCCTCCAAGGGAGCTAAATCTCCACTGATTGAATAGAGCGACTCAATAAGCACGAAAATCTGTCCGGTAGATCGTTTTAAACGCTGCTCAAGTGAGTTGAGATCGTTATGCCGAAATGGCACTTTTTTGGCAGAAGAGAGGCTCATTCCATCGATCATCGATGCGTGAATCTCAAGGTCGTAGAGAAAAGTCACCTCCTCTGTCCCAAGCGCAGAAAGTAGACCAAGGTTTGCCATGTAACCACTTGTATAGATCAGGCAGCTTTGCGCTCTATGAAAAGCCGCAATCTCTCCCTCTAACTGATCATAAAGCCGCGAATGTCCCGTCAACAGACGGGAGCCTGTGGAGCCAGAAGAAGCAACAGATAGTAGAGTCTCTTCTCTTGCAAGACCCAAATAGTCGTTGGAGGTGAAATCAAGAAGAGCTGTTTGAGGAACTAAACTGCGCAGAAGCCCTTGGCTTGTGCGTTTCTCGAGTCTCTCTTCAAGAAATCTCACTAAACACCTGCAAAGGCTGGCATTGGTATTAACCCAAAAAGGCGCATCATCTCATGATCTTGATCAAAACCAAATGTCGGCCTCGTCAGCAATTTCTCTCCCGAGTGAATAGAATTGGCACCTGCCAAAAAGCAGAGAGCCTGCTCTTCAAGCGACCTGTCCGCTCTGCCAGCGGAGAGACGCACCATCGATCGCGGCATCACGATCCGCGCTGTCGCAATCATCCTGAGAAGATCCCAGATCGGAACAGGCTTCTCCCCCCCGAACGGTGTGCCCGGAACGGCAATCAGTGTGTTGATCGGCACAGACGCCGGATGAGGCGTCCGGGTTGCAAGCATATGCAAGAGACCAATGCGATCTTCAATACTCTCTCCCATCCCAATAATACCGCCACAACAGACACTGATGCCAGCCGCTTCCACTGCATCGAGCGTCTTGAG
>Ga0206799_1094_pt1 | contig 18683 bp, 13 predicted proteins | sample Alteio_BWOrgCont_67_FD_152900 | JGI IMG/M metagenome (GOLD analysis project Ga0206799, IMG submission 152900) | Enriched cells from forest soil in Barre Woods Harvard Forest LTER site, Petersham, Massachusetts, United States -... | ecosystem: Environmental > Terrestrial > Soil > Temperate forest >...
TTAAAGAACTATCAAAAGGTAACAAATTCAAATTCGCTTAGCGAAGTTATACGCCTTTCGTTACTAGAATTTGATTTTAATTCCTTTAAACATACCCACGTTCCCCATAGGCAAATTTCAGTGAGGCTTCCAGAGAGTTTAAAAAGTCGTCTAACAAACTTTTCCACAAAAAAACACGTAAGCATTGGCGAGTTACTGCGAGTAGCGATCGAAAATCTTTGTTTACAATCACCTAAACCTCAAGCAAAAAAAGTCATGTCTGTGTCGATGATAAAAAAAGTAGCTAAAAAAGCAACTAAGAAGGCTGCTAAAAAAGCAACTAAAAAGACGGCTAAAAAAGCAACAAAGAAAAGTGTTGCTAAAAAGAGCCCAGCTAAAAAAGTTGCTAAAAAAGCTGCCAAAAAAACAACCGCTAGAAAGGGCTAAAACAGTTCTTTATAGTAGTTTTACAAATAAAAGCTTGTTGATACAACAAGCTTTTATTATTTTTAACTAATAAATCACTATAGAATTAAAAATGAAACCTGAAATCAAATTATCTTCCTGGGCAAATTCCATTGCTTCCTCTCCTACTTTGGCGATTGACGCTAAAGCCAAAGAACTCAAAGCTAAAGGCGAAGATATTTGCGTTCTAGGAGTCGGAGAACCCGATTTCGATACTCCAAATTTTATTAAAGAAGCTTGTGCAAAAGCCTTAAGTGAAGGAAAGACTAAATACATTCCAACTGAAGGACTTCCTGAACTGCGAGCCGCTTTGGCCCAAAAATACATCACAGAGAATAATGTTCCTGGCGTGCAGTCCTCGCAGATTATTGTGAGCCCTGGAGGGAAATTTTCATGTTATCTTGCCATTTTGGCAACCTGCAGTCCTGGAGATGAGGTTATTATTCCGGCCCCTTATTGGGTTAGTTACCCTGAAATGGTGAAACTTGCTGGTGCCCTTCCCCGAATTGTTTTTTCAGGAGACGATCTCAATTTTAAACTCACGCCACAGCAATTTAAAGATGCTATCACTAGTAAAACACGTCTTTTAATTATCAATAGCCCTTCCAATCCTACTGGAACTGTTTATTCTAAAAAGGAACTGCAAGAACTTGTTGAAATAGCCCTTGCCCACAATATCTTTATTCTTTCTGATGAAATTTATGAACGTCTAACATACGATAATATTAAACACTTTAGTCCTGCTTCGTTCAGTAAAGAAGCTGCCGAAATGACTATTACTGTTTCAGGTTTTAGCAAAACCTATTCGATGACAGGTTGGCGCTTGGGAACTCTTCTAGCGTGTGAACCTATTGCGAAAGCTGTTGGAAAAATTCAAAGTCAAACTACCTCGAATGCCACTAGTTTTGCACAATATGGCGCTTTAGCTGCACTCGAAAATAAAAAAGCTGCCGATGACGCTCTTCACCATATGATACAAGCCTTTGATAAGCGCCGTCTCCTCTTACTTGATGGCCTTAATAAAATTAAAGGTATTTCGTGCTTACGCGCAGAAGGTGCTTTTTATCTATTCCCTAAAATTTCTAGCTTTGGAATGCCATCTTCCACTTTTGCATCTGAGCTTTTGGAAAGGGAAAAAGTAGCTGTTATTCCAGGAAATGCCTTTGGCGCTGATGAATATATTCGTCTAAGCTATGCTACTTCTGAAGAAACTTTGAATAAATCGCTTCAAAGAATTGGCAAATTTTGCGCATCTTATGTTTAATGTAGAGGCCAAATGTGTTCACTTCCTAAATTTACTCGAGAAACTGAAAACTTAATTGCTCAATTAAGAGGAATTCCTATCAACTTAAGTAAATCTACTATACGTCCCTCAAAAAGTATCGAGCATTTGATTGATTTTAATCTCAAATCTTTAAACCTTTCTGCTGCTCGGCTAGAAGAAACTATCATGGCCAATTGGAAAACCATTGTCGGAGCAAAGAATGCTCCCCGATGCTGCCCTAAAACAATTACAAGAAACGTCCTAATTATCACGGCTGCTAATTCAATTATTCGCAATGAGTTAGAATTCGATAGAATTAATATTCTTAACCGAATTCATGCTCTACAGGAGTGTCAACCTATAATAGGTCTACGTTTTCTTCTAGGATAAATAAGTACGAGAATTATAATTGAAAATTTCTATAGCATAAGCTATTTTGAGATATTCATAAGCTAAAACTTAAAATATAGAATTCATCCTAAAAGAAATGCCCAGAATTATAAATTATAAGACATTTTGGGAAGATCAAATAGACCAACTCATTAAGTACCACAAAAAATCAAGTTGTGGCAGAAGTTTTTTAAATATTCATGCTGAATCTATGGATATTTTGCTTCAAAATTTATATTTAAATGCTACCCGTGTTTATGAAAATAAATATCAAAAGAAATTGTCTTATCCAATAACTTTAGTTGGGTTAGGAACTTATGGTAGAAATGAACTTTTTCTCCATAGTCATATCGATTTGATGTTATTACATTCAGAAAAAATTCAATCTGAAGCGTTAGATCCTTTTATGGAAATTTTTACAGAACATGTCATTTACCCACTATGGAATCTACAGATTAAAGTCAGTAAGAAATTTGGATCCATTGATAATGCGATTGAAACTGCTAGGAAAAATTTTCAAATTAAAAATGCGCAACTCGACGCTCGTTTGATTTGCGGTTCTAAAAACTTATTCAATCTTTTTCAAGAAACTTACGAAGCTTACTTTTTTCAAAATGAATTTATCTCAGAATTTGTTGATCAAATTTTAAATGAAAAAAAATTGAGGCATAAAAAGTATAACGATACCCTCTTTTTACGTGAACCTGATATTAAGTTTGGACTTGGCGGTCTAAGGGATTATCATGTTTTATTTTGGATTTTAAGAGCAAAATTTAAAAGTACAGAAATGCAAGTCATCGTAGATAAAGGACTTCTCAATAAAAAGCAAATCCTAGATCTCGATGAAGCTTATAATTTTTTAGTTCGAGTTCGAAATGAACTCCACTTCCAATCGAATTCTTCGGCTAATCTATTAGATATTGAAAACCAATATTCAATTGCCTGTGCTCTAGGATATGGCGATAAAGATACAAATGTTTGCCAGTGCATAAAAACGTTTATGAAAGATTATTATAAATATACCCAATGCATTCATCACCTTATAGGTCTTTTTGAGCAAAATTTTATTAACACCATAGTCTATCATCCAAAAAAGTCATGGATTCCTGCATTTCGACCGGAAAAAATTTCTCCTTCAAAAAAAGAAATGGATGGATTTATCCTCTATCAAGATGTTTTAACTTTTGGTTCCCAAAATGTTTTTTTAGATGACCCTCTAAGACTTTTACGCGTATTCAAATACGCTCAACAATATCATGGAAAATTCAGTCTAGAGCTCAAAAATCTTATCAAAGAATCATTGCATTTAATTACTCAAGACATTCTAAATAGCAAAGAATTTAACGACTGTTTATGTGCCATTTTCCAACCCGTTGGAGAAGTCAGCGGGGTATTACAACAGATGCATGAGCTCAATATTCTCGAAGTCTTTATACCGGAATTTCAAGGTATTACCCATTTAGTCCATAAAGAAAGTCAGCATCAATATACAGTCGATATACATACATTAAATACCTTATCTTTTTTAGATGAAATCTTTCAAAACGAAAATCCACGATCGAAGGATTATTACACTGCGATTAAAAAAACAACTTCTCCTTGGCTGATTTATTTAATGTTACTCTTTCATGAGCTAGGAAAAAGTGCTGAACTTGATCCTTCTAATGAGCGCGATTTAGAATGTGTAGAAAAAATTGTGAAACGATTACAGCTTGATTCGCAGCAGCGTGAATATGTCTTATTCATAATCAAAAATCAATTCCTTATGAAGGAATTTTGGCAAAAACAGGATATCAACGATATGAAAACTATAGAAAAGTTTGCCTCATTAATTCAAAATCCTCAATTACTCCATTATCTTTTTATCTTTACCTATTGCGATATAAAGGGAACAGCTCTTAATTTTTGGAACAGCCATAAAGAAACGCTTCATCGACAGTTTTGGGAACGTACGGCATTCTTTTTTTCAAAAAACGAATGCTCGATAGAAGTCGTGGCCCATGTTCATCAAAAAAAAGATCAATGTCGACAACTGATAAATGCGCAACAAGTTTCCAGTTTGAATAGCGAATTTTCTGAAACTCTAAATGTATACCCCGATACTTACTTTTTATTCAATAACTTACAAGAAATAGAACTGCACTTTCGTTTACTCAAGCACAGCAATACAAACAATACATTTTCTATATGCTCAGAATATAATGAATCATTATTTCCCATCATTCACTGGGAAGCTGATTTAAATCAATACTTAACAATCGTTACAATAATCACATGGGATGAAGTTGAATTGTTAGAAAAACTCGCTGAAGCTTTCTATTCATCAGGGTTTAAAATCGTCTGTTCAAAAATATTTACTCGAACCGATAAAATAAGTATTAATACTTTTTATATAATTGAAAGCAAAGACAACTACTTCGCACAAGAATATGGCAAACGCATTTTTCTGCAAAACCTCAATAGATTCTGTTTAAATAAAAGCCAAAATAATCATTATCTTCCACCTAAACCGAGTATTAATAACGTTAAAGCTCTTAAAGAATGTATACCGGAAAAGACTTCCATTTTAGCAACTCTTCCATTGATAGATATTTATCATCATAGTAATCTGATGCAAACCATTGTGGAAATCCGATGTAGAAATCAAATAAATTTACTTTTTAAAATAGGTTTAGTATTTGCACGTTTGAAATTTAATATTCATTTTGCAAAAGTTTCAACGGAATACGAAACAGCAATTAGCATTTTCTATATCACTAAGAATACTGATACCCCAAAAACATGCTCACTATTACTCGATTTAAGAGAGATTTTAAATGCAGCGCTTGTAGAGTAGAAGAACGTAAAATCTTAAGTTCAAGACACTACCAAATCTCATTCTAAAATGAACAAAGGTCGCTTGAATTCATGACTTCTTTAATTCTGCATCCAATTCTTTTTTCCCCAGTATCGTAAAACCTTTAGTGCATAACAGTTTCGTGATTCCTGGGATATGATGTTCGCCAAGAATTGAAACTAATGGTTTTTTCAGATCTTTAGTGATATTATAAACGTTAGCTAAATTGTCAGCTATGAAATCATTTCGCAAATCCAGCTGTAAAGCATTGCGAAATTTTAAAAACTCAGTTTGATTATCGCTTATGCCTTTTTTATCTATAGTTCCTAGTAAATATTCTAAAATTCTATGATTTTTTTCGGGTAAATTCTTCTTTAAATCAGGAGCGAGGATTAATACAACACCCTTAGTCAACTCGACCCAACTAGCATTCGTCCAACCTCCAATCTTACGCTCAAAAATCTCCACTTGTTGTTCGAGGTCTTTTGAAATGAGAACTTCTTTATTTGCTTGTAGGAATTTAAATATGGGATTGGTTTGAAATAGTTTATTTGACCAGAAATTATCTAAATAAGATTGATTCGTTTTATTCACAAAACTACATAGAAGATCTGTTTTGGTATTATGAATAATTGTAAGAAATTCAGGAATAGCATTTGGATTATAATCTTTTAAATTCATATTTAAATCCGAAGCATGATTGAATATAGTAAAAAAAGCATCCTCTATACCATATAAATTGGCATCCTCATTTAAGCCGATAGCTTTTCTTAGTTCTTTCTCAGAAAAAGCATCCCGTTCTACGCCCTCCATTGCGTAAATTAGTTTTTTTCTAGAAATGTTTCCTACTATTTCGCGTTGAAATGAATTATCCGCACTTGAAAAGTGATTTTCTGGAATTAGATATACTTTCCGATCTTCAATTTTCTTTACTAATTCTACGAAATCATCGGGGATAATTGTTCCTTTTACTTTGGGCTTACCTTTACAACATTGTGTTATGCGACCAAAAAAATAACAAATTTTTTGAACACAACATTCAACTCCCCTAAAACATGACTTAAATATATTCATAATTATTTATTTTAAACTTAAATTATTTATAATAAAAATTTATAAAAAGTAAAGAAAAAAAATTAATAATAAAAAAATAATTCAAAATTATTTCAATTTAATAATACTGGTATCTGTATAATCTCCGACATTGAGGCTTTTACAATATGCAAAAAAGTAAGGAATTTCTTCAAAAATTGGCAAATTTGCATTCTTTCTACAATGATTTATCTTTTCATACATTAAATAATCTATTGCAGGGGCGTTCATACTTAGCCAAAGAATAGGTTCGCTTTTTGTATATCGGGCATTGAAATTTGTTCCATCGATAAATTGGTAGGATTCTAGGGAGAGTAAAGTAAAAATTAAAGTTTCTTGGACTTCCGGAATGGCGGCGATTTCTGCTATCGCTATAGCAGCATTGATGGGATTATGTATGAATCGTCTGTTGTTATTGATATTAAAAATAGTTGCATTTGTTAAGGCGCCACTTACACAGGTAGATTCATGGCTCGTGACCATGGGTAAATTAATCCAAAAATCTGCATCTGTCATTAAGGTAACCGGTAAGTAACTTTTAGTCCTATCCTCTTGAAAAGAAACCCTAGAAAAAGCCTGCCTAGACGGAAGAGAGCTTATATAGTGCCAGTCTGAATCCCAGTGAATATCCTCATCAAAAGAATGAACTTTAACACCTTCAAAAGTATCTCCTCCATGGCTTAAGGGTGGTAAAAAACCACTTTGACGTAGATTGTAGGAATCCTCGTCGATGATAAAAATTTCATTTTTAGAAAAACCTCTCCCTTCTAATTGATTGATGACTGAAACTACAAGGGCTTTAGGAGTTGATAGACCATAACCCGATGCGGTGTAAATTTTAAGTCCTACTTTCCGTTTAGGCCCCGGACCGATTCTTTTAGAAAGTTTACTTTCAAAAATTGCAAAAAGCTGTTTTACTGCTTGATTATAGTGGGCGTATGAAAAATCTTCTAATTGGTACTCAAATATCACATTTTGATAATTGATTTCTGGATTATCTTTGGATAAAGGTATTGAAGTAGCTTGACAGAAACCCCAAAAAAAGAAAACAATCAATAGATTCAAAAGATGAATGCTCTTAAAATATTTTTTCATTTTATATTAATTACAATCGCCACTGTCGGCTGCTCACGCAAGGATAAGGAGTTAACTAAAAACAAGATTCAAGAATCGATCGATAAACAAGTTCTACTTGCTAAAGACTATTTAGCGAATGGGAATAATAGTCAAGCGATAAGCCTTCTTGAAAGTTTAGAAAAGAAACATCCGGATGCTTTGGCTGTTATTGAAACGCTAGGATTTATTCACAAGGATAGTGGCAATCCCACTGTAGCTGCTGGGTATTTTGAGAAGTTAATTAATCAGTCAACTCCACTGCATGAATACAAAATTTTTGCTGCGCAGGCTTATATGGAAGCAAACGTTTACTGTGAAGCTTGTCGAAATTATAAAAGTTATCTAGAAAATTTCCCTAATGATCGCAGTACTTGGAAGTTACTGAGTCAAGCCTATGAACTAGATAAAAATGATGCTTTGGCATTGGATGCCTATCTTAAGGTAGAAACATTAGCAACTTCTAGTTTAAAGGAAAAAGATTTATTAAAGATTGCGCATCTTTATCAAAAGACAAATAACTATAGAGAGGCAAAAAGCCGATATCTATTGGTTCTAAAGCATAATCCTCAATCAATTGAAGGACGAGTGAGATTGCTTAAACTTGAAATCCAAACGGAAAATTGGGATGAAGTTCAAAAGCATTTAGCTAAGCTAGAAACTCTCCCTTCGCAAAAAATAGATCCAACATTCATCAAATCCATAAAAGAAATATTGATAAAAAAACCCAAGTCAAAAAATCCACAGAAAGAAGTTATTGTTTCACAAGCGGGTAAAATATCAGGCAAATCTGCAAAGAATTGGCATGAAGAATTCCTGGGGCACATGAAAAAACAAGATTGGGCCAGTGCAGAACAGGCTGCTCTCGAAGCACAAAAGCTTGAACCAAGCAATATTCTTTACACATTAGACCATCTTAAAGTAGTAAAAGCTAAAGGCTCTGATAAGGTTCTTTTAGAAGAGTTAAAAAAAGCTAAATTGCAGTTTTCTAATAATGGTGATATTTTATTGGCTTTAGCGCAAACACAGCATAAGATCGATGGAAATCTACAAAATGCAAAACCCTTTTATGAAGAATTTTTACAGCAAGCCCCTAATCACGCAAAAAGTTCGCAAGTAAAGAAACTGTTAACTTCTCTTTAAAGTTTTCCTAAGAAATGCCATTGATCAGTCGTAATTGCATTGATAACATTAAAGAACGGATCAACATTCATGATGTTGTTAGCCAATATGTTGTCTTAAAGCGTACGGGTTCGACATGGCGAGGCTTAAGTCCCTTTAATAATGAGAAATCTCCTTCATTTTTTGTGATACCGGATAAGAACATCTTTAAATGTTTTAGTAGTGGATATGCAGGGGATATCTTTCGATTTCTTCAAATTAAAGAAAATCTTTCATTTCAAGAAGCCATAGAAACAATTGCCCATCGTTTTAATTTAACACTTGAGTATGAAGAAAACGAGCATGGTGGGCCTACATCCATGTCTCCTTCTTTAAAAAAGGAACTTTTTGAAATTCATGAAATAGTTATGGATCTTTTCCATGACTATTTTTTATCTCAGAGCGCAAATGGGAAGTTTGTGCAAAATTATTGGCAAAATGAACGTCAATTTTCAATTGCGCTGGCAAAGGAATTTAAAATTGGATTGGCTCCTCCTGAACCCAATCTTCTCATACAGACCCTTTTGAAGAAAAAGAACTTTTCTCTTGAAGCCCTGCGAGCTTGTGGACTTTTTTTTATTAAAGAGAATGAGCACAATCCAAATCGCGCTCTATCAAGATTTCGTGGAAGGCTAATCATCCCTATCCGTGATATTCAGGAAAGAGTTATTGCCTTTGCTGGACGAAAACTAGCAATAACGCCTGAAGATGATCCTGCCAAAGAGGCTAAGTACATTAACTCTCCTGAAACACCTATTTTTCATAAAGGAAAAACGCTATTTGGTCTAAACTATGCAAGACAACATTTAGAGCAAGAGGGATTTTTTCTACTTGTTGAAGGCCAATTAGATACACTGCGTTGTTGGGATAGTGGTTTTAAAACAGCCATTGCACCTCAAGGAACGGGGGTTACCGAAGAACAATTGAGAACTTTGAGGCGATATAGTTCCAAAATATATTCCCTCTTAGATTCAGATAATGCTGGGAAAAAAGCGTCGCTACGAATCTTGTCAATGGCACTCAAGGAAGGATTAGATATAGCTTTTATACCATTACCGCAGGGGCAGGATCCGGATAGTTATTTGATATCTCAGAAGGTAAATGCACAGGAATTACTAAAATTGGCTCAATCGCCTATGCACTTTGCAGTCCATGCTTTGCTTTCAGCGAGAGGTCAACCTTCTGCACAGGAAAAAGTTACAATCTTGCTTCAGCTTTTTGAAATTTTAAAAGAATGTAATTCATCTGTGATTCAGGAGGAATATCTTTTAGAGATATCTTACTTACTTAATGTTAATCGTCAGAGTATTCAATTAGATTTTTTTACAATATAAAAATAAACAAAAGAATTTTAATAAAGTCGATACAACGGAAAAAAATCAAAGAAATTCTAATGAAAAGTTGACATCAGTTGAATATCAGCTTTTATTAATAATTTTTAATCATGACAATATAGCAATTTCTTTAGCACAATATATAAACCCAGAATGGATTACCACAAATTCGCTAGAAGCAAAACTTCTTTTAAGGATACTAAACGAAATTCGAGAGGGTTTGTGGCAAAAAGCTCTAGCTGCAGAAACTTTGTTTGAACGGGATGAGGAACTCAATATGATTTATTCAATTTTAAGTGAAGAATTAGTAACCGAAGATCCTTTAAAAATAGCGAATGGATGTTTAAAAAAGCTATTTACAAATTTCATTGATCATAAAAAGCAAGAAATTGATCATAAAATTGGCACTACTTCGGATGAAGAGAAAATACGCAAGTTACAGCAAGAGAAAATTAATCTACGTAAAATAAGCCAAAATCCCCCTTTTTTACCAAAACTTTCATAACCCATTGATCACTATGCCAAAAGAAAAACCAGTTAAAGAACAAACTACAAAGGATGCAAAGAAGAGGAGCAAAGCAACTCCCCTTGTCAATAAGCTATCCCCTAAAGTGGATTCCCTGTCATCAAAAAAGCTCAGTTCTGGAAAGAAGATTAAAAAGATAGCTCAGACAAATGTTAAAGAAAGTGTAACAAAAAGTGATGAATCAAGGAATTTCAAGAAGACTACATCTTTGGAAAAAAAACCTGAGGTCTCGGATTCCGGAAATATGGAAGAGAAAATTAATGAAAAAATTCGTCAACTAATTAGTTTATCAAAAGAACAAGGTTATTTAACTGTCCAAAATATCAATCTAGCGCTTCCGGAAAGCATTAGTAACCCAGAGGAAATTGAGAATGTCATCACTATTTTAGAAAATTTAGAAATTGACATTCTAGATACCCAAGAAATTGAACACTTTAAACAACGATTACATCAATCAGAACAAGATCAATTAAAATCTTCGCAAGCTGATATACTAGATGATCCAGTTCGCATGTATCTTAAGCAAATGGGGCAAGTGCCTCTTCTTTCCCGTGATGAAGAAGTTACCATTTCAAAAAGAATTGAAAAAGCTGAACAAACGGCGCAGGATGAACTTTTTGCTGTATCATTTAGTGCACCTTTTCAATTAGAAATTGCACGAAAACTATTATCACGAGAGGAACGTTTCGATAGAGTTATTGTGGATAAAAAAATAGACAATCGTGAACAATATTTTGCGCAATTGCCTGAAATTTACGAAAAGGGAATCAAACTCTACGAAAAAATAAATACTGCTTGGAATGCTCATTTGGGAGCTGAAAGTGATAAGCGCCATATAACACAGTTTCAAAAATTAGAAGCTCAATTGAAGCCTATTCTAAAGAGTTTTTATTTTAAATTAAAAATTTTCGAAGACTATTTAGATTCATTACTTCCTGATGTTCAAGAGATTGAAGATGCTTTAGATCAAATTCATATTTTTGAAAAAAGTCAGTCTAAACGTGCAAAATCTATTGATATTAAAGGACTTGAAGAGCTATTAGAAGGATTTCATAAAAAATATCGCTTAGCGCCTGAAGAATTTGTACGTATTGTAAGGGTCTCAAGGAAGGCCATACGTGAAGCTCATACTGCAAAAACAGAAATGGTCGAGGCGAATTTGCGTTTGGTCATTAGTATTGCTAAAAAGTATACTAATCGTGGACTTTCATTCCTAGACTTAATCCAAGAAGGGAACATGGGTCTTATGAAGGCTGTCGAAAAATTTGAATATCGAAGAGGTTATAAATTTTCAACTTATGCGACTTGGTGGATTCGTCAAGCCATTACCCGTTCCATTGCTGATCAAGCTCGGACAATTCGTATACCAGTCCATATGATTGAGACACTTAATAAAGTGATGCAGATTCAAAAGCAACTGCTTCAGGAATTGGGTCATGAACCTACGCCAGAAGAAGTAGCCGATGAAATGCGTATGCCTGTTGATCGTGTACAATCTATCATGAAAATGGCTCAGCAACCTATCTCTCTTCAAAGTCCAGTAGGAGAAAGCGATGATACCAATTTTGGAGATTTTATTGAAGATAAAGCCGCTGAAAATCCTTATGATATGACAGCCTTCAGTCTTTTAAGAGAAAAAATCACAGATGTTCTTTCCAGCTTAACCGAAAGGGAACGAAAAGTCTTAGCATTGAGATTTGGCCTGGAAGACGGCTATGGAAGGACTTTAGAGGAGGTTGGAAAGGCATTTAAAGTAACACGTGAACGTATTCGCCAAATAGAAGCAAAAGCTTTACGTAAGATGCGTCACCCCACACGTATACGCCAATTGCATGGTTTCTTTGAAGGGGAAATCGATACCAGTGGTCCGGGTTTTGAGAATTTTAGCAAAAGTCTTGAGTAATTTCTTTCTTTTACAAGATTATTGCGACAGTGTCGCAATAATTCTAGAGTGATTTCCATAGCTCGCCTATAAAAAAATCATATTTACTTGCAAAATTTTTTTTTGATGCGATAGTATAATTAGAGGGACAGAACCTTTAGTGCTCGTGTAGCGAATTAAATTCTCATCCTAGCATTAAAATTAAGGGAACTCCATATACAGTTGTGGCTGTCATGCCCCTTCGCGGGGAAGGCAAAAGCACTTGAAGAGTACCCACTTACGCATAAAGAGGTTGAAGAAATTTCCGCAAAACGGCACATATAAAGCCTGTCCCTCGCTTTTTTATTGCTATGGATAAATTATTATTTTAATTGTAAAGCTAGTAATAAGTTTCTACCCCTATCATGCAAGACAAAGGCTCCGATAATGCTAATAATTCGTTTTTTCGCGAAAATATCGATCCGCATGTTAAAAATCTTCTCAAACATTTTACAGAATCTGCTTTTACCATAGAAGCTCCTGAATCTATCAACGATAAACCCATTTATGAAACTACACTTTATTTGGCAACTTGTAAAAATCTTGAGATGGATTGCGGATCTTTTACAGCCTATATTTTCCAGGACATTATTCATAAAGGCTACATTATTGCTTTAGCCTTTGGCGATATTTTTAACGAAAAATCCTTTTACACACGCATCCACTCCTCCTGTGTAACCAGTGAAACGCTCCAGGCCTGTGACTGTGATTGTAGCGAACAGCTTCAAAAATCTTTAGAAATTATTGTCAAAAACAAAGTTGGCATCTTTTTCTATTTAATGCAAGAAGGACGAGGGGTTGGTTACATCGCAAAAGCCCGGGATAGAATGCTTGTTCAAGCTACAAATGATGAAATTTCAACCTTTGAAGCTTATCAATTACTGGGCTTACGAAAAGATTACCGGCAATATCGAAATATTCGTCCCATTTGCAAGATGCTCAATATTGACCCAGAATTTATCCTATTAACCAATAATCCTCAAAAAATCCATGATTTGAGGCATCTTGGGATTAAAATCAAACGTACCGAAACTTTAGAAAGCCAACCCAGCCCTTACAATCTCGCTTATCTTAGGTCAAAAATGGAAGCTGGACATTTACTCAAAGAACCCCGATTGGCTCATCTTGCCAGAGTTAGACCCCCTAAACCTGTTATCCCATTTAAGCCTCATACTTTTGACGAGGAAAAACGATATATCCTCACCGCAAGCTATTTTTTACCTATTAGACCCGTTGATGATGAAATTATTTTATCATCCAGTAAGTTTTATGATTATTTCAATGATACTTTAATTAATGAATTAAATAAATCAAACAATCAAATAATATTGGAATATAAAAAAACAAGAAACAATAGATATAAAATAAAATTAAATAAAAGTAATTTCTTCAAATATATAAGAAAAAATCCTGAAAGTCCAATAAATATTATTTTAAATTTACCCTATTGGTTTCAAATCTTTGTTTATTTCGATATTATAAACAATGAAGAACTCATTTTACTGACTTATGGCATTCAAAAAGCAAAGGACATTCCTCTTGTCAGAATACAACATGAGGCCTTATTCAATAGATTTCCCCTCAAAGATATTTATTATAAAAGAACTTATCAAGAAGCTGTAAAAAAAATAGTCACTTATGGAGTTGGTATAATAATTTTACTCAATAGCGATACTCGAGGAATTGGGTTTGGTGCTTATGCCCAAAATATTATGTTAAAGCAAGGAGGAATATCTATTAACCCAGCACAATTGTTTGATCGCTTTGGAGTCAACTGTAATTTAAGTGATTATGAAGGTCCTCTTTCAATTTTAAAAAGACACATCCAAGGTCAAAAAATTCAGATGATACTCGATTCTCCTAAGCGTACTGAAAGAAAAGCTGCTTATACTGAAATATTGGAAACGCTTGACGTTGAAGTCAGTAAATGGATCTTTTTAAAGAAATAAATTGCATGCAACCGCAACCATCGTCATCAGAAGATCCATTAGGTCATAAGTACTTTGAAACACTGCTTTCGCAATGCCCTGCAACCTTACAGACTATGGTTGAGCAACCTATCATGACTACCCTACCCTTAGTAACTGAAAATTTCACCGTAACAGGGATTGGTAGCTCAGAAGCTCATGCCAGGTTTTTCGTTCATTTAATCAATCATTATACAGAGTCAAAAGCCTATTTCTTACCTTTAATCAGTTTCTATAAAACCGATTTAAAGAGAAAAAAGGATACTTCATTAGTGGTATTTACACAAGGCATGTCCCCTAATGCTCACATTGCAATTAACCGACGGCAATTGTTTCAACATCTAATTCTTTTTACAGGACAAACGCTTCAGTCTAATGAAGTGCTAAAAATACTCTATCAAGAAAGACAAACAATTATAGAGCTTCCTGCTCAACATGAAAAAGGTTTGTTAATCCGAATTCTTGGACCTTTGTGCGGGTATTTAAGTATTTTACAATTTATCAATCATAATTGGGATAATATTATCCCACCGTGTAATAAAGATCTTTCTGAAGTACTTTTTCAGACTCAAAATAAGGGAAAGTCAAATTCCGACTATTTTCTAAGTAATAACCCCAAAAACATAATTCTGCTCCTGGGCTCTCCTCTATGCGAATATAGCCAAAATTTGGCCTATAAATTCTTAGAAGGCTTATTCCTCCCCTTGCCTACAAGTGTCGATTATTTATCATTTGCACATGGGACATTCCAGCAGTGGATTAATGATCCTAAATTAATCATCTTTTTTACCCAGAATTCGTCTGCAGACATTGAACTCTATCGCCGCGCATATAGCATGGTTGAAGAAGCAAAATCAAAAACTATTGAAATTTCATCTGAGTTAACACCACCGTGGAATATCTTTGAATATGAAATGATTTTAAACCACTTGATTTTAGCTGGGATAAAAAAATTCGATATCAATCAACGAAATTGGCCAGGAAAAAACCTAGACTATGTCATTTATAGCCTAGGTTTGAGTTAAGAAATCGCTAACATTCGTTTAATCAAATACAATTATCCATCACACATTGCATTGCGCAACTTTCGTCATCTTCTCTTTTTTTGTATGCCTGATAAGCCACTTTCAAACCTTGCACAGTCTTAGTAGCATTGCGATACTCCCTTGAATGTTTGAATGCGTAGCGTCCCCATTCCATTAATTCTTTATTTAGATAGTTCTCAAGATCTGCTCTAGTCAATACTTGATCTGTATTGCAATTTGATTTCTCGCATCGATCTTCACAGATCTTGGGATGATTTTGATCTATATCTCGCTGATTTAGTAGGTCCTCTCGCTTTAGTAGGGTCTGTATTAGTTGCTCATGTTGTTTCTGATGTTTGCATTGAGCCTGTACTTTAACTGCCATCTCCCTCAAGGTTAAATCGTGCTCGCCTTTTATAAAGTGGCTTTTCCTAAGCGCTTCCTTTGCGCGAGGAGCACCGCAATCATTTGTCATTACAGCTAGGTTGCCATAAGCACCACTTACAATATTCGAAAGAACGCCTAAACCATCATAGGCAGTTGTAGCTATATTTTTTATTACATTTATTACATTCATAGTTTTATTTAATTCTAAGTTTATATTTTTATTTTTAAAACTATTATATTTTAACAAAACATAAAAGTCAATAATACATATTATTTAATTCCAAGAATTTCCCTTTTTGAGCAACTTCTATAACAGTAATTTGCTCAATCTCTTTTCCTTACTTTCAATAGGCGGTTCTAGGCATTTTTTATCTTCAACAAATAATATAATCAATTAAATATAGTATTTGATATAAGATTTCTTCCTAAGTCTTTGAATATGTTGAGCTTCTGCTTTTTTCGCAGCTTCTGAAACTAGAATTTTCTCAATATCTTTCCTTACTTTTTCAACAGGCAGGGCTCCAGCATTTTTTTTATCTTCAACAAATAATATAAAGGCGTAATTATTTAAGAGAATTACGTTACTAAATTGTGCTTTATTTAATGAAAAAGCAACATTGGCAAGTTCTTCGCGGATATCAGAACGATTAATCCATCCCCAATCGCCTCCAGAGGCACTCATGTCGTCTTCACTAAACTCTTTGGCTACTTCGGAAAATTTTGCTCCTTGCTTGAGTTTATTAAGGATTTCTTGTGCTTTGGCTAAAAGCAATTTAGAGTCCTCTGTATCATCTTCAATCGCCCTTAACACTATTTGTCTTAAATGCACTGATTCATTTTGTATAAACTTATGTTTATTTTCTTCGTAATACTTATTAATTTGCCAAGGACTCACTTCTGCTTCCGATTTTCGTAAATGACTCCTTCTAGAGCCAATTATCATTTGCTCCTTTTGTTGTTCCTTTAATTCTCTATCTGTAATTCCATTTTCTTCCAAAAATTGATGATATTGTGATCTGTTATTTTGGAACTGCTCCCCCATAAATTTTGTATAATGATTTTCCAAAAAAGAACTGGGTATCTTTAATTTTTTATTGGATTTGAATTCATTGACTATTAAAATGTCATCTATCATATTATCCAATACTTCATGGGCTAATGTCGCCAATTTTGCATCAAATTCTTCCGCATTTGCCGATTCTCTTTGTAACTGCCTCACGTAAGGACCTAATTTCTTTTGCAAGTCATCCATAGTAATGATACGATTATCTATAATCGCAGCAATACCATTAGGATAAATCACATTACTATTTTGGTTCGAAAATATTGGTGTAAGATTAAAAAAACTTACAACATATACAACCCTCATTATTACTTTTACAAAATTATTCATAATTAATTACTAACACCCTATAAAGAGAATCATAAAAAAAACTCCTCCAAGGTCAAGGTTGTTTTTTAAAACTTGCAGTTGAGGTAAAACTACTTTTACCAAATCTCGTTCTAAAATGAACAAAGGTCGCTTGAATTTATGCCAGATAATGACATTCTGATCGAGCAAGGGCATAGGCGTACCCGAGGTACGTCGAGGACTTGTGAGTGAAGATCAAATGGCCGATATGCGTGAATATTTTGATACGCTCATCGGGATAATTGAAGGAATCATTATTGCTTCATATTTAAATATCCTAGTGCTTCGACAGCTGCTTGTTCCTCTGCAATTTTTTTGGAAGAACCTGTTCCTGTTCCTAAAATTTCTCCATTAATGAGGACATTTACGACAAAACTTTTATTATGATCCGGTCCTGAGGAATTGGCTAAAATGTAGTCGATAGAATAGCTTGGTAACTTTTGCTGAATAAATTCTTGTAATTGTCCTTTAGGGTTTAAACTTGGGAGCTTGCTTCTCAGTACTTCTTCAATGTCATCAAATACGAATTTGATAAAATTTCGAACGTATACTATGTCGCTATCAAGGTAAATTGCGCCAATCAATGCTTCAAAAACATCTTCAAGTATGGAATCTTTATTACTGCCCCCAGTTTTACTTTCAGCTTCACTCAAAATGACAAAATCTGAAAGCTTAATTTTTCGAGCGTATTTAGCAAGGCCTGTACCACTTATTAATACTGACCTATAACGCGCCAATTCTCCCTCTCGTTCTTTAGGATAATATTTATATAATTCGTCGGTTATAATAAAAGAGAGCACTGCGTCTCCTAAAAATTCAAGTCTCTGATAATTATCAATCACACCTTCATTTTGCAAATTATACGAAGGATGAGTGAGTGCCGTAATTAATAAATCCTTTTTTTTGAAATGGTATTTTATAATTTGCTCAAAAAAGGACAACTTTTCTACACTATGCATTTACTTTTTCAGATCGAAGCGATTTATAATTTCTTTACCAAGATTTGCATAAGCTATAGCTCCAGAACTATGGGAATCGTATTCAAAGATCGACTGTCCAAAGCTCGGTGCTTCGCTTAGCCTAATCGACCGAGGAATAATCGATTTAAATAATTTCTTAGAAAAATGTTTTTTTACTTCATCCAAAACTTGCGTTGAAAGTCTCGTACGTATGTCGAACATGGTCATGATTATTCCTCCAATTTCTAACGATGGATTTATTCCTTGTTCTTTTAACTCTTGTACAACATTCAAGATTTGCGAAAGACCTTCTAGGGCTAGATACTCACATTGAAGGGCAATCAAGAGGTAGTCCGCTGCAGATAAACCATTCATTGAAAGTAGGCCTAAAGCTGGAGGACTATCGAGAATGATAACGTCAACTGAATTGGACCTTTTGATCGGCTCTAGACATTCTTTGAGCTTTAATAAATAATTGTCCGATTGAGCGAGTTCTACTTCTATCGCAGCCAGGTCAACTTCGGAGGGAATAATGGAAAGATTTTTTTGACGAGTTTGTACTATTTTATCATTTGCTGTTCCTTCTCCATGGAAAACACTATACAAACTACTTCCCTTTGTTTTTTCTAGGCCTAAACCGCTTGTGGCATTACCCTGGGGATCAAGATCTATCAAAAGTGTTTTTATTCCTTTTTGTGCCAAAGTAGTTGAAAGATTGATTGCAGTAGTCGTTTTCCCTACGCCACCTTTTTGATTTGCTATGCTGAAAATCTTTGCTGACATAACATAAACTATAATCAGCTTTCCATAAGAAGCTAGTCTATTTTTAAACTGAGATAATTTACTTTGGTCT
>Ga0206799_1099_pt1 | contig 18417 bp, 18 predicted proteins | sample Alteio_BWOrgCont_67_FD_152900 | JGI IMG/M metagenome (GOLD analysis project Ga0206799, IMG submission 152900) | Enriched cells from forest soil in Barre Woods Harvard Forest LTER site, Petersham, Massachusetts, United States -... | ecosystem: Environmental > Terrestrial > Soil > Temperate forest >...
AATGAAACAGACCTATTGTCGACTCTCTATAAGAGAGTATGGTACCTTGAGGAATTCAAAGACAAAGCTTTTATAACAACCAACTATTTTTTTAAATCATTAGACACTAAAAGTGAATTGATTTAAAGACCAGCCAGTTAACCTTATCTAAGAACTGCGGCTTCTAACCTTAAATTAATAAATTTCTGATTTTTAATCAAATAAAATTTATAAAGTTGGTAAAAAAAAGAAAAACCCCTATGATGCAGCCATGAAACGCTACACTTTTGCCCTCCTCATTCTCCTAACCCACCTCCACGCAGAAGAGCCGCACTCTGTTATTATTCTAGGCGGTGGTGTTGGAGGCCTTACTGCCGCTGTCTACATGGGAAGAGCCGGCTTTTCCCCTATTGTGATCGAAGGAAAAAATCCAGGAGGCGCTCTTGCTCAGTCGCATAGCGTTCAAAATTGGCCAGGCGAACTCGACATCTCCGGAGAGAGGCTTACGCATAAAATCCACACCCAAGCAGAGGCGTGCGGCGCCAAACTCTTTGACGAAGAAGTAACTGCTGTGGATTTTTCAATATTCCCCTATAGAATAGAAACGCGCAGCACAGTCAATCATGCAAAAAAGCGAATACTCCACACTCGATCTCTGATTATTGCCATGGGAACCACACCCAATTTCCTGGGAGTTCCTGGAGAGCAAGCTTACTGGACGCGCGGCGTCTACAACTGCGCGACCTGTGACGGCCCCCTCTATAAGGGCAAAACTGTGGCAATTGTTGGAGGTGGAGATGCTGCCATTGTGGAAGCTAGTTACCTCTCAAATTTGGCAAAAAAAGTGATTATCTTGGTGCGCAAAAATAAATTTCGAGAGGGACTGGAAGAGACACGCAAAAAAGAGGTTCTAGCAAAACCAAATATAGAGGTGCTCTATGAGACAGAGGTCAGAGAGATTCAAGGAGATAAAGAAGGGGTTACCAAGCTTCTTATCGACAGTTATGGCGCCCTACAAGAGCTCCCTGTCGACGCTCTATTTCTTGCAATCGGTTCAAAACCCAATACAGACCTGTTTAAGGGTCAATTGCAGCTAGACAACGAACAGTACATCACCTTAACAGAGGGGCAAGAGAGCTCCAAGACAAGAATCTATGCGATCGGCGACATCACCAATAACCTATGCAAACAAGCGGTCTGTGCGGCCGGAGAAGCAGCGAGAGCATCCCTTCAGGCGGAAAAACAGCTCGGCTCCACAAAATAACTAATTTTTTAAAAATTGCTTTTCTATAAACACTCTGATATAATAATTTTCATTGTTAAAAAACAGGAATTTTTTATTATGAATTGCCGAGACTGTTGTGTAATATCTTTATCTGTAATTGCCGTACCCATTTTAATTTCTGTAGGCGTCATTGCAGTGGTTATAACATCTCCAATCGCCGCTGTGGGAGCTCTTTTTTATGCGGTAAATACAGCTCGACTGGGACTGCAAAAACTCTATTTTGAATTCAAAACAGCTCGCGGAGAAGATGGAGCGGCCCGCTGTGCATTTGGATTAAAACAGGAGCTTGACTGCGAACAGAATTATACGACATGGATAGGAAAGGGAATAAAAGACACTGTGCCTATACCTGGACAAGAGTACCTAATGCGTCAGTTCGGCTATTCCCACGAAACGACCTACCCTCTCCAAATGATTCCAGAGGCACTAATGAAGAGTAACCTTAAAGAAGCCTTGTCCATATTTACAACAGCAGAAGATGAACAGTGGCTCCTTGCGGAAGCGTCTCGAGTAAAATATCAAGAGCGTTATGAAGTCTCTTTAGGGAGGCTTAAGACATTGACAATCCACACCATTCCTTTAGTTGGGTTTGTCTGGAACATATTCAGATACAAAAATTTAAGCAAAACTCTCGGTGGAGGAGTAGGGACCTACAGGTACCTCTCAAAAGGAGCCCCTCAGCAGCATCTTCCAGACACCTGGACCACACAACAAGCTATTCTCTACCACACTGCAGTAGCCCGCGCCAAACAACTAGATCCAGCCCGCCAATAGAACCTTGTATATAATCCCAAAAGCTTCTACAATCGTAAAAAATAGCAGGAGGATTGCGGCGTGGGTAAAAATAATTTTAATTGGACAGCTGGCCTATTCATGATTGGATATCATCTTCTCATGCTTTTTGCCTTACCAGTTTACCTCTACAACCACACGCCCTCCGGCACGCTTGTTGCCATCAGCATGGCACTTGTCTTCGTGACAGGCGTCAGTGTTACATCAACCTACCATCGCCTCTACTCTCATGTCACCTATCGAACAAACAAATGGGTAGAAGGGGTGATCTTGCTTTTCTCTACAATGGCAACACAAGGAAGCGCGCTCCGCTGGGCTTACGACCATCGCGAGCATCACGCCTATGTCGACACAGATAGAGATCCTTACTCTATTAATAAAGGCTTCTGGTACGCTCACTTTCTCTGGCTTTTTGACAAACCGCGTGAAATCCAGAATCGTGTTGTCAGCGACCTCGTTAAGAATAAGCTCGTGATGTTCCAACACCGTTTTTACGGCTGGCTCATGGCTATCACGAACATAGCGGTCACCCTCTACTTCGGCTGGCTCTTAGATGACTATCTGGGATCTTTTTTCTTTATTTGGCTTGTGCGTACTTTTACACTGCACCACCTCACCTGGTTTATCAACTCGCTTGCCCACTATTGGGGCACACAGCGCTTTTCGCGCGAACACTCAGCTTGCGACAACTATGCACTCTGTCTTTTGACCTTTGGCGAAGGCTACCACAACTACCACCACACCTTTGCAAATGACTACCGCAATGGCATCCGCTGGTACCACTTCGATCCGACCAAATGGCTCATCTGGACACTCTGGAAGTGTGGTCTAGCACACAACTTGCGCACAGCTAACGAGTTTAAAGTGCAAGAACTGATCGTAAAAGACAGTCGCAATGAGCTCTTTGACGCAATTAAAAAATCATTTCACGACCAGAAAGAGATCTTAGAGAGCAAGGCTCAAAATATGACCGACTCTCTTTTAGAACAGCTTGCAGAACTAAATCGTCGCACGCAATATTACTACAACCAGAAAAAAGAGAAGGCAGCGGATCTTGAGCTGTTAAATAGACTCTATTCTGAGCTGAAATCTCTTCAGAAAAGCACTAAAGAAGAATGGAAGCAGTTTAGATCTTTCTATAAAAGTTTAGTTAAAGAAAAATATCCAGCAAGGATGCAATAAATCATGAAACGACTACTCTATACAAGTCTTATAGTTTTATTTTTTGGTGCAATTGCCAAACTTTCAGCCGCTCCAATGGTGCTGGAAGTAATGAGCATGGAACAGTTTGAAACGGAACTTCAAAATAGTAAGGTTCCCACATTTGTTGACTTTTACGCCACCTGGTGTGGTCCATGCAATCGGCTCACCCCTTTTGTCGAGAACTGGGCTGGGATGTATCAAGGAAAAATCCGCTTTTTAAAGATCAATGTCGATACTCTTCCCCTTCTATCTCAGCAGTACCAGATCCGCTCAATGCCAACGATGCTCCTTTTTACAAAAGAGGGCAAACTAGCTGATCGAAAAGTGGGCTATGACATCTATCAACTGATGAATCATCTGGAAAAAAGGAGCGAAATCTCCTCTTCCGAAATCGAAGCTTTAATTCAAGAATCGCTTAAGTAAATTCAGGCATTAATGCCTGGGATTACAAGTTGGGCCGAGCTTCACAACTCGACCCAATATTGCCGGGTTTTCTCTTTCCTGATAAATAGCCAATCCTGTATACAAGTATGGGAGTAACGCTGTGTGCCTACTCAATTTTGAACTTCTAGACTAAAGGAGACTCTATGGCAAAGACAAAAGACACTCGCAAAGAAGAGAAAAAAAAACCAGCCAAAACAATGAAAGAAAAAAAAGTTGCAAAACAAGAAAAAAAGAAAAAATAAATAACTTAAAAGCCTAAGAAGTAGCCCTAACTTATTTTATTAGTGAAATAAGTTAAGGCTACTTCTTAGGCCTCTCCCCAATCTAATGAAAAAAGAGACAGTTACAGTTTTCATGCTCGCCATGATCAACGTTGCCGCCGTTGGGAGCCTCCGCAGCTGGCCCTCTATCGCAGAGTACGGCTTTTCAGCGATCTTCTTTTTAATCTTGGCAGCGCTAATCTTTTTTATTCCGGTCTCCCTTGTATCGGCAGAGCTCGCAACGGCATGGCCAAAATTGGGCGGCATCTACGCCTGGGTCAAAGAGGCATTCGGCCATCGAACGGGATTTTTAGCCATCTGGCTTCTCTGGATGGAGAATGTGATCTACTACCCGGCACTGCTCTCTTTTATCTCTGCGATGGTCGCATACATTATCGATCCGACATTTCAAGGACACGGCCCCTTTGTCTTCTTCACATCTCTTCTAATCTTCTGGCTTGCGACAATTTGCAATCTTCTCGGGATGCGCGTCTCTGCCTGGATCAGTAGCCTCGGTGTGATCTGCGGCAATTTTCTACCAGCCGCAATTATCATTCTCTTTGGAATTCTCTGGGTTGCTACAGGAAATCCGATTCAAATTGACATGTCCTTTGCGTCATTTGTACCAGATATGTCTTCGATCTATCAGCTCGTCCTCTTCTCTGCCGTCCTACTCTCTTACGGTGGAATGGAGATGTCCTCTGTCCACGCCAAGGATGTCATTAACCCCCAAAAAAATTACCCTAAGGCGATCTTAATCTCTGGGCTCATCATCATAGGCCTTGCGATCTCAGGAGTACTCTCTGTTGCGGTTGTCGTTCCACAGAGCGAAATTAGCCTTACGGGCGGCATCATGCAGGCTTTTACCTATTTCATGCAGGCGCAAGGCCTCGGCATGCTAATCCCTTTCATCGCATTCTTAATCTTTATCGGAGCAGTCGCTGGGCTAAACACCTGGATCTTAGGACCTACAAAGGGGCTTCTTGCAGCAGCTCAGACAGGTGATCTGCCACCCTTTTTTAGGAAGGTAAATCGAAATGGAATGCCGCTATCCCTACTCATCACTCAAGCGTGTGTGGTCTCCATTCTTTTGCTTCTCTTTATCTTCATGCCTTCGATCAATAGCGCTTACTGGCTTATCTCAGCGCTCATCATCGAAATTTATCTGATCATGTACATTATCATGTTCCTTGCGGCCATCAAACTGCGTTATAAAAGACCAGATGTCCCGAGACCCTTTAAAATTCCAGGTGGAATGTTTGGCATCTGGCTTGTGGCAGGAGTTGGACTCCTGAGCTCTTTTGGAACCTTTATTATCGGCTTCTTACCCCCAGCTCAGATCCCGACAGGCAATAGCTTTTTCTACATCGGTTTTCTTTTGACTGCAGTCGCCTTTATCTCTCTCTTGCCCTACCTGATCCTGCTTTTCAAAAAACCTTCTTGGAATAAGCGTCTGGCTCATGAAGCAGAATGAAACCTCTTGGGAATCAGTAAGCAGCTGGTACGACCAGCTTGTCGGAGAGAAAGGACACTACTACCATGAAGAGCTGATCTTTCCCAATCTACTTAAGATCTGGAAGCTCCAGCAAAAAGATAGAGTCGTAGACTTCGCTTGTGGCCAGGGGGTCTTATCGCGCATCATTCCACCAGCAACAGCCTACCTCGGTATCGACGGCTCAAAAACTCTCATCCAGAGAGCTAAGAGTCAAAACAGAAAGTCAAATGGCCACTTCCTACACGCAGATCTAACGCAGTCTCTTGAGCTTAAAGAAGAGCCGTTCACCCATGCGGCAATTATTTTGGCTCTACAAAACATCGCAGATCCCGCTGCTGTTCTTAAAAATGCAGCCGAGGCCCTCGTCAAAGGAGGAGAGCTTCTTATTGTGCTGAACCATCCGTGCTTCCGCATCCCACGGCAGTCGAGTTGGGGCGTTGACCCCGCAAAAAAATTGCAGTACCGACGCATTGACAGCTACCTATCCCCGATGCAGATCCCCATCCAGGCACATCCTGGTCAAAAAGAGTCTGCTCTCACCTACTCATTTCATTTTCCCCTCTCTCACTACAGTAAACTACTGCGTGAATCTGGCTTTGGGATTGTTGAGATACAAGAGTGGTGCTCCAATAAGACAAGCCAGGGAGGCTCCGCTAAAATGGAAAATCGAAGCCGCAAAGAATTTCCGCTCTTTTTAGCGATTCTTGCCAGAAAATAAAAAAATAGCCGGATGCTTGTGCAGATCTGGCATCTTCTGTCTCTTCCAATCCGCAACACTCTGCGTTAAAATGCTCTCCGTTGGCAGCGAAAGATCTGAGGCGATACAAAGAAGAGTTCGATCAGACAAGTAGCCAAGAAGCTGCTCTAAAAATTTCAACGATCGATACGGCGCTTCGATAAAAATATGGGTACCCCTCACAGCCTCTAACATCCTCACCTGCCTCTGCATCTCCCCTTTCTCCTTCTCTGGGTAGCCATGAAATGCAAAGCACTGCCCTGAGAGACCAGAGAGCTGCAGCGCAAGGATAATCGAACTTGGGCCCGGATAACTCCTCACCTTGACCCCGTGCTTGTGCGCCAGAAGCACCAAATTGGCTCCAGGATCGGCAAGACACGGCAAGCCGCAGTCAGAGACCAACCCCCAGCTCTCACCCCGCTCAATAGGAAGCAGTAGAGCTGCAAGCTCTGACTCTTGCGTATGTTCATTGAGCAGACGAATGGGAACATCTCTAAAGCTCTTTGGCAAAACAAAAGAGAACCGCTTTAAAAAAGCACGTGCACTCTTTTCGCTCTCCGCAATAAGCCCATCCATGGTCATAACAACAGCATCGACACTTTTGGGCACAAAAGAGGTGTGCTCTAGAGAGTCATCCAAAAGATTGGGCAGCAGATGGAGTGTCACGCGTTTTCCATCCACTGTTGCCACAAGATACCAAGCTGTGTGCTACTACTTTTTGCTGCAAATTCAAGTTCAAACAGCTTGAGGAGCTTCTTCTGAAAAAAGAGGATGCCGCGTGCCTGACAAATCGGTATATATTTACTCAAAGCAGCTGGGCGCACCTCAGGAAAGGCTCTTTCCCAATCGGCATCACCAGAGAGCAAGTAGGAGCTAATCTGTGTTGCTAGCTGTAAATGGTAGCGCAGAGGACCGATCAGGGAAAAAATCGAACTCTCATCCTGCAAGAGCTCAGCCGGAATCCGCTCCCCTCTCCAAACAAAGCCTTCCGCCAGTTGAAAATTGGTCGCCTGTAGGCGGACAGAGACAATAGCTCTTGCATCTGCAAGCTCTAAACTCTTCTTAAGACCGATATAACAGATCAACTTCTCCAATTCTGTTTCAAGAGCCACTAGATCGTGCCCGACAGCCTCTAGAAGATAACAGCCTGTCTCATGCAGCAAGATCCGCCCTTCTTCCTCTGCCCTCTTCTGTAGAGACGCCATCAGGCGCTTCTCCCTCTCCCATGGCCTCTCCTCACTCAAATCGAGGCACACAATCTCCTTTTTTCCCGCCTGGTAGAGCTCTGCCACCGCTTTAAAAGAAGAAGCTCCCAAAATCAGACAAGCAAATGGAGAAGGATTTATACTGTATTCGATAAGTTTTTCCATAAGAGGTTTTGTTAAACGATCTGCAGCATCTGTGATAATAAGGCTTGTTCCGCCTAGAAGAGGGTAAGTGTTGAGCTGCTCCATTAATAGATTAGCTCCCAGCTTCCATTCAAAAAATATCGGCTCAAACGGGAGTCTCGCTGCAACCTGCGACATGAGAAGCTTCCTCTCTGCATCTTGAGGTGACACAATCAGAATGAGTCGCGCTAGATCTTTTGGAACCGCCTCCTGAAGATGCTTCTCAAAGGCGCGTAAGTTTTGAAATTTCATAAGCCCAATTTATACACAAAAGAGCCCATCAATGTCAATAGTATTTATTTATGTATACAAAGTTATTTATTTAATTTAAATTAAAGACATGGAGAGAATAGAATGATCTTCTTTAAAAAGTCAAAAAAGAAAATTATACCATCTAAAAGGAAACCAATGGAAAAAAAAGAACAGCCTCCTTCTTCGCGCAAAAAAAACAAAAAAATTTTAACAGCAGAAGGCTGGAAAAGGCTGATGCTCGGTAAATCTAAAAAGTCGTAAAAAATTCAGGTGTAGTGTATAATCGGCCCATAAAACAGAGGAAGGTTATACATGCTTACAATCAACTTGAAGGGTAAAAGAGCGTTTGTCGCAGGAGTCGGCGACGATCAAGGCTACGGCTGGGCTATTGCAAAAGCGCTTGCTGAAGCTGGTGCTGAGGTGATCATCGGCACATGGACCCCAATTCTAAAAATCTTTACACAGTCTTGGGCCCTTGGAAAGTTTGACGAGTCGCGCAAGCTCTCCGATGGAACTCTCTTCAATATACTTAAGGTCTACCCACTGGATGCTGCCTACGACAAACTAGAAGATGTCCCACAAGAAATACGCGAAAACAAACGCTACCAAGACGTCGGCGGCTACACAATCTCTGAAGTTGCAGCATCAATTGCTAAAGATTTTGGCACTATCGACATCCTAGTCCACTCACTTGCCAATGGACCTGAGGTGAAAAAGCCGCTCCTCGAGACCTCCCGCAATGGCTACCTCGCAGCAATTAGCTCATCTGCTTACTCCTTTGTGAGCCTTCTTGCTCACTTCGGTCCAATTCTAAAAGATGGCGGCGCTGCTCTTTCTCTCAGCTACCTCGCTTCTCTACAGGTCGTTCCAGGTTACGGCGGTGGAATGAGCTCTGCAAAGGCTGCACTTGAGAGTGATACGCGTACCCTAGCCTGGGAAGCGGGTCGCAAATGGGGCACACGCGTCAATGTTATCTCTGCTGGACCGCTGCGCAGCCGGGCAGCACGTGCGATTGGCTTCATCGACAGTATGATCGCCTACTCTAAGAGCAACGCTCCTCTTGTCAAAGACATGACAGCAGAAGAGATCGGGCAGACAGCAGCCTTTCTCCTCTCGCCTCTTGCCTCGGCCATCACGGGCGCCACCCTTTATGTGGACAACGGAATGCATGCGATGGGTCTTGCAATGGATAGCCCTTCACTCGTCCAAGAGATCCCAACTTAAAGCAGCTGAAGCTGTTTTGAGTACCACTCGAATTTTGCAAGCAGATGTGCGGCTGATCGTTCGCAAAGCGATACGCCAGTCGTACGCCTCAAACTTTGAGGCCCCAATCTGATTTGGTCTATTGCCATGCACAATATGGCCGAAGAATTGCCCCTCCCCCTCTTCCAGAGAAAAAATCAGAGTCACCCGCTGATCCGCAGAAATGATCTCTATTTTCTGACCAAGCTGAAAGGTTGTCGATTTTTTCTCATCCACCAAAATCTGACGCTCGGCTCTCTGGTTACAGTAGAAAGAGAGTTCAATCCCACTATCGCGCTCACCAGGCAACAGCTCTGGCAATGTGGCGACCCCATTCTCCCACATCTCAAACGAAACGAGGGACTCCCCATCGCCCCAAAAGAGTCCCTGTGAGGTCTTGCAGTGGGTGGCACTTGACAGTATCTCTACCGGTTTCTGTTGGGGCACAAGTGCCGCCAGTAGATGAACAGGGTGGTCTTGCACTGCCCTTGTTGAGTAGGCGCCATATCGCTGGCCCATCAGCAAGTCCAGAAGTGTTACTTCTGGCTCTCTCCTCTCTTGCCGCTGAGGACCCAGATAGAGTTTCAACGTCGGGTGCCACAATTTTTCTGCCTCTTCTAATTTCTCCAAGTACTCCTCCGGAGTCTCCACATGATGGCGCAACAGCTGAGCTGCTAAAACTGCAGGGGAAGTTGAAGGCTTCAGAGGAGCTACCTCTCGCTCTTGTTCTAAAATTCTTCTGATCGTGGCCCTCAGTTCTTTTGATAAAACCTGAGCAAATCCTCTCAAAACCCCTTGGAAAATGGGCTTGAGTTGAGTGAAAAAGTAAGGGTGACGACAGAGCGGATACTCATGCAAATAAACGGGAAACTCCCCTTCCACCTCAAATTTAAGTAGCCGCTCTAAAAGAGCGATTCCTTCGAGCATCTGTTCTGAGAGGCGCGACTGCAGCAGAGCGTAGGCAAAGGCTGCATTTTCAAAAAAAGGAATTGTTTCGGTGTGAGCTGCTGGATTTTCATAGCAGTGGTGGACAAAGCCAGTCTGGCGACTCAGCCGTTTTCTGCCAGCATTAATGGCAAGTTGTACAAGAAATTTATCAGGCAATGTGAGCATCTTGAAAGGAATTTTAGCTTAATTTTCAGTTGTTTACAACTATTTCATGAAATGGTCCCAGAAAATCCGACCAGTTACTAAACTTACAACATGGCACGGATTCGAAAAAATATTTATCTGAAAAGCGATTAGAGAATCCAAATGAGTTGAAGAGTTAGTTTTTGACAGCGTCAGCTTTGCCCCAAAATTTTCATCCTCACTTGCGCCTTGCCTCTCGGCAATGGTCGCTCGTTCCGGATAAAAAATTGGGGAGCCTCCTTGTATAGAAGTTTTAAAGAGGAAAAATTTGTTTGACGAACACGGATAGTCTGGGATATGCTCTACATTTTTAAAAATCTTAGGTAAACTCGACTGTCTATTTTCTAAAGAAGGGTTTTTTAACCCCTTCCTTAATGACATAAGTCGAGGTATACCCAAATGACTTGAAGAGTTGGGAATTTGACAAGGAGGCTCCCCCAAAATTTTTGTCCGGAACGAGCGACCATTGCCGAGAGGCAAGGCGCAAGTGAGGATGAAAATTTTGGGGCAAAGCTGATTTTATTACGGATATCAAAACATTTAAGATTAGTTATTTTTCTATAAGTGGAAAATATAGTTCATGTCATTGTAATCAATCGTTAAGAACCAGGAGCTGAATATGAGACAACTTTTTATTTTTATTTTTATTTATTATTCCTCTATCCTATGTGCTACAGAAATGAAAGGATTTTTGACACAGGAAGAGATCGCCCTTTTCTACAAGCAAGGATACCTACTAAAACCCCATGTCCTGAATGAAATAGAAATCAATCAACTCAACGAACAGATTACCACGATTGTTCATAGATCCTTAGAAGAAATCCAACAATCTTCCGATCCAATTTTTTCAGAAAGCGAACAAATGCTCTATATCGACGGGTCTCGCATTGTTTTTAAACGGCGTCCAGATGGATCCACTTCCATTGCGCGCATCAATGGATGCAGTGGAATAGAGCCTGCATTGTTAAAAACAGTGCGTTCTGAAAAAATGGCCCATACTTTTTTTGAGTTGTTGGGAACTTCTGATTTAGAGCATTTGATTTCTCAAATTCACCCAAAAATACCTGGCGATCAAATTGCTTTTCCTAGGCATCGAGATATCCAGTTTCGCAAATCCTTCGATCCAGAGTGGCAAGACATTTTGGGCAATGGTAGTTATGCTATTTGCTTCATTCCGATTGATCCGATGACCCCAGAAAATGGGGGCTTATGGATCGATGCTAACAATTATCCCGAGTCACAAGGCGTCGATGAGGAGCGCGTTTGGATCCATGCAGAACCCGGAGATCTTCTCTTCATGCACCCATATCTGTATCACGGAAGTGGACCCAACCTCTCTAATAGTAGCAGAAAATCACTCTTAACCGGTTTTTGTGCTTTTGGAGCCAATCACAAGGCATATCCTGGCGCACATGTAAATGCACATCTTGCATTATTAGATGGAGAAAAAATTGTAATAGAGCAAGCTCCTTGGAGTGAGACCCCGTGCATTGGACCCACAACAGGCCACTAGAACTTCCCACTGCCTGTTTGCAATGCAAATGGGCAGTATACCCGAAAAATAAAGCCAATTGACGAACTTTTTAAACACGAACCTGTAAAAAATCCATCACAGCTTGCGCCTCATCATCAACTGCAACTTTGGAAGAATCGAAATGTAGATCAAATACCATCTTGTTCTGTTGACTTAATTGCTGATGAGTCTGCTCAACAAAAGATCTTGCCCAGAAAGCTTTTTGTTCTGGACGTTTTAATAGAATAGTTCTTTGTGCATCACGCTCTAAAACGGTTTCCAGCGGTGGAAGCACTAAAATATAGACTTCATTTTGTTTCTTGTCTCTCCAAGGAATTTGTGCATCTACAATCACATATTTACCAAGATTGCTCACTCGTAAATCTAGCTCTGCATCCGCTTTCTCTTCAGCGATGCCCTCCTCTTGAACCAAAATATCTCGATCCAGGTAGACGTAAGAGTCAAGTTTAGAGCCAAGCATTTTTGCAAGAGTCGATTTACCACTACAAGAAGAGCCAAAAATAAATATATTCATGAGTAAAGATTCTAAAGAAAATCATACTCATAAGCAATAAATTTTTCATTACCTGTTAAAATAAAATGCATCTCATGTGAAAAATTATGAAAATTTCAATTTTGTAGATTGCACCTCTTGCGTATACCCAAATGACTTGAAGAGTTGGGAATTTGACAAGGAGATTCCCCATGAGGATGAAAATTTTGGGGCAAAGCTGAAATGAGTCTATTTAAGAATCTGAAGCTATTCGCAAAGAGGCCTTCGGGCTCAAAAATGACATAAGTCGAGACAGCTTAGTTACTTTGAAAAAGGAAAGACTTTTAAATCATCCGCCACTTCGGTATGTGGAAAAATAGCCCTCGCCTCTTCTGCAAACGGCTCAAGATCTTGGTATCTTGCGGAAAAATGGGTCAGGATCAGCTGCTGCACGCCAGCTTCCTTTGCGATAGTGGCAGCTTGGACGGTTGTCAGGTGGTGGTGTCTCCTTGCAAGATCTTCATGTTCTTTTAAGTAGGTGCTTTCGCAAAGCAAAATTTTAGCACCGCGTGCAATCTCGATCGCCTCTTGGCACTCCGCGGTATCGATGACAACAGCAATGGCATCTCCCTTTCGTACAGTGCTGACATCTTCTAAGCTCACCTCTTTTGTCCCGATCTGAATTGTACCATTTTTTTCTAAAAGACGCACAAGAGGGCCTTCGACCCCATGAAGTTTTAGCTGCTCGCGATTGAATTTATGAGAGTCGGGCTCTGTAACGCGCCAGGCGATATTATCCACTCCATGTTTGAGGAATGTGGCCTCAATACAAAACTTGCCATCGTTATGGACAACACCGGCTTTTGAGACAGGATGTTCAATCACATGAATCTGTTCATGATAGATCGTCCCGTAGCGCAGCCTATCAAAATAGACTTTTCCACTCTCCGGATAGTAGCAGTGAATCGGGTGGGTCACCTTGTCCAGATTCAGACGCATCAGCATCGAACCAAGACCGAGGCAATGGTCTCCATGAAAGTGACTCACAAAGATACGCGTGACAACTGGTGGGGCGACGTTTGCAAAAATGAATTGCCTCTGAGTTCCCTCACCTGGATCAAAGAGAAGCCCCTCCTCATTCCAGAGAAAAAGATAGGCGCCGTGGTTGCGAAAGCGGGTCGGCTGCTGGCTGGAGCAGCCCAAAATAACAAGCTTGCGTTCGCTCACACAACCTCAATTATTTTTTTAATAATCTGACTGGTCGAGAGCCCTGGGACCAGATCAACGATATGAACCTTGCCGCCTCCTGCGTAGACGATCTCAGCCTCGATACAGTTGATCCCGTACTCTGCCCCATTGACATGCACATCAGGCTTTATCACTGAGAGAATCTGCCTAGGATCGACCTCTTCAAAATGTGTGACATAATCTACAAATGAGAGTGCGCTTATCAGCTGAAGTCGCTCTTCCAGTGCGATAATCGGACGCTTGGAACTCTTATACTGTTTAATCGACGCGTCGCTATTGAGAGCTACTAGAAGTAGATCCGCCTGTTTGGACGCCTCATAGAGCATGTGGAGATGTCCAGCATGCAGTAGATCGAAAGAGCCATTAATAGTAGCGATAGTCTTACCGTCTTGGCGCCACAAAGCCACTCTCTCGGCTAGCTCTTCTGGCAAGATGCGCTTAGACATGCTGTATTTATGGAAGTTCTGGAAATGCGACACGGTACACCTCTGCATACTCTTTAACAAAATGGACAACAACCCCTTCCTTCACATTTTCCGGCAGCTCTTCATAATCCCGCAAATTGTCTTTTGGGAAAATAAGAGTTTTAACACCGGAACGCTTTGCCGCGATTAACTTCTCCTTTAGCCCGCCGATCGGCAATACCTTACCTGTCAGCGTCAGTTCCCCTGTCATCCCCAGATCCTGCAATACAGGTCTCTTTTTTAATAAAGAGATCAAGGCAGTTGCCATCGTAATACCAGCAGATGGTCCATCTTTAGGCGTCGCCCCTTCCGGAATATGCAGGTGGATCTGACTCTTTTCAAAAAAAGGAATCCCCGGAGCGTAGATCGCTGCCTGACTCTGGACGTAGCTCCAAGCAATTTGGGACGACTCTTTCATCACATCACCCGCCTGACCTGTTAACTTCATCTCACATTTCTCTGCAGGAAGTGCAATTGTCTCGATATAGAGCGTTGCCCCACCCATTGAAGTCCAAGCGAGTCCAAGAGTAACCCCGGCTGGCATCTTGTCATAAAACTTATCAGTCGTAAAAATTGGCTTGCCCAAATACTCTTTTAAGTTGCGCTCCCCAATTTTTTCTCCAGTAAAGGGCTCCACTGTATTTTTCTCCTCTGCCCGCACCTTCTTAACTGCTACTTTGCGCAGCACCTTTTTGATCACATTTTCCAGACTGCGCACACCCGATTCACGCGCATATCCATTGATCATCTGCTTTAAGGCTCCCTGAGAAAATTTCAGCTCTTCTGATTTCAGTCCCATCTGCTCTAGGTTGCGCGGAATAAGATACTTTGTTGCAATTTTAAGCTTTTCCTCTAGGATATAGCCGGAGAGACGTAGCACTTCCATGCGGTCTTTTAATGCCTCTGGAATTGAATCGATCAGGTTTGCTGTCACGATAAAGAGCACATTTGACAAATCGCAACGCACATCCAAATAATGATCGAGAAAATCGCGATTCTGCTCTGGATCGAGAACTTCAAGCAGTGCAGAGGCTGGATCACCCTGATTTCCATTGCCTATCTTGTCAATCTCATCGAGCATAATCACAGGGTTCATCGTCTGGGTAAATTTAAGCGCTTGAACCATCTTTCCTGGCATCGAACCGATATAGGTCCTACGATGCCCCTTGATCTCTGCCTCATCGCGCATCCCTCCGACAGAAAAGCGATAAAACTTGCGTCCGAGTGCGCGCGCAATGCTCTTGCCGATGCTTGTTTTACCGACGCCTGGAGGGCCGATGAGAGCTATAATACTCCCCTTAACACCGCCAGAGAGCTTGCCGACGCTGATAAACTCAAGAATTCGTTCCTTGATATCCTTCAGCCCATAGTGATCCTCATCGAGAATTTCCTGAGCCTGCTGCAGCTCATGCGACTCCTGACTGTAGATTCCCCAAGGGACGATGGTCAGCCAGTCAAGATAATTCCGACAGACAGCGTACTCCGGTGATTGCACCTCAAGAACAGTCAGCTTGTTCATCTCTTCCGTGATCACGGTCATCACGTCTTGCGGAACGTTTAATTTCTTAATGCGTGTCTCATATTTTTCCGTATCTGACGCTTTATCATCTTTTTCAAGACCGAGTTCCTTTTTGATCATCTTAAGCTGCTCTCGCAAAAAGAATTCGCGCTGCGTCTTAGAGATGGAGCCTTCCATTTTCTGGTTAATGCTACTTTGTAAAAGAGAGAGATCCAGCTCCTTTTTCAATAAAAGAAGCGCCTTGTCGATCCTCTCCTGCACATTAAATGTCGCAAGAACATCTTGCAGCTCCTCTCGTGTTGCAGTTGTCAGCGCAACCGCAAAGTCAGCCAGTTTACCTGGCTCTGTAAAATCGGAATGGCCTAAAAATGTCTTCAGCTCTTCTTTAAAGAGGGGGTTGAGTTTGAGAAGCTCCCGAATCGTCGTAATGATATTGATCGAATACGCCTTGAGTTCCTTGGACAGTTCCCGCTCCTCCTCTTGGCAGCTGATCTCCGCACGTAGATATTTGCTCTTAAGAGGCCGTTTAATTGAAATCCTCTTCTCCATCGAAAGAACGACCTGGGCTCCTCCATGATCTAGTGGAATAATTCGCAAAATACGGGCCAAAACCCCAACAGGATAGACATCTTCAATCGTCATTGAATTCAGAGGCATCTCCTCCTTCTTGGTCAAGACAATAGCCATTGATTTGTGCTTGGATCTTGCAACGATTTTTAGCACCTCATAGTAGGGGCCAGGTTCGAAAATTAAAGGAGCTGCCATCCCTGGGAAAAAGGGGCGCCGCTGCACCGGGACAACAAAAACTTGAGATGGCGGAGTTGTAGTGGGTCGCTCCTCAATCTGATCCTCTAATACAGCATCCTGTATGAGCATCTCCTCTCTCTCTTCTTCTAATAATTCTTGATCTAATAAATCATCCAAAACAGACTCCAGTATGATGCTAAAATATTAAGTTTCAGAAAGGGTTGTAGCATAAGGGCGCAGATAAAAGACAGCGATAATCCAGCCAACAACTGCAATCGCCACAAAAATCGATAGCTGTGGAACTATCGCAAGAACAGAGCCAACACCCGCTAACTCCATACAAATAATTTGAATCCAAGAGGATCCTGACTTTCCAAAACGCGACGCCACAAGATCAACTGCAGCTTTGCCCTTCACCTTCGTCTCTTCATCCAGCGGAATAAAAGCCATCTCTTTTGTCGGATCAAAGAGGCAGTACTTCATCGCTTTACAAGAGACATTATGAATAGCCCCCATAACAACAAGAATACCAAGAGCGCCGGCACCTACTAGCACCTCTGGAGAGTGACCAAAGTCAGTCAAAAAATAGACCCCTAAAAAAAGTAAAGAGACAGAGCCGAGTACAACTGGTGTGGCTTGAGCTGCGATATACCAGCCCCATTTACGCATTACGTTCCCACCAACAAAGAGAGCAAGACAGAGGGATAGCGTCCCAATTCCAATCGATAAAAGCCCCATAAACGCCTCGTAATCTTGTGGATCTGGGTATTTAAGCTTGAGGGTAGCCTTCCAGATCACCTCAATAATATTAACAGAGAGGCCGTAACCAATCACCATCAAAGCTATTGATCCAAGACCTGGGGATTTGACGAGATGTTTCAAACTCTCCATAAGAGAAAGTTTGGTTTTGCTCCTAGCCTCTTGGGCGATGCGACTGCCACTCTCCTCTTGTTGCACCACCTGGCGATCGATCCACCAGTAGAGCAGCATGGAGGCAAGGCCAAACAAAAGCACAATCCCCATCAGCCACTGAATCGTATATTCAAAGTGATCTGCACCAAACGCTTTGGCAAAATACCAGATCATCGGACCTGCCATGATCACCCCAATATGCCCGCCTGCTGAAAAGAGCGTGTAAAACCGAGTCGCCTCTGAAGCGTGTGTAATCCGGTTGGCAAGACCCCAGAATGAAAGTAAAATCAAGACAGAGCCCCACATCTCAGCCATCAAAAAAAAGAGAGAGTTCATCCAATACCGGACAACCGCCACCCAATGCGACCGCTCTTCCCCCACTATTTGAGCAAGAAGGTCGGCAAATCCATGAGGTGTCAACTCCTCTCGATTCGGGTAGAGAACAAAGCCGTAGAGCGAAAAAAACAAGAGAAAAAAGGAGATTGTAATGTAAAACAGGCGGCTCTTCAGTAGATGATTGCTCAATTTAGAGTAGACCAACATAAAGACAAATGCAAAGACAAGAACTAGCCACCCCTTTAAGATCGGAATCGTTTCGGCTCCAGAGCCCTTAGAAGTAACAATAAGTGTGTCTTTAGTCGCATGCAGAACTGTGTAGATGAGGGAGAAAGCTAGTTTTAAAAGAAGAAGGGGGATGAACTTACGCATCTCTGTGCCGTGCACAGGGAAGAGTCTTTGGCGCCACTTACTAAAAATTGGAGTTTCTACTGGGTTTGCCATGTACCTTGTAGCTAATATTCCGAGTAGAGTACCCCATTTTGACCTTTTTGTCCAGGATCCTTTTTCTAAAAAAGTCTATGTTATTAAAAAGCGACTACTGCTGGCAACAGCATTGAGACTCTTCTACTATAAAATTCTCTCTACGAGAAAATGCTTCTTCTATTATCCGCTGTATCGCCGCCTGATTCTCCCTATTTATTCTCAAGAAATCGAGCGTGAATCTTGCATCTGGCTGAGGCAAAAACAGCCCTCGCAGCTGGACTCTGAAAAATGGATCCAGATCTACACTCTGCTCTTGGATTTGAGTCTCTCGCTCTTGAACTAACTGTTCATAGCCCTTACCCTCAAATAGATGAGGATTTTCATGCACAAATTTAACAATTTGTTCTTTAAGCTCTAACGCATCCTCCCGAATCACAACATCCGCCCGACACAGAGGACATGTGCTACAGCTGCCTATGCGGAACCATTCGCTAATAGACACCCTATCAAAAACATGCAGGCAGGTCATTATCACAGGATCGAGCATAAGAC
>Ga0206799_1100_pt1 | contig 18368 bp, 14 predicted proteins | sample Alteio_BWOrgCont_67_FD_152900 | JGI IMG/M metagenome (GOLD analysis project Ga0206799, IMG submission 152900) | Enriched cells from forest soil in Barre Woods Harvard Forest LTER site, Petersham, Massachusetts, United States -... | ecosystem: Environmental > Terrestrial > Soil > Temperate forest >...
CACAATTCATGAATGATCTATCTGCTAAATTTAGTGAGTTTAGTGCATTTGATTTAGGAATTGTAAGTAACTTGTCATTTATATCTAACTGGTTTAAGGATCAATGCAATACACTCTGGGCCTTTTGGAAAGCAACCGAAAAGATAACTGAAAATAAACAAAAAGATAGTGAATACTGTATTAGAGAATTTCATAGAGTAGAAACTATGATTCAAGAAGCAGAAAACTCTGCAATTATTAATGCTAGTCAATTTCCCAATAACGAAAAAATACAAAAGGATGTTCAAGCATTAAAGAAATTCTGTGATGTGTTAAAAAAGGAGATCGAAATAAAGATCAACATTATTATGATTGAAGCACAAAACGAAATTACTTTGTGGAATGAATTAATAGCACAAAAGAATCTTGCAGCCCAACAAGTTGACAATATCAGATTATATAAAGTTGAATTCCAAAAAGCTAAAGAAAACAAAAAACTTAGTAAAATGGAAAATACAGTTGATCTTATTAAAAAAGCTTCTTCCATTGCCCAGAAAGCTTATAAGACTGCAGTTATTCAAGTTAATAAAATTATAACTAATAATGATGAAGCCAAAAAAGAAGTTATAGAAGATACACGCATTTCTGCTGAGAAAGCGACGGAGTATGCTCAAAAAACTCAAGTAAAGCTTGATGAATATAAAAACCGTCTAAACTCTATATTGGGAAATACTAAATATTCACATTCCAGCAAAAACAAAAAAGAAAAACATCACTCTAAATTTGTTTCTCGGCATTCGAAGAAAAAACTAGATCATAAAAAAAAATTAATAGAAAAACGGAAAAAAAATAGGAAACTGAAAAAGGAGAAGAAAGAGAGAAGGCTCTAAAGCTGTAATTTAAAAAGATTTGCGCATTCTAAGTATGCAAACTATTCGCTAAAGTCTCATTAAAAACCAGCTTTATCTCGAACTGCGGTTTTAATTAAATAAATGAAAAAATCCAGTTTTTTTCATAAGGGATAAATAATCTGGTTGACTTTCATAGTCCGTAGTACTTCTATATTCAACATGAAATCGAAGCTACGGACAAAATATTTTCCTATTATCCACTTAATAAGATCTTATTATTTTTAAAATTCCAGATACTATTAATAAAAAACAATAATGAAAGCAAGCTTAAATTGGCTCAAACGCTATGTACCAATAAAATCAACTCCCGAAGAACTTGCAGAAGTACTTCCTATGCTTGGCTTTGAAGTAGATGAAGTGATTTTTAAAGGTATTCCACTACTTGAACATGTTGTCGTAGGTGAAATTAAATCCCGGCAGCAACATCCTGATGCTGATCGGTTGGGTATTTGCCAGGTACAAGTAAGCGACAATCCCGAAGATATAAAACAGATTGTCTGTGGTGCATCTAATTACAAAGTAGGTGACCGTGTTCCTGTTGCGCTCCCTGGAGCCATTTTGCCAGGCGATTTTAAGATTAAAAAATCAAAACTTCGCGGCGTCGATTCCGAGGGAATGATGTGCAGCGCGAAGGAATTAGGCATTGGTTCGGATTCTCAAGGTTTATTAATCCTCAGTAATCATCCTCCATTAGGAATATCCATTAATGACGTCCTAAAAGATAATGATGTCATCCTCGATTTAGAAAAAATCACCGCCAATCGAGGCGATTGCCTCTCTCATATTGGGCTTGCCAGAGAATTATCTGCTTATTACAATATTGAGCTAATTTCTCCCCTAGTACCTGATTATCCCTATGCCTTTGCTAACCAATCTAATTTCGACAATAATTCTTTTAAAGGCATTGAAGTTAAATCACCTAATTGTCCGTTATATACTGCTTGGGTAATCAAAGGGGTTACTGTAAAACAAAGTCCAGAATGGTTACGGAAAGATCTTGAGGCCATTGGACTACGATCTGTGAACAACATTGTCGATATCACAAATTGGATTATGATGGATTGTGGACAGCCTTTGCATGCTTTTGATCTAAGAAAAATAAAAGGTAAGAAACTCATTGTTCGGCAAGCACAAGAGAATGAAGTCATTATCACATTGGATCAAAAAAAACGTACTCTGGATCCTTCTATGACCGTAATCGCTGATGAAGAAAAACCATTAGTCGTTGCTGGAATTATGGGAAGTTTAGACGCAGAGGTCGATGAAACTACAGTGGATCTCGTTCTAGAAAGCGCTTACTTTGACCCTGTATCCATCCGTCATACCAGTAAAAACTTGAACCTATCAACGGACAGTGCCTATCGTTTTGTAAGAGATGTTAATCCTAAAGGAGTTGTTGATGCTGCCCGAAGAGCTATTAAAATGATACTCGACATTGCCGGCGGAGAGCTAGTATCATCAGGAATTCTTGTAGGTAAAGAGCCTCGTCATGACCGAGAAATTGAAATTGATCCTAATTTCGTTCGTGAGCGCTGCGGATTCGATGTCGAAAATGCGGTAAGTATTGATATTTTTAAACGTCTTGGATTCCTTGTGGATTCAAAAGCATTTTTATGGAAAGTGATAGTTCCTTCTTTTAGAGCAGATATCACAAGACCCATAGATTTGGTTGAAGAGTTTTTACGCATTTATGGAACAAAAAATATTCCTAAATCTGAGGTCATGGTACCGGGATTTACTCGGAATGACGATCCTATTGCTAGGTTTAATCATAAGGTAGTAGATTACCTCGTTGGACAACATTTTGACGAATGCGTTCATTACACATTACGTCAAGAAAAAGAAATCAATGATCTTTATGGTAAAAATATAGCAAGTTATTGCGCATTAGATAATCCTTTGACAGCCGATCACACTCATGTTCGTATGTCTCTGCTTCCAGGGCTCTGGGATACCATCAACTTTAATCAACGAAATGGTAATCGAATAACAAACATCTTTGAAACAGGACGTGTCATCCAAGTCGTTAATGACAAACCTTATGAAGTATTATCTGTTGGATTTGCAATAATATCAAAACATCCTCATGAACATGAATGGTTAAAACGTGAAGCAGTCGATTTTTACAAAGTAAAAGGACTGATTTTAGAAATCGCAAGTATAGCTGGATTGCAAAAGGACAATATAGATTTCAAAATCATCGAGAATTCAAACCTTTGGCAAAATAACCAATCTGCCCAAGCAGGAACGTTAGAAAATGATAAATTTCAAATCCATGTAGGTATGAGCAATCTAAAATTGATGAAGCAATGGGAAACCCAAGGAACAATTTTTTGCGGAGAAATTTTTCTTCTACCTGAACTTTTAAAACAAGAAACCCTAGAAAAACGACAAATAAAATTTGAACCTTTCAGTACCTTCCCTGCATCTATTAAAGACTTAGGTCTCGTTATGGATGCAAAAATACCAGCTGAAACAGCCCGTAAAAAATTGTTTATAGCTGCCAAAAAAGCTGTTGAAAATAAATTTCATGTCGAAGGTGTTACGATATTCGACGTTTATCAAGGTAAAGGAATCGAAGAAGGCAAAAAAAGCATCGCTTTTTCAATTAAATTTAGAGCCCATGATCGTACTCTAAAAGAAGAAGAAATCATGGATGCCTTCGCAAAGACGCAGTCAAATATTATATCAGAAGGTACTTTTTCGATACGTAAAGAGTAAATGAATAAAAATACTTAGGGAGTGTCCCTAAAATCGAAGCGAACTCTTTCGAGGAAAAGTAAAGGTAAGTCTTTGCGAGTAGATGATACTATTGACTTTTTTCGAATTGAAAAAACATGAGTTGGAAACGACGTATATTACCGGATATTTTGGGCAATCTTTTGATGCTGATCATACGACTCAAATTTGGATAGCAGATTGTATTTTAAGCTTTTAGGGACACCTCCTACTTTGATTGAATTTAATGTACTTTGATTAATTTAATTTGTAGATTTACTACAAATTATATATATTTTAATCACATTTCTTGAAAATTTTATAATTATATATTATATTTAATTTATGGAAATCAATAAAGATAATAAAGTAAAAAGAATAGGAATTCCTTCTGAGGCTAAAATCGGGGCAACCCCCACTTTTGGTAAACACGAGGTGGAAACCAAACCCGGGGTTCAAAGAAGAACGGATGATGCATCGCACAAAATTGACGAGACCTCCACTTTGAGTGAGGGCGAAATAGAAAGCGCAACTTCAGTCGACAGAAAAATAGTTGCTGTATCACACAAAATCGATGAATTGAAAGACAATCGGGGTTTTGCACTTAAATTGTTCGGGGTTTTGATACCAGATGTTGATGCAAAAACGTTGAGTAAGAATTTTGAAGAAGTAAAAAAAATTTTTGAAAAATATAAAAAATTTGGTATTAAAATACCGGAAGATATTCTGTGGAATTTTGAACGGAGCGGGCATGAGGCGCCTTTACTGGGAAGTCCAGCATATCTTACAAAAGAGCAAGCTGAAGAATTAAAAAATCTAGCTTCGGAAGGAGAAAGAATGCGGCGAGAAACAATACCCCCTAAGATAGCCTCTGGTGAAATCCCGAGCGCAGAAACTCAATCAACAATTTCTCAACTCAAGACACAACTCGAACAACAAGAAGTTGAAATTGAACGACTTAACACAGTCCTAGACGAAGCTGCGGAGGAAGCCCTAGAATATAGTGAGCTTCAAACAGCACACCAAGACCTCAAAACAGCATACAAGAAATTTGATGAATTTAATAATACATTAATGCAAAAACTTGAAAACGCTATAGAAAGTAATGAATACGCGTACGCAGACGTCGAATTCTATAAGCGTCTTGCCGAAGAAAAAGTCTTTCAAGTTGAAGACCTTAAAAATGAAAATACTAAGCTCGAACAACAAGTTAAAGAATCAACAAAAAACATTGCCAAGGTTCAAGGCGAATTAGATCAATTAAAGACTCAAATTGAAACTCTTAAAACAACCAATGCAGATCTATCTAGGAAAAATAGATCCTATATAGCTGAACAGGAAACTGCAGTCAAAAACCAAATGAAGATGATAATTGGGAAAGAATTGGGGAAAAAACCTGAACTAAAGAGTATTGCACGAGAACAAGAGCTAGATAAGCAAAATAAAGAACTCTATAAAGAATTAAAAGAAACCCATCAAGAACTTGAAGAATTAAAACGATTTAAACTAGCAGACGATAAAATAAACCAATCATTAAAAAACGAAAATCTTAATTTAGCAAACGAGTCGAAAAGGCTTAGCGCTAAAAACGCCAAACTAGCTGAAGAGATAGAAAAGCTAAAAGCAGGCATTAACAAACTGCAAGAATAGTTCAAATCCTCCGAGTCAAATAAGTGAGGAATCAAACGCACTCGAAGTCTTAAAGAAAGGAGCGAAAGAGCATCTGGAGGGCAACATGGACATGCAGGTTCGACTTTAGAATGTACTGCTCCCTACTTAAAACTGATTCACAGAATCTTTATTGGGTTTTCCTAGCTGCTATGTGAGTGAACGTACTCATGGTGAATGCCCAATTTTTCTATTTCGTTGAGACGAACAATGCCTTTAGTTTGAACTAATAGCAATAATTTTTCATTTACTGTCGAACCTTGACTATTATTCATAAAATGAATATTTTTTAAATAATTTCGAATTAATTAATGTTTCAAATACAGTGCCCACAATTTGAGGAATTTAGGATTATCTGCTATTTTGGCTATTAACCACGAAGCTCGGTGAGTTGATGTTATAGACAAAGTAATTTAATGATAAAATATAGAAATTTTTCTATTAAATCTAAACGAGTACTAATTTTATATTCTATTTTTTAGGATTAGAGATAATAATTTATTACAAATGAAAAATACAGCGACTATTGTAAGTTCACGAGAAGAAATAATATTACCAACCAAAGCAAGTAGCAGAGCAGTGGCTGCAGCGAGTGTAGCAGGTGTGATTATTGCCTTCTGTTCTAAGGCTTTGACCTTGTTTTGCAAGGCCAATAATTGTAAGGCATCCTCTTTGTGCTTTATCTCCTGTGCCCGATAGGCCGCTGTCTGGATGCTGAGCATGGACACTTTACTTTCTAATTCTTGTATTTTGTCAAGTGATATGTTTTTCTCGTCTTCTTGTTTCTTCAATGATGCTAAAAGTTCCTTGTGTTTGGCCATGGAGGAATTTAATAGATCGTCCACTGACATCTCCTCATCTTCGTCGATACCTAGCATCAGTTTGTGAGCTGCTGTCAATTGATTCGATTCTATCAGGTTTTCGTGTAAGGATTCTGTTAAGTCATTGATTCTTGATATTCTCCTATCTATAGCTTCTAAGCAAGCTGAAATTGCTTCTGAATCCAGTTCTTCGGAATCTAGTAGTGAATTATCGGGAACAATTTCGGTTTCTAAGCAACTTACATCCAGCGGTATTTGAACAATCTCATCGACAGTCGGTTCCCGTTCCAATGCTAGAGATAATTTGACTCTGTTTTCTTCTGTTACCTGTCTGTCGAAAGATGGAATTGCTATTGTATTTACTGGAAGTTCTGATTCCTTAGCGCGACCTGGTTGAGCCGTTAGAATTACTTGAGGATTGGATGGACTTGATTCCTGATTTTGAATTTGGGCTAATGTTAACTGATATTGATTAGTTATTGTTTTATTCATAGGTTTATATTTTGATATTTAATATAAAAACATAATTAATGATAAAAGTCAATGCTAGATTATTTTACAAGACTGTCTCAGTTCTGCTTTCAAGAGGGGTGAGATTTAAGCCCTGCATCGACCTGATTGAGCATTCGATAGTATGCATAAAATAGTATGGGATCTGCTTAATTAAAAAAGTACTTCGACTTACCAAAATGATGGTGAGTCGAAGTTATAGTGAAAAGAAAACTTTCTCTAGTAAATTTCATGAGTACTGCTTTTATATTCTGTTGAGGATTAGCGATACTAATTCATTACAAATGAAGAATATAGCTAATATTACAAGTTCACGAGAAGAGATAACATTACCAATCAAAGCAAGTAACAGAATAGTAGCTGAAGCGAGTTTAGCAACTGCATTACTAGGTGAGCTTACTGCTTGCTGTTCTGCGGGTTTAGCAACTGCATTATTAGGACTGCTTATTGCCTTCTGAATAGTTGCGGGCATTCCCCCCTTGTTCTATCTTTTTTTGTAATACTTTGATTTGGTCTTCGAGCGCTATCTCCCGTGCCCGAGATTCTATTGCTAGCACATCGTTTTTTAACACCTTGCTGTTTAATTCTTTTATTTCCGCAAGTGAATTTTGTTTCTGTTCTTCTAGTTTCTTCGATGCTTCTGTAAGTTCAGCTAGTTTGCCAAAGAATAAATCTAATAGATCGTCTACTGTCATTTTGTCATTTTCTGTAGCACCTAGCTTATGTTTTTGAAGTGCTGTCAATAGGTTGGCTTGCAGCTGCTCTTCGAATGCTGCTAGTCTCATCTTTAACGCTTGTATCTCAGTATTTTTATGCTCATTTTGTGTGATGTTTAGGCTGGATTGTAGTTGTACCGAGCGATTTGCGAATTGGTTGGTTGCTCTTTCCATGAGTAAGATTTGTAAGTCGCATGATACCTTGCGTGCTAGCTCGACTGCCAGTGACAGAGGTTTGTCATCTATTTTGGTTTCTAAGACCTGATGGATCACTGCTCCAATCTGATCGGTAGATAGAAATTGCTTTTCTGGATGTTGTATTAGTCGATGTAACTGCTCCAGTTCAATAAATATACTGTTAACGTCTTGTTGAGATACTTGGACTAGATCTTTATGAAAAGATGGAATTCCTAGTAGACCCTCTAAATCGAATGATGTATTAGAAGCTCGACCAGGTTTTTCCGTTGGAACTACTTGAAGATTAATGGGATTTGATTCCGTCTGATTTGATTTCGGTGTAACCGCCATCTGAGGGTTACTGATTTTTGAATCATTATACATAGTTTATATTTTTAGATTAATATTTTAAGAAAGAACTAAATCATAATTTAGAATAAAAGTCAATAATAAATTAAATAATTCAAAGAAATGGCAATGGGTTGAGGTATAAAAGAGAAATGAGTAAAAAAAATCTTTTTCTGATTGCAAATTTTCATGGCTAAAAATAAACCATAAATGGCAATCTGTTTCAACCAAAAAGAGTTCGACTAATCATAAACTTCACGGCTTTGCTGTAAGGATCCAGTAAATTTCGCAGATGCACCAAAATCTCATTACATCCCGTCATAAAGATAAGCATCATAATTGATATGGCTTGAGTTTACTTCTCCTAAACCATGAGAATCTAAAGCTGTATCCACATAAGCAAGTGTATCCGTATTTTGATCCTTATAACTTACATCATAATTATCGTCATTGTAAGGCCCGAAATAATACGGAGATTGAACCTTATTCCATCCTTGGTTCTTATTTACATATTTACAAACATTAACACCATTGGTTATCGTGCCCTGATAATTAATACCATTACTAGATTGGCCTTGAGCAAGTGCACACCATGTACGCCCATCACTTCCATAATAAAAATCTTTCATCCTAAGCAGAGTATCATTTATAAACACAAACTCAAGGGATTTAAAACGATCGCCTGGAAGAACTACCACACCCCATGAAGATGGAGTATCGCCATTTTTATACAGATCAATTACGCTAAATCCAATACTATACTTTATATCATTTAAAACCTTTAAATCATTAGGAGTAATTGGCTTTATCTCTGACATAATTTCCTCAAATATATCCTTACACTTATATGGGAAACTATAACAACCTATGGGTCCATGATAAGGATCTGGATTCATAAGTATATTAACATTAACATTTGCCTGGTTCAGTAGAGTAATACAGCTTTTATATAAGTTACTTGTAGTATCCCAAGGTACAATATAACCACTTACTAATTCATTAAATTTCTGCTGATAATATTGATTTTCTTGCAAAGTCGTAGCTAGCTCCTTCCTCCATTCTAAGATTTGAGGCGTCACAAGAGATGTAGAATTAAGCCCTATAAATTCAATTGGGACATACTGAATAAATCCAACACCAAGAGGAGACAAACCTTTATTATCTTGAAACGAAAACTGCTTTGGAAAGTTGTTTTTGGCATAATCTAGCAACCCATTTGCAGCCTTTACACAGTAAGTCATTGCTGAAAGACTGCATGAAGTAGCATAGTAATCTCCATTAGGATCTTTAGACAATATATGAGCAAGCTGCGCTGGGTCTCCCCCTGCCTGAAAGGCTTGTATGGATAATGAACCCGCTATTTTCGTTTGGTTAATGATCTTCTGGATATCCACTGAAGCGCTAAAAATGTCAGCAAAGGATCCTCCTGCTATTGCCTTAAATTGTTCTTTTCCACTACTGCTTTTAAACTCAATATTGATTCCTAGGGCAATCAATGCACCTTCTTTATAGGAGTAGATAAAATTATCTCCACATACCAACCCAAAATAGGGATTTTGTCCATTTTGATAAGCGGCTTCACCAAATTTATTAAGGGCAGCTTTACCAAACCCAGATGAATTAATAGATACGTCTCCCGCTGCATATTGATAATAATTAAGCGACATTGAAGCATCTTTATTTTGTACGGAACGCATATAATTAGCTTCAGCATTCGCAGAAAAAATCCAGAATTTGGTTTTAGCTGTAACATCTACATGTAAGTCTCTTTGGAAATCTAAAAATGACATTGCAGTAGCAAGTTTAATATAACTTCTTTGTCCTGAAACAGGACCAGCGGTAACATTATAACATATTTGAGAAGCTATCTGCTGCGAATCCGAAGAATACCCTCTGCCAGGCGAAATATCTCCACTATCTATTTGAGAAATCAATTTTAACGCATTGTAATTGCTCATTTATTACATCTCCTTAAAAACTAGAATCCAAGCTAAGCCAATCTAGCTATAATCCTGTTTGTTTGTCAAACTATTTACGCAAGGACTTTCAAGTTTTTCTCAGGATTTTGCTAATTTTTATAACGTTACTATTCATTTTGAATAATAGCAAGATGAAAGTTTTGCAAGAAAGATTAAGAGTTAAACCGTATTCAAAAAATGCTTGCGAATGGACGAACATTAATAGAAAATTGTTTTGTTTCGTATGGACATTAATATTATTTTTTATGAAAACTTTTTCTAAACGTGCAATCTGGGTGATGATTTTGACGAATGCTTTTATTAGTATTTTTATCGGGGTGGCGCATGCGGAAGCTTTGAATACAATGTTTCCTGCAGTGTTTAATCTTACTAATATCACTGGAAGTAATGGTTTTGCTATGAAGTGCATTAGGCAAGAAGATTTATGTGGTTTTTTTGTTAGCGCTGCTGGAGATGTCAATCACGATGGTATAGCTGATATTTTAATTGGGGCGCAGTATGGAGGTCAAAACAATGCAGGTCAAGTTTACCTAGTGTTCGGCGATAAACATCCATGGCCTAGAGAAATTGATCTTGGTAGTCTCAATGGTCGTGCTGGCGTTATTTTTAATGGTATTAATAAAGGTGATAATTGTGGCGTTTCAGGCAGTGGAGCAGGAGATGTCAATGGAGATGGTATCGATGATATTATAATTGGGGCTTTTAAGGCCAGGAATCAAGCAGGTCAAAGTTATGTGGTGTTTGGCAATAAAGGGCCATGGTCTGCAGTGATTCAACTTGCATCTTTAAATGGAAGAAATGGTTTTATTATTAATGGTATCAAATCGGGCGACAATAGTGGTTATTCTGTCAGTAAAGCAGGCGATGTCAATGGAGATAATATAGATGATATATTGATAGGTGCTTATGGTGCTAATAATTTTCAAGGTCAAAGTTATGTAATATTTGGAAGCCACTATCCATGGCCTCCGACTATTTACCTCAGTGATATAAATGGCTACAATGGTTGTACTATGAATGGTATTCCAGGTGATGGGAGTGGTCATGCAGTCAGTGGAGCTGGAGATATCAATGGAGATGGTATCGATGATATTGTAATTGGTCCATATAATGTTGTGAATACTATAGGTCATACCTGTGTAGTATTTGGTACTAAGAAGTGGCCTTTACAAGTGAACTTTACTGATCTTAATGGAAATAACGGCTTTGCTATTAATAGCATTAGCGTAAGGGATTTCAGTGGTTATTCTGTCAGTGGAGCTGGGGATGTCAATGGGGATGGTATCGCCGACATTCTCATTGGTGGTCAATATGCACACGATAATATAGGGCAGAGCTATGTAGTATTTGGCAATCCGTTGGTATGGCCTGCAACAATTGACCTGTTATTGCTCAATGGTAATAATGGCTTTGCTATGGACGGTGTTTATGACAATACCGGTTGGTCTGTCAGTGGAGCCGGTGATGTCAATGGGGATGGTATTGATGACATGGTAATTGGAGCTATCTATGCCGGTTATGTATTATTTGGAAGTCAGCAATCGTGGCCTGCTTTAATTTATTTAGGTTACCTCGATGGAAATAATGGTTTTACAATCAATGGCAACGAAAGTAGTGCATATTCTGTCAGTAGAGCCGGCGATGTCAATGGAGATGGTATCGATGATTTTTTGATTGGGAATCCATCTCTTCAAAATCCAGTAAGTCACAGTTATGTAGTGTTTGGAAAACACTAGGTTCTGCAAATGGGCGACTATCTAAAGAAGGTTTACCGCTGAGAAATCATTAATCTGTATTCAAAAAATGTTTGCAATTGTTTCGTATCGACCATTAATATTATTTTTTTATGAAAACTTATTCTAAATGTGCAATCTGGGTTATGATTTTGACGAATGCTTTGATTAGTATTTTTATCGGAGTGATGAATGCGGAAGTTTTGAATACAACGTTTCCTGCGGTGTTTGACCTCACTAATATCACTGGCAGCAATGGCTTTGCTATGAAGGGCATTAAGCAAGGAGATCAATGTGGTTTTTTTGTGAGCGCTGCTGGAGATGTCAATCACGATGGTATAGCTGATATATTAATTGGGGCGCGATTTGGAGGTCAAAATAATGCAGGTCAAGTTTACTTATTGTTCGGCAGTCAACAGCCGTGGCCTAAAGAAATTGATCTTGGTAGTCTTTTGTGCCGTAATGGTGTTATTTTTAATGGTATTAATCAAGGTGATAATTGTGGAGTCGCTGTCAGTGGAGCAGGAGATGTCAATGGAGATGGTATCGATGATATTATAATTGGGGCTTTTTTTGCCAGGAATCAAACAGGTCAAAGTTATGTAGTGTTTGGCAATGAAGGGCCATGGCCTGCAGTATTTCAACTTACATCTCTCAATGGAACAAATGGCTTTGTTATTAATGGTATCAAATCGGGTGACTATAGTGGTATTTCCGTCAGTAGAGCTGGCGATGTCAATGGAGATGCTATAGATGATATTTTGGTAGGTGCTTTTGGTGCTAATAATTTTCGAGGTCAAAGTTATGTAATATTTGGGAGTCACTATCCATGGCCTCCAATCATTTACCTCAGTGATATAAATGGCTATAATGGTTGTACTATGGATGGTATTCCAGGTGATGGGAGTGGTCATGCAGTCAGTGGAGCTGGAGATATCAATGGAGATGGTATCGATGATATTGTAATTGGCCCATATAATGTGAATAATATAGGTCATACCTATGTAGTATTTGGTACTAAGAAGTGGCCCTTACAAATGAACTTTACTGATCTCAATGGTAATAATGGTTTTGCTATTAATGGCATTAGCGCAAAGGATTTAAGTGGTTATTCTGTAAGCGGAGCTGGAGATGTCAATGGGGATGGTATTGCCGACATTCTCATTGGTGCTCCATGGGCACACGATAATACGGGGCAAAGCTATGTAGTGTTTGGTAATCCATTAGTATGGCCTGCAGCAATTGACCTGCTATTGCTTAATGGTAATAATGGCTTTGCTATGGACGGGGTTAACGGTTGTGGTTGGTCTGTCAGTGGAGCCGGTGATGTCAATGGGGATGGTATTGATGACATGTTAATTGGAGGTACCAATACTAGCTATGTATTACTTGGAAATCAGCAAGCATGGCCTGCTTTAATTTATTTTGGTTACCTCGATGGAAATAATGGCTTTGCGATCAACGGCATTGAGGGTAGCTCTTATGCTGTCAGTGGAGCCGGCGATGTCAATGGGGATGGTATCGATGATATTTTGATTGGGATTCCTTTTATTGAAAATGCAAATCAAATATGTCGAAGTTATATAGTGTTTGGAAAACATTAGGTTCTGCAAATCGTCGATTACACCGATTATTCCAAGGGAAGGTTTTTATTGTTCAATTTTTAGAAAATTATTCTGACCGTCGAATGGAACAGGCCTTAAGTGAAAACGTAGCTGTAAAGTGGTTTTGCCAATATGCATTAAAAGATAGTGTGGATATTTTTATGAAAAATCGAGAACTGAGGTCCTAAGAAAATCTTTATCTGTTTTTTTACTTGCAAGACTCTTAGAAAATTATTTTCCTATTTTCTATAAGAAAATGCCAAATATTAAGTTTTTATCAACAATCGTAATATTGACCTTATTAATTAACATCAAAGCACTAGAAGCAATGGACTGGAACCGTTTTAAAAAATACTATCTACCAATCAACGACTTAGGATTTTCCTTAGATATTAGCAGAATGAATTTTGATGATTCTTTCTTTTCTAACATGGAAGATCGTATGCAAAAAGCTTTTTCAAATATGGATGAATTGGAAAAAGGTGCCATTGCCAATCCTGATGAAAATCGGATGGTAGGACATTATTGGTTACGCAATAGTGATTTGGCTCCCAATAAAGAAATACGAAAAGAAATCGATCAAACTTTACAACATATTCATGCCTTTGCTAAAAAAATACACTCAGGAGAAATTAAATCGAATTCTGGGCCTTTTAAAAATATGATCATTATCGGAATTGGGGGCTCTGCTTTGGGGCCGCAATTTGTCAGTCAGGCTTTATTTAATTCTAAAGAAAATGGTTTGGCTCCTTACTTCTTCGATAATACCGACCCTGATGGCTTCGATATTATTCTAGAACATTTAAAATATCATCTTGATCAAACTTTAGTGATCGTTATCTCAAAATCAGGAAGCACTCCTGAAACACGCAATGGCATGCTTGAAGCTGAAGCAGCTTATGCTAAAGCTAATCTTAATTTCGCAAAACATGCGATTGCGATAACTGCTGAAAATAGTAAATTGGATAAACTCAGCAAAGAACAAGGCTGGCTAGATACCTTCCCTTTATGGGATTGGGTGGGAGGCCGTACGAGCGAATTAGCTACAGTCGGCCTTGTGCCTGCTGCCCTTGAAGGCATTAATATCAATGAAATGCTCAGAGGCGCAAAAGATATGGATGATGTCACTCGCAATCCTATTACAAAGGAAAATCCTGCTGCACTGCTCGCACTCATGTGGTATTTTGCAACTGATGGAAGAGGTGCCAAGGATATGGTCATCCTTCCTTATAAAGAACGTCTGAGCCTTTTTTCTAAGTACCTACAACAACTCATTATGGAATCCTTAGGGAAGGAAAAAAATTTACAAGGAAAAGTGGTTCACCAAGGCATTACTGTTTATGGAAATAAAGGTTCAACCGACCAGCATGCTTACGTACAGCAACTGCGCGATGGCGTAAATAACTTTTTCGTGACATTCATAGAAGTCTTAAAAGATCGACATGGAAAATCTCTTAACGTGGATCCTGGTATCACATCAGGAGATTATTTAAATGCTTTCTTACTTGGTACCCGAGAGGCTCTTTCGGAAAATCAAAGACAGTCCATTACAATAACAATTGATGAGGTCACTCCCTACTCTATCGGTGCTTTAATTGCGCTTTATGAACGTGCCGTTGGACTCTATGCTTCTTTGATCGGAATTAATGCCTACCATCAACCCGGTGTTGAAGCAGGGAAAAAAGCGGCCACAGAAATCTTGAATATTCAAAATAAAGTTGAAAACTATTTGGAACAAAATCCAAACCACCCTTTCGAAGCTATCCAAATTGCTGAGAAAATTGCTGCCCCTGACAAAATCGAGATTGTTTATAAAATTTTAGAACATTTAGCGGCCAATTCTGGTAAAAATATTACTAAAATGGAACAAACTCCTTTTGAAAAAACTACATTTAAATTCCTTAAAAAATAATATTGAATTCTAATACGTAACCATTAACTTTTTAATATATGAAAAAACTTAAAATTTCTTTATTATTAATTCTTTCCATATTAGAATTAATTGCTTTATATGGATGCGCATCGAGCATGGATCCTGCGAGGTCGCAACTACCCTGGGCAAAACCTGCTTCATGGGAAATGAGTTCTCCTGGAATGGCATTCTAAAAAGTGCATCTTACCGAAAGTAAACAAAAAGCTCAGGCAGGATATTTATATATCGTCTCAACTCCTATTGGGAATTTAAGCGATATAACCCTACGTGCTGTGAGTATATTAGATTCCTGTGATCTCATTGCTTGTGAGGATACACGCGTCACGGCTACTTTGTTGCATTATTTAGGAATCCAGAAGCCAACGATTTCCTATAGAGATGCAAATGAAAAGCAGCAAGCTGACTATTTAATTGATCAACTCTTACAAGGGAAATCCGTTGCACTGGTAAGTGATGCAGGGACACCGACATTGAGTGATCCTGGTTTTCGTGTTATTAGGGAATGTAGAAAAATAGGCATCCCGGTTGTTCCTATACCAGGGGCTTCTGCACTCCTTGCAGCACTCAGTGCGTCCGGTTTACCAACAAATGACTTTCGTTTTTTTGGATTTCTAACTCCCAAATCTGCCGCAAGAAAACGCTTCCTCGAAGAACACAAAGACTCATCTTTCACAATCATTCTCTATGAGTCCTCGCATAGAATAGAAAAGTTTATGGACGAAATGCTCGAAATTCTTGAGCAAAATAGAGTCATTTGCATTGCCAGAGAAATTACCAAATTACACGAAACTTTTTTAGTCGGCGAAATCCCCATTATTCATCAAGCTTTTCAAAAGCAATCTCACAAGGGTGAATTTGTTATTATTATTGCTCCTAAAGACTTTCAACTCTAATTATAGTTTTGCAATGATAACTTAAAAAAAATGAACAAATGCGTAGCAATTATTGATATCGGCACAAATTCTATCAAACTCCTTGTAGCCAATCGGCAGGGCGTATTGTTGAATGCTATTCGTGGCGTAAGAATTGGGGAGGGCATCGGTGAAAAAAAATTCACTATCAAAAAGGATGTTATTAAAAGAAATATAAATGCCATTAAAGAGCTCTTGAGTGAAGCAGAGCCGTTCAAACCAAATGTCACACTTATCACAGGAACTAGTGCTCTGCGCGATGCGGAAAATGCTCAAGAATTTCGCCAAGAACTCAAGCTTGCTACAGGGGTTGATCTTCGCATTCTCAGCGGTGAAGAAGAAGCGACCATTATTTCCAAAGGCATAGTAACCGATCCCCAGGTGAAGGCTTTGGAAGAATTTTCCTTGTTCGATCTCGGTGGCGGGAGTTTAGAATGTATGCATTATAAACATAAACGATTAATGTTTGCGGATAGCTTTCCATTGGGCATGGTCCGATTAACTGAAAAATATATAACAAATCCCACAGGAAAAATTAATCCTGAAGAACTAGTTCACATAAAAATCCTCATCGAAGAAGAATTAACGCATTTTCCTATCAAAGACATCCCCTTAGTAGGCACCGGGGGTGGTTTAAGTAGTGCAAAAAATATTTTAAAAACAGGTAATATCCTAAAGATCGATGACTTAGAAGATCTATTAGTTAAACTTGCTAATATTACTGCTCAAGAACGAATAAAATTATATGACATTCCGCAATTTCGTGCTGATATTATGCCCACCGCATTAATCATTATTATTACCCTAGCTAAAAAAGCCAATTGCAAAGAAATTATTTATTCTAGTTTTAATTTAAGATTTGGACTTGCTCAAGAAATATTCCAATCAAAATAGATAAAAAAACTATAGTTGATTTAATCTCAGCGAAAATTCCGCTGTCCTTCTATACGCGATGCATTACTGCCAATAAGGTTCAAACAGGCGTCTTAATTTCTCAAAAAAACTTTTCCCTGATGCATCCTTTTCTAATTCAAAACGATAGAAAGCGTCCAATATATTTTCTCTTTCCCAGTCAGAAACAAATGTATCGAACTTTGCGTGATCTTTAACATATTTTTTAATCGCAGGTTCAATGAATTGCATCCAGTAATCGTATATTGGTTGAAGGAAAGCCTTAACTTGAGGATCTTCATAAGCATCCATTCCAAACATTTGTACAAAGCGCGCAATGGCTTCTGATGTATGTTGAAATTGGGGATAGCTTGATTGAATTGTATAAAAAAGACTGATAGCTAGTGCAAAAGGATCATCAGTAAATTCTGCTAAAATTTGATATTCTAGTTCAGAATATTCTTTCAATTTTTGAAATATCTCATCCATGGCTTTATTCCATTGTCGTCTGGCAACAACATCATCTGCCGCATAAGGATTAGTCCGATGAGAAAAAAGAATATTCATGGCTTGATGTGTCCATTCATGAATAAGAATACCACGAATCATTTTTGATCCTAAAGGAAATTCATGAATGGAAACGCGTTGCAATTCCTTCGAATAAAACCCTCCCACTCTGGGGTCACCTAAAGGATTTTCATAAAAAATATGCAATTTAAAATAAGGATCTTGCTTAGCATGTAATGCAATAATATTCAGAATTGAAAATGTAATATCACTTTTTTTAGCAAGCTCGTATAAATCAATTTCAAACATTTTACGCGCTGAATCAAGAGAAAGATCAAATTTATCTAGAAACTTAGGGTTTATATTTGTCTTATGTGTCAAATAATCGGTTATTGAGATATCTTTAAGCCCAGGGCTTAAAGGAATATTTTCTAAAAATTTAGTATAATTTTCGATTACATCTAAACTATCTCTATCTATTAATTTACTTTGCAAAATTTCATAATAATAAGTAGACTCCAAAAGAGTTGCCAATGCCAATTTAGTCCATAAATCTTTCCGAATTTCTTCGTCACTTAACGAAACCCAATATTCTAATATTTTATTACCAAACTCTTCAGCTTCGGCAAATTTACCTATTTTAATTAATCGATTTATTTTTTTAAGAGCTATACCGGGATTTTCTTGCATGCCTATTTTTTCAATGTCGAAATCCAGTAAGATATCAAATTCTAAGGCAAGTTCCTTTTCACCTCGGTCGTACCACTTATTGGCTATTTCATAGGCATCTAAAGGAGAATTTTGTACTTTTAATTTATCAAATTTTAAAGCAATTTTCTTTTCTCCTCGGTCATACCATTTATCTGCTATAAACTCAGCACTACGGGGTTCATTTTGTACCAGTAATTCGTCAAATTTTATAGAAATTGCTTTTTCTCCTCGATCATACCACTTATAGGTTA
>Ga0206799_1103_pt1 | contig 18047 bp, 16 predicted proteins | sample Alteio_BWOrgCont_67_FD_152900 | JGI IMG/M metagenome (GOLD analysis project Ga0206799, IMG submission 152900) | Enriched cells from forest soil in Barre Woods Harvard Forest LTER site, Petersham, Massachusetts, United States -... | ecosystem: Environmental > Terrestrial > Soil > Temperate forest >...
CGGATGTCCGCTTCGGCTCCACCGACAAGGTGGACACCGTTGACGTCAGCCGGTCGCAGCTCGAATTCTCCTACAAGGATCCACAGGGCTACCACTTCATGGACCCGGAGACCTACGAGAGCGTGTCGCTCAACGAAGACCTGCTCAAGGGCGCCAAAGAATATCTCGTCGAGAATCTGAAGGTGGACGTCCTCTCCATCGAGGGACGTCCCGTGCAGGTGGACCTCCCATCCTCCATCGTGATGAAAGTCGTGGAATCCGCCGATGGCGTCCGCGGCGACAGCGCCAACAACGTGCAGAAGCCTGCCGTTCTCGAGACCGGCCTGCAAATCACCGTCCCGCTCTTCATCAAAGAGGGCGAGTTGATCAAGGTCGACTCCCGCACCGGCGCCTACATGGGCCGGGCCTAAGCCAATCCAGATCGCAGGGCCTCGTCCGGTGCCCATTCCCGTGGTCCGGCTTGAATTCGGAACTCGAAAACAAACCTGCAAAGCAGGTAGGATCGCGCCCGTGACAGGACCGAATGAGCAATAGACGCGGCAACACCCGGCGGAACCGCTCGGAACTGCGCACGGCCGGCCTCACGGAGCGCCAGCCCTGGACGATCCCGCAAGTGTGGGTCTACTCGGTGGTGGGCTATCTCCTGGTCGCTCCGGCCTGGATTTCCACGGAGACATTCTTCACCTGCTTCACCCATGCTGCGGTGCGCCATCGCGACTGGTCCAGCGAGGAGTTCTGGTTTTTCGGCCTCGGGGCGGATTTATGGGTATTCATGTTCTTCGGCCTGCCCCGCCCCCTGGTGATGTACGTCTTCGGCCATGAGCTGACCCATGCGCTGTGCGTCTGGATGATGGGTGGCCGTGTCTCCGCCTTCAAGGTATCGCGCGATGGCGGCCACATCATCAGCGACAAGCACAACCCGATCATCGCGCTGGCACCTTACTTTTTCCCCCTCTACTCGATCGCCGTTATCGCTCTATACGGTGCCGCCTCGCTGCACTGGAACATGGAGCCCTACCATCGCTGGCTCTACGCGCTCATCGGGATGACCTGGGCGTTCCACATTTCCTTTACCCTCTGGATGATCCCCAAGGGCCAGACCGACCTCAGCTACTACGGAACATTTTTCTCCCTCGTCGTAATCTACCTGACGAACCTCGCCGTCCTGACCATACTCCTCATCGTCGCCTCGCCGCATGTGACATGGAGGATGTTCGGCGTGGAATGGGTGCACAATGCCCACGGGTTCGCCGAGTGGGCGATCCGTACCGCGCACCGGCTGCGGGCAATGGCGCGCTAAGTTCCCAGTGGCGCGCCCCCCGGGAATTCGCTAATATATGCGATTCCATGTCCGACGCATCGCTCATCTATTTCGACAACAACGCCACCACCAAGACCGATCCCGCCGTGGTGAAAGCGATGATGCCCTACCTGACGGAGGAGTATGGGAACCCGTCCAGCGCATACCGTTTTGGCAAACATGCCGCCGAGGCCGTGGAGCGCGCCCGCGGTCAGGTAGCTCAACTTCTTGGGTGCGAGCCAAAGGAAATCCTCTTCACGAGTTGCGGCACGGAGTCGAACAATGCCGCCATCAACTCCGCCCTGACCATGGACCCGGACCGGCAGCACGTGATCACGACGCGTGTGGAGCACAGTGCCATCATCAAACACGGAGAGTGGCTCGCCAAGCGCGGCTGCGAGGTGACGTGGCTCGGCGTGGATGAGAAGGGCCAGATCGATCTCAAGGAACTCGAGCGCGCCATCCGCCCGGATACCGCGATCGTCTCCGCCATGTGGGCGAACAATGAGACCGGTGTCCTGTTCCCCGTCGAGGAAATCGCCGCCATCGTCCACAGCAAACGCGTCCTCTTCCATACCGATGCCGTGCAGGCTGTCGGCAAGGTGCCCATCAACCTCGCGCACGCCCATTCGCACATCAATTTCCTCTCCGTCTCCGGCCACAAGCTGCATTGCCCCAAGGGCGTCGGCGTGCTCTACGTCAACCGCCGCACCCGTTTCAACCCCTACCTGATGGGCGGCGGCCAGGAGCATGGCAAGCGCGCGGGCACGGAGAATGTCCCGTATTGCGTGGCTCTCGGCGAGGCCGCGGAGCTGGCCGGCAAACACATGGCCCACGAGGACCACGCCGTCCGCGCCCTTCGAGATGATTTCGAAAGCAAGGTGCTTGAGACAATCCAGGATACGCACGTCAATGGCGACCGGGATCACCGCCTGCCGAACACGACCAGCATTGTGTTCGAGGGCATTGACTCCGAGGCCGTGCTGCTCTTGCTGGATCAGGCCGGGATATGCTGCTCGGCGGGCTCGGCCTGCACGACTGGGTCGGTTCATCCCTCGCATGTGCTCAAGGCGATGGGGTTCTCGACGGAGCGCGCGCGGTCCAGCCTCAGGTTCTCCTTCAGCCGTTACAATACGGCCGCGGAGGTGGAGCGCGGCTTGGAGATATTGCGCGGGGTGATCGGCAAGCTGCGGCGGATGTCGATGGCCGCGTAAGGTCGCGTAAGGTCACGGGCTCGTCCTCTTTATATAGGAGTATCATGGCACCCGGTGAGATTGCGGCCTTGCGGCTGGCCGGCCAGCGGATCGCCGGATCGCGCGCACGCAGCGTGGGGGAGGTGGTCGCCGCGCTCGGGGCGATGCAATCGCAGGATTACGCTGGCGCGCTCTGGACGATGGGGCTGCGCGTCCCGGGGATGACGGAGACCGCGGTCGAGCGCGCGGTCGCGGAGCGACACGTGATCCGGACATGGCCGATGCGCGGCACGCTGCACTTCGTCGCCGCGGCGGATGTCCGCTGGATGCTTGCGCTGCTGACACCGCGGGTAATAGCAGGGACTAAACTCCGCTGCACGCAACTCGAACTTGATGACGCCATATTCGCCCGCTGCCGGAAGGTATTCGAGAGGGCGCTTGCCGGCAATCGCCAGATGAGCCGCGAGGCCCTGCTGGAGCTTCTTGAGCGCGAGAAAATCTCGACCGTCGGCGGCCGCGGGTACCACATCTTTTTCCGCATCGCGCAGGAGGGAATGATTTGCTTTGGAGCCCGGGAGGGAAAGCAACTCACCTTTGCCCTGCTGGATGAGTGGTCTCCGGCCGTCCGAAGCCGGGACCCGGATCGCGACGCGGCGCTCGTCGAACTGGCGGCCCGCTATTTCACCAGCCACGGTCCGGCCAACGTGCAGGATTTTGTGTGGTGGTCGGGGTTAAAGACCAGCGACGCCCGCGCCGGGCTGGAAGGAGCTGCACCGGCATTGATCAAGGAGACGATCAACGGCGTGGCCTGTTGGATGGCTCCCGATGCGGCGCCGCTTGAGGATGCGAGGGCGTACCTGCTGCCAGGCTTTGACGAGTATCTTCTCGGTTATAAGGAGCGGAGTGCCGTTCTGGATGCAAAATACGCTGGCCGGATCGTACCGGGTAGCAATGGCGTGTTTCTCCCCACGCTTGTATTGGACGGAAAGGTCGCGGGCATTTGGAAGCGAACGGTAAAAAAGCGCACCGTGGCTCTGGCCGTCACGCCATTTCGCCCATTGAACAAGGCGGACAAGGCGGCGTTGAACGACGCGGCGGAGCGGTATGGAAAGTATATGGCCATGCCAGCGGAATTGGACGTCCCAAAATAGAGCTCGCCTCTCGGCGCATATTTAAGGTTGCGTTTGGCGCATACTCAACCCTATGATCCGCGCCAGCAAAGAGGACGCCGTTTGGGCCATGGGGGGTGGCTGCAAGTGGCATCGCTAATCATATAGAAGGAGAGCGGATGAAAAAACGCATCGTGATTGTGGATGACCACGTCTCCATCAGAGACATGCTCGTCTGGATATTAATGCAGGAGACCGGCTACGAGGTCATCGGCGAGGCCGGCTCCGGTATCGAGGCCATCAAGGTCTGCGGCATCTGCCAGCCTGATTTGCTGATCCTCGACCTCGTGCTCCCCTGCATCTCCGGCATCGAAGTCCTGCGCCGGGTGCGCAGGGAGCTGCCGCGGACGCGGGTACTTATTTACTCCGGTACCTGCAACGGCGCCGTGATGAAAGAGGCGCTCCGGGAGCGGCCGCACGGATATGTCGGGAAGCTCGAGGGCCTCAAGATTCTGAAGCGGGCAATCTCGACCGTTGCCCAAGGCGGGAACTATTTCAGCACGGAAGCCAGCCAATTGCTCTCCGAGACCATGGCGATGAGGCCGCACGATACCGATCTCTCCCGGCGCGAGAGGGAGGTTCTCCAGTTGATCGCCGAGGGGCGCAGCAGCAAGCAAATCTCCGGGTTGCTCGATGTCGCGCTGAAAACAGTGGAGAACCACCGCGCGAATCTGATGGCGAAGCTCGATATGCACGACGTGGCGAGCCTGACGCGCTACGCGGCGCGCAACGGGATGGTGGCGTTGGAATAAGGAAGCAGTTCGGATTGCTGCTTTCTGATTTTCTCCCTCCCTCTCGTCCGAAACGGGTTTGCTTTTCGATGAAGATTTAGAAGACTGCGCGACTTGGTGCCGCCCGCCCATCGTGTCCACCCCGTGTCTACCGTATCCAATCAAACCCAATCAGATCACTCAGCCCAATCCTCCATTTCTCCGGATCATCGCATCGCGGGCATTCTAGCGCCGCTGTTTGCGCTGCGGTCAGGTAATGACCTGGGGGTGGGGGACATAGGATGCCTGAGGGAGCTGGTGGATTGGGCGGCGGCGGCGGGCTTCCGGCTCGTGCAGTTGCTGCCGATCAATGAGACCGGCGCGGATAATTCGCCCTACATGGCCGTCAGTTCCGCAGCCCTCGAGCCGGGCACTCTGGAGCTCGCCCCCGACCGTGTCCCGGGCCTCACACAGGAGGCGCTGGACGAGGAACTGGAGAAGGAGAACCTCGCCGAACTGCGCTCCGGTGCCGTGGCCTACTCGAAGGTTAAGCCGCTCAAGCTGCGCCTGCTGGAGCGCGCGTTCGAAAATTTTTCCAGGACCGACCTCTCAAAGAATACCCGCCGGGCACGCATCTACCGGCAATGGATGGCCGGGCAGGCGGAGTGGCTCGATGGGTATGGCTTGTTTCGGGTATTGATGGATGAGAACAGGGTAGGGGAGCAATGGGACCTTTGGCCCGAGCAGCAGCGGACGCTGGCGAGTGCGCGCCAGTGGTTGGATCAGCAGCCCGCCGGTGTGCGCAAACGGTTTGAAAAACGGGTCCGCTTTTACAAATGGGTCCAGTGGGTCGCGTTCGCTCAGTGGGAGGAGATGCGGGCCTATGCGGAGGGTCGCGGGGTGTGGCTGATGGGGGATGTCCCGTTCGGAGTGTCGTACTACTCGTCGGACGTCTTCTCGGACCCGCAGATTTTCGATCTCCAATGGAGCGGCGGCGCGCCGCCGGAGCCGGCCTATCGGGACGATCCCTTCGTTGCAAAGTGGGGCCAGAATTGGGGCGTGCCGCTCTACCGGTGGGATCGGATGCGCGCCAATAACTTCCGCTGGTGGCGTCGGCGCGTGCGCCTCACCCGCAATATTTTCCACCTGTTTCGCATCGATCATGTTCTGGGGTTTTACCGGATCTACGGCTTCCCGTGGCGTCCCCAGAAGAATGGTGAGTACATCACCCTCACCCATGAGGAGGCCAGGACCCGTACCGGCGGCAAGCTGCCCCGGTTCTTCCCGCATGATGACGTGACCGAGAAGCACCGGGATTGGAACCGCGCGGACGGCGAGGAATTCCTGCGTGCCCTGCTCGAAGAGACCGGCGAGTACCGCCTGATCGGCGAAGACCTCGGCGTGGTGCCCCCCTACGTGCGTCCGAGCTTGACCGGGATGGGAATCGCCGGCTTCAAGATCCCGATCTGGGAGCCCAAGTGGGATGGCTGGCTCATTGACGGCGCGGACTACCAGCGCCTGTCGGTCACCACCTACGCCACCCATGACCACGAGCCGCTGCGCGCATGGTGGGACCACCGTTACCACGCCACGCGGGCTGAGGGCCAGGATCGGGCATCGGCCTGGGACCAGATGGTAAAGCTGACCGCCTTCGCGCACATGCACATGCGCGAGCCCGAGCCATGGAGCGGCACGCTTCACCTCGCGCTGCTCCAGGCGCTATTCCGGAGCAATTCATGGATCGCCGTCTGCATGATCACCGACCTCTTTGGCACAGACCAGCGATTCAACGTCCCCGGCGCCGTTGCAGAGTCCAACTGGAGCGAACGCCTCCCCCACGACATACCCACCTGGCGCCAGCGCCCCGAACTCCGCGATCTGGCCGCAGCCGTAACGGCCATTTTGAAGGAGACAGGCAGGACCTAATGGATAAGCAAGATTTCGGATCTCGGATCTCGAATTTCGAATTTCGAATTTCGAATTTCGAATTTAGCCTATCCCCCTCCCACCTCTCCCAACATTTTTCTCAAGAACCATCTGGAACCCCGTCTACGTTCTTGGTTTGCTGACCGCCCAATCCCAATCCATTGACCCCATACGTTATGAACGAGCCCATTAAAGTTGCCGTAACCGGCGCCGCCGGCCAGATCGGATATTCCCTGCTGTTTCGGATCGCCTCCGGCGCCATGTTCGGACCTGATCAGACAGTCCAGTTGCAATTGATCGAGATCCCGCCCGCGCTCGGCGCACTGGACGGCGTGGTGATGGAACTCCAGGACTGCGCCTTCCCGCTTCTCAAAGGCATCGTCGCCACGTCCGACCTCGACGAGGGCTTTCGCGGAGTCAATTGGGCACTGCTCGTCGGCAGCGTGCCGCGCAAGGCCGGCATGGAGCGCAAGGACCTCCTCGGCATCAATGGAAAGATATTCATCGGCCAGGGCCAGGCCATCCAGCGCAACGCCGCGAGCGACGTCCGGGTCCTTGTCGTGGGCAACCCGTGCAATACCAACTGCCTCATCGCGATGAACAACGCCAGGGACATCTCCGCCGACCGTTGGTTCGCCATGACCCGCCTCGACGAGAACCGCGCCAAGTCGCAGCTCGCACTCCGCGCCGGCGTGGACGTCACAAAGGTGACCAACCTCGCCATCTGGGGCAACCACTCCGCCACGCAATACCCGGACTTCTACGGCGCCCGCATCGATGGCCAGCCCGCGGTCAAGGTGATCGGCGACGAGGATTGGCTGAAAAACACCTTCATCCCCATCGTCCAGCAGCGCGGCGCCGCCATCATCAAGGCCCGCGGCTCCTCCAGCGCCGCCTCCGCCGCCAATGCCATCGTGGACACCGTCCGTTCCATCATCGAGCCCACCGCCGAAGGCGACTGGCACAGCGTAGCCGTCTGCTCGACCGGTGATTACGACGTCGAGGCCGGCCTCATCTCCTCATTCCCCATCCGCAGCGACGGCTCGAAGCTCGAAATCGCAAAGTGGGTCGACATCCCCGCCTTCTCCCGCTGGAAGATCGATCAGACCGTAGCCGAGTTGAAGGAGGAGAAGGAATTGGTGAAAGAGTTGCTGGGGAATTGATGATTGATCGATCTATGATTAATGATTGAAGAGTCACGTGCCCGATCAGCCCCCATTTAAGGTTGGTGACATGGTGACGATACGGCAAATACCGTCGAACCTGCATGATGCAGCCGACATCGGCACTCCCGAGGTGTTCCGGCAGAGCCTCGGAAAGACATTTCCCATTCTCGGATTCAGTCCGTATGGGCATTTGGAGTTGATGGTCACCCGGAAAGACACCATTTGGATAGAACCAGAATTTGTGGAGCCGGCCGATTAAACGCCCAGCTCCTCGCGCCAGCGTTGTAGCGGTGTGACGCCGACCCATGCGAGAGCCCGGCCCCCAAAGGTCCGCCCGGGACTCATCGTCTCACACACACCATGAGTCTGATTTTGGACTCGGCCACGATCCAGTCGTGCAAATCAATCCAACTTTCCCGCTGACCGCTCGCGTTCGAGGAAATCAAAAGGCAAGAGCACATCCAGCCCATAGAAGGTTCCGTTCAGGAGATCTCGAAAATCCCTGCGATCCAGGGTGAGAAGCACCTCGGCATGAGCCAGTGCGGTGACAGGATGGGACGGTCCTTGCCGGCTGTGAATATTGTTGGACGGTCGATTGTCAGCACGTCGTCCACCAGCAGAAGAAGCCGCTTGAGCCGCAGCCATTGCGCCGTTCCAGAGGCGGGAAAAACGTGAAGGTTTTTTTCGACTTCATTCGCCGCGTAGAAACTGCTCATCAACGTCCAGCCCTGCCTCGGTGCCAGCGCGAACAACGCCCGGGATGAGCCCGTGGCCGACCCGCATGCCGCCAGTAAGACGCTGGTATCGAGGAAAATCGTCACGTGCCCGCGACAAAGCGCCTGTAGCCTTCTTCATCCTCGGCAATCCATTGCTCGATTTGTTCCTTGCTGAACGAACGAGGCGGAGGCAACTCGGCCCCCGCTGCACGCAGGCGCGCCGCAAGAAACAGGATAAGCTCCTGTTTCTCTTCAGCGGGCAACCGATCGGCGGCCGCCTCGATCTCCATGAGCGTGCTCATGCGGGGAATAAAGCGCTTACCGCTCCGGTCGGCAAGTAGTTCGCATGCACAATGAAATTGATCGAGCGGAAGGAATGGCCTGATCGCTATCGTCTACCCCCCCGCGCTGCCCTCACCCCCGGGCTTGGTCATCTCCACCGGGTCGAGAGCGATGGCAAGCTCACGCGCTGGCAGGACGTTTTGCTCTTCGCAAATCTGCCGAACCGTGCGGCCGGTCTTCGCGCTCTCCTTGGCGATCTGCGCCGCGCGGTCGTAGCCGATGATCGGAGCAAGCGACGTAACCATCGCCATGGAGTATTCCACCAGTTCCTCACACCGCGCTTTATTGGCGGCAATCCCACCCACGCAACGCTCGGCGAAGACAGTGACGGAGTTGGTCAGGAGGCGGACGGACTCGAGAATGTTATGCGCCAGCACCGGCATCATCACGTTGAGCTCGAAGTTCCCATTGGCACCGCACCACGAGATGGTCGTGTCATTGCCAATAACCTGCGTGCAGACTTGCATGAGCGCCTCGCACATGACGGGGTTGACCTTCCCGGGCATGATGGAAGAGCCGGGCTGGGTAGCCGGAAGCTGGATCTCGCCGATGCCGCACCGCGGCCCGCTGCTCAGCCAGCGAATATCGTTCGCCAGCTTGAAGAGGCTCACCGCGATCGTTTTCAACTGGCTGCTCGCCTGCACGAGCCCATCCTTCGCACCCTGTGCCTCGAAGTGATCCGCCGCCTCACGAAATCCAATCTCCGTCTCGTCCGCGATGATCGCGATCGCCCGCCGGGCGAACTCCGGGTGCGCATTGAGCCCCGTCCCTACCGCTGTGCCCCCGAGCGCCAGCTCTTCAATCGCGCTGATGGCATTGCTGCCGCGGAGCCGTGCATATTCCAACTGCTTCGCGTACCCGGCAAACTCCTGGCCCAGCCGGACCGGAGTCGCGTCCATGAGATGCGTGCGGCCAATTTTGATGATCTCCCAGAACTCCATGGACTTCCGCCGCAGCGCCGCTTCAAGCGCCTGCAAGGCGGGAAGCAGGCTGGTCTTGATGGCTTCCGCCGTCGCGACGTGGATGGCCGTCGGGATCACGTCGTTGCTCGATTGTCCCATGTTGACATGGTCGTTCGGGTGGACCGGTTCGCGCGACCCGATCGGCTTCCCGGCGATCTGAGAGCACCGGTTCGCGATCACCTCGTTCGCATTCATATTGGTGCTCGTGCCGGACCCGGTCTGGAAAATATCCACCGGAAAGTGCTCATCCAGCACCCCTGCCGAGACCTCAGCCGCGGCCTGCGCAATCAGGTCCGCGCGGGATTCGTCCAGCTTGCCGAGCGCCTGGTTGGCCCGGGCAGCCGCCATCTTGATGAGCCCCAGCGCACGGATAAACTCGCGCGGGAAGCGGTAGCCGCTGATGGGAAAATTGAGGACGGCGCGCTGCGTGGAAGCGCCATAGAGGGCGGAGCTGGGGACAGCCATATCGCCCATCGAGTCTTTTTCGATACGGGTGGAGGACATAGGAGAAATGATGGATGATGAACGGGAAAAGACGAATGCCAATCAGTGCCGCCCCCGCCTGAATCGCCATGCGAAGCATCGCCGGCAGCGTCGGGTCGGGCTGCAAGCGGAGTCGGGAGCAGTGATAGGGCCGAGCGGACCCATGAGACAATGGACTATGCCTTGCTAGTGCCGATGGCTGCCGTTGCCGTTTCCATTCCCATTCCCGTTCCCATTAACATTTCCATTCACATGGCTGTGGCCATTGTGGGACGCCCCGTTCAGTGCCTGCCTGAAGAACACGGTGATGAACATCGGAGGGATGTTCTGGAGGCAGTACTCGCTTTTCACCCGGGGGAAGAGCTTCGCGTGGCCGCGCAATTCGTTGGTGACCTGGTAGATGATGAAGGCGGATTGCGCGTTCGGCGCCAGGCTCTCGTGGATGCGCTGGAGGAGCTTCCGCTTCTTGCCGATCTCCATGGTGGAGAAGGGGATGCCGGAGACGACGTAATCGCAATACTGGATTCCCAGAGCCGCAAGTTCCTTGGGCAGTTCCGCCGCGTCCGTATTGAGCACGGAGACGCGCGGATCGTTGCGGAAGCTATGCCGCAGGTGATTCGCCAGCTCAGGGTCCAGCTCGAATAGCAGCAGCCGCGAGTCCGGATGCATCCGGCGGACGATCTCCCGCGTGTGGCACCCCTCGCCCGGGCCAAACTCCGCGATGGTCCGGGGCACTGAGAAGTCAAACTTGCCCGCGACCTTGTCAATAAGGACCTTGGAACTCGGGACGATGGAAGCGACCTGCATCGGGCGCTGGAGGAATCGCTTGAAGAATAATGCTGCGCTCATGAAAAAATGGGATGCTTCTAAATGCGTCTAAGTGCTTCTACGGAAGGCTGAAGGGAAAATGGATGTAGAAAAAGGGTGCGCAGAGTAATGGGGATTACGGACCGTTGTCGAGCCTAGAGAAAAGGGGGGCGAATATTCGGATTTCCCGCAGGGTGTGGGGTTTTTGACAACGAAAGGCGCGGATTGTTGAAATGTAATCAGCCGCCCCGGCAGCGCCGTCGCCTTTTTGAGAGAATCACCTAGGGAGGATCCAGAACAGCCCCGGTTTGGCACATGCTCTGCTCTCGGCGGCTGCCAAAATTCGCCCCTTCGGAAAGTCTGCTCCGCCACCCCGCGGAGTGGTCTCCGGCGGGGCGTCAATTAATTCAATTGCCACTGTGATGTCCCGATATTAAGACGCTTGAACAACTGTCCCCCGGACGGTCTGGGGATGGCAGGAAAGCGAACCAAACGTCAAAAACATCCCATGCCAAAAGATTTCACTCCCTCCGATGTAACAAAACTGGTCAACGACCAGGGAATCAAGCTGGTGGACTTCAAGTTCTGTGACCTGCTGGGCACCTGGCAGCACTTCACCACCACCCTCAACGAGTACTCCGACTCGATCTTCGAGGAGGGCCTCGGCTTCGACGGCTCATCCATCCGCGGCTGGAAGGCGATCAACGCCTCCGACATGCTCGTGATCCCGGACCCGACGACCGCCTGGGTCGATATCTTCAACGCGGAGCCGACCCTCTCGCTCATCTGCACGATCGTCGACCCGATCACCCGCGAGCCCTACGACCGCGACCCGCGCGGCGTCGCCGAGAAGGCCGAGGCCTACCTCAAGTCGACCGGCATCGCGGATACCGCCTTCTTCGGCCCGGAGGCGGAGTTCTTCATCTTCGACGATGTCCGGTTCGATTATAACTCGAACTCCTCGTTCCACTCCGTGGATAGCAACGAGGGCATCTGGAATTCCGGCCGCGAGGAATTCCCCAACCTCGGCTACAAGATCCGTCACAAGGAAGGCTACTTTCCCGTCGCCCCGGCCGATTCCCAGCAGGACATCCGCAACGAGATGTGCCTCGAGATGGAAAAAGCCGGCATCCCCATCGAGCGCCAGCACCACGAGGTCGCCACGGCCGGCCAGGCGGAGATCGATATCCGTTTCGCCCCGCTCAAGATGATGGGCGATTTCATGATGTACTACAAATACATCACCAAGAACGTCGCCCGCCGGCACAATAAGACCGTGACCTTCATGCCCAAGCCCCTCTTCGGCGACAACGGCTCCGGCATGCACACCCATCAATCGCTCTGGAAGGATGGCAAGCCTCTCTTCGCCGGCAATGGATACGCCGGCCTCAGCGAGATGGCGCTCTTCTACATCGGCGGTCTCATCAAGCACGCCCGTGCCTTGACCGCCATCACCAATCCGACGACCAATTCCTTTAAGCGCCTCGTCCCCGGCTTCGAGGCTCCCGTCAGCTTCGCCTACAGCGCCCGCAATCGCTCCGCCGCCATCCGCATCCCCACCTACTCACCCAGCCCCAAGGCGAAGCGCGTCGAGTTCCGAACCCCGGATCCCGCGGCCAATATCTACCTCGCCTGCTCCGCCATGCTCCTGGCCGGCCTTGATGGCATTCAGAACCGCATCGACCCCGGCGATCCCCTCGACAAGAACCTCTACGACCTCCCGCAGGAAGAGCTGGCCCGGGTCCCGCAGGCCCCCGATTCCCTGCAAGGCGCCATACAGGCCCTCCAGGCCGATCACGAGTTCCTGCTCAAAGGCGACGTGTTCTCCAAGGACTTCATCGATAACTGGTGCGAGATGAAGATGAAGGAGTACGACGCCCTGCGCCTGCGCCCCCATCCGTATGAGTTCGCCATGTACTTCGATCTCTAGCCGCATGCCCCACCGCATCCACTGACAATTCATTTGAAGGGCCACGCTGTGAAAAAGCCGGCGTGGCCCTTCTTTTTGCTAAATCCGAAATCCGAACATTTGAAGCCCCGAAAGCCCGCATGACCTGCAACCCAATCCTTTCGAATTTCGAATTTCGAATTTCGAAAATCCACTTCCATGTCCCTGCTGAATAATTATTCATCCGAGAGTTTCTTCGACGAGATGGTGACGACGGAATCCATCGTCCGGAACCATTACCAGCGGTTCGTGGATCGTTTCGGGATGGTGGACATGGAGGAGTTCGAGGCAAAACGCCGCGCCGTGGACCTCGCCTTCCTGCGCCAGGGGATCACGTTCAATGTCTATGGCGATTCGCAGGGCACGGAGCGGATTTTCCCCTTCGACCTCATCCCGCGCATCATCCCCGCCGCGGAGTGGGAACACCTCGAGCGCGGCCTGGAGCAGCGCATCACCGCTCTCAATCTCTTCCTCCACGACGTCTACCACGAGCAGAGGATCATGAAGGACGGCACCGTCCCTCCCTTCTATGTGCTTTCCGCCAAGCATTTCCGCCGCGAGTTCGTCAACTTCCAGGTCCCAAAGGACATTTACGTCCACATCTGCGGCACCGATCTCATCCGCGACAAGGACGGCACCTACCTCGTCCTTGAGGATAATTGCCGCTCCCCCTCCGGTGTCTCCTACGTGCTCGAGAACCGCCGCGCCATGAAGCGCAGCTTCCCCGGCATCTTCGAGAGCATCGGCGTCCGTCCCGTGGATTCATATTCCACCGACCTCCTCAAGACGATGGAGTGGATCGCCCCGGCTGGGGTCATCGATCCCACGGTCGTCCTCCTCACACCGGGCGCCTACAATTCCGCCTACTTCGAGCACACCTACCTCGCACGCCAGATGGGCATCGAGATCGTCGAGGGCCGCGACCTCGTCGTGCGCGATTCCCGCGTCTACATGCGCACCACCCGCGGCCTCCAGCAGGTCCACGTCATCTACCGCCGTATCGATGACGATTTCCTTGACCCCACGGTCTTCCGCAAGGACTCCGTGCTCGGCGTGCCCGGCCTCATCAACGCCTATCGCGAGGGCAATGTCTCCCTCGCCAATTCCATCGGCACCGGTGTCGCGGATGACAAGGTCGTCTACTATTTCATGCCGAGGATCATCAAGTATTACCTCGATCAGGAGCCCATCCTGCCCAATGTCCCCACCTATCTCGCCTCCGAGGAGGAGGACAAAAAATACATCCTCGAGCATCTCGGCGAGTTGGTCGTGAAGGCTGCCAATGAGTCCGGCGGCTACGGCATGCTCATGGGCCCCAAGGCCAGCAAGGAGGAGATCGAGAAATTCCGGGGCCTCATCGAGGCAGACCCCCGCAATTACATCGCCCAGCCCATGATCTCTCTCTCCCGCCATCCCACATGGTGTGAGGAGGCCGGCTTCGAGGGCCGCCACGTAGATCTCCGCCCCTTCATCCTCTACGGCGAGCGCACCAATATCGTCCCCGGCGGCCTCACCCGCGTCGCCCTCAATAAAGGCTCCCTCGTCGTGAACTCGAGCCAGGGCGGCGGCAGCAAGGACACCTGGGTGCTTTATGATTAAAATTCGAAATTCGAAATCAGAAGTTCGAAAGACTCGTTCCCCCGGCGCGCGCATCTCCTGCCATTCCCCCGCACCCACGCCAACCCGCATGACCCTCGACCCCTCCCCATTCGAATTTCGAATTTCGAATTTCGATTTTATCTAACATGCTCTCCCGCGTCGCCAATTCTCTCTACTGGATGAGCCGCTACATCGAGCGCGCCGACAACGTCGCTCGCATCCTCGATGTCAACCTCCAGCTCCTTCTCGACTTTCGCCGTCTCGACGATGAGCACCTCGCCCGCCATTGGACCCCCATCGTCCAGAGCACCGGCGACGAAGAGGACTTCTTCGAGCGTTACGATGAGGCCAATGGCCGCACGGTCACCGAGTACTTCGTCTTCAATCGTGAGAACGCGAACTCGATCGTCTCCTCCATCGCGCAGGCCCGCGAAAACGCCCGCATGGTCCGTGACCAGATCACCATCGAGATGTGGGAGGAGATCAATCGCATCCACCTCCTCGTCCGTTCGGAGCGCGCCGTCGAGATGTGGCAGTCCAGCCCCGCCGATTTCTTCCACGAGATTCGCGCCAGCTCCTGCGATCTCCAGGGCCTCATCGATTCCACGATCCCGCGCAATGAAGGCTGGTACTTCCTCCAGGCCGGCAAGTACATCGAGCGCGGCGACAAGACGACCCGCATCCTCGACCTCCGCCACGAGACCCTCCCCGCGCGCGGCGTCCCCGTTCTGGTCAACCAGACCGACGCCCTGGAGTGGTCCGCCGTCCTCCGCTCCTGCAGCGCCTGGGACGCCTACCGTCACCTCCATGGCGTCGATGTCGGCCCCCGCCGCGTGAGCGAGTTGCTCCTCCTCTCACCCGAGTTTCCCCGCTCCGTGCGGTTTTGCGTGGGCGAGTTGGACTCCGTTCTCCGTGCCCTCTCCGGCGTGCCTCAGGGCCGCTTCTGGAGCGATGCAGAGAAGCGCTCCGGCCGCCTCCTGTCCGAGCTTCAGTTCAGCGTCATCGAGGACATCTTCGCTGCTGGCCTGCATGAGTACCTCGACGACCTGCAATTGCAGTTGAATAACATCGGCGAGTCCCTCTTCAACATCTACATCTATCACCCCTTCCACGAGGGTTTTTCCGACCAGCAGCAGCAACAGCAGCAGCAACCCAGGCGTCAGAAGCAGCAGCAACAGTTGCCATTGGAATAAAGGGCGCTCACCCTCTCGCCGTGAGCCAATGCCGGATGAAAGCAAACCACCGCCCCACGCCGATTCTTTTGCGCCCTCGTCCGCTGCGAATCCCTGCCATCCGATGAAACTCCACATAACCCACCGCACGCGGTACGAGTACCCCGGCGCCGTCATCGAGAGCTTCAACGAGACGCGCCTCCAGCCCACCTCCTCCGATGGCCAGGTCTGCCACTCTTTCCTCCTCAAGGTGCTCCCTTCCACGCGCCTTTCCCATTACCTCGATTTCTACCTGAACTGCGTCCACTTCTTCGAGATCCCCGAGGCCCACACTTTCCTCCAGGTCGAGAGCAGCTCGACCGTCACCACCACCTCCCACGTCCTCCCGCCCGATCAGGTCACCGTCCCCATGGCGCGCCTCAAGGAGTGCCTCGCCATGGAGCAATGCTACGACTTCCTGCAATCCAGCAAGCACGTCGAGATAGAGACCCCCGTCTGGCGTCTCGCCGTCGATGCCACCCTTGGCGAGCAGGATGCATGGCAGGCCGCCGTCAGGATCATGGCGTTCATCCACAACGATTTCGAGTACGAGCCCGAGACCACCACGGTCAATACCCCCGTCGGCGAGGTGGTCGAGAAGCGCAAAGGCGTCTGCCAGGACTTCACCCACGTGATGCTCGCCATGTGCCGCGGCCTCAAGATCCCCGCCCGCTACGTCAGCGGCTATTTATATAATGGCCCCCTGGATGAGCTCGAAGGCGCCCAGGCCAGCCACGCCTGGTGCGAGGTCTACATCCCGGACTTCGGCTGGCACGCCCTCGATCCCACCAACAACCAGCAGGCCGACGAGCGCTACGTCAAGGTAGCCGTCGGCCGCGACTATGCCGACATCGTCCCCGTCCAGGGCACCTATCGCGGCGCGAGCACAAAGAAGATGTCCGTAGAAGTAAACGTCACCCTGGCCTGAGAAGAAAATGATGAATTATGAATGATGAATTATGAAAAGGGGAGACGCCGAGTTCGGGGCCTTTCTTTCATAATTCATCATTCATAATTCATAATTGCCTGATGCAGAGCGAGCCGACTCCCGATCTGGTGATACGAACGAAGGATTTTTCCCTTCGCATCATCCGGATGTTCTCCGCGCTTCCCAAGACGGCCGTCGCTCAGGTCTTGGGCAAACAAGTCCTCCGCTCAGGCACTTCCATCGGCGCAAATTTGCGGGAAGCCAACCGTTCCCGTAGCAAATCCGAATTCATCTCGAAAATCGGCGACTGCCTCAAGGAACTCGACGAGACCGCCTACTGGCTCGAATTGCTGACCGACTCCGGCATCCTCGCCCCCGCAAAATTCGCCGCCCTGCGCGAAGAATGCGACCAGCTCCTCGCCATATTCACAACCATTTCAAAGAAGACAAAAGCCGGAATGAAAAGCGACCCATGAAGGAAAGACGCCGATCCCGCCCTCTCCCCCTTTCATAATTCATCATTCATAATTCATAATTGCCACGCCCTTCCTCCTTCGTCATTCTCCGCGACGGTTCCGGCCATACTAGCCCGGGCCCGAGCAACCAATCCCACCCTTTCCCTTCGCTGTTGCGAATGCTTTCGCGCCGTTATCGAGTTTCATTTGTCCTGCTGACCCTTCTGGCCGGCCCCTTCTCCGCGTACTCCGCCGCCCCCCAGGCTTACAAATGGTCCGTCCAGTACATCATCGATAACAGCCAGCCCGTCTTCGGCCGCTCCCAGGAGGTTTATCCCCGGGGCAACCGCGGCCTCGCCATCTCCCCAGACGGCAATTACCTCTACGCCGCATATACCCAGAGCTTCAATAACGGCGTCGAGTTGACTTCCAAGAACAGCCGCATGACCAATTCCGGCGAGGTGCGCAAAATCGATTTGCGCGTCCCCGACTTCGAGGACGCCACCAAGGTCGTCCTCCCCTTCACCCGCGCCAAGGCCCTCGCCGTCGATGACCAGGATCACGTCTACATGGCCGATGGCAAAACCATCTTCATCTATGATGGCGACCTCCAGAATCAATTGGTCGTCATCCCCATGGACGAGTGCGATGGCGTCTGCGTGACCCACGAAGGCGGCGACACGGTGCTCTACGCCACAGAGCGCGCTAAGGCCGAGCTCCACCGGTTCCTGATCGATTCGCGCATCCTCGGCGGGTGCAAAGCCACACCCGCTGGCCTCGGCGGCAACGGTGTGATGGCGATCCCGGATGCCAGGAGCCTCCGTGGTGTGGCCGTGGACTCCAAGGGCCGCATCTGGATGGCCGACGAGGAAGCCGGCAAGGTCTTCCGCATAAACGCAGATGGCTCCAATCTCGCCTCCACCGACGTCGAGAAAGCCCTCGACATCGCATTCTATGACGATACCGCCCTCGTCACCCGCGGCACCGACCGCCAGATCGCCCTCGTCTCACCGGACATGGTCGTCACCGGCAATCTCTCCGTCCCTTGGGAGGAGCTCGATCTCGCCCCCTACGGCAACAATCGCGATGGCTCCCTCTCCGGCATCGCCGTGATTCCCGGCGGAAAGGGCTT
>Ga0206799_1104_pt1 | contig 17923 bp, 12 predicted proteins | sample Alteio_BWOrgCont_67_FD_152900 | JGI IMG/M metagenome (GOLD analysis project Ga0206799, IMG submission 152900) | Enriched cells from forest soil in Barre Woods Harvard Forest LTER site, Petersham, Massachusetts, United States -... | ecosystem: Environmental > Terrestrial > Soil > Temperate forest >...
TTTGTATATACCGGTTTTGTCTGCAGCAAACCCGCATCAAGATTATTTGTAATAAATAATTGAATTGTTCTTTGACGTATTAGAGTTTATCACTTCCCTTCATCCACCCCCTTAATAAACTTGATCACCCCATTCATAAACACCTGTTGATCATCCCACATCGCTAAGTGGCTGCCATTGGGACAATACAGGCTTTGCCCGTTTTTTACCTGGGTGCTCATCCACTTCATATAATTGGGATCCATGGTATCGTATTTGGCGCCAACCATTAAGGTTGGAACTGTAATTTCCTTTAACCGGCTGGTTATGTCCCAATGCAGCAACCGCCCTCCTACTTTAAATTCGCTTGGCCCCTGCATCATCACATAAATTTGTTCGTTCACATGGTTAAAAGCACGGTTTACCGGGTCGGGCCATTCGGGCAGTCTGCACAAATGTTTGGTGTAATATTCTTTAATGACCAACGACTCGTAGGTCGGGTCTTTATACATTCCTTTGGCCTCATAATTTTGCAAACTGTCCACCAACGATTTACGCATCTGGCTGCGTAACACACCATTATATTTTTCGTAAGCTGGTATGCTAGCCATCATATTGCAAACGATTAGCCCTTTTAGATTCTTCTGGTATTTAAGCGCATACTCCATTGCCAAAATGCCGCCCCAGGAATTACCGAGTAAATAAAAGTTGCTGCTATCCAGGTTCAAAGCTTTGCGTACCTGCTCCACTTCTTCCACAAATCGCGGCGTTGTCCAAAGGCTGCTGTCGCGTGGTTGATCACTGTAAAAAGAGCCTAACTGGTCATACTCAATCATTTCAAAGCCTTCTTTCGGGAAAAAGCTTTCAAAACATTCCAAATATTCATGCGTCATCGCCGGGCCACCATGCAGCAACAGAACCTTAATCTGCGGATTAGCGCCAAAACGCTTCGTCCACACCTTAAACTTGCCGACCGGGGTTTGGATATCAACCATTTTAATACCGGCAACCTGCACACCCGAATCAACCGGGGCAAAATATTCGGCAACACTAGTACATGAGCCGCCTTGTCTTTTACAGGATGAAAGACCAATAAAGGCAAGAAACGACAGATAAAGAAACTTTTTCATGATAAAGGTGATTGATTGGATATAAAACTAATAAAATCAATTAATTACATCAAAGCATTTTTCCTTCTATCAGCATTGCTTTTTCGATAGAAGCATCTTTCAGGTGCATATACTTCAGGCGGTCATTGTCTTTGGCGTAACCTTCAAAATCTTCACGTGACGGAAAGCTGACCAGGTGCAGCTCATAAGGTTTGTCCATATTCGCTTCAATCACACAATCGTCCGCTGGGCGAAAGCGGTAAAGTAAAATTCCGTTATACTTTTCTAATAACGGCAATACGTGAGATTCGAACAGGTTAAACTGATCCTGCTGTCCTTCTTTAACATAAATTATTTGAGTATAATAAAGCATGATGAATTGGCTAAAACCAAATATAATGCAAATCGAACAAGTTTTAAGCCATTGTGCGATCTACATTAACTCATCATCGGCATTTTCGTGATAAACTTTAAACGATACGTAAAAAAGCAATACCACCGGCGCCGCGCTAAGTACAATATCCGATGTGCTCAATTTTGAATAATAAAATACCAGCTCAAGAACAAACAAGACAAGGCCGATAATCGCGCCTATGAGATATAAATGGAAAGACTTAAACATAGAGTCCGTTCTATTAATTATGAGCCCAGTTTTATCATTTGCCCTGTTTGAAAACAACTGCACCCAATGGCGGCAAGTTCACGCTGATCGAATTTTCCTTGCCGTGCCAGTGTATCTTCTCCGAATGTACGGCTTTAGCATTGCCCATCCCGCTACCCCAGTATTGCTTATCGTCCGAATTAAATATTTCCTTCCAGTTGCCGCTATCAGGCACTCCAAGACGGAAGCCCTGGTGAGGGTTTGGTGTCATGTTTAAAGCAATAACCAGGTCGTTTTTTGCATCATGCCCTTTGCGGGAATACACGAGTATGGAATCGCTGGAATTGCCGCCATCTATCCATTCAAAACCACTGCCTACAAATGCCTTTTCGTACAAAGCAGGCTCGCTTTTGTATAATTTATTGAGAGATTTCACTACTTCCTGTATCCCCCTGTGATTAGGATATTCAAGCACATACCAGTCCAATGATTTGCTAAAGTCCCACTCTGTTCCCTGTCCAAATTCGCCACCCATAAACATCAATTTCGTGCCCGGATGAGTAAACATATAACTGTAAACCAGGCGCAGGTTAGCAAATTTCTGCCATTCATCGCCCGGCATTTTATTCAGCATCGAGCCTTTGCCATAAACTACCTCATCATGCGAAAAAGGCAGCATGAAGTTTTCCGTAAAGGCGTAGATCAGGCTAAATGTTATTTGGTTATGATGATACCTGCGGAACAGTGGGTCAGTTTGAAAATACTTAATAGTATCATGCATCCATCCCATCATCCATTTCATACCAAAACCTAATCCGCCGGTGTAAACCGGGCGGCTTACCCCTGTAAATGATGTTGACTCTTCTGCAATAGTTTGTGTATCCGGAAAGTAAGCATAACAAGCCTGGTTAAATTCCTTTAGTAAGGATATTGCTTCCAAATTCTCATTACCACCGTAAATATTAGCCTCCCATTCCCCATCCTTGCGCGAGTAATCCAGGTAAAGCATAGACGCTACAGCATCTACACGCAAACCATCAACATGGTAAATATCCAGCCAGAAAATAGCGTTGCTTATCAGGAACGCACGCACTTCATTGCGCCCATAATTAAAAATATAAGATTTCCAGTCGGGATGAAACCCTTTGCGCATATCCGCATGCTCATACAAATGCGTACCGTCAAAATTATATAGCGAATGTGCATCTCCGGGGAAGTGCGAAGGCACCCAATCTAATATTACGCCAATACCTTCCTGGTGAAATTTTTCTATCAACCCCATCAGTTGCTTTGGCGTACCATAACGACTTGATGCAGCATAATAACCGCTCACCTGGTAACCCCAGCTTGGATAGTACGGGTGCTCGGCAATCGGCATAAACTCCACGTGCGTAAAGCCCATTTCTTTCACATAAGGAACCAACTTATCTTCCAGGTCCTTATAAGAATAAAAAGCGTCAGGGCTCTCTGGGTTTCGAGCCCAGGAACCTATATGCACCTCGTAAACCGAATAGGGCTTGTCCAAAGCATTATGCTTATAGCGTTCCTTCATCCATTTAGTGTCCTTCCACTCGTAATAAGTATCGGCAACGATAGACGCAGTGCGTGGCGGCTCTTCCCAGCGTAATGCAAAAGGGTCGCTCTTTTCAAGTTCCTCACCCGTGGTTGATTTGATGAAATATTTATAAGTCTCTCCGTCACCTATATTCGGTATAAAACCTTCCCATATACCCGATCCGTCCCAGCGCACATATAAAGCATGCGTTCCGCGATCCCAGAAATTAAAGTTCCCTATAACAGATAAGTATTGTGCATTTGGCGCCCAAACGGCGAAGTATGTACCGATAACGCCGTTAAATTCCACAACATGGGCGCCCATTTTTTCATACAACCTGTAATGTTTGCCGGATTTAAACAGGCTGATATCAAAATCGGTAAAACGGCTAAAAACTTGAACTTTGTTAGGCAATGTAACTGCAGGCATGGCTTCTTTTTTTGTTGGAGATTTTGTTTTTGCCGCTTTCGCAGGCTTCTCCGCAATCTTCGTTGAAGATGATGATTTTTTAGCTGACTTCTCTGCAATTACTTTCGTTTCGGCAGACTTAGTCTTTTTTGCACTGCTTTTTTCAGCAGGTGCTTCTTTGCCGGTAGTTTTAGTTTTAGCCATAGCTGTATGCCCGGGGGCGTTTAGTTAAATTTTTCTATTTCAAACAATACATGCTGTATACCCTTCAATGGGATGCGTATCCAATCCGGACGACCGTTCAATTCATATCCAAGCTCATAAACCGCTTTTTCTAACAGGTGCAATTGCAACAGGAAATTAAGCTCCGTACGATTGCCAAATGTAGCTGATATATCCCCCATTGTGTACATATAAGCATCAAGATAAGCGTCGGTGATCAGTTTGTACCAACGGTCGGCCGCTTTCTGTAAACGAATTGGGTCAATCCCTTTGGTTTCACTGCTAAAATATAATTTGGAACAAACCGCGTAATGGAACGAACGTATCATACCCGCAACATCCTTCAGGGGCGAATGTTTTATTTTTCGGTCAGCAATGGAACTTTCGGGCTCACCTTCAAAATCAATGATCAGGTAATCCGTACCTGTAAAAAGCACCTGGCCCAAATGATAATCGCCGTGTATGCGTATGCGCAATGATTTCAGATCATTACCGGATAGTTTTTCAAAGAAACGCTGAATAGCGGCTTCACAATTAATAAAATCGTCAGCCAGTTTCTTTGCATTCTTATCCAACCGCGAATAGTTCTCTTTTAAAAGATTGATACGTTTTACAAGTAATTTATTCAGGTGGTCTTGCAACCATTGGATATATTCATCGTTAAATTTTTCAGGCTTAAAATCTTTGTTCTTTTTGCCCGATAACAGGGCTAAATGCATTTCAGCCGTACGTTTTCCCAGCAATTCAACCTTCTCAAAAACATCATCCCTAACGCTGAAAAGCTTGCCCACAAACATGTACAGGAAGTCGTTCAGATCATCACCTGTTGACACCCAGCTATCCGATTTACTGGCAACTTTCTGCATCATCAACCCCAGTGTAACCGGTGGTATGCCCGGACGTTCATATATCAAACTGCCGCAAAATGAGGGTATATTTTTAAAGCCACCTGTTTCTGTCAAAAACTGGAGCATCTCTACTTCAGGATTAATCTCCCGGAACAATTTTCGATAAAACTTAAAGAAATATTTATTGCCGAATATTAACGATGAATTACTTTGTTCGAGATCCGGCGCTACGCAAAGGTAGCCCATATCCTCATCTGTCGCGGCAAGCCCTTTGCCTTTATGGTAGCTTAAGTGGCCGGTTTCTTGTTTCACTGTAGCGTTTTCCCAAATATTCTTATACAATTCGGTCTGGAAACGAAAGTCGTAAATGGCATCGATCAACCAACCGGGTTTCTCATCAGCAGTTATTTTAGCAATAAAAGCTTTGGGACTGATTTGGGCTAACAGCTCATAATCATCAGGCACAAAAGACACCGGCATAGCGTATTTTTCTTCATCGCCATAAGTATAACCTACGTGTACGATGATGAGATAAGCCAGCCCGCCGTCAATAGGCATATTGAGCAGTTGCTGTACCTTCAGGAATTTTATCATGCGCGCCTTGCCGGCAAACCAGCGGCATTTGCGCATGTATTCGTAAAATATATTTTCTTCCAGCCAGGCAAGGGCCTTTTTATCATGGGCGAATTCTGTCCAGGGCTTGTTCAGCTTTAGCGAATTAGCGTTCCCGATGACATCAATAGCGCCCATCTTCATAAATTATACCTCTATCCTGAATAAGTGTATCGGCAGGTCCCATGGCTCAAACTGCACATAATTCCACTCCTGGTTCCAGGTATAGGTGTTGCCGGTTATAATATCGTAAACTGTAAAATCCTGACCCGGTGAAATACCTAAATCCCACAAAGGCGTTTGCACATGCCCGAATTGTTTTTCGTATGGATCAAGCTTTACCACGCACATAATGATATTATCACCTGTACGCTTATAGTAAGCCAGTAAATTATCATTATGTATTTGGCAGAACATCAGGTTATTAGTATGCTGCAGTGCAGGGTTTACTTTACGTGCCGCATTCACTTTGGTGATCACTTCCGTCAGCCTGTTTCTTTTCGACCAATCCCAATGCCTTACTTCATATTTTTCCGAATTCAGGTATTCTTCCTTGCCGGGATAAGGATCATGATACATCAACTCATAAACAGGGCCGAAAATGCCATAATTAGATGACAGCGTTGCCGCCATAAAATAACGGCTGATAAAACTATTCTCATTCCCGCTTTGCAGCGAATATGGGTTGATATCATGAGTATTGGGCCAGAAATTCGGGCGGTAATAATCTTTCATTTCCGTTTGCGTCAGCTCATCCATATACTCTACGATCTCCTGCTTACTATTGCGCCAAACGTAATAGGTATAGGATTGTGTATAGCCCAGTTTAGCCAGTTCCTTCATCACTTTTGGCTTGGTAAAGGCCTCTGACAAGAATATTGTACCGGGATATTTCTTCTGAACTTCAGCAATGCACCACTCCCAAAAATTGAATGATTTGGTATGCGGATTATCCACCCTGAAAATACGTACGCCCTGTTCGCACCAATAATCAAGAATACTTTTTAGTTCTTTCCAAAGGTTTTGCCAATCGTCATTCTCAAAATTGATAGGCAAAATATCCTGGTATTTTTTAGGCGGGTTTTCTGCGTATTGCACTGTACCGTCCGGTCGCCATTTGAACCATTTGGGGTGTTTTTTTACATAAGGGTGGTCCGGCGAGCATTGGATAGCAAAATCCAAAGCTATCTCTAATCCATGGGCAGCAGCTTCTTTAACCAAATGCTTAAAATCAGCCAACGTACCCAGGTCCTTTAAAATATCTTTATGCCCGCCATCTTTTGAGCCGATGGCATAAGGCACACCATCATCACCGGGCAAAGCATTAACCGTATTGTTTTTCCCTTTTCGGAAAGTATCTCCTATCGGGTGTATCGGCGGAAAATACAAAACATCAAAGCCCATTTCGGCTATACGGGGCAGTAAAGCTTCACAATCCTTAAATGTACCATGCTTGCCCTCTATAGGTGATGCCGAACGCGGGAAAAAACAATACCAGCTGCTAAAGCCGGCCTTTTCACGGTCAACATAAACCTTCAGCTCCCGGAGGTAGGTAGTAGCATTTTCCAGGTCAGGATAAAGCTCGATAAAATGATGCACATCCTTACCCAATACCAGGTTGATAGCTGCGTCATATTTGCTGCTATCGCGCAGGGTGGCAATAATATTGGTGAGTTTCTTTTGGTCGGCTTTGCTTGCTTGCGTCAGCATAATTTCCAGCAGATCGGCCCCTATCAATAGCTCCACAGCCATATTTTGAGCATCCTGGTATTTTTTAAAAAAGCCTTCGAGCCAAGTCAGCGCATGGTCGACCCAACCTGTTACGGTATAAGTATAAAATCCTGTTTTCGTAAGTTCGAAAGATGCTTGCCAGCGGTCGTTGTTAACGATGTGCATGGGCACATACATCCACTTTTTTTCATCCTCATGTTTGTATAGCACGCGCCCACCAACATGGTCGTGCCCATCGGTAAAAATATCTGCCTCAACCCTTACGATATCACCCGGTATTTTTTTGATGTAGAACCTGCCGGCGTCAATTTCAGGCGTTACGTGCTCAACAATAACCCGTTGCAAGCCGTGTTCAGTCATGGTTGAAGAAAAGTATAAGTTCGGTTAATATTTGGTATTCTATAAACTATCATATAATCACCCTTTTGCAAATAATTGCAAGTAAGGATCAAATCGGCAACAGTCAATTTGGCTAAAGCCGTATGCTTCTTTTGCATTATTATCCGCCCCTTGAAAGGGATGGCAATGAACGCGTTTGTTATTTTATCAATTCATTGCCGTTGGCTTCAGCCAACGGATAAATAGTAATTAAAACAGGGCTTTAGCCAAACTTCGCCGATTGCCCTATTTTAGCTTATTATCAATTGCATAAAATTCTTCCTCAGCTTAAACTGAATGGTTTTATCTGCTGCAATTTTAAAATCTTTGATCTCGTTGTTATCCGCAATAATTTTCTTAGGCTTGAATGGTAGCCCAATAATATTGATTTTGTAATTTTCGTAACGGGGAGTATATAAACCCTCCATACTTTGCTGAATAGTTAGTTTACTATCTTTCCCACGCACTACAAACTTCTTTTCGAGATATATATCCTGCTCGTAAGCAAAGGTCTCACCATAGTCTTCAAAAATGAACGAATTTACCTCGATATCGCTGTAGTATACATTCATTTTCACTTCATCTATTTCCTTTTCACCCACATATTGCATCACCGGGTATTCGGGAATTATCGAACCTGCTTTTACAAATACAGGCATGGTTTCCAGCGGCGTTGCAACAACCACTTCTTTCCCACCTTCTACCAGCTCGTGTGTCCAGAAATCATACCATTTTCCTTTCGGGAGATATACTTTACGGCTCTTTTGTCCCGGCGCCAATACAGGGCATATCAATATTTTATCGCCATAAGTAAACTCATCCTGGCGGAAATGATTGCTAAATTCAGCCTGCTCCTGCAATACCACCGGCCGCAAAATAGGGAAACCATAACGGTGATGCTCCCAGAATGCCGAATAAAAGTATGGCATCAGCCGGTAACGCAGCTCAATAAATTTACGATTGATAGAAGTATAAGGCTCGCCAAAACTCCATGGCTCACGTTCTTTAGTATCACCTGCCGAATGTGCGCGCATAAAAGGTGAAAAGGTGCCAAATTGTATCCAACGGGTAAATAATTCGCCATCAGGCTCACCGCTAAAACCGCCAATATCAGTACCGCAGAACGACACGCCGGATATAGATAACCGCTGGCACATAATGTTACCCAACTGCAAATGCTCCCACGAAGCTACATTATCGCCCGTCCAAACAGACGAAAAACGCTGTACTCCGGCATAACCCGCCCGTGTTATTGTGAACGGGCGTTTATTTTTCATGATCTTGCGCAAACCTTCGTAAGTGGCGCGTACCATCTGCATGCCGTAAATATTATGCGCTTTGCGGTGCGAGCCGCGATGGCCATCATACTGATGACGCACGTCGTCTGGAAATGAACCCGTACCGAAAACAGCAGGCTCGTTCATATCATTCCATACACCTGCCACACCCAATTGCACCAATTCGTCAAACAAATTACCCCACCATTCCCTTACTTCAGGATTGGTAAAATCAGGAAACTGGCAACGGCCCGGCCATACATGGCCCTCCATAAAGTAATCATCACAACGGCGACAGAAGTATTTATTCTCTTTACCCTCTTTAAATACCGAATAATTATCATCTACGCGTATCCCCGGGTCTATGATCACAACGGTTTTAAAGCCTTGCTCAGATAATTCCTTGATCATCTTCTTCGGGTCAGGGAAATATTTGCGGTTCCAGGTAAAACAGCGGTAACCATCCATATAATCGATATCAAGATAGATACCATCACATGGTATCTTCTTTTCGCGGAAGGTTTTGGTCACCATCCTTACCTTCGATTCGGGATAGTAACTCCAGCGGCATTGATGATAACCCAAGGCCCACATTGGCGGCATAGGGTGTGTACCCGTAATTAAATGGTATCGTTTTACCACGTCCATCATATGCGGACCGTGGATATAATAATATTGCAATTCACCACCCTCGGCCCAGAAACTGGTTTTTGTAGGGTCCTCTGCGCCAAAATCAAACTCAGCCCGAAAAGTATTGTCAAAGAAAATACCATGAGCAATGCCTTCATTCAAACTAATGTAAAATGGTATGCTGCGATATAAAGGGTCCTGGTTCCAGGCAAACGAATACGCATCCGTATTCCAGTTCTTCAGTCTTTTACCACGCAGGTTAAACTCGGTAGGTTTATCGCCCATGCCAAAAAAGCTCTCCTCGGCATGGCAGTCTTTGGTGCAATAAACGTAATATCCGCCAAATTTTATGTTTTCCTCCCAGTGCATGGGCACAGCATCCGAACTGGTGACATGGTTCTGGTTGTCGGAAAACGAGATAAAAAAGTCTTGTTTCCGAACATGGCAATTGACGATATTAGTATAAACTACAAACTCGCCTTCATGCTCATGCAAACCGAATACAGAAACTTTTTTCTCCAATTTTGGCACCGCATATGAGAATTCATCAAGGAAAACTCCATGAGGCGCAAGGCGTACCCTTATGATCTCATCGGTAACTACAGTAATTTCAACCTTGGCGTCGCCGTCAGAAAAGTAAAACTTGTTATTTTTTTGCTCAGCCGAAATAGGCTTACTGAGGTACTTTTTTACAATAGGCTTTATACCGGCAACCGGGTTGTTGACGTGATGCAATTCATCTTCGGCCGCAACGTTACCGGGTATTAATTCAGGATTCAGTATATTATTCTCTTCCATTCAGTATTCAAACGTAAATCAATAGTTCCAATGTGTATCTTCTACGCAATATAATAATTCGGGTTCAAAAAATGTGCATTAATCTTTAAGAAATAATTGTTTGGCTGACAACTCAATTATTCATGTTCATCAACTAACAATGCCAGCAATGCTGCAACAATCATAAGGCATCCACCAATTTCGACCGCCAGCAAACGATTATTATTCAATACGTGCGACATTAGCCAACCAAAACATAAAGAGGCCAATATTTCCGGCAATACGATGAAGAAATTGAATATACCCATATAGATGCCAACTTTATCTTCGGGCAAACATCCTCCGAGCATCGCGTATGGCATTGATAAAATGCTGGCCCATGCTATACCCACCCCTGTCATCGATGCATAAAGCATATAGGGGTTATGAATAAATCCCACAGATATCAAACCAGCCGCGCCGCAAAATAAGCACAGCATGTGTGTGTATTTACGACCCAACTTTCCTGCGATCCATGGCAGGAGCGACAATGCAAAAAGAAAAGTTACCAGGTTATAGTATGAAAGTGTTAAACCGGCAAACTCAACACCATGCGTATAAAGCGGATCCTTTTCGCTAACTGCTCCAAATACGTTTCGGGCAACCGCAGGTGAGTAATAAAACCACATCAAAAACAGTCCCGGCCAGGTAAAAAACTGCATTAAAGCAAGCTTTCTCATCCGCATCGGCATTGTACGGATAGAATGAAATATTTCTCCGGCACCAGCTCCAAAGCCTTTCTTTTCTTCCTTCACTTTCTGGCGTTCTGTGATATCTGCAGGCGGATATTCTGTACTCGTGACTACTGTGTAAACTACGGCGCTAATGAATGCAAATGCACCTATGTAGAACGAATAACGAACGGTTGCCGGTATGGTGCCGGCTGCATGGCCGTTAACTACGTGAAACCAATTTGCCATCATCCAGGGCAGCGCTGATGCAACAATTGAACCCAAACCAATAAATACACTTTGCATTGCAAAACCGCGTGTACGCTGATCATCGGGCAACTTGTCGGTAACAAATGCCCTAAACGGTTCCATACTTACATTAATGGATGTATCCATTATCCACAAGAGGCCTGCTGCCATCCACAAGGTTGATGATTGAGGCATGAAAATAAGCGCAATAGAACTTATGATAGCCCCTACTAAAAAATATGGGCGACGACGGCCCAATGTACGGTGCCATGTGTGATCGCTCATATAACCAACTATCGGCTGAACTATTAACCCTGTTAAAGGCGCTGCAAGAAATAACATTGGTATCCTATCCGGTTTGGCACCGAGATATTCATAAATAGCCCCCATATTGGCCATTTGCAGCGCCCAGCCAAACTGAATGCCGAGGAAACCGAAACTCATATTCCAGATTTGCCAAAAGCTCAGTCTTGGCTTATAGGTCATGCTCACTGTTGTCATAATTTATTGGTTCAATAGTTAAATTGGTTCAGCTTAAAAGTTCAGCATCATGCCACCTGATGCCGGGAGCGTTATATCGAGCCCTGTATTAATATCATTTGTACTGTATTTAGCCCCGCTTAACAGATCAGTAAATTCCTTCTGTCCGTTCAGGTTTAAAACTTTAAGCAGGTCATCAGGCAACTTTACTTGTAATTCGCGTTCTTCGCGGTTAAAATTGGCAATTACTAATATACGCTGTTTGTCGGTATAACGAAGAAACAGGTATATCCGCTGGTCAAATCCGGGTTGATACTGATTAGCCAGCATCAATTCCCAAAAGCCGCCTGTCCTGATAGCTTCATTTTGACCAGTAATATTCAATAATCTGCTGTAAAAATTCCTCAGGTTTTTTTGATTTTCAGACAATAACCCGCCGTCCATTTTACCACTATTTAGCCATTTTTGATGCTCGGGTACACCCCAATAGTCGAATATGGTGGTGCGGCCATCGTCATTACTGAATCCCTCGAATCCACCTCCTGGCTCTCCAACCTCCTGCCCCGAATAAACCATCACCGGCCCGGTATTTAATGTAGCCGTAATGATCATTCCGGGCACTGCCAGCCAGGGGTCTCCGGCAAAATATTTTGACGCTACGCGCTGCTCGTCATGGTTTTCCATGAAGCGCAGCATATGCTTGTCTATATCCTTGCAATCGCGGTTCCAAACCTGGTTAATATCCCAGGTGGTTGCGCCCCATTGGTTGGCGGTTAGTTTCCTGATGGCGTCATAAAGCCCGACTTTGTCATAGAGGTAATCAAACTTCCCATTGAAAATATAGCTTTGGTATTTCTTGATGTCATAAGCCTCACCGATAAATACCAGATCAGGATGGTCGTTTTTTAGTTTTGATATCACCCATCCCCAAAACTCAACAGGCACCATTTCGACCATATCACAGCGGAAACTGTCGATACCTTTCGCGCTCCAAAAGCTTAGGATATCATACATTTTGTTCCAAAGCGGCGGTATGGGATCAAAATAGCCTTTGCGCCCGTTCAGATAATCAACGCCATAGTTGAGCTTTACCGTCTCGAACCAATCGGTGATCGACGGATTTGATATAAACTTATCATTCCCGGTTGCTTTGGCAGGTTTCTCGTCAAAAAAACCGTCTTTTAGCGGACTCCAAAAATCATCGCCACCAGCGCTATATCCTTTAGGCACTACAAAAGCCTGTCCCGGTGTATAATAGAAATCATTTTTAGGATCAAAGGCTTTGCTTTTATCATCATCCTGCCCAAAATCACGAACACCTTCAGGCTTTGCATCCGAAAAATAAGTGCGCGATATATGATTCGGCACAAAATCCATGATCACTTTTAACCCATTCTGATGTGTACGCTGAATCAAGGTTTCGTATTCAGCTATTCGATTTTTTACATCAACGGCCAGGTCAGGATCAACATCGTAATAATCTTTTACGGCGTATGGCGAGCCTGCCCTACCCTTTACCACATCCGGGTCATCGGGTTTAATACCGAATTGAGAATAATCCGTCATGGTAGCATGTTCGATCACCCCGGTAAACCAAACATGGGTAAAGCCCATTTTTTTGATTTCCTGTAGCGCAGTATCGTTAATATCGTTGAATTTACCCGACCCATTCTCTTCAATGGATCCGTAATATTTGTTCAACGTTTTAGTATTCCCGAATAAGCGCGGCAATAATTGGTATATGATCAGTTTAGTATCGGTTTGGGATGGCTCCATTTCAGGCTTCAACAAGCAGTTCGTTATTGCCTTGTACCAATTGTTCCTTACCGTAGATCAATACAGTAACTTCTTTACCCGACAGGTTTTTTATTTGCACGCCTTCTTTACCTACTTTGATATTGAGCAGCGTTCCCCTGAAACCAATATGGAACGAAAATGACGTCCATTTTGCCGGCAGGAATGGCTGAAACGATAATTTATCATCCCGCACCCGCATGCCGCCAAACCCTTCCACAACCGACATCCAGGTACCTGCCATGGATGTGATATGACAACCGTCTTCGGTATCGTTATTATAATCGTCCAGGTCAAGGCGTGACGTACGCAGGTAAAACTCGTAAGCACGTGCCTCGTCACCTAATTTTGCAGCGATTATTGCGTGCACACAAGGTGAAAGTGACGATTCGTGCACCGTACGCGGCTCATAAAAATCATAGTTGCGGCGTATGGTATCGATGTCATATCTATCTTCAAAAAAATAAAGGCCCTGTAATACGTCAGCCTGCTTGATATAGCACGAACGTAATATCCTGTCCCAGCTCCATTTTTGATTGATGGGACGCTCACTCGCAGGCAGGTCTTTTACCAATATTTGTTCCTTATCCAGGTAGCCGTCCTGCTGTAGGAATATGCCCAGCTTTTCATCCTGCGGGAAATACATCTTTTCGATAATATCACGGAACTTTGCTGTTTCCTTTTCTTTATCGAAGTTAATTCTGCTCACCAAAGCCTCATATTTAGTCGGGTCGGCAGCCTGTACTTTATCAGCAACATCAATAGCATATTGCATACACCATGTTGCAATGGTATTGGTGTACCAGTTGTTGTTAATGTTATTTTCGTATTCATTTGGCCCGGTAACACCCAACATTACATATTGCTGTTTTTCGTCGGACCAGTTAACCCTTTGCGCCCAAAAACGTGCAATGGCAATCAATACCTCGAGTCCATAATCGACCAGGTATTTTTCATCGGCAGTATAACGTACATAATCGAAGATGGCATGTGCGATAGCCCCGTTGCGATGTATTTCCTCGAAGGTAATTTCCCATTCGTTATGGCATTCGGTACCATCCATGGTAACCATCGGGTATAATGCCGCGCCATCTTTAAATCCTAATAATTTGGCGTTATCAATGGCTTTTCCTAATTGTTTGTATCGATATAGCAACAGGTTACGGGTTACTTTCTGGTCGGCTGTAGCCAAATAGAAAGGCACACAATAAGCCTCGGTGTCCCAATAGGTTGAGCCGCCGTATTTTTCGCCGGTAAAGCCTTTAGGGCCGATATTCAAACGGTCATCTTCACCGGTGTAAGTTTGATTAAGCTGGAAAATATTAAACCTTATCCCCTGCTGCGCTGCTGTATCACCTTCTATGATAATATCGTTGTGCTTCCATTTTTCGGCCCAGGCGGCGGCTTGTTCAGCCAGCATAGTTTCAAAACCTTTTTCGCTGATAGTCTTTAAGGTATTTTTTAGCACCTCGACCAAAGCTCCTGCCGGGTAATTTTGAGAAGATATATTAGCAGCAAATTTTATTAGAGTAACAGGCTGATTTGCAATCGCCTGTAGGGTAATAGCAGAGGCGATGTATTTATCCTTTTCAAGCTTCTTTACAGTGACATCGACAGGAACATTATTCTGACTGATCGTGAATTTCTGACCGGTAGCTACTTCAAAACCTGTTTTCTTAGTACGCGACTGCACACACCCGCCATCGTTCCAGCTTTCTTTTCCAATCTCATCCCAGAACTTCTCATCGTAATTGGAATCCTTATTAACAACATCTCCGTTGATAAACGGGGTGATGGTGATCTCGCCGCTGTAATTTAAAGGGGTGATGGTATATTTTATCGCACCGGCTTCATCATCGGCAATACTGCAAAAACGAATAGCTTCAACTTCAATTTCAAGTCCCTTAGCAGTTTTTGCGCGGAAAGTCCTTTTCAAATAGCCTTCCTTCATGTTCAATTCACGACGGAAAGCACTTACTTCACATTTAGCTAAGTCGAGCTGCTCATCCCCCAAGATAATATCGATGCCTATCCAATTGGCAGCATTAATAACTTTGGCGAAATATTCGGGATAACCGTTTTTCCACCAGCCCACACGGGTTTTATCGGGGTAATAAACTCCGGCAACATAGTTCCCGGGTAAGGTTTCGCCACTATATGCTTCTTCAAAATTGGCGCGCTGGCCCATGCGGCCATTACCAAGACTAAAAAGGCTCTCGGATATTGTATTATATGCAGGGTTAAATCCCTCTTCTATAATCTTCCACTCATCTGCTTGTATAAATTGCTTCATGTATTTTCCTCAATTTTTCATTACGATCCGCTAACCAGCGGAGGGCAATCTCTTCAATTGCACAGCTACGAGTTTGCTTCGTCGTACCTCCTCGCAATGACATGGTTTGTTTTGCTTATATTTTTTTCAATTTTTCAATGGTCATTTCATTTAACCCTTTAACTACCAGGTTTGCTTCGCCCAAAACATCGGGCGAACCGATACCAATGGCTTTCATTCCCCCGGCTATTGCAGCTTCTACCCCTGCAATGGCATCTTCAAAAACCACGCAATTTGCTGGCGGTATATTCAATTCTTCGGCCCCTTTTAAAAATACTTCGGGGTCGGGTTTGGGTTTGCTTACCTGGTTACCGTCTATTACCACATCAAACAAATGATCTATCCCTACCTTTTCAAGTATCGTTCCCGCGTTTTTGCTCGCAGAACCCAAAGCCGTTTTTATCCCCGCACTTTTGCACGCTTCAACAAACTCCTTTGCTCCGGGTAATATCTCAGCGGGTGTCATATGATTGATCATATCCACATACCATGCATTTTTCTTATCCGCCAGTTCCTGCTTCTCGGCATCGGTTTTAGTTAAACCGCCCCATTGCAATATCAAATCCAGCGAGGCCATCCTGCTCACGCCTTTCAGCTTTTCATTGTCGTGTTCGGTAAAATCAAAGCCCAGTTCATTGGCCAGCCTTTTCCACGCCTTGTAGTGGTATACCGCAGTATCGACGATCACACCGTCAAGGTCAAAAATACACGCTTTTATATTATTCATTTTTGCAGGTAGATGCTGTCTCAAAAATCACTAAAATATATTTATTAATGGGTATTATTTGGTATTAATTCGAGCACTAAAGTTGCTTTTGCCGGTATCGTTAATTTCGGCAGATCAATCGTATCGCCGCTAATTACATTCCTGGCTTTTAAAGCACCGTTTGTTCGTTCTTTATAACGGTCAGTAGCTATAGTTTGCTCCTTGTCCCTGCCGTTATAAACTATCATCACGGTTTTCTGCGCATCATACCTGAAATATACATAAACGCCCTGTTCGGGAATATACTGCATCATTTTACCGGTTTGCAAAGCAGGCGTGTTTTTGCGGTAATTAGCCAGCGTTTTTACATAATTAAAAGCATCGTTTTCTTTATCGCTCCGGCCCGAAGCTGCAAACTTGTTGTCCTTGTCGCCGTCCCATCCGCCCGGGAAATCTTCTCGTACCAAACCGTCCGGGTTCGAGAAATTTTTCATCAGTATTTCGTCTCCATAATACATTTGGGGCACACCGCGCATCGTCATCAGCATAGCCATACCTGATTTGTACTTAGTAATATCCTCACCTACTACCGAAAGGAAGCGGCTCATATCATGGTTATCCAAAAAGATGGTATTTTTAGTAGCATCCTTATATAAAAAGTCCTGTGCCATTACAGAGTATAACCTGTTCACACCATCCGTCCAGCCTTCTTTGCCATTCAATGCATCGTAAACCGCCTCCTTCCAAACGCCGTCGGTTACTCCCGGCAAATGCGTGTCAAAACCACGGTTTACGGTATTTCCTTCGGTGAAAAATGCCTGGTTAGCTGCCGACCATACCAATGTCTCCCCAAAAATGGATAAATGCGGGAACTCTGTTCTTACCTTCACCGCCCAGTCCGCCATGTATTCCGGGTCGTTATAAGGATAAGTATCCAATCTGAAGCCATCTACTCCCGAATATTCAACCCACCAGATATGGTTTTGCGTCAGGAAATTCTGTACATAAGGGTTGTTTTCGTTCATATCCGCCATTCGGTGATCAAACCAGCCATCTAACATCTGCTTACGATCAGCAGGTGAAGCATGAGGGTCCATTACAGCCGCATCCCTAAAGTTTGATTTGGTGTAGGTTGGCCACTGGTGTACCCAGCTTTTCATTGGCATATCGCTTATGGTGTACCCTTCGGTGCCGGCATGGTTATGCACCAGGTCCATCACAACCTTCATACCCATCTTGTGGCATTTCTCTACAAATTCTTTATATAGTTCATTCGTACCATAACGGGGGTCTATTTTATAATGATCGGTAACTGCATAGCCATGATATGATGCGCTTGGCTCGTCATTCTCAATGGCCGGTGTTAGCCAGATAGCGGTAACCCCTAAATCTTTTAAATAATCCAGGTGGTTCATGATACCCTGGATGTCTCCGCCATGGCGACTGAACATTTTGTTGCGGTTAACAGACGTCTCGCGCATGCCCGCAATTGAATCATTTTTTGTATCGCCATTGGAGAAACGAT
>Ga0206799_1081_pt2 | contig 17920 bp, 15 predicted proteins | sample Alteio_BWOrgCont_67_FD_152900 | JGI IMG/M metagenome (GOLD analysis project Ga0206799, IMG submission 152900) | Enriched cells from forest soil in Barre Woods Harvard Forest LTER site, Petersham, Massachusetts, United States -... | ecosystem: Environmental > Terrestrial > Soil > Temperate forest >...
TGCGTGATACCTGTTTTAAAAGCTAAACAGATTGATACCGTTAGTAATCCTACTTTTAACGTTACCGTGATGGTTGCCAGTCCGGAAGCGCTGGATGCTACGATTGGCGAAGCGACTTCGTTATTCAGAAATATACGCGACCTGCATATCGGCAAAGACGATAATTTTAATATTCAGCGCAGTGATTCTATTCAAAAACAATTGGCGGGCCAATTAGACGGTATTACTTATGGCGGCGTTGCCATTGGTGTTATTACATTGATTGGCGCAGCCATTGCACTGATGAATATTATGCTGGTATCGGTTACTGAACGTACCCGGGAAATAGGCTTGCGAAAAGCTATCGGCGCCACGCCATCTATCATTCGCAAACAGTTTTTAATTGAGGCGATAGTAATATGCCTGATTGGCGGTGTTTTGGGAATATTTTTAGGAATGTTGATTGGCAACATGATCGTTATTTTAACTCAGGGTAGCTTTGTAGTACCTTATTTATGGATAGGCATCGCACTAGTAGTTTGTACCGGGATCGGGCTTCTATCAGGCTTTTATCCTGCCAATAAAGCATCAAGATTAGATCCGGTTGAATCGTTGAGATACGAGTAGGTTGTTAGAATCAAGAGTAAAGATTCAGGAATCAAGATATTATTAAATTGTCATTCTGAGCATCGCGAAGAATCTTCTTCGATTTGTAAAGTTCGTATACAGGGCGAAGAAGATTCTTCATTACATTCAGAATGACAAGGTGGGAAACACGTAAAGCAGCTCTGTACAGCATAGAGATTGCTTCGTTCCTCGCAATGACGATAGCTTATAGATCTTACTTCTTTCCCAGCAACATTATATTCTTAAGCGGGTATTCGAAAAGCAATTGTTCTACATAGGTGGTTTTTAACGCGTCATGGAATGCGGCGGCATGCTTCAGGTGGTGCATATCGCTTGATATGTAGTCGATCAGTTGATTATCGATCAGGCTTTCGGCGGTGGCTTTGGTTTCTTTGCCATAGTAACCGGTTAGGGATATGGTATTCAATTGAAAATCGCAGCCCCAGGAGTGCACCATTTTGTATTGATCCATGGTCATGTATGGATAACGCTCGGGGTGGGCCAGAATTGGCTTGTAACCCAGGTTGACCAACTTTTGTATTACCTGTATATAGTTTGGCGGCAGGTTGATAAACGAGAATTCAAAAAGCACATGGTTATTGCCAAATACCATCAGTTCCTTTTTATCGATACGGGGTTCAAAGGTTTCGTCGAAGTAATGTTCGGCGGCGGCTTCAATATCAATATTAATTTGTTGTTTTTTTAGCTCGGCTTTGAGTATTTCTAACGCATTACCAATTGTTTGGGCATTGTTGCGGTAAAAATCAACCATGATGTGGGGGGTGGCAATTATTTTTTTTATCCCCAGGGACATCATTTTTTTTACAAGGGCAACTGAGTCCTCCACGGTTTGCGCGCCATCATCAATCCCCGGTAAAACGTGGGAGTGCATGTCTACAGCAATCGATTCGTAATTAAAAGTAACTTCCCTTTTATTGCTGTGCCTCTTTTTAAATAACCCAAACATGCTGTTTTATACTTTATACCATTACAACCATTAATTAGCTTAATGGGTTTTGGTTTATATATTTTTCCCACTCCCAGGCAGACTGCATCATATCACCGATACCTAATTCTGCTGTCCAGCCAAGCTTTTTTGTTGATTTGGTGACATCGCCCCAAACCTGCTCTACATCGCCTTCGCGACGAGGGCCAATGCTATAATTCAGCTTAACACCCGTAGCACTTTCAAATGCATGGATGATTTGCAATACAGTAGTCCCTTGCCCTGTGCCAATATTGAACACATCATAACCCTTAAAATCAGGCTGTTCCATTAGCTTCAGCGCTGCAACATGTGCTTTAGCCAAATCAACTACGTGAATGTAATCCCTAACACAACTACCATCGGGTGTATTGTAATCGTTACCGAATACGGTAATTTTTTCGCGTTTGCCTATGGCTGTTTGAGTGATGAACGGCACTAAGTTTTGCGGTACACCGATTGGCAATTCGCCAATTAAAGCTGAATCATGCGCTCCTACGGGATTAAAATAACGCAGCGAAATCACTTTATAATTACTCCCGGCCGCTATCATATCTTTCAAAATCTCTTCGGCAACTTGTTTGGTATTTCCATAAGGCGATTGCGCCGCTTTTACAGGTGCCTTTTCGGTAACGGGCAATTCGTCGGGCTGGCCGTAAACGGTACAGCTTGATGAGAATACAAAATTTAAAGGTTTGCCGTAATAGGCTTCCAATAAATTAAGCATCGAAGAAAAGTTATTGCGATAATATTTGAGCGGCTGTTGAACAGACTCTCCTACGGCTTTGTATGCCGCGAAATGAATAATTCCCGTAACATCGGGTTCTTTTTCAACCAATTGTTTTACGGCCTTTTCATCGCAAAGGTCAAGCTGATAGAATGTCGGTTTGTAGCCAATGATCTTGGTAAGCTGATCTAATATTTTAATATCAGAATTCGATAGGTTATCGATGATAACAGGTTCGTAGCCTGAATTTACCAGTTCAACCACGGTGTGTGAGCCGATAAATCCAAGCCCGCCGGTAACTAATATTTTAGCCATTATTTATTGTAGTAGGTAAAGTCTTTATGCAGAATTTCTTTCTCCGGCAATGATTTAAAGTATTCGTAAGTGATCTTTAAGCCTTCGCTGCGCGACACCTTCGGCTCCCAGCCTAAAATAGCCCTTGCCTTGGTAATATCCGGTCGGCGTTGTTTTGGATCATCTGTTGGTAATGGCAGACTAATCATTTCCTGATCGGTACCGGTTAATTTGATAATCTCATCGCCAAATTGTTTAATGGTGATCTCATCAGGGTTACCGATGTTCATTGGCTGCGCGTAATCGCTGTGCAATAAACGGTAGATGCCTTCGATCAAATCATCTACATAACAAAAAGAACGGGTTTGTGAGCCATCGCCAAACATGGTTAATGGTTCGCCCCTTAAAGCCTGACCGATAAAAGCAGGTAATACACGACCATCATTCAGACGCATACGAGGACCGTAAGTGTTGAATATTCTTACGATGCGGGTTTCTAAACCGTGGAAAGTATGGTAAGCCATGGTGATAGCTTCCTGGAAACGCTTAGCCTCGTCATATACACCACGCGGACCAACCGGGTTTACATTACCCCAATATTCTTCGGGTTGCGGGTTCACGTTCGGGTCGCCATAAACTTCGGATGTTGAAGCGATGAGCATACGTGCTTTTTTAGCACGAGCCAAGCCTAACAAATTATGGGTACCCAATGAACCAACTTTTAATGTTTGGATAGGTATTTTTAAGTAATCGATAGGGCTTGCAGGCGACGCGAAATGCAGGATATAATCCAACTCGCCGGGTACATATACAAATTTGGAAACATCGTGGTTATAAAACTCGAAATTCTCTAGTTTGAAAAGATGCTCGATGTTGCGCAGATCGCCTGTTATCAGGTTATCCATGGCAATAACTTTATAATCTTCCTTTATAAACCTGTCGCATAAATGCGAACCTAAAAAGCCGGCTGCCCCGGTAATTAATATTGTTTTACGTGCCATTTAGCTAACTACTTTTCTGCCTATACTGTTATAATAAAAACCACACTCTTTTACTCTCTCCAAATCGTACAAGTTACGACCATCAAAAATAACAGGTGCTTTTAATTTTTCTTTCATGAACTCAAAGTCCGGTGTGCGGAAAACCGACCACTCGGTGAGGATCAATAAGGCATCAGCGCCATCAAGCGCATCGTAGCGGTTGGCGGCGTAGCTAATTTTATCGCCTAATAATTTTTTAACGTTTGGCATACCTTCAGGGTCGAAAGCAACCACTTCGGCACCATCTTTTAACAATTCATCAATGATGTACAAAGCAGGGGCTTCGCGTATATCATCAGTTTCAGGTTTAAATGCTAAACCCCAAAGCGCGAATTTTTTGCCTTTTAAGCCATCTTTATAATAATCCCTTAGTTTTTCAACCAATACTTTTTTCTGGATCTCGTTAACATCCATTACAGCGTTCAGGATCTTGAAATCATATTTATTCTCTTCGGCTGATTTTGCCAGCGCCTGTACATCCTTAGGGAAGCAGCTGCCGCCATAACCAATACCCGAGAATAGGAAACGTTTACCGATACGGTCATCGGCACCAATACCACGCCTTACCATATCCACATCGGCACCCACCAATTCGCACAGGTTAGCAACCTCGTTCATGAATGATATTTTGGTAGCCAGGAATGAGTTGGCAGCATATTTAGTAAGTTCGGAAGAGCGCTCGTCCATAAAAATAACCGGGTTACCCTGGCGAACATATGGAGCATAAAGCTCTGCCATAAGCTTGCGGGCACGTTCGTCCATAGTACCAACTACCACACGGTCAGGCTTCATGAAATCCTCAACGGCAACGCCTTCGCGTAAAAACTCAGGGTTTGATACTACCGCGCAATCAACTGTTGTGTTTGCTTGCAATACCGCTTTAACTTTATCGGCAGTGCCAACCGGTACGGTTGATTTGGTTACAATAACTTTATAATCTGTAACCAGCATGGCAATATCTTTTGCCGCGCCTAATACATAGCTTAAATCGGCAGATCCATCACCACCCGGAGGCGTTGGAAGCGCAAGAAAAATGATCTTGGCATCAGCTATCGCATCGGCAAGGTTGGTTGTAAACTGCAACCTGTTTTCACTTATGTTACGATGAAAAAGAATCTCGAGGCCGGGCTCATATATGGGCAACTGGCCTTCTTTCATCATTTTAACCTTTTGTTCGTTTATATCAACGCAGGTTACCTGGTTGCCTGTTTCTGCTAAACAAGTGCCTGTAACTAACCCAACGTAACCTGTTCCTACAACAGCTATTTTCATAAAGATGTATTGTAATTATTGTTATACTTTTATAGCGACGAAGATAATCAAATCAAAATAATGCTGCTAATATATAATATAGGTATCGGTTTATACTTCTGCGCTATATACGTTGCCTCATTTTTCAATAAGAAAGCCAAACTCTGGCTCACAGGTCGGAACAACGTTATTTACAAAAAGTTTGAAAAAAGTTTATGGTTTCATTTTGCCTCGTTGGGCGAGTTTGAGCAGGGTCGGCCCTTGCTGGAACAGGCAAGAAAGAATCAACCTGAAATAAAAATCGTTGTAACGTTCTTTTCTCCATCGGGTTACGAGATCAGGAAGAACATGCCCCTTGCAGATGCCGTGTACTATTTACCACTTGATACGGCAGCTAATGCACGTAAATTTATTGAAGCTATAAAACCATCCGCAGCCATATTTACTAAGTACGAATATTGGTATCATTATTTTAATGAGCTGCATCAAAAAGAAATCCCGCTTTATGTTATTTCAGGGATATTCAGACCCGATCAGGTATTTTTTAAGTGGTACGGTGGCTTGCACCGCAAGATGCTGGGTTTTGTAACTTACTTTTTTGTTCAGGATACCTCATCGAAAGAATTATTGCAAACCCTTGGCATAACTAATGTGGAAGTTAGCGGTGATACCCGCTTCGACAGGGTTTGGGCAAATGCACAGCATCCTACTGAGCTACCCGTAATCAATCAATTTAAAAACAATCATAAATTATTTATAGCCGGCAGTACCTGGCCTGATGATGAAGCCTTGGTAGCCACGCTGGTAAAAGATTACGCGGATTGGAAATTCATTTTCGCGCCGCATGAAATTGGCGAGGATAAAATTGAAAAGCTGATTAGTTTGCTGCCTTTAAATTCGGTAATCAGGTATTCGCAAATCGAGACAAATCAAATATCGCTTAATAATTACCAGACGTTGATTATTGATAATATTGGGATGCTGTCATCATTATATCAATATGCTGATGTGGCTTTTATAGGCGGCGGTTTTGGTGTGGGAATACATAATACTTTAGAGGCTGCGGCATTTGGTTTACCGGTGATATTCGGGCCAAATTATGATAAGTTTAAGGAGGCTAAGGATTTGATCAGCATTAAAGGTGGTTATAGTATTAATGATGAACCGGAGTTAAAAGCTACCGTAGCTTATATTACTGAAGACATACAGCGCTATAATGAAACTTGCCAGGTGGTGAAGGATTATGTGAAACAAAATACCGGGGCTACGAAAACAATCGCGGATCATATACATTTATAATCGGTTATGATCTACCCAAAGCAAAACAGCGCCCTATTTGGGCTTTTTAAATGGTATGTAAAACGGATAGTTAGCTGGAATTTTGATAAAATAATTTTTGACGAAATTAGTCTTGATCCTTCAAAATCCATCCTTTTAATAGCCAACCACTTTAGTTTTTGGGATTCGCTGATTCTATTTTGCGTGAATGAGCGCCTGTTCAAAAAAAAGGCGTACGTAATGGTTTTAGAGGAGACCATGCGCAAGGATCGTTTCTTAAAATATGGCAGGGCGTTTTCGGTAGGAAAAAAACCAAAGGATATAATTGAATCACTTAACTATGCCGCCGGGCTGTTAAATGAGCCGGGGAATGTGGTGCTCATGTTTCCGCAGGGTAAATTATACTCCAATTTTGTAGAGTATATACATTTTGAAAAAGGTGTGTTAAACATCATCCAAAAAGCAAAACCGGATGTACTATTGGTGTTTGCCGCAACATTTGTTCAGTACTTTAAACACAAAAAGCCTACCGCAACCGTTTATTTAAAACAAGAAACGGTAAATTATGCCGATAAAACCATTAATGATTTACAACAGGCTTACCAGCAGCATTACACGGCATCAAAGCTGCTGCAAACCGAAATAGATATTGAACAGTGATAGTAGCCATTTTTATAACTTTTATTTTTATTGTATTACGGTTCACGGTTACGCTGTTCAATTTTATGTCGAACCCCAAATTACCCCATGTAAAAAGGCCTTACACTACTTTAATATCTATTCTGATACCGGTTCGTAATGAGCAGGACAATATTTTAGGCTTGTTACAATCAATTTATGATCAGGATTACATCGATTACGAAGTGATTATTCTGGATGATGGTTCAGACGATAATACGTATAGTATCTGCGAACAATTCGCATCAAAGCATCATAAGTTCCGTATTATTAAGGGTAAAAAGTTACCACACGACTGGCTGGGTAAAAATTATGCCTGCCACCAATTGGCTGAGGAAGCCAAAGGCGATTACTTTTTATTTTTAGATGCTGATGAGAAGGTTAACGATAGCTTATTGAACAGCGCTATTCATCGCATGCGCTTATACAACCTTGGCTTGCTGAGCCTGTTTACCAACCAGCAGATGGATACTTTTGGTGAAAAATCGGTAGTGCCGTTAATGCATTATATTTTACTGAACTTGTTGCCGCTTAGGCTGGTTTACCTGGTTAAAAACAGTACGGTAGCAGCAGCCAGCGGGCAGTTTATGTTGTTTGATGCTGAAATCTATCGAAAAAACGTATGGCACAAACAAGTTAAGGATCGGGTGGTTGAGGATGTAGAAATTATGCGAATTGTAAAATCGTTGGGCTATAACGGTGAGGCTTTGCTGGCTAATGGCATGATCAGCTGCCGCATGTATAAAAGTTACATTGAGGCGGTGAATGGTTTCAGCAAGAATTTTTTGGCAGGTTTTAATTATAGCATTATTACGCTGCTCGTTTACCTGATTATTATTATTGGCGGACCGATGATTGTTATGATGACCCTGAATTTGCAACTGATCACATTTATGATCGGCCTAATTATACTCACCCGTATTATGATCTCACTATCCGCAAGCCAGAATGCCTGGTTAAACGTATTGCTTCATCCGCTGCAAATGATCAACCTAACTATTATCGCATTTATGGCGATACAAAAACATCTAACCAAAACAACGGTGTGGAAGGGCCGCCAGGTTTGAAGCTAAACCCACACGAATCTACCCGAAGAGAGCAAGCCTTGCTTATTTTAGTTATTATTATATTTCATGTAGTTGGCTTGATTGGGTTCGCGGTTCCAACCATGCGCCCGCTTTTTTTACAGATAGTACCCTGGCATATATTATTGATGTTAGTAGTGATTGTGTGCAGTCACCGCCCAATGGAAGGTAAATTTATATTGTTTGCCCTACTGATATTTATCAGCAGCATTATTGTGGAATGGCTGGGCGTGCATAAGCACTGGATTTTCGGCGATTATAGTTACGGGCAAACGTTGGGCATTAAAACAGCTGAAATACCTTTAATTATTGGCGTAAACTGGCTTTTATTGATCTACTCCGCAGGGGTATTGATGCAGCGGACAAGAATCAGGAGTATATTAATAAGAGTAATTGTGGGTGCCCTTATTTTGGTGCTGCTGGATTTAATTATTGAGCCTGTAGCACAACACTTTGATTATTGGCATTGGGCGAATAGTACTGTTCCGCTTAAAAATTATGTTTGCTGGTTTTTGGTTAGCGTAGTAATGCTTTTTGTTTTTGAAAAGTTTGGTTTTAGAAAACAGGGTATTGTTGCACCAGTATTTTTATTGGTGCAGTTTGTGTTTTTTATGGTGTTGTTGCTGATATAAAGCCTTTCAATTGTCATTTTGAACAGAGGGAAGCATGGCATATTTGTTTAAGCTTATAAAGAAGTAGAACTTTTTGAAATGTCATAAGTCTAATAAGCAGACACTGTTTGTCATTTCGACCGGAGGGAGAAATCTTATACAATATGCGTAGCGTAAATGCAGGTCGAAGAAGATTTCTCCCTCCGGTCGAAATGACAAGGAAAAAAAATGACAAGAATAAAATGGAATACTTTATCGTGAGATGTGGTTTAGCAATAAGCATATCTCGCGATAAAGATATGCTTATTGCTTGGGTGTTACTGTTTCAGAAACGTTGCTGCCCCGCCCTTTATTATCAAACGCGCGGAACTTTACACCATTTGGCGGCAGAGTAACAGCATCGTTATAAATTTTGCTTTTGGCATCAGGGTCTTTACCATTTGTGGTATATCGTATTATAAAACCCGGGAATTGCATGTTAACCAAATACTTACCATCCTGCAAAATAACACCCGGTTTAGGTATGCGGTAGCCATAACCACCATTTAAATAAGTTAAACGCGGTAGTTCATTTTTACCCAGCACATTCACAAAATTCGACCATGCTTGTTGATACATGACTTCGCTTTTAGTAGTATCGGGCTCTGTTGCCCATTGCGGATTTTGCGCCCATGCGCGTTCAGCTAACCCTAATATGGATGGGAATATCATGTACTCCATACGCTCAGGTGTTTTAATATTTTCGCCCCATAAACAGCCTTGTAAGCCTGCAATGTTGGTTTTACCATAATCAGTAAGGCGTTGTTTGCCTATGAATATACTTTTGTTTATCGGCAGGCCGTCTCTGTTGACCTTCGTATTCTTAAAGTAATCGTAAGGTATAAAAGAGAACGGTTTATCAATATCAACAAAAGCACCCCAGTAATAGCCCGGCTCATCAAATGATTTGTAATGCGCCATATCAAAATAAAGATTGGTTACTGATGATAATACCACCTTATAACCTGCGTTTGCCAGTTTAAAAGCCAGGTCTTCCTGTCCGCTGCCGATAGCGTTGTTCCAAACCTCGGTTTGTAAATGGTATGGGGTAAAATCTGGGTTTGGTACATAATCCGGCTTGCCGTCAGTAAGGGTTTTACGCAGGCCCATTTCTTCCCAACCCGCAAGGGTTAAACCGCGGGCTTTAAGTAACTGGTTAATGTTACCATAAAAGTAATACCACAAGTCGCCTGTATTCGTAATTTCAGGATGAGTAGCTTTTAAAGCCAAATACGCCGGTGATTTTTCCCAAACATGTGGAGGCACTTCATCACCTCCGAAATGGATGGTGGTTAATGGCGCACCAGCTTCTTTATAAATGCCTACCAAATCATCAATCACCGTGGCAAAAAATGTATAGGTTGATGGCAATGATACATCAATCACGTTATCAGTCCAATCTTGCACCGAGCTATAAACCGACTTATCATTCAAATCGCGCAGCAAGTATTTTGAGGCTTCAGCCTGTTTGCCTTCTGCCATTAAACGGTTATAACGCGCATCCATTGCTTTAATAGCCGAACGGGCATGACCGGGAGTTTCAATCTCAGGCATTACTACAATGTGCCTTGCAGTGGCATATTTTAATATCTCGATATAATCGGCACGGGAATAATGGCCGCTGCCTGCAAGTTTGCCAGTATCGGGGCCTGAACCATGCGATGGCTGTAAAAAATGTTTGTTATCTAAGGTATGTCCGCGTTCGGAGCTTACTTCCGTCAGTTCGGGTAAAGATGGTAATGCGATGCGCCAGCCTTCGTCATCAGTTAAGTGAAAGTGCAATACATTCAGCTTATACAAAGCCATTGCATCCAAAAATTTCATCACCTGTTGTTTAGTTTGAAAGTCACGCGCTACATCCAGTACAAATGCACGGTATGGGAAACGTGGCTCATCTTTTACTTCAACACACGGTATTTGTATTACCTTTTGAGGATGCGCATAAGCCGAGGCCGGTATTAATGTTCTTAAAGATTGGATGCCGTAGAATATACCTGCTGAAGTAGATGCACTAATAGTAATACCTTTTGTGGTAACACTCAAACTATAGCCCTCTGGTGCAAGATCAGGAACTTTATTAATTGTAATAATAGTTTTGTATGAGCCTTGATGAATAGGATCCTGGCCTATTTTTTTGCCAAATAATTTCCCTAATTCAGTATATAGGTATTCAGCATCACTATTTATATTATCACCATTGGCCGCCCATTTCAGAATAAGTACTTTATCTGTCAAATTCAGATAACCACCTGTTTCGGTATAGCTAAGCGGTGTAGGGAATATTTTTGTTAACTGTGCTTCCGGTACATCTGTTATAACTTTATTTTGATTGTAGATAATAGCCGGGGTAACCAAACCCGCATATGACGGGTTAAAAGGATTAATTTTAAAATTGCCTAAAGTATATCCTTGGGTTGGTTGCGCATCCCAAACTAAATAAAAACCATCGGGAGAATCTGTAAAATTAACAACCGGGTCACCGGTAAATTCTACCCGTACAGAAGCGCCGGGTTTTAATTCAGGAAACGTCGCGGTTGGCGTTAGGGTAAACAGATCACCGTTTATTTGAGCAAATGTTGCATTGCCGCTTACGGTATTGGGTGCAATATCACGGGCTGAGTTAAAATAAAATTTCCAACCCGATGCAGGCAATGTTTGCTTGCCATTATTGGTAATTATTAGCGCGCTTAACGATTGGTTCTTGTTGAGATAATTGTTCTGTACCACATCCCAGGTGATAGCGATGGCATGAGCATCAAACTTTGAATTATCAGCTTGGGCAAATGCCTGCAGGGTAAATATCGTGGCAAAAAATAAGGTTAGTAAACGGCGCATTTTAATTGGAATTAGTTTATCAAAAAACTAAAATACAATTTTTAAGATCAATACAATACTTTCTAAAATATTTTAAAAAGAAAATTTAATCCATCCATTACCCTCATAGCCAAAATTAAATAATTTAGGATGGATTATTTCCGCAATAACCTCAATGGAATCAACAATTCTTGGTCCCGGGCGATTAAAATACTGGTTCCCATCTGTTATGTAAAGGCGATTATTTTTTACGGCTGATAGCTCTGCAAAACCGGGTAATTCCAACAAAATATTCATCTCTTTCATCGTGCGTTCTATGGAGAAACCGCAGGGCATTACCACAATCACATCAGGATTAGCTTGCTGAATATTCTCCCATTTCACAAACGGCGAATGTTTGCCGGCCTCGGCTAAAATACAGCTGCCGCCTGCTGTACTCACCACCTCCGGTATCCAATTGCCCGATACCATTAAAGGTTCCAGCCATTCAATACAGGCAACAGTTGGCCGGCTTTCTACATATTTTAATTTATGGCGAATAATATCAACGCGTTCCTGCAAATCCTCTACCAAAACATTACCCGCATCAGTTACATCTAAAGCCTGGGCAACGGTTTTAATATCCTCAAAAATATCATCCAGTTTATTGGGTTGCAGCGATACGATACGCGATTCTTTATCCAGGTAATTATCTAAGGCTTCTTCCACATCTTTTAATGATACCGCGCAAACCTCGCATTGTGCCTGGGTAATTACTACGTCCGGGGCAAGCTCTTTTATTACTTCGCGCTTAACGGTATAAATCGATAGAGCTTCGGTAAGAATTTCTTTAACTTTAATATCTATCTCCAAACTGCTCAAATCATCCGCGAAATTTGCTTCAGAGCATACCGGCAGGCTTTTTACCGATTCCGGGAAATCACATTCGTGCGAGCGGCCAACCAAATTATGTTCGAGCCCAAGGGCGCAAACTATTTCGGTAGCGGCAGGCAGCAGGGATATTATTCTTTTATTATTCATGAGCAATGTACAAATGTGCGGATTTTTAGTGTTAATGATGAAGTCACTTTAAAATGATGCTCGTTTAAACTTAATATTTTGCTAATTTCATCTGCACATTTGAAACTTGCATATCTACGCATCCAAAACCTATCTTTGCACGAATGATAATTTTAACGTTTTTTATAGGCCTTATCGCGAATTTTGTTGGTTATATCCCGCCAGGAAATATCAATCTTACATTAGTACAGATAACCATAAACCGCGGATTGAAACAAGCAGTACAGTTTATTATCGCTTTTTCCTGTGTTGAATTTTTCTTTACCTATTTTATCATGAATGCCGCCGAATGGCTTTCAGCCCAGGTAAATCTGGACGTTGCTATTGATTGGGTGATGGTTATTTTATTTACAGTATTAGGCGTTATTACCTGGTTACACCGAAATAAACCACCTGAAACTACCTATTCTGACCGGGATAGTATCCGATATGGCATCCTGTTAGGTTTTTTAAACCCGATGCAGATACCATTCTGGATGATTACCGGCACCTATTTAATAACCCACCAATGGATAGTTATTAGCAGGATTGATCTGGTGATATTTAGTATAGGATCTGCAGCCGGCGCTTTTTTATGCTTGTTTTTATATGCCCGCTTTGCCAAATACATACAGAGTAAGTTTGCCCTTAGCACCAGGTTTATTAATACGGCAATTGCCGTATTATTCTTTGCTTTCGCGGCATACCATATAGTAAAGCAAATTTACCTGATATTTTTTAAGCATCATCCTGCAATTTAATTATTGATCTCTCAGCAGCGCCAAAACATCGTCTCTGTCTTTAGCTAATTGTGTTTTCAGCGCATCAAGGCCGTCAAACTTTACATCGCCACGTACGTAGTTAAAAAACTGCATGCTGATCTCTTCGCCATAAATTTCGGTATCAAAATCAAAAATATTAACCTCAATATTGCGGGTGATTCCATTTATTGTGGGGCGCGAACCAATATAGGCCATACCTTTATGACTTACATCACCAATAATTACTTTGGCCGAAAAAATACCATCATCAGGTATTAATTTATAGCTTTCCTCTATCATGATGTTAGCTGTAGGGTAGCCAATGGTACGGCCAATCTGATCGCCGCGACCAACTTTCCCAGTAATAAAAAAGGGATAGCCCAAAAAGTTATTAGCCAGTTCAATAGCGCCATTTAGCAATGCCTCCCTTATCAGGGTAGAGCTCACGGCAACATCATTAATATCCTGTTCCGGAATTTCTACTACATCGTATCCGTAAGTTGTCGACAACTTTAGCAGGTCATTAAAGCCACCCGCCCGGTCTTTACCAAAACGGTGGTCGTAGCCAATCACTATTTTTTTTGTGCCGATGGTATCCACCAACACATCGCGTATATAAGCCTCAGGGCTTTGATTTGAAAAATCCCTTGAGAAAGGTGTAATGATCAAATGATCGATGCCTAATTGCTCCAACAAAGCAGCCTTTTCGTGTATGGTATTTATGAGTTTAAGGCTTTCATCTTCGGGATGCAATATCATCCGCGGATGCGGAAAAAAAGTAAGGATAACGGTTTCACCGCCACACTCGTCGGCTAATTCCTTTAAGCGTTCTATAATTTTACGGTGCCCCAAATGCACGCCATCAAAAGTGCCGATAGTAACTACCGCATTTTTTATGGCCTTAAATTCGTTGATGTTATGATAGATCTTCATTACTATGATTTCACCGATTCAGGATCGATTGCACTGATGTTTTTTTGTTCTCTAATAATACCTACCAACTCCATCACTTCCCAGGCATCGGCAACTTTATAATTACCACTGCGTGTACGCCTTAATTTTGACAGGTAAGCGCCATTGTTTAATGCTTTGCCAAAATCATGCACTAATGAGCGGATATAAGTGCCCTTGCTGCAAACTACTCTGAAATCAACTTCGGGCAGTTCGATGCGTGTTATTTCAAATTCAGATATGGTAACACTGCGTAAGCGTAATTCAACTTCTTCACCACGACGGGCCTTTTCGTACAAACGCTCGCCATCAATCTTTATGGCGGAGTGTGCAGGTGGATATTGTTGAATATCACCTGTAAATTGCTGGCAGGCGGCTTTAATTTGCTCCTCAGTAATATGGCTGATGTCGAACTGGGTATCCGGCTCGGTTTCCATATCGTACGATGGAGTAGTTGCTCCCAAAATCATGGTACCGGTATATTCTTTTTCTTCAGCCTGAAAGGTGTCTATCTGCTTGGTCATTTTACCGGTGCAGATGATAAGCAGACCTGTAGCCAATGGATCAAGCGTACCGGCATGCCCAACTTTAAGTTTTAACGGCTTAAAAGAGTTGCGCAGTTTGCCTACCACATCAAAGCTCGTCCAACCAACTGGTTTATCAACCAATAACAGTTCACCGGAGGCAAAATCGAAGTCCTTATTTTTGATATGCTGAGCGTCCAAAATTTGTTATTTAATAATAAAACAGCAAAGGTACACTTTTAGTTGCCTTTGCCGTTCACACGTTAATTTTATTTAAGAAGTCTTATTCTACTGTTACCGATTTTGCCAGGTTACGCGGCTGATCTACATTACAACCACGCATTACCGCGATATGGTAAGCCAATAACTGCAATGGTATAGTTGCCAGTAATGGCACAAATGCTTCGCTGGTTTGTGGTATCTCAATTACATATTCGGCCATATCGCGTACCTGCACATCACCTTCCGATACGATGGCGATTACGTGTCCGCCACGGGCTTTAACCTCCTGTATGTTGCTAACCACTTTTTCGTATGATGAATTTTGAGTGGCGATAAATATCACCGGCATGGCATCATCAATTAAAGCGATAGGGCCGTGTTTCATTTCGGCAGCAGGATAACCTTCGGCGTGTATGTATGATATTTCCTTAAGCTTTAAAGCGCCTTCTAATGCCACAGGGAACGAGCTTCCGCGGCCAAGAAACAAACAGTTGGTAGAATCTTTAAATCGCGCAGCGATCTCCTTAACATGCTCATTCGAGGCCAATGCTTTTTCAACCAATTCAGGCACCTGGTCAAGCTCGGTTAAGTACTCAACCAGTTTGCTTTGGGTGATGGTACCACGTTGTTGCGCGATGTAAAACGCCATAAGCGTTAACACGGTAACCTGCGCGGTAAATGCTTTGGTTGATGCCACGCCAATTTCCGGGCCGGCGTGGGTATAAACACCCGCATCGGTAGTACGTGGTATTGACGCGCCAACCACATTACAAATACCAAATATGGTTGCGCCTTTTTCTTTAGCCAACTCAAGCGCGGCCATAGTATCAGCAGTTTCGCCTGATTGGGAAATGGCTATAACCAGATCCTTCTCAGTAATGATCGGATTGCGGTACCTGAATTCAGAAGCATATTCAACTTCAACAGGTACGCGCGCATATTCCTCAATTAAATATTCGCCAACCAAGCCAGCATGCCACGAGGTTCCGCAGGCTACAATAATGATGCGATCAACATTTTTAAGCTTTTCAGCGTATTCCTTTATCCCGCCTAATTGAACTTTACCTTGCTGCGGATAAATCCTTCCACGCATACAATCACGTATGGAACGAGGCTGCTCGTAAATTTCTTTCAGCATGAAATGATCATAGCCGCCTTTTTCAAGCATCTCTAATTTCAAATCAAGCTCCTGTATGTATGGGGTTTGTACCGTATTATCAATATTTTTTACCAGCAAATCTTCACGACGCACGTAAGCGATCTCGTTATCATTCAGGTAAATTACGTTTTTGGTATACTCCACAATAGGTGTAGCATCAGAGGCAATAAAGTATTCACCCTTACCAACACCAATAACCATCGGGCTGCCCTTACGTGCCGCGATTAACAGATCCGGCTCATCGGCACTCATTATCACAATAGCATAAGCACCTATTACTCTATTTAAAGCAATACGAACAGCCTCCTGTAAATCTAAGCCGGTTTCATGAATAATATCCTCAACCAAATGGATTAAAACCTCGGTATCAGTATCACTCTTAAAAACATGGCCTTTTGCTACTAAGGCCTCTTTTATAATGCCATAGTTTTCTATAATGCCATTATGTATGATAGTTAATTTACGATCGCCCGAAGAGTGGGGGTGCGAGTTACGGTCGCTTGGTGCCCCGTGAGTTGCCCAGCGGGTATGGCCCATGCCAATTGTTCCGCTTAAATTAAGGTCTTTTACAAAGTTCTGCAGATCACTTACTTTACCGGCTTTTTTGTAAACTTTGAGTTCAGTATCCAACAAAGCAATACCTGCGCTATCATAGCCGCGGTACTCTAAACGTTGTAAGCCTTTAATTATAATTGGGTAAGCATCTCTGAAGCCTATATAGCCGACAATTCCGCACATAATATTAGATTTTGATTGGGTAAAAGTAAAGAGACGTTATATAATAACCAATACAAATTATACAATTAGCCCCTTAAATATATTATATACTTAAGGGGCCAACGTTGTTATTGTTTTATTTTGGTGTAGATAACGTTAAGCCTCATGCTGTAGGTTTGAGGATTAGACTTAGGCAATGCATTTACATAACCACCGCCTGCAATGGTTCTTGCTCCTACTTGCGCTGAAGGTGTAATATCAAGACTGGTTAAGTTTGTAGTATCAATTGGCGCTAAATAGGTACCGTAATCTATCAACTTGTTGGTAATCCGGTTCTGTATGTATTCAGTAACCAGGAAATGGTAGGTATTAGGGGTCTTGCCATATATTGAATAGAACCCGCCGAAAGCGGCCACGCCAGCCTCAGTTGACAAGCTGTAAGCATCAGGTATTTGAATACGCTGGTGTGCAATATCCAGTTCGTACAAGCTAAGTCGCGGTAACGGCACTAAATACCCCGGAATATCGCCACTAACCGGCTTCATTGTAACTACTAACTCCGCACGGTTAATAATTACATTATTAACACCGCCAACATTTCTATTACTAAATAGTGAATCAAGGTACGGGAAGCTTATTTTAACCCTGCTACCAGTCAACCCTTGTAAATAAACAGTGCTATCGGTAACACTTGTTTTATTAGTTATTGCGTTTTGGAAAACTGTCGATCTAACAGAGTGAATATAGGAAGCATGTTGTACTGTAGGCAAATAAACAATCTCAGTATCAATAACGGTACCACTGGCGGCGCGGATATAAATAGCAAGCGAATCTGCGCCGGTTACCATCATTGTACCGCCAGTACCTGTTGATTGGGTTTTGTCAACAGTAATATATAAGCCTTTAACACTGTTTTGAAATATCAGGTTTGAGGCAAGTTGCGCGGAACTTGCATAAAACAACTCATTATTAAGAAAGGTTGGACTGATCGGTATCCTGATTTGAGGAGCAACGGTGTCTGGCACAGCTACTTTGCCGGATACAGCGCTATCAATAACAACTTTTGTATTTGGCCGTGGTGCAAAAGTGTGATTTAACAAACTTGTACTACCCAAAAGAGTACTCTGATGAGTCCAGGGG
>Ga0206799_1106_pt1 | contig 17237 bp, 16 predicted proteins | sample Alteio_BWOrgCont_67_FD_152900 | JGI IMG/M metagenome (GOLD analysis project Ga0206799, IMG submission 152900) | Enriched cells from forest soil in Barre Woods Harvard Forest LTER site, Petersham, Massachusetts, United States -... | ecosystem: Environmental > Terrestrial > Soil > Temperate forest >...
AAATTGACATTATTTAGATGAAGTTCTTTTAGCCAAGAATGTCCAATGTATTCTGCAAAAAACAAAAATAATCGTTTCACTTTTATGGACGAACAAGCTTCAAGCAATTCCTGAATAAGATATGTCTCATTCGAAATAAATTTTCCATCAATAAACTTGCTTCTTCAAAACTTTGACTATCAGGAATAAGTTTAAGCACTTTAAATATAGCTCTTTCTGGCGATGAAATCATTAGTATAAAATTATCCCGTTTTTCTTGTTCAATACCGAGTTTTACTGGCAAGAATGTGGAATTAATATAGTTAATAGAAGGACCCCAATTATAATTTAAAAACCACTTAGGAAGATCTTTCTTTTTTTGTGGACCATATAAATATATATCCGTTTCTTGAAAACGCACGAAATGAGCCAAGCCCTGCATTTCTAAGGCAGTTTTTCCTCCTACATGAACAAATTTATTAAGTTGCTGTTGCAATGCGTATAATCCGCCATGCCAGTTTATTTTATCTCCAGCTCGAATAACCGCTCCAGATCCTATAGATTCAAGCCAATTATATTCTTCATATCGTCTTTTAAGTTGCCTCGATATGCCATGTTTTTCGAGCCAATGATTAGTAAAAAACGGAGCCCGGAGGCCATTCTTTTAGCAAAAGGTTTAATTTTCTTCTGTTTTGTAAATCCGTGATTTACAAATTCGAACAATATTAAACCGAGGTCAATCTTACTTTTCTTCTTTTTTCATGCAAAATTCATTATTGCTATTGACATTCCGATAGCAATAATATTGCATACATTGATGCTTCAACAAGCCAAAGATTTGCTTTCATTTAAAGCTTTTAAACCATCAAAGCACGATGTAAAAGTCCCGCTTGTAGAAAGGTTTCTAGGGGAAGGACCCCTTATGGGAATATCAATATCGAAAGATTGTTTAAGCTTAGCTGAAATAGAATACACTCACAATTCCGCAATAGTTGTGAAGAATGTAAAAAGTTGCACGTTTAGCACGGAAGAAGAAATGATAAATGCTATAATTTCATTTGCAAAGGGGAATGAACTTTTTTATACGATACTGTTGAACTCACCTGGGATTCAGGTGATCAAGCTTGATAAAGACTTATCAAAGAAAGGCATCGATCGGATTTGCGATGCTAAGCATGAAATCAGTCAGATCCAAGAAATGATTAAAGAGCAAGTAGAAGAGGGTAGGGCATATGCTTATGCATCAAACCGAACATTTCCTGAAACTTTAATTTTTTCGTATGATCAAACGATAGTCGATTACAATGTAAACCTCGTAAACAGTTTGGGATTAGAGGTTGTTCGTACTGGATGTGGTATTTACGGTATCTTAAATTATTTGTTCAATGAGAATTCAGAATTTTTCCATCAGGATAAAATATTATTCATTTATAGCAATGATTCCTTAATTATCGGATCGATTGGTGAAAGCAAATTCCAACAAGTCGGCTTTAGGAGCAACATTGTAGCCAAAGATTTACAGTGCCATATTTCAAGAATGATCGAACGCTTCGACCATAAGCATAGCCAGCTTTCATATATTAATTGCTCTCATTGGCCTATAGAAATGTATTTCACAAAGCATTATCCTGGTCTAAAAATTTCCCCTATTTTTCAAGATAGTTTCATAGGAACTTTTGAATCAGTGTGTCATGGATAGCATAAATCTTAAAAGGCTTACAATTGATCTAAGAAAAAGCTGTGAATTCACTCCAGGTCCAATTCCTGAGCGTTTCAAAATCGCAATAATAATGTATTATATTATGTATGGATTGCTTATTATGGGAAGTGCTTATTCTATGGCAAATGTTGCTATAGCAAAAAAGAAAATTGCATGCATTCAGGCAGCAGAAAGACGCTTGATGGCACAAACTAAAGAAATGCAAGCAATAGCAGATAAGACCAAAATACAAATTCAAAAAGCCAATCGATTGATAGAATGGCAATTAGATAATGTTCATGGCCAAAAATTGCTCCATACACTATTCTGCGGACTTTCTAAGGAAATATGCCTAAAGAAGTTCTCTTTCAAAAGAGATCTAAGAACTTATCAAGCAACATTAGAAATAGACCTTAAAGGAGGTCAACGTGAGCTTCATGATGAATTTGAAAAAACACTTACTAAACTAGATCTGCTTGGGCTAAAACTAGTAATGCTCAATCAATCAGAAATTTCAGGAGGAATGCATCTCAAATGCATTTGTCAGGTCAATTCATTACAAGATAAGAAGCGATGAAAAATTATTTCAAAGGTATTTTGATATTAGTCTTAGTCATAACAAGTCTTTTTTATATAGGAATTAAATTCTATAAGGCGTCAACCCACACTAAAAATATATTGCGAGGAATGCAAGAAAAGCGTGCGAATAGCTCAACTAGTAATGAACTGCAGCAGCAGGAATTATTGGTCAACAGCCATATCATGAAGACTCTAGACGCGTTTTCACAAAATTGGGAAAAGCACTTAGGTAGACAGGATCCCAATAAAGTTCTCAGTGATCTTGTTGAATTATCTTTTGAAAACACCGTTGCGGTTTCAGAAAAATCGGTACAATGCCTGAAAGCATCAGAACAAGGCATTCAAAAAGAATTGCTTTTAGTAAGCTTAAAAGTCGTTGGAAAATTTGAGCGGATTTATGCTTGGCTAGGGGCTGTTGAACAAGCTTACCCCCAAGCAAAAATCAGTGAATTTGATCTGATGACTGAGAACATGAACGCAGCATTAACCTTGAGATTGCAAATCCCAGTAATGAGCTAATATGAAATTATATTTAATTGGATTTTTTTTCTTAATATCTCACTTTGCATGGGCGGTAGAACTAATCGTACCTATAGAGGAACTTGCCAAGTATTTTCCGAATCGCAAATGTCATCTTGCTTGGCATGAAGGGGCTTTCGACCCTCTCAGGCTAGATCACATGAGAGATCAAGTAAAAGAAACCATTAGTGATGAAGAAATTGGATATTTAAACACAATTAAGACTTCATTAAAAGAAAAGGGGATCGAAGGCATAGTCTTTGGACGAGGAGGGTTTGATAGCAAAATTCTTATTGCAGGACATGTGTTTTCACCAGCTGATGAGGTTCAATTTGTTAATGATCAGGGAAAATGGATGCCTATTTGCGAAGCAAGGTTAGTAATTTTATTAAGCATCGAGAAGGAGAAAGGTATTTTCCTTGTTTTAGGCAAAAATCTAGATCGCGAAAGAAGCAAGAAGGAAGGCATAAAATTCGAAATCATTTGGGAGGATTTCTTTAAGTCTTAACTTTTTATGGGACGTACAACATCTATTTTATCAGAATTAAAACCAGGTATAGACTCGCCGAGAGAAAGTTTTGTTTATCCCTTTGAACTCCAGGATATCTATTTGGCTGATGATGTAATATCACTTTTTACGGAATGGTTGAGATATATCGACATTGATCTTCAAAATGAACCCTGTGTGCCCATTGGAAAGATAGGACCCTCTTTAGTTTTTGCGCATTATTCAAAGGAAGCTATTAAGTCCAGCCCTTGGCCACTAGAGATTTTTCAACATGTTATTATCTCACAAAAAAAATATTCTCAAGTTTCGGAATACATACAATCGTTAGTGAATGCCAAATTTGAAGAAGCAAATTGTCTAAAATTATTTCATTGGGAACCCATGAGTTCAAAAGAAGAGTACTTGGATTTTATTCTAAAAGAGCTCATTATTGATGATTCTTTAAAACCTTTTCTATTAAGCTTTAAAAGTAGAAATAATTGGGATTTATTGGATCTGCCACATGGCTATCGTGAATATTATTACTATCTAAAAGGTGTAGCACCTATAGTTCCAATTCAATTAGCAGAAATTAGTAGCGAATGTTTTGAGCTTCTTCCAAAATCACTTCAAGAGCGCTATCAAGCACTATGTTTTAGAAGAATAGATTCTATCAGTTATGTGGCCATTGCTCAAGTAAACTGTACTGAATTGGAAGATCTAATTATTGCGAAATCTAATGGAACTATCAATGAAGTGGTTCTTTGCGCCTGTAGTGAAGAATTGATTTTGGAGAAAAGACAAGACTACTTAAAGGGAAAAAAGAAAGAGGGAATTCAATTTTCAAAAGAGGCTTCAAAAAATAAATCCCCAGAAGAGGTAAAAGGAAATTTAGAATTAGATATTAAATTGATAGAATCACTCGATATACAAAATAAAAATCATTCTCCAGAAATTTTATTTCAATGGCTTTTATATGAGGCAATTAATAGAGATGCGACGGATATTCATATTGAATATTGTAATGAGCGAGGAAGAATTCGATTTCGAATAGATGGGGACTTACTCGTTTTTTATGAAACTTCTCAAGAGCTTGCACGAGCACTTGTAACTGTCTGTAAAAATATTTGTTCAATGAGCTCTAATCTTTACGATAACCAAGATGCAGGATTTTCAGTAAAGTATGATGGACAAAAAATAAATCTTAGAGTTAATGCTATTCCTTTTAGAAAACATTCGCAAAAATTAGCATTGCGTCTATTGCATAAAAAAAATTCATTAACGTCTCTAGATAAATTAGGGCTTTCTGGAGATCATTTGCATATTTTAAGACGAGCAATCACTCGAAAACAAGGACTCATTTTAATTACAGGGCCAACAGGCGAGGGGAAAACAACAACACTGTATGCCGCTCTTTCAGAAATTAATACCCCAAATATAAATATTCAAACAGTAGAAGACCCTATAGAAAGAGAAATTGAAGGGATAAACCAAACGGCGGTAGATCTTCCACGAGACATCACTTTTCAAAGCATCATGCGTTCTATCGTTCGGCAAGATCCAAATGTAATACTTTTAGGAGAAATTAGAGATCAGGAATCAGCAGAATTGGCTATCGAGTCGGCATTAACAGGTCATCTAGTACTTTCAACATTACATGCGAATAGTGCAATTAAGGCCATACAAAGGTTAATGCAACTTAAAGTACCTCATTATCTATTGGCAGATTCATTAATTTTGATCCAGGCGCAAAGATTAGTTAAACGTCTTTGTAATCGGTGTAAGAAACAGCGTGAATTAAGTGAAAGAGAAAAATTGTTTTTTTCTACTCAAGGATTACCGGTACCACTCGCGCTTTATGAACCTGTAGGTTGCATAAATTGCGATAACACTGGATATATGGGAAGGATAGCAATTATGGAAATGGTGCCTATTGATAAAGAGATCTCAGAAATGATTTTACAAAAAGAGAGTTTTTTAAAAATCCAGGAATATGTCCGAAGCAAGAATATGCGCAATCTCTATCAAGATGCTTTAACTAAAGTGGGAGATGGAGCAACAAGTTTAAATCAAGCTCAAATGTTCGAAGAAGTATGGTGACAGATAATATACATAAATGGAATTATTTTTTATTTAAGTCAAGCTTAGGTTCATATGAACGAAAAATTGCTGTTTTGGCACCCAATCGAGAGATCGCAAAATGTTCGCTTGGATTTATTGATGATGAAAAAGTGACCTTTGTAAAAGAAATATCCGGTTCATTGATTATAACGAAAAAAACGAAATTGAAATCGAAAGAAATAATAGGTTTATTTCAAAACTTACAAAAATGTATAAAAGCTGGAGCCTCTATTTCAAAGGCACTACAAATTTCAGCATCTGCGGCTAAACATCCATTAACAAGAGGAGTCATTGGCATTTTGTTATTTCATACTTCCAAAAATGGCTTACAACTTTCCGCAGCAATGGAAAAGTTAAAATCAATTTTTGATTCTGTAACGATTGCAATGGTAAAAGCTGGAGAATCTTCTGGAAGATTACCATTCGTTTTAGAGGATTTAGCTAAGCGCATGGAACAAGCTGCAATTATTAGGGGGAAAACATTGGCAGGTCTTGCTTATCCAATGTTTGTCTTAGGAGTTACATTTATTGGTGTTATTATAATTAATTTTTTTGTCTTCCCAAGCATTATCCGCAATTTCAAAATGGTGAATGCAAAACTTCCAAAGATAACAGAAATTATGATAGATTTAATTGAAATAATTTCGAATCATCCTCCTTTGCTATGTATCCCAATTATAATAATAGCTGGTATATTTTTTTATAGGAAGAAAATTGCTAGTTCAAACTTTTTCCAAAGAAGTATACTAAAAGTTCCAATAATAGGTCAACTAATCGCAGGAGTTATTTTAGAAAGGTCCTTGCTTGCACTAGGTATGTTACAAAAATCAGGAATTAACGTTCTTGATACCTATAAAATGACGATAGAAGTTGCTGGCAATATAGTATTTAAAGAATATTTTTCAGCAATTTTAAAGCATATAAAATCAGGAAATACTGCAGATAAAGCATTTTTGAAAGAAAGATATAGATTAGGTAATTACAGTATTGAACTCGCAAATTTAATGAGAGTCGCTTCTTTTACTGGAGAAGATTGGAGAGCTTTGACGGATCTAGCTTATTTACTTGGAGAAGAGGTAAAAATTAAAGCAGATGCATTACCTAAACTCATACAACCCATTTTATTATTATTTATCGCTTTGATTGTGGGTTTTATGATAGCCGCTATTTATTTACCATCATTTTATTTATTATTAAATGCATTTAAATACTAATTTAATGACGAGAATAGTTATTATAATTTTATTAATATTTTTGAACGTTGATAGTATGATTGCGCACGTTGTGATGAACCTTAAGCCTCATACGCCTGGGTTAGGATACCACCAGACTTGGTTTTTAGGCAGCAATGATCATCGACTATTGTATAATGAACATGCTGAAGGTGCTGAGGTAGATGACGGATTATTCGTTGCTATTAAAGAAGAAGGTGGACATTACAATGGGTATTCTTATTATGAAATAAAACACCCAATCTTGGGAGCTATTGATGGCGGGCCAGCACATCTTCCGCAAAATCCAGATTATTTAGATTTTTTCAATCACCGTATTTTATCAGAAGGCTTTGATTTTCGGCCCCCTGATGGAATGTTTGCGATTTGGAGAGGTGAATTACCATTTTTACCAGATAAAACAGTAATTCCGAAGGGATCTAAATTTTTCTTTTGGATTTCTGGGGGAGGCCATTTCACATTAGGAACTTCTGTTATGCAAAGGATGTTGCAAACCGTAAAAACGATAACCGTGAAAAGTCAGGCAATTCCAAAAGATGACTATGCTTTATGGTTTGAAAATTCATCAATAAATAAGGTTACTTTTATAATCACTGATATCAATGAATAGATTTATAATTATCATCGGATATTTTTTTATCATTCTCCGACTTTACGCTGAAGAAATGGTTGGTGTGCAAATGAATAATCAAGGTTTAGTGACTAAGATTATACCATTTTACAAAACGCCTGTTTTAATAGACTGGAAAGAAACAGAGCCAGCTGATCCAATAGAAAAAGCAGAAATTAAAGAAACTAAACTGAATAAATATGTAGTTGAACTTAAAAAGCCACTTTCTGCATTTGAAAAAGAAATGGAGCGTCTACAATCATTGCCCCTCATGAACATTCCTATGAAATCTTGTCCCTTACATGCAGCTATTCGTTTATGTGCTGAAGCTGCGAACATGAGTTATATTGCACCCGCTAAAGATGATTTTAATGATAGTGTAACTCTAAAAGTTTATGCCACGCCTTATGAGATTTTAACTATGTTTACAGAACATTATGGTTTAGGAATGGAGTACGAGCGGGGCATGTGGCATTTCTATAAAGTAAATGAAAATGAACTCATAACTCGGAAGTATCACCTATTATATAATAACCAAGCTATTATTCAAATAGAAAAGCCTGAATTGAGTAAAGCCAAAGAAAGGGGCATTAATAACAGTAATTATGGGAATGTTGAATCTTTATTTGTAGATACCAATGTTATTGTAAAAGAAATTCAGAAGATTTTATCTTTACCTACTACAGGTTTGGAAGCCGTCATAGAAGAAGGAGGTTCAGTAAATAATTTTTCAAAAATATCTACTCCATCGCTCGAAAGTTGTGCAAAAGGGCAACAAGCTCCAGTTGGAAGAGTTATATATATTAGCGACACCAATCAATTAATGGTAGTAGCTACTCGTCAACAGCACTCTTACATTCAAACTTACCTTGAAAGTGTTGATAGACCCCAAAGACTCATAAAAATCGAAGCAAAATTTGTAGAGACTAATTTAGATCCTAAAACAGAAATGGGAATTGATTGGTCTAATCTAAGTGGAGCTAAGTTATCTCTTAATAGTGTAAAAGGAGATCCTATGAAAAGTTCTTGGCCACCAACTGCACTTCTATCAGCGAAAGATATGGCTCTTCAATTCTATTTCATCAAAACTGATTCAAATAGTACAATAGTCCAAGATCCGCAAGTTGTAACAACAAATAATCGAAAAGTATCATTGAAATCCGTTATTCAACAGCCAATTGAATCTGCTAACAATAATCAAAATACATTGGTAGGGAATAATTCAACATCAACTATTGATTACTTAGAAATTGGGACTATAATTAATATTTTCCCACAAATTATGGAAGGATCCATAGTTGATTTTAATACAGAAACAGTACAGTTAAACATTAGTATTGTGGTTTCTTCTATATCTGGAGAGAAAGAAATTCGAGGCAATCCATATCCTATAGTCAGTTCAAGAACTTATGATTATTCAGTGATAATCCCCTCAGGGTATACATTAGCAATTGGTGGGCTCTCTGAATGCAATCAGACAGTGACTCAAACAAGACTTCCATTTTTAAGCGATATACCTATCTTAGGCTATGTTTTTAAAAGCAAGAAAGATAAGCAATCTAAAAGAAACTTAATTGCCTATATTACACCAACCATTTTGAATAGTAGATCAAAAGAGATTGAAAGAAATTGTTTTTAGCTTTGAAACCTAAATTCCCGGAAAAAATTAATAACTAGAACTTCCGTTTGTAATGAATATCAAATTTCGGCGTAAAAATGAGTAATTTTTTAATAGTTATTATTAATAACTATGTTTTTTCGAACAATTTTGCATTTTTGCTCTCTTTGGAGCCATCGTTATTAACTAATCCGGGAATTTAGGTTGAAATTGCCGATCAAAACTTCAAAAAGCTCTGGCTTATTTACTAATTTCTCGATTTATTGACAAAAAAAACTATAAATCGAGAAAATGAGCAAATAAACCGGCATCCAAAACGATGTCTATGAATCACACATCTAAAACTTATTTTTCTAAAATTACTACCTTTGCCGTGAGACCCACAATATCGAACAAGAACTTTACACATTAATCCGCTCACTTCTACCGTCAAATCGAGGATACTCAAAATGCACATACTACCGTTCAATGCATCCTAGAAATTCCTAATCCACCGCCAAATGAATTTTATAGGCTATTTCAATCAATCCGCTGCATAAGTACAACTCCATTAGATGGAATTGCCATCTGTAATAAGATTCTCAAGACGATAGATCTGCTCCAACTTGACCAAACTTCCATTTATGTATATGGTCTTAACCGAGTCACAATACTACATCATTTATCGTTCTTCTACAAGACCGTAAATAATACTGCTGAAGAAATTAACTGTAAGGAACAAATCAATAAAGCTAATTCAGTGTCATCTCGAAATTGGAAATATTGATAAATCCCTCAAGTACCAAAATGAAGCACTGCAATTTGCTCCTAAACTCTTCATGGAATTTTTATTTCATCATAAGGACGAACCATACTCCTTAAACCATCTTGATAAAGTGATGTTTAGTTTGTTTTCATCAAAATCATCTATTTTTTGCGGTAAAATTCGAACAAATAAGCGGAGGTCAATTGTTAGTTAAGCAATAGAAACAATCCCAAATTTTTTGATGAATTGAATTAGACTAGATAGATGACACATTACCTCAATGTATTTTTTTTGTATAGAATTAATATTGAGATTTTTTGAATATTTGTAGTTATAATATCATGCAATCAATTGATTTTTAAATTAATGGTATTCTCTTTTAACTTAAATTTTTACTAAATTTTCTTCAGATTTTCAGGTCTATTAATTAGTGTTTGCATTCTCCACTTTATTAGTGGATGTTGCTCTATATTTTTTATGATAAATAATAATTTGACTCTTTTGAAAAAGAAATAAAGAATTTCGTGATTTAAAGTTTACTGAATATGGAAAGTCCTCGAAGTTGTTATTTAGGAAAGAGCGAAGTGCTTTCACCGCAGAAAAATACTCAAACTGTAATTAATAAAGCGTCTAATTCTGCACGTGCAACTGAAGCAATAAAACAATATAGTTTATATCTTCAAGATATAACAGAGGCTTTATTTGGACGATGGTGTGGTAATCTGTGTGACGTAACTCGAAAGATTGTAGAAAATTGCGACTTACAGAGTATTCGTACGCTTCAAAAAGTCTCAAAAGGATTCTATGAAGTAATTAAAATGGACATAGATAGCCTGTGTAATTTTTCCCAATATCCTCAAAGTGGGCCTAAGATTAAGTCAACATCTACTTTTATAGAAGATGAAAATCCTGAAACCTATACTAACGTACCTGTCAAGGAGTTACTTGATTCACCATTTCTATTGAATTCTATTTTAGAAAATAACTTAAAAATAATTCTTAGCTTTGAAAATCACCATGAGATAGATCATTTGCGTACATTCTTTTTGAATCAAAAAAATATAGAACTAATTAATAACATTAAAGGTTTAGATTTCAGAGCATTTTACAAAATTGATAGCGCCATTGATACATTTAACCTCTTATTAGACTTGTTCTTGGATCTTAATTTTATTCCTAAACTTAGTACTCTTATTTTTTGTGATATTGATAATGGGGAAACTTTTAAATTACCAGAATTACTGAGAAATTGCCCAAATATTGTTAATTATATTCAAAATCTTTCGTTTGGCAATATTGACCACAGTTCTACACTGCAAATACCAAGCTTCTTTAAAAATTTAACAACTATTTCAATTAATAGTATTAATATCGGTGCTATTCTCGAATTACCTGATGTCCTCCCTAAGTTAACCACTTTTATTGTTGGAAATATTGAACATACAGCTATAGAAAAATTGCCGAATGCGTTCAGTAGTCTGAAACATATTACTATTAAAAGGCTTACTAGAAGTGACACTTTATACTTACTCAGTTCAGGCAGTAATATTACAAGTCTTACAATTGAAAAAATTAATTTAGTGGATGATGTTCTTAAGTTCCCAAAATCATTAAAAAATATTGTAAGTCTCACTCTTGGAGACATCAAGTCTGCTATGATCCTTATACTATTGCTCTCACTTAAAAATCTTAAAAACTTAACCATTGAATATATTGATTCTGATGCAATTGTTAATCTTCAGGCAATAGGGGAACACCTTCAAAATCTGGAAACTCTCACCATCAAAAAAATTGGAACCAATAGTATTTTCAAATTATCAAAGTCTTTCAATTCCCTAATAAGTCTTACTATTGGAAATATTGATTTTGGGGTCATTCTGGAACTAGATGCTTCGATTGAAAATCTCGAGAATTTTACTATTGGCAATATAGATAAAGGCACAGTCAAGTTACCAAGCTCGATGCCTAATCTGAGAAACATTACCATCGGAGACGTCTATAAAGCTATGATCATTTTACCACGTTTTTGTAGTAATCTACAAACTTTCACTATTAAAAACGGTCAACGTGAATCTCTCATTGAAAATGAATCTCCACAGAACGCCATAACTGGCAATGATATTAAAATAAATTCCATTTATCCAAATAATGAACATATAAAATTAAATGCATTGATATTTTTTTACAATCAAATTATTGATTTCTTTGAGCAAAAGGGCGCAGTAGCTTTACTGAACAATACGTATTGCGAGATTAGCAAGATGTTTGTCGATCGACATAAGAATTTTATTTCTTTAAATTTTAATGATCCATTAGATAGTCTGGATAATGTTATAATTGAAGAACTAAATGATCAGAATATTAGACTATTGCGATCTTTAGGTAGCTTCAAAAACCTTACCATTAAGTGCTTGAAAGCGTCGCTTATGAATAATCAGAAATTAGATCATGCTTTTGCCAGTCTGAAAACTCTTAGTATTGGGATGATTGATAATGTCACTCTTGAAATGTCAAAGTTACTTAGTTTAGATACCCTAATTATTGAGAAGATCGGGAGGGATGCGGAGATTAAATTTCCAAAATCAATTAGCAATCTTCAAACACTTAAAATTAACGGAATTGCTTCTAAAGAAATTTTTTCTATAATAAATTCATGCACTAATCTCAGAGATCTTGCAATTGGGGACATTGCAGAAAACATGGTTCTTGAGTTACCGCCAATAGTCAATAGTTTAACAATTGGGAAAGTAAACAGTGGATGTACTCTTGAAATATCAAACAGATCAGACAACCTCATAGAACTGAAAATTGGAGATATTAGACGGGGAGCTACAGTTCGATTATTGGGTGCATATAATACACTTAGAATACTTTCTATTGGAGATGTCTGGAGTGGATCAACTTTAGGCTTAGCAAATTCATTCAATAATCTAGAGAGCTTTACAATTGGAGATATTGGTAAGAATATTATTTACAATCTATTAAAGATCGTTGAGCAACTTCCTATTGTAGATAATACGCGTCGCAACTTAGATGTGAACAATACCAATGGATCTGAAAATATCTTTAAGAGCCTTTCTCAAAATTCTACTCAATCCTTTAAAGATGCATTATATGTCGTTTATAACTCACTAGAAGAAAATGACTTGCAAACAATATTGAAGAATCTGAGGAATTTTTTTAAAATTGATAAACAATTAAATGCTGATATTTATTCAAGTTTCGTAAATTTTTTTGGCGAGATTAGGGCCGCCAGTCAAGAAGTTACTATCAAAGATCTAGAAGCTATTTTAGGAATAATGCAAGAACTTTTCCCTGGTCCGTATCCTGAAATAGCAAATTTGTTAGAGGAAATAGGGACAAAAAACGACAACCTTCATGCACGATTAGAGTACATGAAGGTTGCCTTAGACATGCGAAAAAAATGTTTTATAGACAATCACAAGAAGATAGCGGATTCATTAAATGGTATAGGACATACATATCTGTTACTTGCGGAATTGTTATATCCAAAAAGTTTACATTCAAAAAAACATCGAAAAACTTTTTCGGAGAATTTAATAATTTCGCTAAAACACATAGAAGCTGCTCTAAAGATGCGCCAAGAATTATTTGTTGGCAATCACATTGACATAGCAAAATCATTTAACATGATTGCGAATGCTTATGAAAGACTTGGAGACAAAGATAAATCTTTAGAATATCGGAAACAAGCTTTGAGTATTTATTTTGCGCTGCCTGAAATAAATGCGGATAAAACTTTTAATAATGAGGCATATGACTGTGTTCACAACATAAGTGAGCAATTCAAAAAATTAACTAATAAAGGATATGAAGAAGCAACAGAAATAAAATTAATAGTAGAATCTTTTCAGCAAAGTTTTTTTACGAAACAAGGATTAAGAAAAGAATTGTATCGAAACGAGTGTATCGGTGGTAATATTATAGGGTTTGAATGTAGATGGATTATTACTTCTCGTGGAAAAATAAATGTTAGCTTAATAAAATTGAAACAAAAAATTCAAAAGAACATTCTAAATAATCTCGCTAAAGCTGTACATAATAGCGGTTGGAGTAGTATAAATTTGCTTGGCATAGAATGTGGGGTAAAAGGTTATATTGAAAATAGTTATTTAAAAAAAGAAATAATGAAATTAAATACTGACGATGAAACGACTGAACTTATCCGAATGTTATGTTTTGAATCAATGAATTTAGCGATAATGAAGTTTGAGAAGAAGCCTTACGAAATAGCAGAAAGCTTTACTAAAGAATACTCGGGTTTAGTAAAAAAGATCGCTGAAGATCATCCAGAATTCTTCGTGGATGGTTCAATAGTCGAAGCTTGTATCGATGCTCTGCCAGATGAGGAATCCATGAAGCATATTGTTAGCCATGTAAAATATATGGGAATGGAAAAAGCAAACGATCTTGTAAATACTCTGTGGAGTCAATGGTCACTGCTATTGGAGATCCTTTGATTTGCTTTGTTGTGTGATGCATAGACATCGTTTCAATTTTCGTAATGCCATTTCTATTCGGTAATTAGCTTCTTGTAAATGTTCATTTTTGGGATCATAGGCATCTATTACTTCATCCCAGAAAGGGGGCTTATTACTAAGTTCACTGCTATACTTAAATTCTCTTTCCTTTCAAGTTATTGAGAGTAATTCCAGCCAATTTAAAATCTCTTTCTTTTAAAACTATCTTAACTCCTGAGATAAAAGAACAATTTGAAAGCTTTCAAAAACAAATTAGTGAAAGGAAATAAGTTATTTGGATTGAGAAAAGTAATAAGTTTCATTTAAATTTCAAAATTCAAGTCATTTGTTAGACTGCTATTCATTCCTCTGCATATTTCATTTTAGAATTGAGTCGATTTGTTTTTAAAAAAGAAGTTGAGCCTCATCATCTATAGTAAATTCGCTCGAATAAGGGACATTTTTGTGCTAATGTGATGTTATATCCTGACTTTGACAGTTGAGTTCACGGAGCCCCATTTTATGCGGGATAACAGCCTAGGGGTGTTTACAATTTTATTGAGGCGGTTTTAACTTCAATACTTTTACTAGTTCCGATGCTACTTCATTCATCTGAAAGTGTATTTTTATCTTTGTTTTTCTTTCTTTTAATAACGCTAATTCCATACTCGCTATTGCTTCTTGGATTTTTCCATGCGTTGCTTCTTCAGGCATTCTCTTTCGTAGCTTTTTTTCTAGCTTTCTTTCAAATATTAATGTTATAAAATTTACTTCTAGAAAAGTTTGAACGGTGGCCTAAATAATGTCTATTACCGCTAATAATGACAATTTGAATGAGAGCTTTGTTTGTGAAGCAGTTTTGTATTTTCTTTTTATGAGCGATAATGTAGACTTTCTTTTTAAGAAAATTATGCATTTACCGATCAATATAGACAACATTTTGCATGGACAAACAGTAGAATGGCAACGACTAGAGTTCAAAAAAAGCTGGAACCCAGAAGGAGTGTTGCATACGATGTGTGCATTTGCTAATGACATTACCAATTTAGGATGTTAACCCAAAGTTGAATTGTCGCTTTCTCTCCTATGTTCAAATGTCGTGTTTTCAATAATGGGAAACTTTGATTTTTATTAAAGGCATATGAATAGTAGATTTTTGGGTTAATATGGACTTCTTAAATTCATAATTCTTCTCAGTGTAAATTAAACACAACAGGGAGATTTAAAACAATTATTTGCTTTTTTTAAGCAAATAATATTTATTTAAAGTAAATTTAATTAATCACGCCGATTAATTGAGCATTCTTCAAAAAATAAAATTATTATTATGAAAACTAAAATTGGATTACTATGCATGTTCTTGATCATGAATGTTACTAACTTCATACTTGCTGATAACAGCAAAGATAGTGGAAATTATACGATAGAAATCGAGAGGAAGGAGCATAAAGTTCCCGGTCCTTTTTCTATAGAATATCAGTTATCTCTAAAGCCTAATCCAGATGTTCGAAGTGAATATAGTGGTGGTAGCGATACTGCAACTTATCAAAATACAGGATTGGATAGCAGATTAATTGTAACAAGAGATTATGGCGGCAAACGTGAACAAATATTCAATGAGACAGTCTGGGAATTATTACATAATAGTATGCAAAGCAGCAAATATGTAATAAAATCAATTGGAGACGTAGTAGTAGGCACGGTATATTCTTCAGCATATAAGATTAAGATTGCGGTACGTTTAGTTCATTTAAAAGAAGGTAACCCTCTGATCATGATAAGAATAATAGATCTAGAAACTGAGCTCTAAGTAATAAAAATGACAAAACTATTGAATGTTTAGATACCAACGAAAAAGAAGACCAGAGGAATTGATTTATTTTAAGCTTTCTCTTGGGACAACTCATACTTCGCTCTTCTTTTTCACGTTTATCTTGTTTTTCTTTTATATATGCTAAAGCAGCTCCAAGCCGCTTATTATCAATAATAGCTTGTTCACTGACTCGTTGAAGTTTATCAAAAACGCTATGATAATGAAGCTCTTTTTTCTCATATTTGATTTTTATACTGCCATCATAATAGTCGTAGACAGTAACACATCTGCGTCGCAGTTGTCGATTTTCAATTCTATCCTCAATAATGTATTTTCTCTTATCATACTGGAGCGTTAAATTATCCGAAAGGGTACGATCTTCCTGCCAACAAAAAATATCCTCCAAATTTTCTTTTTCGTGATCTTGAAGAGGCCGATGCGCATTCGTATTGCAAGCAGCTTCTTTGCCAAACGTTTATTGTAATCCTTCATAAACTCCGGAATATATGCATTACCCTCCTGCATATTGGAAATTCCTTTTAAACGCATCTCTTTAATGAATCGGTTTTGCAAAGTCCTGTTGGCTCGTTCTACACGGCCTTTTGCCTCAGGAGAATGTGCATTTATAATCTCAATATTAAGATCATTTAATGCACGCCCAAACTGAGTAGTTCCGTCACCTCCTTTGGCTTCTTTACTATTGACTCTAAAAATACCAAGCCTATCGCTATAAAAGGCAATTGGCTTTCCATACTTTAGGACATAGCTCTTCGTAAGCTCAAAGTAAGTGAATGTTGATTCTGTCGAAACGAATCTCATATCTAGAAGCGTGCTTGTTGCATCATCAACGTAAACTCAAAGAGAACCCCGTGGGCCTCTTCCTTCAAACCAATCATGACCAGATCGATCAATTTGGATTAATTCTCCGTAACAGCGTCGTCGATATCGAGGCTGATAAGACTTCTTAGCCTTGTGGGTACGAGGAGCCCATAATCCATCATTAATCATTAGTTTGCGAACCGTTTCAATGGATAAATGGATATCATGGAGTTCTTCTAATTTTTCCGTAGCTAAAGTAGGGCCAAAGTCGTGATAGTGCTTTCTTATGAGAAAAATCCCCATCTCTTTTACTGGGGTCACCACAGAATTCGGATTATAAAGCACGTTAAGGATTTGAGTTGTTTCGCAACGGTCCGAATTTGCCTTTTTCAATCAATTTGTCTCGTCGCCATACATAGTCACCCGTCAAATTAACATGTTCCCAGCCAAGAGGAGACAAATGTTTCAATAAATGTTCATCTACAGATTGCCAATTTTCTTTCATCTGTTGGATTGCGCGTCCCAAATACACTGT
>Ga0206799_1107_pt1 | contig 17231 bp, 3 predicted proteins | sample Alteio_BWOrgCont_67_FD_152900 | JGI IMG/M metagenome (GOLD analysis project Ga0206799, IMG submission 152900) | Enriched cells from forest soil in Barre Woods Harvard Forest LTER site, Petersham, Massachusetts, United States -... | ecosystem: Environmental > Terrestrial > Soil > Temperate forest > O...
CTACTTTATTGCCACCTAAACAATCTTGGTATTTTAAAGTTATGTCGTATTGATTAATGAAGAAATTAGGCTGTAATAATTCTATCTTAGTTTTTGCATTGCGTATTTTTTCATGATTTTCATCAAATAAATTTAAATAAATACTATAAGCTTGTTTCATATATTCCAAAGCTTTATTTTCATCACCTAATGTTTGATAAGAAATCCCTAAATTATACAATGATGATGCTACCCATGAGTTATTGCCAGGAAATAATGCTTGTTGCATATTAAGCGCATTTTCTAAATAATTTAATTCTTTGCGTAAGTTCTTTTCTCCTCCCAATTTTCTATAAGTCATACCTATATTATTGAGTGAGGCTGCTGTCTTAGGGTGATTCCCAGGAAATAATGCTTGGTACATATTAAGCGCATCTTCTTTATATTTTAATCCTTTGCCTACATTCTCTTCTCCTTCTAATTTTGTATAAGTCCAACCTACATTATTGAGTGAGCGTGCGGTATCTGGATGATTCCCAGGAAATAATGCTTGTTGCATATTAAGCGCATCTTCTTTGTATTTTAATCCTTTGCGTAAATTTTCTTCTCCTCCCAATTCCGAATAAGTCCAACCTACATTATTGAGTGAGCGTGCGGTATCTGGGTGATTCCCAAGAAATAATGCTTGTTGCATATTAAGCGCGCATTCTTTATATTTTAAAGCTTTGCGTAAATTTTCTTCTCCTCTCAATTCTGAATAAGTCCAGCCTATACTATTGAGTGAGGTTGCAGTATCAGGGTGATTTCCAGAAAATAATGCTTTACGCATTTTAAGGGCATCTTTTTTATATTTTAATCCTTTATGTAAATTCTCTTCTCCCCCTAATTCTCCATAAATATAGCCTATATTATTGAGTGAGGTTGCTGTGTCAGGATGATTGCCAGGATATAACCCTTGACGCATTTTAAGTCCTTCTTTTTGATACTTTAGGCATTTTAAAATATTCTCTTTTCCTCCTAAGTTTCGATAAGCTATTCCAAGATGATCTAATGAACGCGCTACATCTGCATGTTGACTGGTATGGATATATTTTCTCCTGTTTAATGCTTTCTCCCAGCAATTTATTGCTTCTTTGTAATTAAAAACTCTATAAAGATAATAATCCCCTATTTTTTCTAGTAAATCTTCTATATTCTCTATTTTAAAATTGCCTACTTTTATCACTTCTTTACCGTGCCTTGCCAGCTCAGACACTTCCTCCAGTTCATTTGATTGATCATCAATATAAGGCAATTTTTTATTCAATTCACATACCAATTTTCCTAATATTCTTGCTTCTTCTTCTTGTTCTTTATCTTCTTCTCCTATCGCTTTCCTTATTTCTTCTTGTATTATCCTATGCGTAACTCTCACTTTCTTTTCATTTGCTTTTACTAATGATAACTCTATCATCTTATTTATTGCTTCTTCTAGCTCACTTACTGTTTGGTTCATGATTTTTCCAATCAATGGGACTGACACCCCTTCAGCATCCATATACGCTAGATATTTTAATAATTCCCATGCCTTTGGACTATCCTTTTTTAAATTCCTAAATAGCATTTTTACTTCAGGGTAGATTTCTTCATTCGCAAATTTGCCTCTTTTAATTTGAAGATACTTTTTAGTCAATTCGTCGACATTACTTAAGGCGTAGTTTTTTATATATGCTGCTACTATCGATAATCTAAAAGGAGATTCGCCTACTACATTAGTTATTTGCTTAGCTTCTTCTTCACTTATTTTAAGGGCCTGCCCTAAATAAAAGACGGCTTCTTCTCTATTAAACCCCTTTAAGCGAATTGGTTTTATTCCATCCAATAAATTGCCGTTTCTGGTTGTGATAATTACTTTAGAAGTATTAGGTAAGTTGATTAAATATTCCTCTATTTTTTCTTTTGTCTCTACATTATCGAAGATAATTAAAAGAAATTTTCTATCAAAAAGCATTTGTAAGTTTCCATACACCAAATTTCTAATAAGTTCATTGTTTAAGCCACTAGTTTCGATCCTCAAAAGGGCAGCCAATCGAAAGAACTCTTCCTCTATCTGTGTACCTTTAACCCATATGACTTGCATATCTCCTCTTTGCTGGGGCTCATGCCCATATTGAGCTACTAAAGTACTCTTACCCATACCTCCTGCACCACTAATTACCACTATATCTTGGCTTTTCAATTTTTGATCTAGAAGCTCTTTTTTACCTTGCAAATCTACATAGTTCTCAGCAGGCATAGGAAGTCCTTCCATTAATTTAATGGATAATTCATCGAGCTTTTTTGTTTCCAATTGTAAATCATTAACGTCTATTATGTTTTCATCCTCCTCTGCAACTGCACTCCCTTTATTATTTACTAATAGATATCCGGTAACCCCTACTACAAATAAAAAGTAACCGAAAACATTCCATTTCTCTATGCTTTTATAGGGATCATTATTTTTATTTAAATTCATGCTCTCATTACAGTCATTTCTTTTATAATCAAGTTGCACAGAAAAATTCATTCTTTTTCTATTTACTTCCCAATAATAATTATTATCTCTTGCCACTCTTCCATGGCTGGTAAAAACCCTTGCAGTTCTTCTTAATATAAAAGGATTATCTTTATTTACAAAATTGTAATTCCTAGGAGTTAGTTGCTTTAACATTTTGTGATCTACTTAAATGATTAATAATTTCTGATTTTTTGGTTTTCAAATGCCCCTTCCATTCTAGCTTCTACTCCCATATATCTTACATGTTTTAATATATGCTTTTGGAATGCTTCATCACCTGCCATTGCTTTAATGCACGCTTCTGCTATTGATCCATCCACAAAAAACTCCGGATGTTCTTTCGCTATCTCTTTCACTAGCTCCGGATTATTCTTTGTAAATTCCTGAACCACTTCATAAGCATAAGGCTTTTTTTCCGATTTCATTATCCCCAAATTCATTGACTCAAAGCATAGCATTTTTGCCATTTTTATTTGATTACTATCTCCAGTACCTACTTCCTTTTTCAGATAACTTTCTTCCAAGTACCCTTTTACACCCTCATCTACCCAACGCCAATTCACTTTACTCCACCCTATCTCCTCTACTGCTTTGACCAAATTACTTAGAACATTCTTTTGTATTTTCTGTTTCAACCTTATTAGTTCCTCTTTACTGTCCCCTCTCTCAGTAATCATCCAACGGCATTCAAAGCCTATATTGTTTCCTCCAAAACAAGTCTGCGAACCCTGTTTTTCTCTCTTCCCAGGATCCGTAAAGAATTTTGGTTGTGCTAATTGTATCGATAATATTAATTCAGCTTCTTCATTAGCACGCTCATTACTTTCTTGAATCGATTGTACTCTTGCAGAATCCCAGTCTTGCTCAGAGTAATGTTTGCCTTCTTTTTTTATATCTTTTGAAGACTGATAGACACTCATTGCTTGCTTTCTATATTCTAAGGCTTTATCATTGTCTCCCAATTTTTCATAAGCTTTCGCCATACTATTCAAGGATTCTGCTATCCCTAAATGATTTCCTAAGAATAATTCTTGTCGCATTTTTAATCCCTCTTCTATAGAATTGAGTCCAAACAAATAATTCTCCTCGCCTTCTAATTCTAAATAGCCTATTCCTACATTATTCAGCGCAGTAGCTATATCGGCATGATTGCCCCTAAATATTTTGTTTCGTGCATTAAGGGAGTCTATGATATACTTTAACCCTTCTTTCTTTTCGCCTTTGTTTCCTAGTTTTTGATAAGCTTGCCCTGTATTAGTTAGCAATATCGCTATTTGTAATTCATTTTCCTTGTCATTGGGACTACTTTTCTCTAATTCTTGCCACATATCTAAAGAATTCTTTAAGTAATTCAAGCTTTCCTTGGCATTTTTATCCCCATTTAATACACCATACAAAATCCCTATAGTATGCTGTAAATCAGCTGTAGCTGCATGATTACCTGGAAACAATTTTTGTCTTATTTGTAAGGATTCTTTCAAAGATTCGATTCCCTTTGACAAATCTCCTTCCTCTCTTAACTCCGCGTAAGCTATTCCTATCCTTCTTAATGAAGTCGCTACTTCAGGATGTAATTCCGAATACAACTTTAGTTTTATTGCTAAGGATTCTTCTTGCAATTTTATACCTCTACGTATGTTCTGATCGCCGCCTAAATTCTGATACCCAAGACCTATATTATCATAGAGTGCTGCTATTTCTCCACCATTCGTTGTAGATAAATCTCGTCTCATTTGCAATGAACGTTCTTGACAGTCTAGCCCTTTAAGAATATTATTTTGACCTCCCAACGTTTGATAGGCCTTTCCAACCAGGTATAATGAACTCGCTGTAGCGCTATGATTTCCAAAAAATAAACTTTGTTTTATTTGTAGTGATGCTTCCAAATGCTTTAATGCCTTGCTAACATGCTGTTTGTCTCCTAATGCCAGATGCGCCTTGCCAAGATTATCTAATGCTTCTGCCGTTTCTTTCTTATCATCCCCGTACGTCTCTTTCACATATTTAAAAATTTCACTACGTATTTTTAAAGATTCCTCCTGATACTTTAACCCTTTATTTAGATTTTCAGCACCTCCTAGTTCTATATAGGCTTTTCCAAGATTATCTAACACTTTGGCTATTTCAGGATCATTGCTTTTATACTTTAATCGTCTATATTGTAATAATTTTTCGAAATGAGGGATCGCATCTTTATAGTTAGAAACTATTTCACTGTCATAGTATCCTATCTTTGCCAATAGATTCTCTTTTTCAGGAATATCATTCTCCGATTGAACCAACAATCTGACATGATTCACTAATTTGATCGCCCCTTCTAATTTTTGCGGGTTATTTTCTATATCAGGAAATTCTTTATCTAATTCTTGGATTAATTTATTTAATATGATCGGCACTTGTTCCGGATATTGTGAGCTTAAAGCTTGTTGGGTTTCCTCTTCTACTATTTTATGACTTACTTTTAATACTATTTCTCCATCCTGATTGGTTATTACATTTATTAATGAGGATTCTTTTAACTCTTTTATATATTCATTTAATTCATTAAACGTTTTTTCTCCCATTATTTTGGTTATCAATTTTGCTCCGATCCCTCCACTATCCAGATATACCAAATAATTTAATAATTGCTTACTGCCTGGATTTTTTAAACCCCTTAATAACAATTCAGCTCCGGGCTGATCCTTTGCAATTGCTCGGTATTTTTGGATATACTCCTTTATACTAATTAAGTTATGTTGTTTAAGATAAGCTATCGCTGCAACTAATCTAAACGGTGACTCACCTACCACATTTTGCAATTTTTTTATTTCTTTGGTGTCAACTTTTCTATTAAGATTTTTTAGTGCTAAGTCCAAATAATGTTCTGAATCTTCCTGGCTAAAACCTTCTACTTTTATATGTTTATTTTTAGTTAATAGATCATCGTTCCTTGAAGTTATTATAACTTTTGCATTGTTGGGAAGATTTTTTAAATAGCGTTCTATCTTTTCATCTTTTTCTATTTGATCAAAAATTAATAATACGGGCTTTGATGAAAACAATCCTCCATATACAAAATCTCGAAGTTCATCCGAACTTAGATTTTGTGTGACAATTTTCATAAATTTTGCAAGCTGTAAAAAATTTTCTTCTATTTTATCACCTTCGATCCATATTACCTGTTCATCGTCATTCCTCAGCGTATCCCTTCCATATTTGGTTGCTAAAGTACTTTTCCCCATACCTGCTGGACCACTGAGCACAACTATTTGCTCGGCCTCCAATTTCTCCTCCAATTTATTTCTCTTATCGCTTATTTCTACGTAAAAAGGCGCTTCCAAAGGTAAATTATTGGGTAATCTTAATGATCTTCTATCTCTGATTTCTACATCAGTACTTATGTGAATTACAGTTTTAGATGTATTTATTTGCATAAGATCTCGAGCTTGTTTAGGAACAACCATTAATAACCGTTGCATTCTTTCTCTAATAGTTTCTTCATCGCCCTTTTTTGCAACTAGAACATAAGTTTTACCGTCATTGCTTAATGACTTTATTTCAAAACTAGATAAAATATCCTCCAACTGATCTTTTATTATCAAAGGTATATTTTTATTCTCATTTAACTTATTTCTACGTTCATCCAACTTAAATAAGTATTCATCTACACTCCCTGTTGTTAGTTTCATCACATGTGTTTCTTCACCTTTCCTATAATGCCCTAATGTAAGCAAGGCAAATCGATTATCGAAATTCATTATTTTGTTTCCTGCCTCGCTTCCGTTCTCTATATCTATAAGACTAATAGAAGTCCAAAATTGATCCGTTTGTATGTCACCTTTTATATAAGCTTTTAAAAAACCCACTATTGGCATAATTGACTTGTCTCCAATAAACTCCAATCCTAAATTTAAAGCGATCTTCATTCCAACAGATATGCCTGGGGTACTACTTATGATGTCTTGGGTAGATTTTTTTACTTTATTTCCTTCTCTAGAAAAGCCTTCTGTTCCAACATATTCTACTTTGGGCCAATCTAACATATTTATACATGCTTTAGGCTTTCCAGTTGCTGGATCAAAAGTCAGTAATATCCCGTCTAAAAAATGCCCTTCTATACTGAGGAACCCTTTTACAAGTGTATTGTTTGCGAGCTTGGGCATGCTATTTTCTACTGCTTCTGACCCTTTCATCTTCGGGTTTACTCTGTACACTCTTCCTACATGTCCATTACATGAGTTTGCAGGGTTTGGTCCAGCCAAATATGTCACTATGTCTATATTTCCCAGCTTTACTTGAGCATTTTTACTTTGAGTATTTGATTGTAATTTGTTCATCATCGGCACAGTTCCTGGACTATCAAATGTCACCGCCTTTATATTCTGATAATTAAAATAAGCATGACTATAAAACACACTGAGTTCTGCTAACCATGCTCCCAATGAATGTCCTGTAAATGATAATCGGTACCCTTTCTCTTTTGCTATGGTTATGGCTTTTTCGGTAGCTTCAAAGTTTTGTTTTTGTTGCCCAGGGATGATTTCTCCACCGAGTATTTCTTCAATATTCGTGCCCCAATCGCTTTCCTTCTTTTGAACTAAACTCTTGAGCATGTCTATTACGCTACCCTCTGTTCCCCTAACGGCTAAAACGACTTGATGGGTTTTATCATTAATATAAATAGCACTATAATAACCACTATTTGTAGTATCGCTATGCACACTTGCCACTCGCCAATCCTGTAATTGTTTATTGTCAAAACTTGCATCCAAAGCAGGGGTATCTCCTTGTTGAGAATCCTTATATGCATGCTTACTCAATAGCCCATGCACATAATCATTCGGATACGATCTGTAGTCTTTATTATTATCTACCAATTTTTTTTCAATACCCACTATGCCCTTATACGTGATTTGATTTTCATGCCATCCCACATAACCTAATTCTGTATTGTCTTTTACCGCTTCTGCTAATTCATTAACCTCCTTTTCCCTTAATACAAATTCGAATTCCAATGTATGAATTGATGGATTATCTTTTTTTAATTCATCTAGAATCCTCCCAAAATTCTTTTTCGTAACTTTCGTTCCTATCCGATCTTCAAAATCTATAGTATCAGTTTCAGCTGCACTCAGCTCCTTATTTATTAAAAGATACGCAGCAATACCCGTTACAACTGCCAGCCAACTATAAATACCCCATCCATTCTTTTTCCCTCCTTCTCCTTCACTTGACTTGTTTTGGTCGTGGAAATTATTTGAATGAAACTCAAATCTTTTCAGCTTGGAATTCAAGCAATACGGCCTCTTCCATTGATTTACACGGCCAAAAGGGTTATTCCCCAAACTGGCATATCTGTTATTGCAAAAAAAACTGCCCAGTCTCTTCTCTGGGCATCTAACGTTGTGCATCATTTTTAACATAATCTCTTAATTTAATTGATAAAGTTTTGTTAATATCTAATGAACTGTGATATTTTGTACCGTGTCAAGAAATTTATAAAACCGTTTATTATAAAATCACTTCAAAAGAGACCACAGAAAGTAGTTTACTGGCAATTACAGAAAAAGGGCAAAAATACCAATGTCGTTAAAGTTCTGACATGGCAATTGGCATAAATTGTCAGCTTATTGCAAGTTTTTCCTCAGAATACGTAATATGATTCACTACAAATTTGTAGAGGGATTCCACAGACAGTTGCTACTACACAAAAATGAAATACTCAACCACTGCTTTTATAATTTTTCAAAGAACCAAATATAAATATATCTCAATATTCAGATCAAACTTAAATTTTGCCTTTGCGCTTTCCTTACTTCCATTCCCATATATTTCACATGTTTTAACATATGTTCTTCAAAGAATTTATCATTTGGCATCGCTTTAATACAAGCCTCCACTATCGATCCATCAACAAAAAACTCCGGATGTTCTACGGCTATCTTTTTCACTAATTCAGGATTGTCTTGAGTAAAGCCTTCTACAACATCATACGGCTTGTTTGCAGACTTCATTATCCCCAAATTCATTGCTTCAAAGGTCAACATTTGCGCTACTTCTATATTATCCTCTCTATTTCCTAATTCTCCTAATTGTTTTTTTAAATAACTCTTTTCTACGTACCCCTTCACTCCCAGGTCATACGACAACCACCCAATATGGCTCCATTTATAAGATTCTACTGATTCGACTACTGTATTCAACACATTCGATTGAATTTTCTTCTTTAACTCTAATAAGCCATCATCAACCTTTCCTCTCGAATTAATAATCCATCGACATTCCGGCCCTACTTTATTGCCACCTAAACAATTTGGGCATTTTAAAGTTGATTCATCTTGTTGATTGATGAAGAAATTGGGTTCTAATGATTCTATCTGTACTTTTATATCGCGGACTTTTTTATGATTTTCATCAAATTTAGCTGCATAAATACTGTAAGCTTGTTTCATATATTCCAAAGCTTTATTTTCATCACCTAATTTTTGATAAGTAATCACTAAATTATGCAATAATAGCGATGTCCATGGGTTATTCCCAGGGAATAATGTTTGTTGCATCTTCAACGCATCCTCTTGATACTTTAAGCCTTTGCGCAAATTCTCTTGCCCTGCCAATTTTGTATAAGTACAGCCTATTCTACTGAGTGCGTTTGCGGTAGCAGGATGATTGCCAGGAAATAATGCTTGTTGCATATTGAGCCCGTTGTTTAAATATTTTAAACCTTTGCATAAATTCTCTTCTCCTTCCAATTTTGCATAAGTTGATCCTATATTTTTGAATGAGAATGCTGTATCAGGATGATTCCCCGGAAATAGTACTTGAAGCATCTCAAGCGCATCCTCTAAATATTTTAAACCTTTATGTAAATTCTCTTCCCAGCCCAATTGTATATAGGTCGAGCCTATATTATTGAGTGAGCGTGCTGTCCCAAGGTAATTTCCAAGAAATAATGCTTGACGCATCTTAAGCCCTTTTTCTAAATAGTGTAAACTTTTGCGTAAATTCTCTTCGCCTGACAATTTTCCATAAGTATAACCTATGTTGTTGAGTGAGTCTGCTGTAGCAGAATGATCACCCGAAAATAATGCTTCGCGCATCTTAAGCCCTTTTTTTAAATACTGTAAACCTTTACGTAAATTCTCCTCTTCCTCCAATTTTGCATAAGTCCATCCTACATTATTAAGTGAGTTTGCTGTATAAGGGTGATCGCCAGGAAATAATGTTTGGTACATTGTAAGTGCATCTTTTTTATATTGCAAACCTTTACGTAAATCCTCTTTCCCTCCCAATTTTGTATAAGATGTTCCTACACTATTTAATAAAACTGCAATCTCAGGATGATCAGATGGATAAATTTTTCTTTGATAATCTAACAATTCATTCCAATAATTTATTGCTTCTTTGTAATTAAATTTTATATAATAACTATAATTCCCAATTTTTGAGAACAAACTTTTTAGATCGGTAAAAGCTAAATTCACTTTTTTTCCTTCTTGAGTCAGTTGTTCTGCATGATTTATCCATTCAATTGCTTTTCTCCAATGTTCTGGATTATCATTAACATTTGGAAATACTTGATCCAGTTCACCAATCAACTTTTTCAATAGCTTTGGTACTTGAGTTTGATCCTCTTCAACTAATGCTTTTTTTGTTTCATCTTGTATTATTCTATGACTTACTTTTAATGTCGTTTCATTACTCTCTTTTATCTTCACTAAAGACAATTTCCTTAAGTCATTTACAGTTGCCTCTAATTCATCTAATGTTTGATCCATTATTTCTCTAATGAATTTTACTGATACTCCTTCCGCATCCAAATAGGCTAAATATTTCAATAATTGCCATGCTTTAGGTGAATCGTTTTTTAAATTCCCAAATAGCATTTCTACTTCAGGATAGATTTCTTCATTTTGACTGCGTTCGCTTTTAACGCCTTTAATTGTAAGATAAATGTCGACAAACTCATCTACACTCATTAAACGATGGTTTTTTAAATAAGCCACTACTATAGATAATCTAAACGGAGATTCACCTACCACATTAATGATTGTTTCTGTTTCTTCCTCACTGCTTTTGATGGCTTGCCTTAAATAAAAACTAGCTTCGTCTTTACTGAAACCATCTACATTAACAGGCCGTATTCCTTCTAATAAATTTCTATTTCTGGCTGTGATGATTACTTTCGCAGTACTTGGCAAGTTGATTAGATATTTCTCTATTTTTTCTTTTGTTTCTACATTATCAAAAATAAGTAATATTTGGTTTTTATCAAACAGATCTTGCAAGTTTCCATATACCAAATTCCTAATAATTTCACTGCTTAAATCATTTGTTTCGATCCCCAAAATTCCAGCAAAATGAGAAAACTCTTCCTCTATTTGCGTGCCTTTAATCCATATCACCTGCGTATTACCTCCTTGTTGGCAGTCATTTCCATATTGGGCTGCTAAAGTGCTTTTTCCCATTCCCCCTGCCCCGCTTATCACCACTATCTCTCTTTCATTCAATTTTTGATCCAATAGCTCTTTTTTACCCCGAAAATCTACATAATTCTCAATTAGGCTAGGAAGGTTTGCTGCCAATTTCTTCGATAAAATCTTGAGATGCACATTTGATCCTACTCCATTAGTTTCTAATTCCTTTACATCCTCTTCTTGATCGGCACTTGCTTGACTATTGATTAGCAAATAAGCCATAATACTCGCTGCTATCAAATAGAAACTGGCAATATTCCATCCCTTCTTTTCCTTTTCATTTTGATCGGTATTGTGATTCTCAACATCATTTCTGTTTTTCCTTTGGCTGTAATATTCCCCATTAAAAAAGTCGATTCTCTTTTGATTTGCTTGTGAGCCATATATATGGTTGTTAATTCGATTTCTAGTCTCAACGAAAGCTTTTAAAACTTGATTTTGATCTATTTTTGCAAAACGATAACTTGTATCAATTAATCTTCTTAACATATTTTTTTAACTTGATTCAATTTTTCCTAAAATTTTCAAATCCTCGCTCTTTCCTTGCTTCCATGCCCATATATTTTACATGCTTCAAAAGATGTTCTTCAAATGCAGAATCATGCGGAATTGCTTTAACACAAGCTTCTACTATTGAGCCATCTATAAAAAACTCAGGATGCTCTTGTGCTATCTTTTTTACTAGCTCGGGGTCATTGCGTGTAAATTCTTGCACTATAGAATAAGGCTTTTTCTCGGATTTCATTATTCCTAAATTCATTGCTTCGAACGTCAACATTTGTGCTACTTCTATATTATCTTCTGTATTTCCTAATTCTCCTAATTGTTTTTTTAAATAACTCTTTTCTACGTATCTCTTTACTCCCTGCTCATATGATAACCACCCAATATGGCTCCATTTATAAGGTTCTACGGATTCGACTACTTTATTCAAAACATTCGATTGAATTTTCTTCTTTAACTCTAATAAGCTATCATTAGTCTCTCCTCTCGAATGAATAATCCACCTACATTCAGATCCTATTCGATTGCCTCCGTGACATTTTTCTTGGTTTAGTTTTCTTCCAAATGGGTAAAGAGGTTGTAATGCTTTAATGTTGGAATACATTTCTTGCCAGCTACTGTCTCTAATGACGTAAGACATACTATAAGCTTGTTTAAAATATTCAAGTGCTTTATAGGTATCTCCTAAATCTTCGTAGTCTATTCCAACATCATTTAATAACTGAGCTACATAGGGATGATTGTTAGGGAATAATGCTTGGTACATTTTTAATGACTTTTCCTGATATTGAAGTCCTTTTCTTTTGTTCTCCTCTCCTCCTAAGGCTTTATAAGCGCACCCTACATTATTGAGTAAATTTGCTACATCGGGATGATTTTCGGGGAATAATGCTTGAAACATTTCTAGCGCCTTTTCCTGATATTTCAGTCCCTTTCTTCTATTCTCTGCTCCTCCTAAGGCTTCATAAGCTATACCAATATTATTTAATGATATTGCTACACTGGGATGATTTTCGGGAAATAAAGCTTGTCTCATTTTTAAAGCCTTTTTCTGATATTTGAGTCCTTTTCTGAAGTTATTCTCTCCTCCTAACATCAAGTAATTTGCCGCAATATTATGAAATGATCTAGCCACATCGGGATGATTTTCAGGGAATAATGCTTGGTACATTTTTAGTGCCTCTTCCTGATATTTGAGTCCTTTTCTTTTATTCTCCTCTCCTCCTAACGCCTGGTAAATGAAACCCATATCATTAAATGATCCAGCCACATCGGGATGATCGTCAGGGAATAATGCTTGGTTCATTTTTAGCGCCTCTTCCTGATATTTTAGCGCTTTTCTTATATTCTCCTTCCCTTTTAAGGCAATGTAAACCTTCGCGACTTTATTTAATGAATGAGCTAGTAACGGATGATTGCTTTTATGAATTCTTTGTTGTGCATTTAATTCTTTCTTAAAATATTTTTTTGCTTCCTTGAAATTAAAGTCAATGCTATAATGATAGGTTCCTATTTTGTTTAGTAAATCTGTTATATCTTTATTCGATGCATCTGTTGTATTAACAATTATTTTTGCATGCCTCATTAATTCTGCTACTTCTCTCCCTTCATCAACCTTAGACCATTCTTTGTTCAATTCTTCAATCAATCTTCCTAATATCTGTGCTTCTTGGGTTCTATCCTCTTCCTGCAACGCTTTTTTCGTTTCTTCTTGTACTATCCTATGCGTTACTTTCACTTTCCTTTCATTGACTTTTACTAATGACAACTCCTTTAGTTTATTTATAGCTTCTTGTAGTTCATTGAATGTTTGATCCATAATTTTTCCCATCATTCTCACTGACACTCCTTCCGCATCCAGATAGGCTAGATTTTTCAATAATTCCCATCCCTTTGGACTACCTTTTTTTAAATTTCTAAATAACATTTCTACTTCTGGATAGATTTCTTCATTCTCACTATGGCCTCTTTTAATTTGAAGATACTTCTCTGTTAATTCGTCGACACTCATTAAAGGATAGTTTTTTAAATAAGCCCCTATTATTGATAATCTAAACGGAGACGCACCTGCTACATTGATTATCTTTTCTGCTTCTGCTTCACTTATTTTAAGTACTTCCATTAAAAAAAAACTAGCTTCTTCTTTTTTAAAACCTTTAACACGCAATGGTTTTATTCCCTCTAATAAATCCTTATTTCTGGCTGTTATGATTACTTTGGCAGTATTGGGCAGGTTAATTAAATAGTTCTCTATTTTTTCTTTTGTCTCTACATTATCGAAGATAAATAATAGGTCTTTTCTTCCAAAATGCATTTGCAAATTTCCATACACCAAATTTCTAATAAGCTCTCTGTTCAAACCATTCGTTTCGATGCCCAAAAGCCCAGCCAATCGAAAGAACTCTGCCTCTATTTGCGTTCCTTTAATCCATATTACTTGTGTATCTCCTCTTTGCTGGCACTCATTGCTATATTGTGTAGCTAAGGTACTTTTTCCCATACCTCCTGCTCCACTTATAATCACGATATCTTGTATCTTCAATCTTTGATCCAGAAGCTCTTTTTTACCTTGGAAATCCACATAATCTTCAATGGGGCTAGGAAGGTTTGCTGCCAATTTCTTTGATAAAATATCGAGATGCACATTTGATTCTACTCCATTAGTTTCTAACTCGTTTTCATTCTCTTCTTGCTCGGCACTTGCTTGACTATTGATTAACAAATAAGCCATAATACTTGCTGCTATCAAAGAGAAACTGGCAATATTCCATCCCTTTTTATCCTTTTCATTGCGATCGGTGTTCTGATGCTCAACATTATTTCTGTTTTTGCTTGGGCTGTAATATTCCCTATAAGAAAAGTCGATTCTCTTTTGATTTGCTTGTAAGCCATATAAATGATTGTTAACTCGACTCCTAGTCTCAACGAAAGCTCTTAAAACTTGATTTTGATCTATTTTTGCAAAACGATAACTTGTATCAATTAATCTTCTTAACATATTTTTTTAACTTGATTTAATTTTTCCTAAAATTTTCAAATCCTCGCTCTTTCCTTGCTTCCATTCCCATATATTTAACATGCTTCAAGAGATGTTCTTCAAATGTAGAATCATTGGGAATTGCTGCAACGCAAGCTTCTACTATCGACCCATCCACAAAAAACTCCGGATGCTCTTGTGCTATTTTTTTTACTAGCTCTGGATCATTTCGTGTAAATTCTTGCACTACTACATAAGGTTTTTTCTCGGATTTCATTATCCCTAGATTCATTGATTCAAAACATAACATCTGTGCAACTTCCATATGGTCTGAGTTATTACCCAATTCCCGCAAATGATGATTTAAATAACTCTTTTCTATGTAACCTCTTACTCCAAAATTTGTCCTGCCATCCCCATCATAAGTCCATCCATATTTGTCTACAGATTCCACTATTTTATTTAAAATATCCTTTTGTAGTTTTTGTTTTAATATTATTTGATGATCGTTTATTTCCCCACGAGAAGTAATAATCTGTCGATACTCAGGTCCTACTTTATTTCCTCCTAAGCAAGTTGGTAAGTTCTTACTCAATCTCGTTTTTGCAAAAAAATTAGGTTGTAATAATTCTATTGCGGATTTTATTTCTTTTGTCTTTTTATCATTTTCATTAAATATAGCTAAATAAATACCATAGGTTTGTTTATTGTATTCCAATAATTTATCGATGTCACCTAATTTTTCATAACAAAGCCCTATAGTATGAAGTGATACTGCTAAATCAAAGTGATTAGTCTTAAATAGTTCTTGCCGTATTTTAAGATCCTCTTGTAAATATATCAATGCTTTTCTGGTATTTCCTTCTCCACCCAATAGTTGATAAGCCTCTCCTAAGCTATTGAATGACTCTGCTAGATCCGAATGATGCTTTTCTTTAAAGAGTTTTTTCCGCATTTTAAGAGATTGCAGCATATACGTTATTCCCTCTTCAATATTTTGTTCTCCTCCTAATGCAATATAGCTACTGCCTAAATTATTAAGTGATTTTGCTACGTCAGCGTTATCCCCATGAAACAGTTTCTGACGCATTTTAAGAGATTTTTTAAAATACTTTAATCCTTTCCGAATATTTTGTTCTCCTCCTAGATGAAAATAAGCAACCCCAACACTATTAAATGATGTTGCTATATCAGGGTGACTTCCGAGAAACAATTTCTGACGCATTTCAAGAGATTGTTCCATATATATTATTCCCTTTTCAATATTTTGTTCTCCGAATAAGCTCTCATAAGCTTTTCCTATATTATTGAGTGTATTTGCTATATCGGAGTGATTTCCTTGGTGAACGCTTTTTTGATAACTTAACAACTCTTTCCAATAATATAGAGCTTGATTATAATTGAGATTTACTTGATAGTAGTAGATACCTATTTTATGTAGAAGATTTGCTTTTTCAGTAAAACTTAAATTCACTTTTTTTCCTTCCTGAGTCAGTGTTTCTGCATGATTTATCCATTCGGCTGCCTTCCTCCAATGTTCTAGATTATCATTAACATTTGGCAATATTTGATCCAATTCATGAATCATCTTTTCCAATAGCTTTGGTACTTGGGTTGCATCTTCTATAACTAATGCTTTTTTTGTTTCATCTTGTACTATTCTATGAGTAATTTTTAATATCGTTTCTTTTCCTTCTATTATCTGCATTAAGGACAGTTCTCGCAATTTATTAACCGATTCTTCCAATTCATCTACTGTTTGACCCATTATTGCTGTAATGAATTTTACTGATACTCCTCCTGCATCCAAATAGGCTAGATACTTGAGCAATGCCCATGCTTTAGGAGAATTGGCTTTTAAATTCCCAAATAGCATTTCTACTTCAGGATATATTTCCTTATTTTGACTGCGGCCTTCTTTAATTGAAAGATAAATGCTGATAAATTCATCTACACTCATTAAACAACGACTTTTTAAATAAGCTACTACTATGGATAGCCTAAATGGCGATGCACCTACTGCATTGATGATTTTTTCTGTTTCTTCTTCATTTCTTTGAAGTGTTTTTCTTAAATAAAAAAAGGCTTCTTTTTTATCAAAGCCATTTATATTAATCGGTTGTATTCCTTCTAATACATCACCATTCCTGGCAGTTATAATTACTTTAGATGTATTTGGAAGATTGATTAAAGATCTCTTTATTTTTTCTTTGGTTTCTACATTATCAAAAATCAATAATATTCTTTTGGCGTGAGAAATTTTTTCTCGGAAGTCACCCTGATATAGCAACATCATTTCGGAGCTTAAATTACTTGTTTCTATGCCCATGATCCTAGCAAGACGAAAAAATTCTTCCTCTATCTGTGTACCTTTAATCCATATCACCTGCGCATTGCCTCCTTGCTTGCAGTCATTTCCATATTGGGCTGCTAAAGCGCTTTTTCCCATGCCTCCTGCTCCACTAATAATCACGATATCTTGTATCTTCAATCTTTGATCCAGAAGCTCTTTTTTACCTTGGAAATCCACATAATCTTCAATTGGACTAGGAAGATTTTCTGCCAATTTCTTCGATAAAATATCAAGATACACATTTGATCCTACTCCATTAGTTTCTAATTCTTTTACATCCTCCTCTTGATCGGCACTTGCTTTGCTATTCGCTAATAAATAACCCACAATACCTGTCACTAATAAAAAGAAACTGACCACATTCCATTCCTTCATACTTTTATAGTGATCATTATTTTTATTTACCCTTACGATTTCACTGCA
>Ga0206799_1108_pt1 | contig 17143 bp, 12 predicted proteins | sample Alteio_BWOrgCont_67_FD_152900 | JGI IMG/M metagenome (GOLD analysis project Ga0206799, IMG submission 152900) | Enriched cells from forest soil in Barre Woods Harvard Forest LTER site, Petersham, Massachusetts, United States -... | ecosystem: Environmental > Terrestrial > Soil > Temperate forest >...
TTGTTGCTTGAAAATAATTGGATACTCGGCCAATCGCAGTTTCTTGAGAAGTTTTTACATATAACAGTGATGGCAACTCAGCATATACACCCTCATGATAGAACCGAAATAGGCCTGCGTTGTCCTTTTTAAAGATAATGGACTGAGGAAAAATTGTATCCGCAGTAATTCCTTCTATGGCCTCTATTGCATTTTCTGCTTTATATGGCAAAGCAGCTTGATGAAAAGCCTCAGTTCTCTGCCGGAGTTTACTGTTATATTGACACACTTCAGCTGCAATTCTCTCTCTGTTTTCTCTGTGATCAGAATAAATCGATCGTGCAATACAAATAGCTAGCAATCCCATCAATACAGATAACACAAGACCTATAACTTTAACAGCAAGAGCGGAAAAGCCAACCGAGACAGCTACTTCAGTCACAACCGCTCCAATAGCTAGAGCAAAACCTGCTGCTGCTGGAACGAGAACCCAAGAAAAGGCAATGATCCCGACAATTGAAATAATCGCTAGAGCAACGATCGCAATCACCTTCAAGGTTTTTCTGCTATTTTCGCTAAGGCAAGGGCAACAATAGATGTCAGGCGGTCTTATAGCATCAGCTGCAATCATGAAATCCGATTGTTTTAAATTGTAATCTCCTGAAAAGAATACATCACAAAACAAAGTTCGTAAACAAAAATTTGTTTTTTAATCAATTGTCCATGAGCAGATCGAAATTAAGATGAAAAATGGGAAAGCGAGCTGGACGGTTACTAAACTCGAAGGTCTATCTTCCTGAAAAAACAAGCATCCTAAGAAAAAACAGCTCATTTAAAATTCACTTTACTTCTTTTTATCCTTAAAAAGGCATCTAAAATCTGTTCTTTTCATTAATTTTTTTACAATAATTCCGACAACATTCCTGCTGCTCATTGCAGGTAAATTGGTTGTGTTGGATTAGTTAAGAAAGTTTGAAAAAATGCACAAAGTCGAGTTTAAGGGCCATGGTTTTCGGCTTTATTGGGATAAAAAAAATCTTGTCGCTTCTTCAAATATTTTGAGGATAATCTGAAAGTTGGGTATACTTTGGCTTTATGTGGCGCACTCTCTACACAGAGGCCTCTCCTGCAGAGGCGATTATGCAAAAAGATGCTCAACTTCTTTCTCAGTTAAAAGGGGAGACGAGCCCAATTTTGCATCTCTACGATTGGGAGGGCCCAAGTGCCACGTACGGCTACTTTCTCAAGCCAGAGACCCTGCTTAATCTAGAGCGTGCACAAGAGTGCGGGATTTCCTTGGCACGGCGTCCAACGGGCGGCGGAGTTGTTTTTCATTTATGGGATCTAGCTTTTTCTGTTCAAGTTCCAGCTTCACACTCCGCTTATTCAAAAAACAGTCTGGAGAATTACGCCTTTGTGAATGGAGCGGTTCTTGAGGCTGTGAAAGAGTTTTTAAATGTGAAGGGAGAACTTTTTTTAACAGGCGATGACGACTTAGTAGAGCATCCTGCAGAGGCGCATTTTTGCATGGCGCGCCCCACTAAGTATGATCTGATTTTGAAGGGCAAGAAGATTGCAGGGGCAGCGCAGCGTCAGACGCGAGATGGATTTTTACATCAAGGCACCATTGCACTGCTGATGCCAGATGCTCTATTTCTAGAGGAGATTTTATTACCTGGAAAGTGTATCATTGAAGCCATGCAGCAGAAGACGCACGCGCTCATTGGAGACGCGTCTCAAATAGAAGAGGCAAGGAAGGCGCTCTCTTTGCTGCTCCAACAGACATTGGCAAGGCGGAAATGAAATATCCAACACGAGAAGAGAATTACGCAGAGTGGTACCAGAGAGTTGTAGAAGATTTGGCAGAGCACTCTCCCGTGCGTGGCTGTATGGTGATTAAACCCTGGGGCTACGCTCTCTGGGAGAATATACAGGCAATTTTAGACCGCGTTTTTAAAGAGACAGGGCATCAGAACGCCTATTTTCCACTTTTTATTCCGCTTAGTTTTTTGGAAAAAGAGGCAGCTCACGTTGAGGGATTTGCAAAGGAGTGCGCAGTTGTAACCCATCATCGTCTGGAGATTGGACCTGATGGAAAATTGATCCCAGCCGCTCCTTTAGAAGAGCCTCTTATTGTGCGCCCTACTTCAGAGACAATTGTAGGTGAAATGTTTGCGAAATGGATCAACTCCTATCGCGATCTTCCGCTGCTGATCAATCAGTGGGCCAACGTTGTGCGTTGGGAGATGCGAACGCGTCTTTTTCTGCGTACGACAGAATTCCTGTGGCAAGAGGGGCACACAGCACATGAGACAGAAGAGGAGGCGAAAGAGGAGACGCTGCGTATGCTCGGAGTGTATGAGCGATTTGCACACGACTGCTTGGCCATGCCGGTAATTGCTGGAATCAAGACAGAAAGTGAGAAGTTCCCGGGCGCTGTCACCACCTACTGTATTGAGGGGATGATGCAAGATCGCAAGGCGCTCCAGTGCGGAACCTCGCACTTTTTAGGGCAAAATTTTGCAAAAGCTTCTAACATCCAGTTCAACGATCGCAACGGGGAGCTAAAACTTGCCTGGACCACCTCTTGGGGTGCCACAACGCGTCTCATTGGAGGGCTTGTCATGAGCCACGGAGATGATGATGGGCTTGTCTTACCGCCGCGCATTGCCTCGGCACATCTTGTGATTATTCCCGTGATTCATAAAGAGGAGACGCGTCAAGAGGTGATCTCCTATTGTCACAGCTTAGCAGGAGAGTTGCGACACATCCCGTATCACGGCAGACCTCTCACAGTGATCGTTGACGAGCGCGATATGCGAGGCGGGGATAAGAGCTGGTCGTGGATTCGGAAAGGAGTTCCGTGCCGCATTGAGATTGGTCCACGCGATCTTGCGACGGATCAGCTTGGGCTGATGCTGCGCGATTATCCACATAAAGAAAAAAAGCTTTTAACGAGAAATGAGCTTGTGGCACAGTTCACAGAAGAACTCGATGCCATGCAGAAAAGGATCTACGATCGAGCTGTGGCTTTCCAAAATGCGCATATACGTCGCATTGATGAGAGAGAAGAGTTTTATGCATTTTTTACTCCTAAAAATCGAGAGCAGCCAGAGATTCATGGCGGGTTTGCTCTTTGCCACTGGAGTGGAGAGGCAGAAGAGGAAGAGATCGTGAAGCGCGATCTGAATGTGACGATTCGTTGCATTCCAGTCGATGCTTCTCAAGAAGAAGGGCGCTGTGTGATTTCAGGTAAGAAAAGTTTGAGGCGTGTGATCTTTGCAAAGGCGTATTAATTATGATAAAGTTATTTAAAAAACATCAGCGTATTCTTTTAATTGTAACTTCGGGGTTGACGATTAGCTCCTTTGTTTTTTTTGGAGCCAATGGGGTGATGCAATCTTCTCAAGATTCCGATCCGGTGGTTGCATGCGCGATCGATGGAAGTGAGATCCTCCGCAGTGATCTTCTGATGATGGTTCATTTTCTACAGGAAGATCCTCTTTTGAATGATCGCTTTCTTGCGCAAGATTTCTTTACAACAGGAATAGCAACCATGCTCTTTGAGCGCCACAAAGAAGAGCTGAGTGAGGAGTTGCAGGGATCTCTTGCTAAGGCGCGCTATTTTCGTCCTTACGTCCATCCCCATGCAGAGGAGCTGTCGCAAGAAGCAATCTGGAAGCAGTTTCATCCGCAGCTTTTAAGTAACTATGAAAAGATTCACAATTTGGAAAGCAGCTCAGAGCAGAGTTTTGATCTGTTGACACAGCTCTATCTACAGCAGGAGCGCTTCTCTCCGGAACTGGTGCGGCAGATCATCGGCTTTCAGCAGCAACGTTTCAAGCAAATTCCTCCAGACACATATCTGCAGCAGCGGGATCTGAATCTATTTGGATTTCATACAATAGAAGATTGGGTTGGGAGAAAATTTTTAGAATTAACGGCAGAGTTTGTAATCAATACAGCTATTGTTGCAGAATCGAAGGGCCATCGCGTCTCATATGAAGAGGCCCTTGCGGATCTTGTTTTTCGCATCAAAGAGGCAAAACACGCTTCGTATAAAGAGGCTGGAGAGCTTTTAGTAACCCTCTCAGAGCGCTCCGGGCTTGGGTACTCTCGAGCCATCAATATGTGGCAAAAGATTCTGCTTTTTCGCAGGCTCTTTCATGAAGTAGGCAATAGTGTCTTTGTTGATCCTTTGATGGCAGCGCACTTTTCTTCTTATGCAAAAGAGAGCATGCAGCTGGATCTCTACAAGTTGCCAGAGGCGCTACAGCTACAAATCTTTAGCGATCTTTTGAAGTTTCAGTTCTATGTTGAGGCAGTTTCAGGTCTTACAGCACAAACAGTAGAACTGCCACGTCTTGCTCTCTCACCTGCTGTTGTTGAGAGAAAATATCCCGAACTTGTGCAGCGAAAATTTGTAATCGATCTCGCATCTGTTACAGAAGACGAGGTGGGGGTCAATTTTGCTTTAGAAGAGACGTGGGAGTGGGAGCTTGCAGAGCAGAATTTTAATGTATTGCGCAAAAAATATCCGGAAATATCGCCTGCTGTGACGCGCGAGGAGCGCTTTTTGGCCCTAGAAGAGTTAGATCCGATCCAGCGCCAAGCAGTTGATCAGACAGCTCGCAACGAGATGGTCAAAGGGAACAAGGAGATGCTCTTCAACGTTCTTCAAGCAAAACCTCTTAAGAGATTAGAGCTTGCCGTCCGTTCTAAAGGGGAGGAGCCGTTATTTGGAACAATTTCTTCACAATTTTTCCTATCGCTTGTTGAAAAAAAAGAGGGGCTAGACTGTTTCACCGTAGATGAAAAAACCTACTATCGTATGGAGATTCGAGATGGAAGTGGAGTCAAAGAGATCCTCTCATTTGACGACTCTTCTCGCGATGGGATTTTAGATCCTCTGGTCGATCGCTTCTTGAATGAGGCGTATGCAAGTGTGAGGAAAAATGATTCCGCACCGTTTAAGGCAGCCTCTGGGTGGAAACCTTTTGAAGAGGTGAAGGAAGAGATCGGAAAGAGGGTCTATGCAAAGTTACTCCGTTCTCTTGGCGATGGATCCAATCTAGACCTCGCGGCGCAGAGGCGCTTTGTTCCCTATTTGCAAAAAGTATTAGCTGAGATCCGTCACAATCCGGAATCGGCAGTTCTCTATACACACTCTGCCCTTGAATCAGATCCTCTGCGTCGTCAGCTCTCTCTTGTCCATGGAGTAGAAGATGTGACGCGAGGAGTCGGATTTGCTGGTAATAAGGAGAAGCTCTTTGAGAGACAAGAGGGAGATTTTTCCGAGATTGAAGGGGAGAGGGGTCGCCTCTTTTTTTACCAAGTGAAAAAAAGAGAAAAAGAGAGCTCTTCAGAGCAGCGCAACCTGTCGGAAAATGAGACGCTATCGATCGATGCAAGGCGCAGTCTTATGCATGATCTTTTGGAGAAAAATTGTGCTAGAAGAGCTTGAGTCGATTCTTCCTATTCAGTTTGTACAGCTCTCAATTCCGATCCCTTATGGGAAAAAGATCCCATCAACACTGCTTGCTCGCAAGTTTCGCTTGCCCGACACCTCTTTGTTTCTAGATGAGGAGAGGTTTTCTGAACTTTTTATGGCGTGGAATGAAGAAGGGCTCATCATCAAAGTGCATCTAGATCAGCCATTTCAAGAGGCTCTCTATCCCGATTATCAAGCAAGTGACAGCATCGAACTTTTTATCGATACACGCGATTTAGAAGCGGGCTCTCCAACCCGTTTCTGTCACCATTTTCTGATACTGCCAGAGTCTGTCGAGGGAATTATGGCACAGGAGCTGACCCGTTTTCGAGCAGAAGAAGCGCGTTCTCTTGCAAATCCAGAGCTCATCTGTGTGACAACAGAGCAGAATAAACTTAAGTATCAGGTGCAGATCGAAATTGCTAAAGAGGCGCTCTACGGTTTTGATCCAGCAAGTTTTAATCGCTTGGGATTCACCTACCGGATCAATCGACGTGGGGGAAAACCGCAACATTTTGCCCTCTCGTCGAGGGAATATACAATTGAGAGACAACCCGATCTCTTTGCAACCTTAATCTTAAAGAAATAGGAGTCACGATGAAATTTACAGATTCTCATGAATGGATTCTCCTCTCAGACGATGGTCACGGAGTTGTCGGTATCACGCGTCATGCACAGAGTGAGCTGGGCAATGTGGTCTATATTGAGTTGCCAGCTGTCGGTAGAGAGGTGAAAATCGGCGAGGAGATCGCAGTGCTCGAATCAACAAAAGCTGCAGCGGACATCTATTCCCCTGTCTCTGGCGTCATCACAGAGATCAACCAAGCACTTGCAACAGCCTCTGAATCCATCAACCACTCTCCTGAGAGCGACGGCTGGCTCTACAAAATTCGCCTCACAAATTTCGCAGAGCGTGATATACTTCTCAGTCGTGAGGAGTACATGCGCCTGACGAATTCTTAGAGCCTACTAAAGCACGCATTCCTTCTCTCTTGGGGTAGCAGGTTGAATAGAGAAATGACTTCTGCCCCGATCGTAATAAAAGGAAGTGAACCCATAAATATGAGAGATAAGAGGGCCCTTACAGTGAATAAAGCAATTTTTTTGGCCTTTTCTCCGGTGGTCGAGGCGTTGCGTACGGCTAAATACGTAGCAACAGCTGAGATAGCAAGGTGGCCCAAGCAGATGGGAATAAGAAGAAAAGAGAGGATCGGGCAGACAAGCGCGGTAATCACAAGTGCCACGGTTAAAAGACTCCTTATAACTCTAAGTATGCGTGCTGTTGTAGAGGTTTTCTCAGCTTCTGTTAGATTCTGCTCGACAAGGGTTCCAACAAATGGAATAAAGAGCGCAGCTTGTTTGCAATTCATAGTTTCTCCTTGTTTTGGTTTAGTTATATTAACACGATTTGTTAAATAGAATCAATTGGTAATTATAGTTTTAATTTGTTGGGTTGGCTTTCTGGTAAAAAGCCTCCAGCTTGCATTTGCCACATGCGGGCGTAATGGCCCCCACTAGACAGCAGCTCTTCATGGGATCCCTGCTCTACGATCTTGCCTTTATTAAAGACCAAGATTCGGTTCATTTTAGAGAGAGTTGAGAGGCGGTGTGCGATGACAAGCGTTGTGCGATTTTCCATCGCCTTATCTAAACTCTCTTGAATGTACCTCTCTGTCACGGAGTCGAGTGCAGAGGTCGCCTCATCTAAAATGAGAATCGTGGAAGCTGTTAAAATAGCACGGGCAATGGCAATTCGCTGTCTCTCGCCACCCGAGAGCTTCGTGCCTCTCTCACCGACAAGGGAGTCGTAGCCTTTTGGAGAGTGTTCAATAAATGCATCGCAGTGCGCCTCTGTTGCAGCAGCAATCAGTTCTTGTTCAGATGCATTGAGCGATCCGTACTGGATATTTTCTCTCAGTGTGCGATGGAATAGAATCGGATCTTGTGGGATCAATGTTACGTGCGCGCGTAGAGATTCCAGAGTGACGTTAGCAATGTCTTGCCCGTCAATAAGGATGCGGCCCTCTCCCACTGAATAGAAGCGTAGAATAAGATTGACAAAGGTCGATTTTCCAGCGCCTGAGTAGCCGACAAGACCTACCTTTTCCCCGCCTTTGATCTGCACATCTTTATTGGAGAAGAGTTTTTTTTCTCCATAGTGGAAAGAGACATTCTCAAAAGTAATGGCGCCAGCTGTAACCTGTAGTTTTTTGGCATGAGGTGGATCGGTAATATCTTGAGGATCCAGCATCACTTGAAACGCCTGGCGTGCAATGCCGATAGATTGGAAAAAGTTGGGTAGTTTGTCAGTTGTGTACCAGATCATTACAATCAAATTCCACATAGTAGTAAAAATTTGAATTGTCTCGCCTGTCGAAATGATGCTACGCATCCAGTAGGAGATCATGAGCGCATTGAGAGAGAGGCCCCCTATTAAAAAAAAGATCGAGGAGTAGCGAAATAGGCGCATGGTGCACATAAGGGCTTCACTATTTTTTTTTTCTTCTTCTTTTTGTGCAGGGAGTATTCGCTCCATTTCAAAGCGAAAGCGAAAGAAGAGATTCACTGTAAAATTGTTGGTTAAGCTGTCGACAATTTTTCCAACAAGGGAGCTTCTAGCCTCCGCATGCTTTGTAAAGGAGTTGAGGCAGCGTGGAATGGAGCAGAATACAACAAGGAAGTGAATGGCAATCCAGCAAGCTAGCAGTAGAGAGAAGAGAGGGTGGATTTTATAGAAAAAGAGAATCGCCGCAATACAGGCGAAGAGAGTTGGAATAAAAATAATCTGATTGATTACAATTTCTGAAACATTGGTTACCATATCGCTGATTTTATTCGATAAACTACCTGAGAAGTGTTCATTGAAATACTTAGGCGAGTGGCGCTGAATATGGCTGAACATTTCCATGCGAATATTCGCCTCTAATTTTGGAAAGATTTTCGCCCAGATAAAGTCTCTTGTGCGAAAGGCTAGCTCCACAAAAATCCAGAGGCTGGCGCCAAAAATGAGCGGGAGTTTTAGATCTTTCCAGGCAGCCAAACGATCTGCATCGTATTGCGTAAAGACGTCGATCACAAGGCGCAACACATAGGGCCAAACAGTGGCATCCAGTGCCCAGACGAACGAGAGAATAAAAAATACGCTAAAGCCGAGGCTCTGCCTGCGAATAGACTGCCAGATGAAATATAATAATGTTTTGGAAGGGCAGTTCATAAGTAGGGGTGATATTACTACAACGATGCTCCTTTTTCCATAAAAAAAATCTATGAAAATTGCCAAAAATTTCAAAAAAGGAGTAGACTTGCGAAAATTGGAGGCAAAATGAAAATTTTATTAGCAGTATCTGTTGTTTTATTAGGAGTGATTGGATCACAGGGCCACGCCGCATCAAAAGCAAAACCTCAAGCAGCTCCGCCTACAAAGTGGCCAAGTGTCTTTGTGGGAACCGTCCCAAAAAGTGGAACGCATCTTCTATTTAAAGCGTTAACATTGATTACTGGGACCCAGTGGCAATTTCACATGTCGAAATGGGAAGGTCATCCTGTGGTCGCTTGCCATCTGAATCGACGCGATCGTGCGGATATGTTTGCAAGTGATAAGTGGAGAAGTATTGTCTTATATCGCGATCCAAGGGATGCCATTATCTCGCAGTTACACTACATTATTGATCGCAATTACCACTGGCTACACACCTTTGATCTGAAAGGGTTGCAGCGCTTTAAAGCACTCCCACAGGAGCAGCAGATCAGCTTCCTTATCAATCTTTCTAACGGCCGCGATATCAACTGGTTTTCTCGTGAGGCGCTCAAATGGCGCGATGCTCCGCGTATTTTAAGCATCTGCTTTGAAGATCTGATCGGATCAAAAGGTGGAGGGGATGATGCGCAGCAGCGCGTGGCTCTAGAACAGATTGGCAGCTGGCTTGGGTACAACATGAGCGAAAAACAGCTGACCCATGTGGCGGACAATTTGTTTGGTGACAGTAAGACTTTTCGCTCTGGACAGATCGGCAATTGGCAAAATTATTTTACAGAGGCGCATAAAGTACTCTTTAAGCAGAAAATGGGAGATCTGTTGATCGACTTGGGCTATGAGAAGGACTACAACTGGTAGAAATGAATTGCACGGCTTGGAAATTCCCAAGTCGTGCAATATGTGGGCAGAACCCAGGGGGTTCTCGGCACTGCCCAAGGGAGTAACAACTAGAAGTCTACTGTCACACCAACTGTAAATCCTTGCATTGTCAAGTTTCCATTAGCTGGAATGACAGATGGGTAAGAGGATGGTGGGTTTTGATATAAAGTTCTACTTGTTGTTGTTGTTACTGACTGATCGATAACATCAACAGCCGGTCCAGTTGATGGATAGTGAACAAACTGATTCTGATCGAAGAGAATGTGTTGTTCCCAACCGACGTAAGCGCCAACGTGGTAGCAAGAGCAGTCCCAATCGTAGCGTAAGCCTAAAGCGAGATCTAACATCGCTTGAGAAGCTCGGAAGTGATTATCCATATTCAAGATCACACTGCTATTGGCTTGGTCTTGGTCTCCAAGAAATTCTTGTTGTGTTACATGGAAGTTCCCATAGAGCAGAGAGAACGCTGTATTGCCATAGAAGCTCCAGCCGTCACAGAATTTCCAGTCTGAGTTCAAGCCGATACGAACCCCAGCTCCTGAAAAATCGCTCTTCATATCGACATCGTCGAGTAGGCTAATTCTTGTGCTGTTTGTAGAGCCAACCTGTGTGAATGAGCCGCCGCTGTAGTCCACATCAAACTCTTCCTTAACCCATGCACCGCGCGCACCGATAAAAGGTCTCAGTGTCAGATAACGGCTTGTATAGAAGTCGCGACCAAGCTCTAGATCCACGAGATCTAGCTGTAGCTTCCATTTTGCTTCAATTGCTGTGGCAACAGGTTTCTGTGCCAAGCTTTGAGGCGTGAGAGTAAGGGGGTCGATGGAAATGCTTGTCTCATCCGTAGTGGTGAAGCGAGCTGTTGTATCTGTATCTGTATCTGTTAAAAGAAAAACAGCAAGAGATCCAGGCAGAACAGATGTCCACTCTGCAAAGTAGGTTACATTTCCAATTTCTGTATCAGAATTATTGAACTTTTTGGTGTTATTTCTAAAGTGGGTCCAATTTGCTGTTAAATCCCAGCCGTCATGTACAAATGTGTAGCCCAAACCAAGACGGAAACCGAGGTCCCAGCTATGGGATGGAGTCTCAGATTTTGCATTGTAATATTTTGATGATGCAGCGCTAAAAAAACCGTCATGGACTGCAGCACCAGCACCAGCTAAAACATCTGCTTTAACTAGGTCGATCGCTTCTTGGTTGGCTGTCGCATACGTCATGCCGCCTTGATTGGATTCCCAGTAGAGAAGCTCTAGAGCAATATTCTTGCGTACATTGTCGCGCGCTGGACGTGCATCAGGATTGACGCATCCAACAGGGCACCGTTTGCAAGATGGAGGGGGAGTGCAAGGCTTGCTGCAATTTTTTGTATCCATCTCCATGCCAGCTGCCTGGGCAAGAGAGGTAATGCTCAATAGAGAGACAGCCACTGCTGACCCAAGTTTCTTTAAATCCATATATTCTCCTTAAATGGTAATTGATCATTTTTTTTGACCATATCAGTAAAATATTTAATCACCCGATTAAGATCAAGGGATGATTTGGAAAAAAAAATTTGAAGAAAAGCCGCCTCCATGCGTAAAATGGCGCATTTGGAGGAAGGTGAAGCGTCAAAAACTCTTATCGCGTCTGCTGCTTCTCTCAAGCCTTGTAGCTCTTGGTTTTTTTCTAAAAAGCCCACTGCTCGACCTTGTGATTCGAGGTGTGCTCCGCTCTGTAATATCAGAGCCGATCCAGTATGAAAAGAGTCGCTTCGCCTCTGGCGCGCTAACTCTCTATAATGTGCGGTATCGCAATATCCTTGTTGATCGGCTCGTTGTGCAGCTTAACTTTCAAAATCGGCATCTAGTTCCCCACTTTACTCTGCTACAACCGGAGGTCTCTCTTGGAACAGGAGGAGAGGCTCTAGATAAAGAGGCTCTTCTTGCTCTTTTTTGTGGTCACCAGATTGATGCAAAAGATGGAGTGATTCATCTGATCGATAGCCCGATGGAACAGCTCTTTTTTTCGTTTTATCATGAGCAGGAGAGCGGGATTTTGCAGCTCGCCTATGGGCCAGAAAAAGATGCACCACCTTTTTTACAACTTGCAATTTCTCAGGAGTGTGCAAAGCTTCAATCTGCTGAGGTTCCAGCTCAACACTTAGTGCATCTTGCAAAACTTTTTTGCCCGGATCTTGAGTTTTTAAGTTTTGAAGGGGATGTAACGCTCCACGCAGAGGTTCTATTTGGAGAGGGGTATCAGATCCAGGAAATACGAACAGAACTGCGGACAGAGCAATTTTTTCTAGAGAAGGAGGGCTCTGATCTTGGGGCAAATAGACTTTTTCTGACAGCCAGTTGCCCTTATAAAGGTGGTAAGGCAGATTTACCCAACCTCTTTTTCTCCCTTGGAGCAGAAGGCTTGCACTGTCACTTACAAGAGCCTCTTGTGCAAAAAAGTGTCGCAGTAACAGAGGCGACAGTCGCATTATCACTTGAGCCAGGAGGTGAACCGACTCTACTTTTTGACGGGACTCTCTTCAGCCTCGACACCTCTTTTCCTGTCGCTCTAACAGTCACGGGTACAACGGGGGAGCTAAAGATTGATCAAGCAGGAAGTCTGCGTCTTTCCCTTATTGCTCAAGATGCAGGAGGCTACAGACTTGATGTAAAGATGATCGATGAGCTCATTCTGACTCCGAGCCTACAGAACCTACTGCCTTTTTCTCGCCAGATTGAAATTCAGTCGGCAGTTGTTGCTGGGCAGGCCACAGCTCTTTTTGATTGGGACGGAATAAAGAGTCTTTCACTTGAGAAGATCGTTGTGCGCAATTTAAGAGCTCTACTGCTTGCCGAGCAGACCACAATCGCTCTCCCCGAGTGTCGAGGGAGCGGCTCTTTTGTATGGGATGCTGGTAAATGGGAGTCCCCACAGTTCGTACTACACTTTGACCACGCCAAAGTTTGGGTGGAGCAAGAGGTTCAACCCCTTTTTTTTTCTAACGTGAAAGGGGAGATCTCCTTAACAACGTTCTTGGTAGAGGGGGATTGGAACGAGATCCATGCCAAGCTGGCGTGTGACGGGAGCCCATGGGAAGGTCCGCTGCAACTTCAGCTAGAGGGCAGAGCAAACATCTTTCTCAAACAGTTTCTGAATAAATCCCTTCCAGAATTTTCAAGTCCAGTCAAGGTCAATGCAACTGTGATAAAAGGGGACTCTTCTTATACACTCTCTGGCATTACAACCATTGGGAGTGACTCTTTTGACTTCGATCTTCTGTGCGATACAGAAGGCTCTCCTCTTTTTGGGTCACTTTCTTCTTCACCGCTGCACTCGGAATTGTATGCGCCACTTTTACGCTGGATTGACCCCAGCTTGGGTCTTAAAGGAAGCCCTTCTCTGCTTTGCAAGATCGATCCTCAAAAAATTGAGTGGATCTGCCACGGATCAAATCTCACCATGCAACAAGAGGGGCGGCTCCTTGAGCTGCCCTCCCTTGGAAAAAATGGAGCGCACCTCTTCTACGACCGAACCTTGAATCGATTCAGTGGCACTTTTCCTCTAGAAAAAGTCTCCTTTCAAATAGAGAGTGTCACAGGTGAAGATGTTAGTGGCACACTACAGTGGGTTGATGGCAAGCTGAAAGGTTTTTTTTCTCATGGGAGCCTCGCTTTGCCGAACGCCCTTAAACTTCAGGAAGTGCGAGGCGAACTGCTTTTTGATTTACGATCCTCCATATTACAGATCAGAGATCTAGAGGCGGAGCTTTGCTCGCATGAGAGAATCTGGAAGCTATCCTCTCTATCGATCGACTCTTCTCCTGGGAAATGTCACATTGATTCGGAGATTGATGGAGTGGGATCGATCGTGACAACTGGAATATTGCACGGTAAAGAGTGGTGCTTCGCTTTTGATTCGGATCAAACAAAGCTCTTTGGGATCCATCCCTTAATTACAGAGTTTCGTTTAGACAAGAATTTCTCATTGCAATCTCTTAAAATGCAGCCTGTCTTCACGGCAGCACAGATCCCCCCAATTGCCCAATTTTTTGGAATTGCCCTGCCCTTGATGGAAGGAAAGCTATGCGCTGAGATTTTCTACCAGAACAAAGAGCTGCAGATTCAAGCCTCTGGATCCAAACTTCGTTGCAAAAACCAGCAGATCGAACAGTTTTTTCTACAGCTTGGGCTTAAAGAAGAGATGTGGCAGATTAAAAAGCTGCAGTGCGATGCGCTTGTTTTACAAGCGGAGTTGCAGCCAAGAGCAGATCTACTGCACATTCCCTACTGTCAGCTTAACTACCTGAACCATCGGATCCATCTGGCAGGAGATCTTTTTGCTGATTGTTCAGACTCTTTGTCTCTCAAAGGGCAGCTCTCTGGCACAGCGTTCTTAGAGCCGCTTAAGGGGCTGAAACTACAGAGTGATCGACTGCTCTTCTCCTACACATTGGAAGAAGGAGTGCAACTTGAAGAGGCGTCTTGTTCTATTGCAACAGAATTGGGCAAGAGGGTAGGTTGTGTGCAGCTGAAAGGAGGGGAGCTTCGAGGCGTCAGCCAGTTACAGTTTCAGTTAGAGCCCGCTTGTCTAGATGCGCTGCTTGCAATTTCAACATTACGCACCCACAAGATCCTATGTTCGCCAGTCTCTGGCTGTGGGGAGCTCTTCTATCAGAGCGGGATTCCAGAGTTGAAGCTTCAGATAGACCCTTTGAGGATACAGTGGGGAGAGAATCTCTGCTCTTTTAGTGAGTCAGGTTTTTTCTATGCGGACAAGGTTTTTAATTTTCAGTCGGGTGTAACTTATGACGCATTGCGATGTTACCTCTTTGGTAAGATCAATTTTAATCAAGAGCCCTCTGCTTCCTTAATTCTCCAGGAGGATCTAGCCACTCTTGGGATGAAGTGCCTATTTAAAACGACAGGGAAGCAGTTTTTTCTTGAGAGCGTAGAAGGGCTCTTTTCCGGCGTTCAAGCCAGCATCAGAAGGAATAGAGCGCTTGAAACAGATGGGAAGATCCGGCTCTCAGGGCATCTACAGGTCGATGGTAACCGCGCCTTACGCCTTTTTCCAAAAAACATTAAAGAGTTGCTTGCTCCCTATAAAGTCGGGCGCGGCTATCAGCTGCAGGGCGAGATTTTTTTGGACAAGACAGACTCTGGCAAATTTGATTGCATAGGGCAGGTTAAAGGCGATGAGATCGATCTATTCGGATTGCGGCTGAAAAATCTTGCAGCTAAATTTGAATGGCGCAACGATCAGCTGATTGTGAGCGACTGTACAGTCCGCGATCCAGCTCTGATTTTGGATTGTCAGGAGCTAAAAATTGAAAAGGGGAGAGAAGGAGATCTTCTATTGAATCTTCCACTTCTTTCTCTGCAAGGGGTCCGCCCCAGCATGCTGCGCTCCGTTAGCAAAACTCAAAAGCCGCATAAACCGTTTCTGATCCGCCATTTGCGTCTTGAGAATATTCAGGGGGTGGTGGGTAATGCAAAGAGTTTTATCGGAAATGGTTCTCTACAGTTTACAAACTGTTTTAAAAAGGAGAACAGTCTCTTGGATATTCCCTTTGATTTGATGCGTGATGTGGGTCTTGATTTGAGTCTGCTGACTCCAATTTATGGGGAGCTCGATTACCGAATCCAGCAAGGGAGAGTTCACTTTACAGCCTTGCGCAACGCTTATAGCGAAGGTAAGCGCTCCGAATTTTTTCTCTGCGAAGATAGCAGGCCTTCTTCTATGGATTTTTACGGCAACCTATCTCTTAATTTCAAGATGAAACAGAATGTTCTTTTAAAATTAGGAGAGCTTTTTACTTTGACAGTCCGCGGCAATCTCCAGAAACCGGAATACGGCTTAGAACGGTGATCGCCGCGCTACGCAATCTTCTTTTTCCAGCGATCTGTCTTGCGTGTCACGCAGAGATTGCCGATCAGCGCAAGCTGCTCTGCCCTTGTTGTGCAGGCGCGCTTGTTCCTCTGGATCCCACCTCGCGCTGTCTCATCTGTTTTTCTGCCCTTATCGATGAGATTCGCATCTGTGAGGGGTGTCGATTGCAGCGTCCAAAGATCACGCGCGCTACTGCTCCATTCTCGGACACAGGGCCAGCAAAGGAGCTTCTAGAGCGGTTTCTCTCAGGGCACCTGATCTTAAAAGAGCTGCTCTCTGCCTACATGACCTTTCAGTTTTTAAAACTCGATCTTCCCTATCCCGATCGAATTGTGCCTGTCCCTGAAAGCTCTTTGAGACGTTGGGAGCGCGGTTTTTCACCCAGTGAGCTTTTAGCAGATCGAGTGGGTCAGATTCTTGAGAGACCTGTCTCCAAGTTGTTAGGACGTTACTCCGGAGACTTTCCTCAAAGACGCCTCTCCATAGAAAAACGTAAAGCATTGCAGCCTTCTTGCTTTTTCTGGAAAAAAAAAGAGGATCTGCTCGGAGAGACGATTCTACTTGTTGACGATCGGATGGGAACGAGTGCCACGCTTTCGGCTTGCGCTGCTGTCTTATCAGAGGGGTTTGCTGCCCGAGTCTACGGCCTTACATTTTGTATCGAGGAGCTATTTTAAAATCTTCGATCGGGGGGATTCATGAAGCTATCCCACTATTCGCACAGGCTGCTTTTTTGTGTCAAAGTCCCAAATATAAAAATTGACAAGCAGGCAGCAAAATATATAGACTGCACAATTATGCGGTTTTTTATTCTTTTTCAGCTACTGGCAGCTTCGTTATTTGCGTATGTCCCTAAGGACTACTCCTATCTGATTGGGAGTCCTGGATTTACTGATCAGCTGTTTCAAATGCATTTTAAACTCTATGAAGGTTATGTAAAAAATACAAATGACCTCCTGGACAAACTTGAAAATATAGACCCGAGCTCCTATGAGTATGGCGCCCTTAAAAGACGACTTGGCTGGGAATTCGATGGAATGAAACTCCACGAGCTCTATTTTGACAATCTAGGAGGAGTGGTCCCCATCGATAAAAAAAGCCCCCTCTACTTGGCTCTTGTCCAACAGTTTGGCTCTTTTGAGAAATGGAAAAGCGGCTTTATCGGCGTTGGCACGATGAGAGGTATTGGCTGGGCTCTTCTTTACTATGACAGCGAAGAAAAGAAATTAATAAATACCTGGATCAACGAACATGACGGAGGCCATCTAGTTAAGGGCGTCCCTATTTTGATCATGGACGTCTTTGAACACGCTTATATGCCGCAATTTGGTCTCGATCGGCTTAAATATATTGATGCTTTTTTCAATAACATCAACTGGCCCCTTGCTAACTCCCGCTACACTGAAAATCAAAAAAATTTACAATAGACATCTTTCGAAACCTGTTTTAACTCACACCTTAGCCTTTTTTATTCAGCTAGGAGACCTCTGATCTGAATTTATACCCAAACAATTTGAAGAGTTGGTTTTTGACAGCGTCAGCTTTGCCCCAAAATTTTCATCCTCACTTGCGCCTTGCCTCTCGGCAATGGTCGCTCGTTCCGGATAAAATTTTTGGGGAGCCTCCTTGTCAAATTCCCCACTCTTCAAGTCATTTGGGTATACAGA
>Ga0206799_1038_pt2 | contig 17069 bp, 12 predicted proteins | sample Alteio_BWOrgCont_67_FD_152900 | JGI IMG/M metagenome (GOLD analysis project Ga0206799, IMG submission 152900) | Enriched cells from forest soil in Barre Woods Harvard Forest LTER site, Petersham, Massachusetts, United States -... | ecosystem: Environmental > Terrestrial > Soil > Temperate forest >...
TCCACCAGCGGTAAAAAATACCGGAAAAACTTAATGCTGCTACCACGGCTGCGATTTTTGCTTTGGCTGTATTCCATTGAAAGGAAGGCAGCGTTGGCATTTGAGGTTGTTGTATTTTTACTCCTTGGCTTTGTAACCAGGTTCGTGCTTCTGGTGACAGCGGAGTATCTTTAAGTACTACGTCCATTGTAGCATAGGCTCCAGTGGGGTACAAAATATTCTGAAGAATAGTGCTATTGTTTTTAGAAAAAAGCTTAACCCACTCAAGTCCATGAGCATTATTTTTGTCGAGAGCATAGATTATTGGATTGATATAAGTATTGCTGCCATCGTTACGCTTTACATAGCTATTAAAATTAACCCTTTGGTAAAGACTCGTTATGATATTTTCATAAAAAGAGGCTTCTTTGTCTTTGTTATTAATCATGATAAGTATAGGTTCTAACTCTTGTGGTGTTAGATTTCTTACCTCATGACCATTAACTACTCGTGGCGTTAGGAGAGAGCTACGGTCGGCTGGGGGGGGCGTCGGGAATTCGGTCCGTACACCCGCAGTTTGAGCTGTCGCCGTCGATGCGGTCGAGCTTGTGCTGGCAGTCGATGGTGCAGGAGCTGGTATTGACGTAGATGCTGGCACGAGGCGCCGATCGTTGTGCGGCGTACGGGGTTCAGTCGCCGTCGATGCGGTCGAGCTTGTGCTGGCAGTCGATGGTGCAGGAGCTGATGTGGGGTGTGGATAGTTACTCATGAGTACAAGTATTTCTTGTGCCTTTTCTTTTTTGTCGTTTGTATTTAATCGCTTCTGCGCTTCGATAAATGGCGACGTGTCTCTAAATTTAATTGTAAGACGTATGTTTCTATTGGCACCATGCGCGAGTAAAATTTGTGCTATATCTGCGCGATCCATAACGACGCTTGTCATCAGTGCGGTATACCCATCCCTATCAAGACCATCAACGGGGATACCGTGGTTTAAAAACCACTTTATCCAGTCGGGGATCGCGTGGTAGTCGTCCTTAATAAGTGCCGCAAGAATGTTGGGATCAGTGAATGTCAAGTCATGGTCAGGACGCTTGGCTATTTCATTCATTAAAAACCTAATTTTTTTAGCCGTACGGGCATCCCATTTGCTCAAAATCAGGTTACTAAGGCCTTTCGCAAGGGAGTCATTGCTCATGGTAATCGCTGCTTTCTTCACGTCATTGCTTGTAATTGCTATCAGGTCTATGTCCATCCCCACGGCTGTGCCATGCCCCAATCCCAGGGATAATAAGGCAAAAAACAGTAATAACATCTTTTTCATAGCGTTCCTTTATTTAGTTACGTTAGCTGCAGATTTCTTTACCCAATTTGGCGTGGCCGCTAGCGGCACGGTAAACCAATTTGCAAACCATTTTTTACCGATTGACAGATTCAAATATCTGTTTTCCATGTCCTGCGCATAATCAGTCATGTTTATTTTCAAATCTTTTGCATCATCCTGATCTTTGTTCAGTTTGATCGTGATCGTTTGAGTGCTGTTTTCTGTTAATACAAACGCTGCATTTGGAGCGATTGGTGTCTCTGAGCCGTTGATAAAAATATCAGCACCGGTGTTATTGATCAAAACATTTTGCGTGTGTTGTTTCGTGTTGCCGCTCGTCCACCAGCGGTAAAAAATACCGGAAAAACTTAATGCTGCTACCACGGCTGCGATTTTTGCTTTGGCTGTATTCCATTGAAAGGAAGGCAGCGTTGGCATTTGAGGTTGTTGTATTTTTACTCCTTGGCTTTGTAACCAGGTTCGTGCCTCCGGTGATAGCGGAGTATCTTTAAGTTCTTCTGATAACGGGTTAAGGGTCTGATTTATATAGTACGAAGTTTGAAGAATCGTCCGCCTACTTATTCGGGTTAATAATTGAGCCCATTCAAGACCTTTTGGATCATTTTTTTGCAAGGCATAAAGCAACGGGTTGACATATGTTTTAGTGCCATCTTCGTATGGATAGTAGGCATTAAAATCAACATTGTAGGACATAGGGCCCAGTATATTTTCATAGAAATCAGGGCTGTGCTGTGTATCGTCTATGTAGCTCAGGAGTTCTTTTAATTTGACAGGGGTTAAGTTAGCTGCGCCAGTGGTTCGTACTACACAATGAGGACTGTATTTTAGTCTATACAGTGGAAATTGATCCCGCGTCTTTACACCAGCAGTTGCATTTTTTACACTATCAGTTCCCTTTATAACTTGTGGGGCAGTGGGTATTGCTGCTTGTAGTGGATGTAGATTACGTTGCCCATTCGGATCCTGTCGTTGTTCAATCCACGTTGTTACCCCGGGGAAATGCCTAAACACTAATTTAGCTCTTGCGAGGTCATCTGGGTTTAGAGTGATTCTATAGGGTTTGGTCTGATCACGCGCATCTATTGCCCCCATCAGTATATCAAACTGCTCTTTGGTTCTGGTGTGAGAAAAATTATAAAGAACTGCATCTAATGCCTGGATGAGTTCGTTATCACTCATCTCTTGTATTTTGCTTTGCAACTGGTCTGTTGTGTTCTTATCTATAAAACTCTGCCATTCGTCTCGTCTCTGGGATAGCTGAGCTGGTTGCATCCCCACGGCTGTGCCATGCCCCAATCCCAGGGATAATAAGGCAAAAAACAGTAATAACATCTTTTTCATAGCGTTCCTCTATATTCGTTTAGATAACCTTTCTAAGTTTATTTTGAGTCTATCATATTAAAGCTATAAAAACAATTGATTTCTATTTGTCAATTGTATAATATTGGGGACCATCGATATTTAGGCGCCTTAAACCTGGCGAGTGGACTAAAAAGGGTCTTGGGCAGGGTAGCGCGGCTCCCCATAGCAATGGGATTCAAAAAGTGAGGTTCTGCTTGCCAATGGTTGCATATGTGCTATGGTATTGTGCATCATCCAAGGTTGTAGTTGTAGCAATGGGAGCAGTTTCATGCAAGAAGGTCCTCTGGCGCTTATTATAGGCACCCGTCCTGAAGGTATCAAAATGGCTCCGGTGTATCACGCGTTAAAAAAGGCTGGTATTCCGGTGATGGTCATATCTACTATGCAACATGATCAACTATTGACTGATGTTCTAGATCTTTTCCATATTGTACCTGATTATGCCCTTGATATCATGCGGCCTGGCCAAGACCTGTTTTACCTTACGCAGTCAGTGTTACAAAAAACCAAACAAATATATGCAGACATTAAACCGTCTTTGGTATTGGTACAGGGCGATACCACCTCATCAATGGCAGCGGCACTAGCTGCATTTTATATGCATATTCCTGTTGGTCATGTTGAAGCCGGTTTGCGCACCGATGATATTTATGCACCATTTCCTGAGGAGATGAATCGTAGGGTTATTAGTGTGATTGCGCGGTATCATTTTGCCCCCACGCAGGCTGCGGTGATTAATGCTGTAGCGCATGGTGTGCGTCGCAGTCAGGTATTCTGTACGGGTAACACAGTAGTCGATGCATTACATTACATTAAAGATAAAATTCTTCATAACGAAGTTGCCGTCCATGATAATATTCGTACGTGTGTCCAGCGGTGCAAGCAAGAGGATAAAAAGTTATTAGTGTTGACCATGCATAGACGCGAATCATTCAGTGGAGGTATACAGCGGGTATTGCAGGCGATTAAAGAACTAGTCCATGAGCAAGAAAAACTACTCTGCGTCTACCCCTATCATCCTAATCCCCATGTGCTGCAAGCAATTGATGCGGTCTATTTGCGCGCGGTTGAGCGTATATGCATCATGGAGCCACTTTCATATGTTGATATGGTCTACCTGCTAGATAATGCAGACATAGTACTGACTGATTCGGGTGGTATTCAAGAGGAAGCGATCAGTTTATTAAAACCAGTGCTGGTGTTGCGCGAAAAAACGGAACGGATGGAAGGTGTGCTGACCGGGCTTGCGCAATTAGTGGGCACTGATGCGCAAGTGATTAAGCAGCGGGTACAGCATATGCTGCATAACGGGGTGCCGCCCATAGCGCGTGATACTGAAAATACATATGGCAATGGCCATGCGGCAGAGGCAATTGTTGCGATTGTCCAACAAGAAATGAAAAAAAGAAGCATGCCGGTTAGTATTGCCGGGGATAGTTCATTAAAATCGAGTGCAATGGTAGCAAAAAAGGGACAGATAATGAAAACAGTCTGTGTTGTCGGATTGGGGTATATCGGGTTGCCAACGGCAATCATGGTAGCAGAAAGTGGGTATAGAGTCATTGGTGTTGATACAAATGCAGATCGTGTGCGCAGTATTAACGCAGGCGATCCGGATATTTACGAACCCGATATGTACGAAAAACTGCAACTGGTATTAGCGACCGATATGCTCTTTGCCACGACTACTGTGGTTGTAGCAGATTATTTTATTATTGCAGTGCCAACGCCATTAACCGATGATAAGAAACCGGATCTTAGTTATGTTTTTAGTGCGGCTACTACTATCGCAACAGTTCTACAAAAAGGTAACGTAGTTATTTTAGAATCAACAGTATCTGTCGGTATTACACAAAAATTAGCAGAAGCGCTGCAGCTGGCGACAGGTCTTGTAGCGGGACAAGATTTTTTTGTGGTACATAGTCCGGAACGGGTATTACCCGGTAAAATTTTTCATGAGCTGGTGCATAATGATCGTATTATTGGTGGTATTAATCAAGAATCGGCTGTGCGTGCACAAGTGCTCTATAAAAGGTTTGTACAAGGAGCGTTATTTACCACCGACGCTGCTACAGCGGAGATGGTTAAATTAATTGAAAATAGTGCGCGTGATGTGGAAATCGCCTTTGCGCACCAAGTTGCATCTATGTGCTATGCACAAGGGCTAGATCCGTATCGGGTGATTGAGCTGGTCAATAAGCATCCGCGGGTGAAGTTATTGAAACCAACCTGCGGAGTGGGTGGACATTGTTTAGCCGTTGATCCGTGGTTTTTAGTTGATAGTTTTCCTGCGCATACGTCTCTTATAGCTGCCGCACGTACTATTAATGACGCAAAGCCACATGAAGTTATTGCGCATATTGATCAAGTCATTGAACAATGGCAAAAAGTACATGGCAGGCCATGTGTCCTTGCATTATTTGGCTTGACGTATAAGGCAAATGTAGATGATCTGCGCGAATCGCCCGCGCTTTTTATTGCACAGGAATATAGTATTCGCACCGATATTCAGGTTATGATTTGTGAACCATACATCAAAAAAAATGCTGTGCCGCTTGGCCTACACTCATTGCTCACCAGCATAACGCAGGCAGCGCAACATGCCGATCTGTTAGTCTTTCTGGTGGCGCATGATCAGTTTAAAATAATTGATGTTACCCGCCTGTCAGATAAAAAAATAATTGATTATTGCGGACTCTTGTATCGCTCACATACGGCAGTGGTACATGAGCAGGAATTATTCTGGCCAGCGGTTAAAATAGATGCGATTTCTGACTCTATTTTTAGTGAGCCTGTGTCTGAGGTTACCTATAAGGAAGACGTATGAGGCAGGTGTTTTTAGACAAAGGAGTAATAGCTGTCAAACAAGTTGCCGAGCCGTTACTGGATGACCATTGTGTACTTGTGCTAGTCTATTATTCTTTCATTAGTTCGGGCACCGAAAGCGCCACAATTCAACAGGCAAAAGAATCCCTATTTAGTAATGTTCCCTTTAAAGTTAAAAAAGTATTACAGGCGGTGCGTGTACATGGTACGCAAGGTGCACTTGCCTTAATTAAGGGGAAACTCAAGGGTGATGTACAAACATTGGGTTATTCATGTTCAGGACAAGTTATTGCTGCCGGATCAAAAGTAAAACATATTCACGTGGGCGATTGGGTTGCCTGTGCAGGTGCCGGTTACGCCAATCATGCGGACTTAGTCACTGTACCCGAACAATTAGTAGTGCGAGTGTGTGATGAGCGCTTTCTAAAAGATGCGAGCATTACTACATTGGGCGCTATAGCATTGCAAGGCATTCGGCAAGCCTCATTGACTCTTGGTGAAACAGTATGTGTGGTAGGGCTTGGTTTATTAGGTCAGCTCACCGTGCAGCTCGCCAAAAAAAGCGGTTGTACTGTTATAGGTATTGATCTGGTGACCGATAGGATCAAGATGGCCGCACAGTTAGGGGCTGATGTAGTGTATGCTGCCGATGATGCCAATACAGAGCAGAGTATTGCCTTTTTAACCGGCCATCACGGGGTTGATGCGACCATTATTACCGCATCGTCGGCGAGTAATGAGTTGATGAATCAAGCTATGCGTATGACACGCAAGCGTGGACGTATTGTGATCGTTGGTGATGTAGGGTTATCGATTAGTCGGGAGTCATGGTACAAAAAAGAAATAGATGTACGTATTGCATGCTCCTATGGTCCGGGGCGCTATGATCCCGATTATGAGCAAAAGGGATTAGACTATCCATATGCGTATGTGCGCTGGACACAAAATAGAAATATGCAGGCATTTGTGCATATGATAGAAACGGGCGCGTTGCGTATTAATCCGCTTATTAGTCAGGAAGTCACGCTTGATACGATTGACCAGGGCTATGAATCGATTAAGCAACGTGTCGCATTGGGTATTATTTTAAATTATCATCTATCGCGTAGCACTAAGATAGCGTCGCAGTATTTGCCGGCAAAAAAATATTTGGAAGAAAAAAAATCATTTAAGCCACCCATTAAGCATAAGACACGCATCGGCTTTGTAGGTGTTGGCGGTTTTGCAAAAATTAAATTGCTGCCTCTAGTCTCTAAGTTGACGCAAGTAGTGATCAATGGTATTGCCGATGTCGATATTGCCAATGCGATCAATGTTGGTCGTACGTATGGTGTCGCGAAAGTATGTACCTTAGACGAGGAACTTTTTGTCAGTGATGAAATTGATGCGGTGGTGATTGCATCACCACATAAATATCATGCGGACCAGGCGCTCAAGGCACTGCGCGCAGGTAAAGCGGTGTTTTTGGAAAAACCAATGGCCACGACTTTTGCTCAACTCATGCAATTTCGTGCTCTCTTGCAGCAATATCCAAATGCCCCGCTGTGTGTAGATTATAACCGATCATTTTCTCCTTTTATGCAAAAAATTAAACGTGCTCTTATGCAACGCACGACGCCCATTATGGTCTTGTATCGTATTAATGCCGGCTTTATTGCACGTGATCATTGGATACAAACCGAACTAGGGGCAGGTAGAATTATTGGAGAAGCGTGTCATATTGTTGATCTCTTTTGTTTTTTAACAGATAGCAAGCCGGTTTCCATCTCTGTTGAATCATTACATGCACAACGTGATGATCTGTTTCCAACCGATAATTTTTGCACACAAATTCGTTTTGCGGACGGTTCAGTATGTAGCTTACTCTACACGGCATTGGGGCATGCGCATGTTGGCAAGGAATATATGGAACTGTATGTAGAAGGTAAAACCATTATTGTTGATGACTACATGAAGCTTGAAGGACATGGATTACCATCATCATTCAATGAGGCAACGCCAATGCAGGAAAAAGGACATGCTCAGTTGCTGCGTGCATTTTTTGATAGTATACGAGATCCTTATTTCCTGCCGCCTATTAGTATTGAGCGGCTTGAAATGGTCGCAGAAATTACGCTGATTATAGACCAATTGGCGTGTGCCGGTGGTGGCACGCGTGAATGGCATGTATGAGGGTTGGTGTGAATAGTCAGCATCTTTATTTTGTGATCTTGGCCGGCGGTAATGGTGAGCGACTATGGCCACTCAGCCGGCAAACGATGCCAAAGCAGTTACTCAAAATTGGTACTGATGTGACATTATTAGAACAAGCAATCGATAGAGTGCGACCACTCGCCTATGCATCCGCTAATATTTGGATTAGCACAACGCAACAGCATGCACCGCGTATTGGCAATCTGCTCAAGGGTCATGTGGGTAATATTATTATTGAACCGAGTATGCGCAATACAGCGCCGGCAATTTTGCATTGTTGTTATCTATTGCATGCGCAAGATCCCAACGCCCAAGTTATTTTTCTGCCGGCAGATGCCTTTATTGGTACCAGTGATTATCAGCTATTTAGAGAGGGAATACAAGAGTGCATTGCCTGGATTCGGGCACATACATCGCTGGTATTATGTGGCGTCAAACCACAAAATGCGGCTACTGGCTATGGATACATAGAATATGAATCAACTTCTACAGGAATACCGGGTCCACATCGGGTGACGCGGTTTCATGAAAAACCTATTCACTCGGTGGCACAGCATTATGTGCAGACTACAGACATGTTATGGAATATTGGTGTTTTTGGTGGGCAGGTGACTGCATTTATGACCCAATTTCAACAGTATGCACCGGAGCTTTTTTGTGCAGTGAATGAGTTTATGGTTGGCGTACGTGCGTATGAAACGATACCGGCTATTTCAATTGACTATGCATTAATTGAGCGTGTAAGTGATGTGTGGGTAGTGCCATTGGACATCTCATGGTGTGATGTCGGCAATATTGGGGTATTGCTTGCGTTGCAACAAAAAGAGGATCCAGCCTATAGCGTGGTATCACTCAATGCATCTAATAATTTAGTGTATGCGCATAATAAATTAGTAGTGTTTATAGGGGTGGACAATGTGCGGGTTGTCGATACCCCTGATGTATTATTAATTACCCACGCAAATATGACCGAATCGGTGAAGGTGGTCGTTAATCAGCTCAAACAACAGGGAAGTAATCAGTATTTGTAAAAAGGGATATGTATGAAGCGTGCATTAATTACGGGAATTACCGGACAAGATGGGGCTTATTTAGCCGAATTTTTACTTAAAAAGGGTTATGTAGTACATGGTATCAAACGACGATCTTCCTCATTTAACACCGGACGGATTGATCATTTGTACCAAGAACCGCATTTAAATGCTGCGCGTAATTTTATATTACATTATGGTGATATTACTGATGCTACCAATATCATTCGTGTTGTTAAGGAGGTGTGTCCCGATGAAATATATAATTTAGCAGCGCAAAGTCATGTGGCGGTATCATTTGAAACACCTGAATATACCGCACAATCAGATGCGCTTGGCGCATTGCGTATTCTAGAGGCGATTCGCATTCTGGGTCTTGAACCGGTGACACGATTCTATCAAGCATCAACGAGTGAATTGTTTGGTAATGCAGCAGTGATACCACAAAATGAACAAACTCCTTTTTGCCCCCGCTCTCCTTATGCAGTGGCTAAGCTTTATGCCTATTGGATTACCGTCAATTATCGGCAAGCGTATGGCATGTATGCCTGTAATGGTATTTTATTTAATCATGAATCTCCCATTAGAGGAGAGACTTTTGTTACACGAAAAATTACTCGCGCACTTGCTCGTATGGTTCATGGCCTGCAAGATATATTATACATTGGCAATCTTGATGCGCGCAGGGATTGGGGGTATGCAAAAGATTATGTTGAAGCGATGTGGCTTATGTTGCAGCAGAAGCAGGCAGAAGATTTTGTAATAGCAACCGGTGAGAGTCATTGTGTACGTGAATTTATCAATGTAGCATTTAATTACCTAGATATACCCATTGAGTGGGTGGGCAATGGGATTCATGAGTATGCTATCAATACTCGTACGGGCGCAGTAGTGGTACGAGTAGATGAACGATATTTTAGACTTACCGAGGTTGATCATTTACAAGGTGATGCTCGTAAGGCCTACACGCAGCTTGGGTGGCGACCACGGGTTGTATTCAAAGAATTAGTTGGACTGATGATGAAAGCAGACTTGGATGCGGTATATCAAGAATCATTAAGAAATAATGAGCACATGATACTCAATAGTGCGTATACGTTACCGCGGCACACAAATATAACGGTATAAAGAGCGTGTAATAATGGACAGGGATGCAAAAATATATGTTGCCGGTCATACAGGATTAGTCGGATCCGCGTTGATGCGCGCATTACATGCTCGTGGGTATAATAATGTAGTCACGCGTACGTATGAACAATTGGATTTGAGAAATCAGGCGGCAGTAGATATTTTTTTTGTGCGTGAAAAACCTGAGTATGTATTTTTAGCTGCAGCAAAAGTCGGCGGTATTTTGGCGAATGCCATCTACCCGGCATCATTTTTATATGATAACGTGATGATCGCCTTGAATATAATACATGCTGCATATATGCATGGAGTTACGAAGCTATTATTTTTAGGCTCATCCTGTATTTATCCGCGCAATTGTGAGCAACCAATTAAAGAAGAGTATTTATTGACCAGTGAATTGGAAAAAACTAATGAGGCGTATGCGATTGCTAAAATTACGGGGCTTAAAATGTGCCAGTTCTATAATCGTCAATATGGGACTCGCTTTATTGCCTGTATGCCAACCAATTTATATGGCCCTCACGATAATTTTGATGAAACCCATTCTCATGTGCTGCCCGCACTTATGCGTAAAATATATATGGCACATAGATTAGGGCATCCAACGGTTGTATTGTGGGGCACGGGCAGACCATACCGAGAATTCTTATATGTGGATGATTTGGCTGATGCCCTCTTATTCCTTATGGATACCTATGATGATACGCAGATCATTAATATAGGAACCGGTACCGATATTACCATCATGCAGGCAGCGCACACCATTAAACAGGTGATTGGCTATACCGGTGATTTTGTATTTGATACAAGCAAACCGGATGGTACACCACGCAAATTGTTAGATGTAGGACGTGTGAATGCGCTTGGCTGGCATGCGTCGACAGCATTACCTGATGGGATAGCAAAAACTATTACGTGGTGTATGCAAGAGTCTATTTTTGAGAAAAATGTTATGTGTAACATATAAAAATGATAGGAGAATGAATGCGTAAAGTGTATGCCTGTTTTCTAGTTGTGTCTGCAGTGGCGCTGGGTTCCATGGGCTGGCAGTGTTGGCAGTATAAAAAATCGGTAGTGATTGTGATACCATCATATAATAATGCTGAGTGGTATGATAAAAATTTAGCATCAGTATTCACGCAAGATTATCCGAATTATTCGGTTATTTATATAGATGATCAATCGAGCGATAAGACGTATGAGCTGGTGGTGAAAAAAGTGGCGGACAGCGGTAAGCAAAAACAGGTCAAAGTCATTAGAAATGAGCAACGTAAAGGTGCATTAGCCAATATTTACAATGTAATCCATACCTATTGTTCTGATAAGGATATTGTGCTGTTATTGGATGGCGATGATTGGTTCAAAAATGATAAGGTATTATCAACGGTAGTTCGTGCATATGATGACGCGAACGTATTGATGACATATGGTCAATATGAAGAATATCCGAGTGGTCGCATAGGGCAATGTCAGGCTTTGCCACGATATGTTATTGAAGCACACGCCTATCGTCGCTATCCGTGGGTGACATCTCATCTGCGTACGTTCTATGCAGGGCTCTTTAAAAAAATTAAGAAAGAAGATTTCATGTATAATGGTGACTTTTTCACGGTGACTTGGGATATGGCCATCCTGTTTCCTATGCTGGAGATGGCCGCGGGTCGATGGAAATTCATAGATGATGTATTGTATGTGTATAACATGGCAACGCCCCTCAATGATTATAAAACAAAATTTGAGTTACAACAGATGTGTCATTATTACATACGCAATCAACCGGCGTATGCAGCATTATAACCATAAGGAACGGGAATGAAAAAAAACACTGGGTACAAAAAAAAGAACCTTTATAGCATTTGTGGTATTGCAGTAATAGCAGTGGCAGCAGTAGGCGGATGGCAGTGGTGCCGGTCTAGAGCAGATCAAAGCATTGTTGCCTTGCGTACTCTGGCCACGCAACATTATGTTGATTTTAATATCTCTATGCAAACCGATAATTTTACGCAACTGATACAAACACAGCCGGGTGCCGCACAATTGATGAGCTTCTTTAAAGATATGTATGATGCCAATGCGTTTAATAAAGTTTCGGTAAAGATCGATAAAATGATTCCGCCAATCTTGCATCACATCTGGATGGGCAGCCCGGTACGCCTTCAGGATATTCCGCTGTATCACAGCTGGCATACCTACCATCCACAGTGGACTTTTATTTTCTGGACTGATCATGAAAGTAATTTTGATAAGGGCGATGTATTAGTACATTCATTTGAAGAGCTTGATCAGGTGTTGGCAGATAATAATGGTAAGCCGTGCAAAATAGTGGTAGATATTAGAAATCTACAGTTTGAGAATCGGGTCTATTTTGATGAAGCAGTCAATTATGGTGAACGTGGTGACATTTTAGATTACGAGATTGTGTATCGGTATGGTGGTACCTACGTTGATCTTGATTTTGAATGTTATCGCCCACTTGATCTGTTCCATCACACATATGATTTTTTTACCGGCATTCAACCACTGGACACCGGCCGTGTACAGCTGGGCGCCGCATTATTTGGTGCCATGCCACATCATCCAGTGATGAAAAGCTGTGTTGAAAACATTAAACACAATCGCCATATTCCACAAATTATTGCCAAAACAGGCCCTCTTTATTTTACTCGAGAATTTTATAAGTCTGCCGGTCGCACAGGCCATAAGGATATAGCATTTCCGGCAAGTTATTTTTACCCAATGGGCTACGAAGACAAACAAAAAATGAAATCAGAATGGTGCAAAAATGAATCATTTGCGACTCATCACTGGGCCGGCAGTTGGTTGCAGCCATCAGGGTTTGTGCAGTCTAAAGTGACGACGTAAAACGTGCATAGGACGTAGTAGATTATTTTTAGCGCTTTATACGATGCCTTAAAACTGTACCGGATAGACAGGGTTAATAGCCCTCTGCGCTCGCCCCGAGTGTTTCGAAAGCGGAGCGAGAAATGTATCGAGGGGTCTGAAAAAATGATATTTTATTTTTAGCTTTTATCCCTCGATACAATTGCATTTTATGCAATCACTCGGGACGAGCGGGGGGTAAGTTTGTTTTTTAGGTAGCGAGTTTTTGCTCAGCAGTAGTTTCTGCGGGTTGTTCACCCTCTTCATCAGTCTCATCATCATCATCATCATCATCATCAGCAGCTGCTGCCTTTTTCGTATACCATTTATATATGCCGACTGCTGCTATGGTTAGTGTTGCTGTCACTGCAATCCACAGTTTGTAGTTGGTCACAGAAAAAGGAAGGAGAGGCTGTTGCTTAAGGGTAAAGATAATCTTGCCATGAGCGTCATTGGTTTGAGTAAATGGGTTGGGAATGTTATTTTTGGTTAACAGCGTCACAAAGCGTTCTTTATGGTCGTTCTCGAGGCAGTGATGATTGCATACTAGAGTGTTGGCGTCTCTACCTCTACCTGCACCTGTACGGGTAATGTCGAGTCTGTTATTGTTTATTAATAGTTCAAGGGTGAGACGACAAGGATCTTTTTCCTCATCAGTTGAGTGAAAAAGTAGGGTAGACAAAAGAAATTCGCCCTTATTGTTTTGTACATTTAAGATATCGGGATCTGTGCTATCTAATTGCAGGCCGGCAGTTGCATCATTGGCAGTAGCTTTAAGTATGCGTATTACTTCGGGCCAATCAGCATAGCCGATTGCTCGTGCGAGATCGGTGTTCACTTTGATAGTAATCCCGGTGTGAGTAACGGTTTGGTTCATTCCATAGGCGATATTACCACCGCACGCCAGCCATCCCAGGGTAAATATCAATTTTTTCATAACATCCTTGATTTAGTGAGATATTTGCTCAGTAATCTCTTCCGGATTTTCATTATCTTCAGCATCTTCGGTATTTTCTTCGCTCGCCTTCTTTGTATACCATTTGTATATGACGACAGCAGCCACAGCTATTGCTGCCGCTGCAAGCCACAGTTTGTAGTTGGTGACAGAAAGGAGGGCCAAACGGGATGGTTGCTTGAGGTTGAAGGTTATCCCATTGACCGGATCATTAGTCTGTGTAAATGGATTGGGAATATTTTTGCTTGCTAATATGTTTACAAGTCTTTGTTTGTGTTCATCTTCTAGGCTGGCATCATTACATAACAGGTTGCCATGCTGATTGGTTGCGGTAAGATTGAGTCCGTTATTCTCTAGAAGTTGCCCTAGGATGGCCGAGCAGTGATCATAGGGTGCATTTGTTGTATTATAGATAAGAACGGGTAAAAGATATAAACCCTTTGCATTTGGTGCATTCAAGAAGGAAGGGTCTGCCTTGATTATCCTATTGCAGTCGGCCATATCAAGCCCATTATTCTTGATGTCCTTGGCTATGTCAGTCCAGCGACCAGCTTTAATAGCCTCGTCCATCCCATACACTATATGAGTGGTGCAAATCAATAATCCCAGGGTTAGTATGAGCTTTTTCATAAGTATGCTCCTTTAAGGCTTAAAGGTTGATAATACTGCTATAATATACGACTATTGATACATTGGCAAATGGCCCCCATTAGTTTCAAATAGAAAACAGAAGCTTAGTGGTGGCCTGATATATCTATACTCGGTCTTGGCTCAGAATAATCATTGACTTCTCATGCCCATGGGGTATGTTGTACGGCAGTAATAATGCATACTCATCACAAAAAAGGGAGTAGAAGGATGTTCTATTTTTTGAGAAAGACTGTTGTTTTTGTAGCCTGCGTATTTGCTATGGCTGCCGTCCAGAGCATGTATGCTCAAGAAAAAGCAGATTTGGTTATTTACTCCTTTGATCGGCCGATGCAGCTGTATGCATTCTTAGAATCAGCGCAACAGTATATGGCCGGCATTGACGAAGTTGTAGTTATTTATCGTGCGAGCTCTGTCGCGTATGATGCCTCTTATTCTATAGTTAAACAGACATTTCCATCAGTGATATATTTACAACAATCGGAAAAACCGCTGCTTGATTTCAAGCCACTGACCGTGCAGGCCGTATTTGATTCACCAAGTCGGTATGTAATTTTTGCCGTTGATGACATTATCGTCAAAGATTATATCTGCTGCTCAGATGATATTCAGACATTGGAGCAGCATAATGCGTATGGTTTTTATTATCGATTGGGCAGTCATCTTTCCTATTGTTATACCATGAATGCATCGCAAGCAGTGCCGCCGCTCAAACAAGTAACGGAGGGTATTTATGCATGGCAGTTTAAGCAAGGCCAACATGATTGGGGCTATCCTAATACGGTCGATATGACCTTGTATCGTAAAAAGGACATAGAATCATTTTTCAAAAATGGCAATTACAATACGCCAAATACCTTAGAAGGGCGTTGGTCCGGTCAAGCAGGTACGATTATGCATCGCACCGGATTGTGTTATGCCACCTCAAAGATGGTAAATTTACCACTCAATCGTGTGCAGCATGATTACCCCAATCGTCACATGGAAGTATCAGCGCAAGAATTAGAGACACGTTTTGAGCAAGGGCTGAAAATTGATATTAAACCCCTGTTTTGCGTTGCAAATATAAGTGCACATATGGAATATGAACCAACCTTTATACAACGGTAAAAGAGTATGATGAAAAAATTAGCTTTAGCAGGACTGATTTTAACGGGTATGGCATATAGTGGCCTGCAGGCACGAAAAAGTTGTTGTACTAATAAGGCGCTCAATGCATGGCATACCGGTCAACGCCATTTTGTGATTATTACCGCGACGTATAATAATGCTGCGTGGTATAAACAAAATATAGATGGCGTGTTGTCACAGACCTATCCTGATTTTGAAGTAGTGATCACTGACGATGCCTCTACTGACTGCACCCCTGATCTGATAGCGCAACGGGTGCAAGAATTAGGAGCTGAAAATCGCGTCACGTTGATACGTAATACAGAGCGTAAGGGTGCAATGGCTAATCAATACGCTATGATTCATAATCACTGTGTGCCAACGGACATTGTGGTAATCATGGATGGAGATGATTGGCCGATTGATGCACAGGTGTTGGATTATTTAAGTCACGTATACGCAGATCAAACCATTTGGCTTACCTACGGACAATTTATTGAATATCCATCGGGAGTGCGTGGTTTTTGTATTGACATGCCGGCTCATGTGGTACGCAACAATGCGTTCCGTAATTTTCCTGAAATTCCATCACACTTGAGAACGTTTTATGCCGGGTTGTTTCAGAAGATTAACCGCAAAGATTTGTGTGACAAAAATGGCCAATGGCTTTCCATGTGTGCTGATATTGCAGCAATGTTTCCGATGATTGAAATGGCGCGTAATGGTCACTTCAAATTTATAGCGCAACCACTATTGATATATAATAGCTCAAATCCAATCAATGATTATAAAGTTTCAAAGGCGGTACAGCGTGCTATTGATTTGGATTTGCGATCTCGGGTGGCGTATAGCGCATTGACTACGTTATTTGAATAGAAAGGGTATGAATATGAAAATATACAATATAGTACTGATCGCTGTCGTTACTGTTTTTCAAGTTCACGCAGCCCATATTGGTCTTTTGATTGTGGCTACAGGTCGTTATATCAATTTTGTTGAACCTCTTATTGCCTCAGCGTGCAAACACCTATTGCCCGGGCACCAAAAAACCTATTTTATTTTTACTGATGGGCAAGTGCCAGTCATGGATAATGTAGTTGGCGTGTATCAAAAACGGCTCGGCTGGCCGTATGATACATTGATGCGCTGTTCCATGTATACTGCTCATGCCGATTTGTATGCCACTATCGATTATTTATATGCTCTTGATGCAGATATGTTATTTGTCGACACTGTGGGTGACGAAATTTTAGGCGACCGGGTGGCTACTCAGCATCCGGGATTTGTGGGTCTTCGTGGAACCTATGAAACTAATACAGCTTCCAGTGCATGTGTGGGCAATTATGAGGGCAGTTACTATTTTGCCGGTGGATTCCATGGCGGCTCGCGCGATGAATTTCTACGATTAGCAGGTACCATGTATCATACTATTATGCGTGACTTAGAGCATAATTTTATAGCGATCTGGCATGATGAAAGCCATCTCAACCGGTATTTTATTGATAATGCGCCCACCGTGATTCTCAATCCATCCTATTGCTATCCGGGCAATAAGCGTATTGCATATCCTAAAAAATTGGTTGCGCTTGATAAGAATCATGCTGAATAT
>Ga0206799_1109_pt1 | contig 17033 bp, 16 predicted proteins | sample Alteio_BWOrgCont_67_FD_152900 | JGI IMG/M metagenome (GOLD analysis project Ga0206799, IMG submission 152900) | Enriched cells from forest soil in Barre Woods Harvard Forest LTER site, Petersham, Massachusetts, United States -... | ecosystem: Environmental > Terrestrial > Soil > Temperate forest >...
GGTTTTGACATCTACTGACAAGGCAGCTCCAAATCTTGCATAACCAGTTCCAAACGCTGCGAATGCGCACAATTCTGCAATTTCCTTATCACTGAAATATTTTTTTAGCTTTTCTATATCTTCCTTAGAAATAGGCAAAGCTGTTTGAGTCATTTTTCTTGCAAAATCAACCGCTGTTTTAATTTTAGGATCTTGAATAGCTGGGGAAGGACATCCAAAAGACATACACTGAGCGCATCCAATCTGATAAGCAATAGCTCGTCTTACTTCTTCTTGAAGTTGAGGATCAAAGCTTGAAAATTGATAGAATGCATCTAACAATAGATCCCATTTTTCTAGTATTTCTTGATTATGTCCTAGTAGCTTCTGAAGAGGGCTATTTCCATTTTCGGAATATTCGATATACGCCACAAAAGATCTTTCTTTATAAAATAAAAGGATACCAGTTTTCACTGAAGAAGTCTAGAGGATTGAAAAGCATCGAAACCTGAACAATTCGGACCATCGCCATTTTTACCCATATTTTATTGGGCTTGTCGTGATCGTAGAGAATTTTTTTCCAGCCCCAGTAAATAGCGTCTCCAAACCTAGACATTTATCCTGGCTGCTCATTTCAAAGTGTGGCACATTTTTGAGGTGATTTTCGTAGAGAATTTGGGGGCTTGCCCCCGTTATAGCCCGCGGCAGATTTCTTCTATTTGCGACAAGCACAGTACCCGCTAGTACGGGCTTGTCGCAAATAGAAGGAAGATGGCCGGGATATAATGGGGGCGGTTGGACTCGAACCAACGGAGACCGAAGTCGAGGGATTTACAGTCCCTTGCAATTGCCGCTATGCGACACCCCCAGAGAGAAAAGAAAAATGCTGGCGAAAGGAATTGAACCCTCAACCGCCCGATTACAAGTCGGGTGCTCTACCAATTGAGCTACACCAGCAAAAAGAATTATCCGTTATATCAAACCACGGATTTAGCCTCAAGAAATATTAATTCGACTCGGGAGAGTCATCGGGTCTTTCTACTTCTGGAGCCTTTTTTGGATTCATCGGAACCACGTTGCGTGAAAAAAGAGAGCTCATTTTCTGCCCAGAATCAAGATGAGTTGGGATCTGAATCCCTATCAGCTTGCGCGGAGCATTGTCTTTGGGCTCGCAACACTTTTTGTACTTCTTACCAGAGCCGCAGCGGCACGGGTCATTGCGTCCTATTTTTGCCATCGAATCTCCTAATATAGTGAAATTATACCAGCTTGTCTATTTTAAACCAAATTCATTTGACAAAGAGGTCTCTGTTCATTAATCTTACTTGGATGATGAATTTCCCTATTGCACGCCCCCCATGGACAGGTCTTGGCGCACGGCTAGAGAGCATGTGTCGCAAAGCGATCTTTGACTTTAAGCTTCTCGAAGGTGTCGAGAGCCTTGCGATTGCCCTCAGCGGCGGCAAAGACAGCCTCAGCTTGCTTTTTCTACTTCATGCCATTAGTGGAAGAGGATTTCCCAATTGGAAGATTCACGCCATTCATGTCGGTGGAGAGTTTTCTTGTGGCTCCGGGGTCAGTGAACGCTTTTTAAGGGGTATTTGTGAAGAATTGAAGGTTAATTTTATTAGCTGCACATCGACTCAAAAAAGAGAGACACTCGCCTGCTACAGCTGCTCAAGAGAAAGGCGCAAGCTGATTTTTAACGCAGCAAAAGAAGTTGGAGCCACAACGATTGCCTTTGGCCACCATCGTGATGACAGCATCCAGACTCTTTTAATGAACTTACTCCATAAAGCAGAATTTGCCGCAAATTTACCGAAGGTCTTGATGCATGACTATGGAGTAACGATCGTGCGTCCCCTGATCTATATTAGAGAGGCAGATATTAAAATCTTCGCAGAGCAGCACGGTTTTGCACGCATCACATGCCAATGTCCTGTTGGACAAAATTCGATGCGACGCCATGTACGTGATTTAATCGAACATATCGAGGAACTCTTTCCCAATGCAAAAGAAAATCTCTCTCTTGCAAGTTTACAATATGGATCTCAAAAAGCAGCAATAAAATAATGCACCTACAAGAAATTATTTCTGTGATCCTCTACTTTGCCATCGTTGCAGCTGTCGGTTTTTTCTCCTACCGTAAATCGGTGACATCTTCAGACTTCCTTATGGGAGGTAGATCCATGAACTACTGGCTGACAGCCCTCTCTGCTCACGCAAGCGACATGAGCGGCTGGCTCTTCATGGCCTACCCAGCTACCATTTTTGTAGGCGGCATGGTTAGCGCCTGGACAGCAGTCGGCCTTCTGGTCGGCATGTTTTTTAATTGGCAACTGATCGCCCCTAAAATCCGCGTCGCAACAGAGCAGTACAACAGTCTCACCTTCTCCTCTTACTTTGAAAGTCGCTTTCTTGACAGCTCTGGACTCATCCGAATTTTTACGGCACTCATCTCGCTCTTTTTCTATACGATCTATATATCAGCTGGACTTGTTGCTCTTGGCGAAGTGATGGGAGCTCTATTTGGCGTCTCATACGACTTGGGGATTTGTATTGGAACACTCATTTTGCTCCCCTATGTCCTGCTCGGCGGATATTTAACCTTGGCCTGGATAGATCTATTTCAGGGACTCTTTTTGATGTGTGTGATCGTCTCAATCCCTCTATACATGCTTTCACTCGTTGGCGGATTTGAGACTGCTGCTGCTGCTGCAAATGCGAGCGGGATCTCTTTCTCACTTATCCCCGATTTTTCTCAAAAAAGCTGGGTGGCCATTATAGCTGCTGCCGCTTGGGGCTTGGGCTATTTTGGTCAGCCTCATATTATTACCAAATTCATGGGGATTAAATATGTCCATGAAATGAAAAAATCTCAGTACATCGGGATGAGCTGGATGCTCTTGTCACTGATTGCTGCAACAGCTGTTGGAATTGTGGCAATTGCTTACTTCCAGGGCAAGGAACTCAATCCGGAACTAATTTTTATTACGATGGTTCGTTCTGAATTCTCACCTTTTCTCATTGGCTCTATTCTGTGTGCAGTCTTAGCGGCCACAATCAATGCCGTTAGCTCACAAGTTCTTGTCTTAACATCGATCGTAACTGAAGACTTTTATAAAAAAACAATCAATCGAGAAGCCTCTTCTAAAAGCCTACTCCTAGTCTCTCGCCTCGGCATTTTAATCATTGCTCTCATTGCTCTTCTGATTGCCTACATCAGACCAAGTTCTATTTTCAATCTTGTCAATTACGCCTGGTCTGGTCTTGGCGCCTCATTCGGGCCTCTCCTAATCGTCTCACTCTACTCAAAAAAAATTCGAAAAATAGGGGCATGGGGAGCAATTTTATCAGGTGGAATTACAGCTGCAATCTGGCCTTATTGCGGTAAATTTTTACCTCTTCAACTCCCCTCGATCTTGATGGGCTTTATTGCAAGTTTTGCGGCAATGATCCTCTTATCGAGATTCCAAGAGCCCAGAGCAACTCCCATCAAGACGGATTAAAGCCTCTCTTTCCGCTCTTTCAATCAGCTCCTGTCCTCCTTCAATCTGATAGATACGTCGCAATTGACTCATCAGCTCTAAGTTTGTCTGATAGGTTGTAAAAGAAGAATCAAAAGACTCTTCTTCCGGATGTCTTAATTGATACTTGTGCGCCTGAATCATTAATTGAACAAGTGAATTAAATGTTTTTTTAAATCTTGGAAGCGCACGAAGAAGCTCTTCACGGGTTTGAATTTTCTGCAAATCCAGCGTCAGTTCTTGACAGATCGACTCTCCTTCCCGTTTAAAATCTTCAGAAGAAGAGGGAGTGCAAGCTGTTAGTAAAATAGGCAACAAAAGAGAGATGTATTTCATAAGTGTAAAATCTACTGAAAAATTTTCAAAATGTCTTGTGAAAAATTCGCAGCTGTTGTTAAACTTGGCAAGATTTAGGGCGCATAGCTCAGTTGGTAGAGCGCCTGTCTTACACACAGGTGGTCATAGGTTCGAGTCCTGTTGCGCCCAACACTCTATGCGGGAGTAGTTCAATTGGTTAGAGCACTGCCCTGTCACGGCAGAAGTTGCGGGTTCGAGCCCCGTCTCCCGCGTTCCTTTTAAGGGTTATTTTAATACTTTCCACATTCATTCAGACAAGCGAGGCAACGCAAAATCGAAGCGCAACACTCTGATCGAGTAGGGTTGGCAGCTGCTAAAAAAAATCGATTTGACAAGCCGCAGCCCGCTAAACGAAGTGAAAACTATGAAAACAACCCTTTTATATTGTTCTTTTTACCATGAAAGAGTATAAGTCGATACAATTGCATCCGGAAGGTTTTTTATGCCAGCACCTCAATCCCCACTCAAATCTTTCCTCCACCACGCGATTGCATTTTCCTGGATCACGCTTGGCGCTTTTTTAGCAGCTCTATCGATTCGAGTCTTCTTACTGCCAAATGAGATCATCGACGGCGGAATCATTGGTATCGCTCTTATCTTAACGAGGCTGATGCACGGAGAGTACCTCTCCTATTTCCTAATTGTTCTCAATGCTCCATTCGTCTACATGGCGTACCGCTATATTCGAAAGACCTTTGTTGTTCACATGCTGATCGCACTTCTACTCTTTGCCGGATTTTTGATTGTCTTACAAAGCGTCCCCCCTTTCATGGGAGAATCGCTTGAAATTATCGTAATCGGCGGTGCTATCTTGGGAATTGGTGCTGGTCTAATTATTCGCTTTGGCGGCTGCCTTGACGGAACAGAGATTCTTGCGCTGATCATCAATCGCAGATTTGGATTCACAGTTGGCCAAGTCGTTCTCTTCATCAATATCTTTATCTTTGGCGCTTACGGCTGGATCTTTAAAGACTGGCATATCGCCCTCTCTTCCCTCATGACCTATATTGTCGCCTTTAAAATTATCGACCTTGTCATTGTCGGCCTTGACGAGCTCAAGTCGGTATTGATCATCTCATCCAACCCGAAAGAGCTAGGTGAATGCATCATGAAGGAGCTCGGCTTAGGGCTCACCTACGTCCACGGCCGTGGCGGATTTTCTGGAGAGCCTCGCGAGATTCTCTTTATTATTGTAGAGCGCCTTGATCTTTCTGAACTCAAAGAGATTGTCTTGCGGGAAGATCCTACAGCTTTTATGGCGATTGAAAACCTGCACGAAGTAGTCTACGGGAAACAGCAGACTTACCTACCCTACAAGAAAAAAGCGCGCAGAAAGTTCTTTAAAAAACACATTTAATCGTGATCAAACGGCTCAAGTACGCGCCGTACTCTGTCTTAGAATGAGAGTGAGCGTGACGCAATAGAGCCTCCTCGTCGATATACCCCATCTGGTAGGCGATCTCTTCAAGACAGGCAATCTTGATCCCCTGACGCGCCTGAATCGTCTGAACATACTGTGCGGCCTGCTGCAGCGCCTCGCAGGTGCCTGTATCGAGCCAAGCAAAGCCGCGTCCAAGAAGCGACAGGTGAAGCTGCTTATTCTGCAGATAGATGCGGTTAACATCTGTAATCTCTAACTCACCACGAGCAGAAGGCGTGAGAGATCGCGCAATCTCAATAACCTGGCTATCGTAAAAATAGAGTCCGGTAACAGCAAAAGACGACGGAGCAATGGCCGGTTTTTCTAAAATATCAACAGGCTCACCTTCTGAATTAAAAGCGAGTACACCGTAGCGCTCTGGATCTTTTACCTCATAACCAAAAATATGTGCTCCAGAAGTAAAAAGCCTGGCATCAGCAAGAATCCCTTCGAGTCTTTCACCATAAAAAATGTTATCACCGAGAATCAGAGCAATAGAACTTGTTCCAATAAACGAGGCGGCAATGATCACTGCTTGCGCAATTCCTTCTGGCCGCTCTTGCACCGCATACGAAATCTGCAATCCCCATACAGCACCATCCCCAAGAAGGGCTTGAAAACGAGAAAGATCGTGTGGTGTTGTGATGAGTAAGATCTCTCGAATACCCGCTAACATGAGGACTGAAAGCGGGTAATAAATCATTGGCTTATCATAGACTGGCAAGAGCTGCTTACAGACAGCAAGAGTCATCGGATAGAGACGCGTTCCAGACCCTCCTGCTAAAACAATTCCTTTCAAAAAGCCTCACTCTTCCGTAGGAAGTTGAAAGGTACAGCCTTCTGCAATCAGTTGATCGATGTAAGTAATAAAGTAGTCGTTATTTAAAAAGCGCGAATCTTCTAACATAAACTGATGGAAAGGAATCGTCGAATGGACACCTCCTATCAGAAACTCTCGCAGCGCTCTTTTTGCAACGGCTATCGCCTCTTTTCGACTCTTTCCCTTCACGATCAATTTGGCAATCATCGAGTCGTAGTTAGGTGGAATGCGATAATTGGGATAGCAAGCACTATCGACGCGCACATTCGGCCCACCTGGAGGCATATAGTACTCAAGAAGGCCGGGAGATGTGGAAAAATTATTTTTTGGGTTTTCTGCATTGATCCGACACTGAATCACATGGCCAGAATACGTGACATCCTTCTGTTTCAGAGGCAACTTCTCCCCCATGGCCATTTTTAGCTGTAAGGCAACCAAGTCTAAATTGGTCAACTCCTCTGTAATCGTGTGCTCCACCTGGATACGCGTGTTCACTTCCATAAAGTAAAAGTCGCGACGATTCTCATCGAGCAAAAATTCGACAGTTCCCACAGAACTATACTTAGCTGCTTTCACGAGATTCACTGCCGACTCACAGATCTTCTTGCGCAAAGAATCAGTCAACACTGGTGAAGGCGTCTCTTCAATCAATTTTTGGCGCCTACGCTGAATAGTGCAGTCTCGTTCCCCGAGATGGATGTAGTTCCCATGCTGATCTCCGATAATCTGCACCTCAATATGGCGAGGATTGACGATCATTCTCTCTAAATAGACATCCGGATTGTTAAAACTCACCTCTGCTTCTGTTCGTGCAGAAGCAAATTGCCGCACAAACTCGTCTGCATCGTAGGCAATCCTAATTCCCTTTCCTCCGCCACCAGCCGTCGCCTTGATAAAGATGGGAAAACCGATTTTTTTTGCCACAGCAAGAGCCTCTTTGACATCACGGATAACGCCGTCAGAACCGGAAATAATAGGACATTTTACCGATTTTGCAAGCGCTTTAGCCGCTGCCTTGTCACCAAGAAGAGAAATCGTTTTAGAAGAGGGCCCAATAAATGTGATCCCTGAGCTCTCACAAATCGAAGCGAAATGAGCATTTTCACTCAAAAATCCGTAACCTGGATGAATCGCATCAGCCCCTGTAACCTCGCATGCAGCAAGAATATTAGAGATTTTCAAATACGATTTTTGCGAAGGCGGCTCCCCAATACAGATCGCCTCATCTGCATATAAAACGTGAAGCGATTCACTATCTGCTTGGGAATAGACAGCTACAGTCTTAAGACCCAAGTCATGACAAGCTCGAATAACGCGAACTGCAATCTCTCCGCGATTGGCAATCAGGACTTTTTTCATGTCACTCTCAGTAGTTTCATTCCAAATTCTACAGGGCCGCCACTTGTGACGTAAACCTCAGCAACAACGCCTGCTACTCCAGCTTTCACCTCATTCATCACCTTCATTGCCTCAATAATACAGACAATACTCTCTTCTGTGATGCGATCTCCCACCTTAACAAAGGGAGCGTCATCAGGAGAAGCTGCTGAATAGTAAGTTCCAACCATTGGAGAGAGCACATAATTGCCTTCAACAACAGGCCCTGGGGCTACAGCCTTGACTGGGGAGTGGTGAACCGGAGTTCGAATGAGATGCTCCTCTTCTCTTGGAATATGTGATAATATAGGGGTAGAAGTGACGGGACGCCCCTCTTCATTGCGCTCTAACTGCAGTTCACAGCCTGTGCTATCTTTAAATGAGAGTTTTTTGATGCCGCCTGATTTCATTGCAGCCATCAATTCCTTAATTTGCTTTAATTCCATAAATCCTCTAGACTCGTTGAATATACTCATTAATATGGACGTCGACTTTAATCACATCTCCTGACTCAACAAAAAGAGGAACCTCGACCTTCGCCCCTGTTTCTAAAATAGCTGTCTTTGTTGCATTGGAACTGCTGACTGTCTGAATGCTTGGCTCTGTCTTGACAACCATTAATTCTAAAAACTGCGGCAATTCTATAGAAAAGATCGACTCCCCATAAAACATCGCTTTAATATTAATTCCCTCTTTGAGATAATTAACTTTATCTCCGACAACCGAAGCAGAGACAAGAACTTGCTCTAAATTGCCAATGTCTAGAAAAAGATAATCCTGCCCTTCAAGATAGAGATAGTCTAACTGACGCTCTGTTAATGCGACATCCTGTAAAGACTGAGTGAGCGTGAAATTCTTTTCAATCAATTCATCCGTCATCAAATTTTTTAATTTTGTCTTGATAAACGGAACACCCTTTGCCACTGTCACTTTGACAGCGGACTCAACTCGGTAGATTTTTCCGTCTAAGGAGACTGTAATTCCCGGAACGATCTGATTGCCTGCGATCATGTGACACCTACTGCTAAACGTTTTATAATCTCTCCGATCTCTGCCAAATGCAAGACAACAAAATCGACATCTCGAGAAGAGCCTTGCGCATTGACTCCGCGGCCCCAGCGCACATGGATTGTCTTAAACCCAAGCTCCTTTGCAGGTGTTAAGTCAGATTTAATCCGATCTCCGCACACAACAACATGGGAAGGGCTCTCCATGAACTCATCTAGTAAAGCCCGGTAGTGGCGCTTTTTATCGTGCGGCCCCGAGACGATGATTCTACTAAAAATCGAAGAATCTATACCAGCTTTTTTCAATTTAAGCCTCTGTTGCAGCTCAAGCCCAACTGTCACAAGTGCCAGCTTGTGGGTCTTTTTCAGCTCCTCCAAGAGCTCTATGGCAGAGTCCAACGGGAACAGAAGCGCCTCTTCAAGAGGCGCTTCATACACTTCTTTGATGGCGATGGAAGCTAATGTCGGCTCTGCTTCATACAGCTCTAAAAATTCTGCAATTGCCTCTTTGGCACTGGAGGCGGAGGCGTCCAGGCGCAAGAGTAGTTCGAGTGCAGAGGAGAAATCTGCAACTTGGAGCCCTGCTTCAATCAAACGCTGCAAAGCTACCTTCAGCCTCTCTGGCGTCAGGCAGCCTGACGTATCGACTAGAGTATCATCAAGATCAAAGATGATTAACAATTTTCATTAACTCATGTGCTAATTTTTTAGGATTATGTCGAATCAAACTGCGCTTCATCAGATCCTTTTTCCCTCCCTCTCTAAGCTCTCCTATCAAAGGCGCCGCAACAATTCTCTCGTCTTGAAGATCGTTCTCCACAAGGTCCCCCTCCTCTGAATAGACATCGATCAGCTCCTGCGGAGGCAACTGATTATTCACTAGAATATAATCAAAAAGAGAGTCTCCTACATAGGGAGCGAGCCGATTGATATAATCACTAACCTTAAATCCAGTTGTCTGCCCCTTGCGATTCATAAGATTGACAACAAAAACTTTTTTGGCCTGAGAGGTGCACAAGGCATCACTAACTCCTTGGACCAGCAAGTTAGGAATAATCGAAGTGTGAAAGCCACCTGGGCCCAAAATAAGAAGATCTGCATTCATAATCTCATGAATGGCATGGGGATTTGCCTTCGGATGTGGCTCTAAATAGATGCTTTTATAGCCTTGATCGATCTCCTGAGAGAGGTAGATCGCCTTTTCCCCCTCTAACACCGTGCGATTATTAAGAATCATTCGCAAACGCACTTCATGGGTAGTTACTGGGATCACCTTTCCTTTAATGTAAAGGATCCGCCCAACCTCTTCAACCGCCTTCTCAAAACTGCCCGTCACCTTTTCCAAAGCAGATAAAAGCAAATTCCCAAAACTGTGCCCCTCAAGCCCCCCTGTCTCAAATCGGTAGTTCATTAAACTGCGCATCAAGCGAGAGGAGTTAGAAAGGGCAACAAGACATTGACGCACATCTCCTGGAGGCAAAACCCCCAATTCGTCGCGCAAAATCCCTGTACTCCCTCCATCATCTGCCATGGAGACAATCGCACTGATTTCGACATCATAATTTTTCAATCCTTCTAAAACGGCAAAATTACCTGTTCCGCCACCAATCACAACAACTTTTTTTCTCAATTTAACCCACAAGAGGCTCTCAACACCTCGATCGCTTCTTTCATCTCTTTAGCTTTAAATAGGTAGTTACCCGAAACAAGCACATTGGCTCCAGCCCGACAACAGAGAGAAGCCGTTTGATCGTCTATGCCCCCATCTACCTGAATAAGCGGTGGATTTTTTATTTGACGGCAAAGTCGCTCGGTCATCTCGATCTTTTCAACCATCTCCATCATAAAGGGCTGTCCGCCAAAGCCAGGATTGACTGTCATAATAAGAATTAAATCCGCTTGACTGAGATATTTTGGAATCATTTCCCAAGAGGTCTCAGGGCAAAAAGCAATTCCCGCCTGAATACCACAGCGACGGATATACTGGAGCGTTTCAGCCACCTGCTCTGTTGCTTCAAAATGGATCGTAATACGATCAGCGCCAGATGCCACAAACCGTTCGATATAATCATAAGGATTGTAGATCATCAGATGCACATCAAGAAACAGTTTTGTTGCACGATTAATAGCGGCAACTGCTTGATGCCCCAGTGTTAAATTAGGCACAAAATGGCCGTCCATGATATCGATATGCAGAGCATCAGCCCCTGCACACTCCAGACGCACAGACTCTGCTGCAAGCGCTCCAAAATCTCCGGATAAAATCGAGGGCTCTATTATAATACGTTTTTTACTCAAAAGGCCACCTTGTTCAGGCATTAAATGATTCGGTATATACTACCCGATTGCCCTCTGAAAAGTCGAGCAGATTATAAATCTCGGAGATTAAATCGGGCGAGGCCCCAATAAAAATATAGCCCACACAGACACGATCGGAGAGCTGAAGATCAAGACAAACAGGCAACGCATCCAACGCCTCGATTCTCTGAACAGCCTTCTGCTTGTCGAATGGATCGTAAAATTGCATCATTAAGAAAAAATTTCCTTGAATCACGCAGCTTTTGACAGGCGTCTCAATTTCAGACTCAATGCCGTTTTTAGATTGATACTGGAGAAATTTGCGCGGCAGCATTAAAAAAAGAGTCTTAAAGAGCTCAGGGCTAAGAACACTGCGTTTCTGCTCCGGAGAGATGGAGTGGAAAAAATTTTCCAAAAGAAATGTATTCACAGCACCAAGCTCCTCATCCAAAAGCTGCTTGAGTAGTAAAAAAATTTCTATCTGTTTTGAAATCATCCCGCCATTAAAATCACGCATCTCCCCAATAATCTTCTGCAACTCGTCGACAACAACAAGGCGCGCTTTGTAAAGATCAACACAGTGATCGTCCCGTACAAAAGTCACATTCGGAAGCCGCACCCTAAAAACGATCGCCTCTTTAAGATATTTCTTTCGAATAGCCCCCACCTTTTTGATACGATCGGGAATAAAAAGAAGAAAAGTCTTTGCCCTCTGAAAGAGCTGCTGAATTGGCACTGTATCCCCCAAGACGATTCTCACAAGAATAACTGTAAAGGTAAGGTCTGTGTCTGTCTGTTCATCAAAAGAGAGCATCAGCTGAGGGATATCGCGAATATATCTCAACTGCTGACTGAGCGTTACAATCCCCCTCATCACCTCCTCTTCATTGCGAGGCATAAAAAGAGGACGCATCAAATGTTCGATCCCGCTTTTTAAATCTTCAGGCAGAGCTTGCCTTAATCTGCGCACCTCTTCTAAAGAAAAATCTTCACCATCCCCCTTTTCAACCTCTAAATAGATGGTGTGAATTTTATCGTCACGCTCTTCCATGACAAAATAGGAGTCTTCGACAAGCCTTACAGAGGGAATATAATTAGAAAGAGCCTTCATTAAATGACGCTCCTCAAAGAGCTCATTCTCCTTTAAAAAATTAACGCCAACAAAAATCGCTAAAATCTTGCGCACCCCAAAGGGCAGGTGTAGACGTGCACGCATCAGCTTGAGAGTCAAAAAGCGCCTCGACGGCTCAACCTCCACCTGTTGGCGCAACATCTTCCTAAATAGATAAAAAAGCGTAATCAAACGACTCATGTGATAGGAGGTTCTGGCCGCTCGAAACTCTTCGCGACACATCACCAAAAAATGCTGCATCTGACTAAAAATATCATAGTCAAAATCGCGGGGCTTCTTCTGAACTAACGCCGTAATCTGCTCTTGAATAAGTGTTGTTTTTTCGTCCGCAGAGAGCCCTTTAATTTCTAAAATGCGATTGGCGTGGTAGACCGAGACGAGGCCAAGGCGAATTTCTGCCTCTAGAATAGGAAGATTGCTTTTAACGATCTCGAGATCGCGGGCGTTATCTGGGCAGATCACCATTTCACAAATAGAGTAGACTTCCTCTCCTAGATCTGGCATCTGAAAATCTGTAGAAAAAAAGGCCCCAACCGTCATACGCTTGCCAGGAACCAGCCAGCGACTCATCATATCATAAAAAAACTTACTTGCATTCGGCTGGGACTGTGACAAAAGAAAAATTGAAATATTCCCCTTAGCGCTCTTTCCCATTTCAAACTGCTGAAAGATCGGTTTTTGTGCAAAGAAACCGTCCTTAACCCCTCCCCACTCAAACCATTTTAAAAAAGGCAAGTCAGAGAGCTGTTTTTTATCTTCAAGAGGATGGAGCTGGTTAAATCGATCCGCCGGCAGCAACTTTTTAAGAGCATGTCGAATCCAACTGCTATACAGGGAACTCATCGGATCTAAAGAGAGATCAAAGACAGTAACAATACGAGGAAATTCTCTGGCAGATAAAAACATAGAGGATCTTCTCATCGTAGAAAAACTTAAACTCAACTTTGCTACTTTTAAAAACCGAATTTGGCCAAGAGAAAATAGAGAGGCAGGCAGGCTCAAAAAGTTGTAAAGTTGAGTTAAACATATTAAATTTTTTAGTAACTAACAAGGAAAATATTCAACCTCCAAGGGCTGCTGCAAAAGCAAAAGAAAAGAGCGCGCCTAAGGCAATTTCTCAATGAGCAAAATCACCTTTTCTCAACTCAAAGTCGAGTTTGCTATTGATCTTATTGCTAAACATTTGTTACGATTCCCTCTTTGAGATCAGAAACATTAGGAGAAACCTTTCAAATGTCCAAACACTTAACACACAACTGGGATGACAGTAACATTATAGATGATGTTACGTTCCAAGAATCAGACGCTCAACAGTTTAGAAAATTAATCGGCCGCCAAGAAAAAATGCATGAAGAGAGCTCCGCTGCTACCATGAGCGTTGGTCAAATCCTTAAGGGGAAAATTGTTGAGATTACTAAAGGTTTTATCGTTGTAGATGTCGGGCTAAAATCAGAAGGACTCATCCCAATTGAAGAGTTTTCCGACCCTGCAGAGATTCTTTTTGGTCACGAGGTCGAAGTCTTTTTAGATCAGGCAGAAGGATCAGATGGTCAAATCGTTCTCTCTAGAGACAAAGCGCGTCGCCTCAGACAGTGGGAACATATTGTTCATCATTGCAAAGAGGGCTCCATTGTTAAAGGCAAGGTCATTCGCAAAGTCAAGGGCGGTCTCATGGTCGATATTGGCATGGAAGCGTTTCTGCCGGGCTCTCAAATTGACAACAAGCGCATTAAAAATTTAGATGAGTTCTTAAATCAGACCTACGACTTTAAGATCTTGAAAATAAATACAGATCGTAAAAATATCGTCGTCTCTCGCCGTGAGCTTCTAGAAGAAGAGCGTATTTCACGCAAAGCTGAGCTCTTGGACAACATCCATGAAGGCTCTCTCTGCAAAGGCGTTGTCAAAAACATCACCGACTTCGGCGTCTTTCTTGACTTGGATGGCGTGGATGGTCTCTTACACATTACAGACATGACATGGAAGCGCATTAAGCATCCTTCTGAAATGGTACGTTTAGGACAAGAGCTGGAAGTTGTTGTTCTTCATATTGACAAAGAAAAAGGACGTGTCGCTCTCGGCATGAAGCAGAAAGAAGCTAACCCATGGGAAGAGATTGAACAGCGCTATCCTGCACCAATATGCTGGGTGATCGCTCCGGCTTCGCCTGCTGCGACATTTGTTGTGCGGATGGCGTCGATCAGACTTGTCTTGCCGTGGTCGACGTGACCCATAAAAGCAACAACAGGAGGTCTTAAAATAAGGTCTGTAGCTGGGGTCTCCTCGATCTCTTGTTTGATGGTTTTATCTGTAATGCGCAGACGCTCTTCTTCTCGTGTGTCGATGATAATTTCGCAGTCGAATTCATTACCGAGGAGCTGGATGGTTGTCTCATCTGAGAGATAGTCGTTGAGAGTTGCAATAACGCCTTGCATAAAGAGCTTTGAAATCAACTGAGAGCTTTTGAGTTTCATGTCAGAGGCGAGATCTTTAACTGTAATCGGAATTCGGACGTGGAGCTGTTTTGGGCGGATAACCGGCTCTTCCTGTTTTACCTCTTTATATTTTGAGGATCTTTTTCTGCGCCACTCTTCGTTATCGTTATCTTGGAGCCCTTGACGTGCTCGAGAATCGAATCTCTGTCCGCCCTCTTGTTTTTTTTGCGGTTTAACATCTCGAAACTCTTTGAACGGTGCTTTTTTAGGAGCTTCTGCAGCTGGAGGAGCCTTTGGAGGGATGGCTGGCGGAACTCTCGGAGGAAAAGGGCGCGACGCTCCAGCATAACCCGGTCTTGGGGGATAGTCTCTTCTCGGCGGCATGGGTGGACGTCCGTTAGACGCAAAAGATCTTTGGGAGTAGGGCGGCCTTGTCGATTCCTCTCTTTTTGGTGGAACCTCTTCTCTTTTTGGAAGAGAAACAGGAGCAGCGGGAGGCTGTTCTACTTCTTGTTCGATCGGTTTTGGTGCAACAGCTGGTTTTTTTTCCACTTCGCCGAGCTGCTTTTCTGCAAATTGCGTGAGGGGATCAGGGGCCTTTTCTGTTGGTGCCGCCTGAGGTGAAACTTTTATTTTATTGAGCTTCAACACCTCAGCCAGCTGACTGTTTTTAATGTTGAGCTTTAAGTTTTTAGCCAACTGCTACATCCTTGTTTTTCTTGCTTGATCTAAAATTTTGTTGGCCATTTCTAAACTGCCAATTTCTGGGATTGCCACTAGCTCTTCTGGCGTAGCAAGAAGAAGTTTTCGAAGAGTATCGATTGGAGGCGTTGCACTCACGAGACTTGCAATAATCATAGAGCTCATCCCTTCAATGCGTAAAGGCAGATCAAGTAGCGGATCTTCGCTCTCTGCAAGTTTAGCGCGCTGTAGTTGCATCAGGTTTTGGTAGTCACTGATTTTTTGAACTTCTAGTTCTGCATCGATGAGTTGTCCGTTTAGGCGGGCATTCATGCCTCGTTTTCCAAGAGCGGTTGGGTAGTCTTCATCGGCAACAACAATCGATACAAGACGTCCATTTTCAGAGACGCTGATTTTTTTGATCTGAATAGGAGAGAGTGCATTCTGTAAAAGTTGAATCGGATCTTCTATAAATGGGATGATATCAATCTTCTCATTGTTGAGTTCTCGGATGACATTTTTTACCCGTGTACCACGGATTCCAACGCAAGCACCTACAGGATCGACCTTTGGATCGAGTGAACGGACTGCCAGTTTTGTGCGATACCCAGCATCGCGAACAATGCGCTCGATCACAACAGTGCCATCTTTAAGTTCAGGAACCTCTTGTAAAAAGAGTTGGGCGACAAATTCGGGATGCGTGCGCGAGAGAATAACCTCTGCACCACCGCCTTCTGTATCGCGCATCTCGAGCAGTAGAGCTTGAACGCGCTCTCCCACCGCATAAGTCTCTGTTTTGGGGTAGAAGCGATCAGGTAGGATTGCTTCTACTTTACCAAGGTCAATTACAAGTGTGGCCCCACGAATCACGCGTTTGACAGCGCCTGAGACGATCTCATTAATGCGGTGGCGGTACTCTTCGTAAATCACATCTCGCTCGGCTCCGCGCAGCTTCTGATGGATCACCTGTCTGGCAGTTTGAGCGGCAATCCGCCCAAACTCTTTTGGTGTCACATTGATGCGAATCCACTGGCCCAATTCAGCATGAGGAAGGATGATTCGTGCATTTTCTAAAGAGATCTCTTCATCGGGAATTGTGACTTTATCGACGACCTCTTTTTCAGCAGTCACTTCGATATCGCCAGTTTTCGGATGGATCTGCACAGCAATTCCTAGAAGCCCTTGAACGCTTTTGCGGGCTGCTGCGAGAAGCGATTCTTGAATCGCTCCAACGATCACATCTCTTTTAATTCCCTTTTCTCTCTCTAAATATTCGAAAATAGCAACGAGATCTTTATTCATTGGCTAGTACTTGTTCCTTTTTCTTCTTGATCACTTTAGCTTTAGGAGCGGCTGTTGTGACGATGTCGTCGCGGTTGTGTTGATTGGTGTCAACTAGATACTCTTTAATAGACAGAGCGATCTTTTTATTTTCGGAGTCGAGCTTAATCACTTTTGCAGTAATCTCGTCGCCTTTCTGGATCACATCTTGGACGTTTCCAAAAGGCTTATCGGAGAGTTCTGTAACGTGAACAAGAGCTTCGATACCATTTCCAAATTCAACAAAAGCTCCGAAGGCTGTAATTTTAGAAACAGTTCCTGTGACAATGGAGCCAACAGGATAGGTCTCTTTAATTGTATCCCAAGGATTGCGCTCGAGCTGTTTGACTCCGAGTGTGATTTTTTTACTCTCTTTATCAACAGAGAGAACAACTGCATCGACTTGATCGCCTTTCTTAAGAACTTCAGATGGGTGTGAAATCTTTTTGATCCAGCTTAGATCCGAGATGTGAATGAGCCCATCAACTCCAGGCTCTAGCTCAACAAAAGCTCCGTAGTTGGTGAGGTTGCGGATTTCAGCAACAACTTTTTTGCCAACAGGGTACTTTCGTTCAACGTCTTCCCAAGGGTTTTTCTCTGTCTGTTTAAGCCCAAGAGAGATTTTTCCCTCTTCCTTCTGAATGGAGAGAACAATCGCCTCGACTTCATCACCTTTTTTG
>Ga0206799_1075_pt2 | contig 16812 bp, 12 predicted proteins | sample Alteio_BWOrgCont_67_FD_152900 | JGI IMG/M metagenome (GOLD analysis project Ga0206799, IMG submission 152900) | Enriched cells from forest soil in Barre Woods Harvard Forest LTER site, Petersham, Massachusetts, United States -... | ecosystem: Environmental > Terrestrial > Soil > Temperate forest >...
ATTCCCTTGTCACCCAGATCGAATTCTTCCGACAAGATTTAGGCATTAAGATCGTCGTTAATGATTGTGTTGATCTTGTTGAAAACATCTATCTTAGAAAAATTTATATTGAAAACCTCATCGCCAAGGAGCGAGAGATTCAGCTCTTTTTGAGCCAAGACTTTCATATTTACGGAACAGACATTGGTGATACAGCTGCCTTTAAACCAGAAACCAAGAGCTTAGTCCACTACAAAGGAGAGCGCTACTTTTTAATCAACATCCGAGCAAATAACAAATTTGGTCTTGATTTTTTTGCAACTGGAAATAAGACAAGCGGATCAGAAATTGGCACCTGGAAAGATGCCGAAGACGGAACTCTAAGCAATAACCCAATTGCCCAAGGCAGTGTTGACTCTATTATCAGCATCCCTCTCACACTGCCTCCTCTTGGTCAGGAGAGCTGCTTTTACTGGATCGCCATGGGAAGGCATTGGGAAGAGGTGAAGGCTCTCAATCTCCTTGTAAAGAAGAAAACGCCAGAGGCGTTGCTAAAGAGAACAGCGGCGTACTGGAACTTGTGGGCAAACAAAGAAAAAATCAATCCAGAGCTTCTGCCTCAAAAAGTCTTTAATCTCTACAAAAAAAGCCTCTTAATCTGCTCTACACAGATGAATCGATGCGGCAGCATTATCGCAGGCAATGACTCCGATGTCATTCGCTTTAATCGAGACACCTACAGCTATATGTGGCCACGAGATGGAGCGCTTGTCGCCTATGGATTTGATTTAGCTGGCTACAACATGCGCTCCTTCTACCTATTTTGCCAACAAGTTTTAGAAAAAGAGGGCTACTTTCTTCACAAATACAACCCCTCTGGAGCGCTCGGCAGCTCCTGGCACCCTTGGTCCAATCATGGCGCCGCACAACTTCCAATTCAAGAGGATGAGACAGCGCTTGTCATCTGGGCTCTATGGAACCACTACACCATCTACCGAGACCTCGATTTTATCAGGCCTCTCTACGAATCTCTCATAAAACCAGCTGCTGATTTCATGATGAGCTACCGAGATCTAAAAACAGGGCTACCTCTTCCCAGCTACGATCTTTGGGAAGAGCGACAGGGCATTCTTACTTTCACCTGCTCTGCAGTGTACGGCGGCCTGATGGCGGCCGGCCATTTTGCTACGGCATTTGGAGACGTCGATCTTGGCGATGAATATTGCAATGGGGCGTATAAAATCCGCAAAGCGATGGATCAATACCTCTATCTGAAAGAAGAGGGAAGATTTGCAAGGATGATCCAGTTTCATCCAGACGGCTCAACAACAGTTGATCGAACAGTGGATGCGAGTCTCTACGGAACCTTTGCCTTTGGAGCCTACGAAGCTGATCATCCCTCTGTTCAAAGTACAATGCATCAGATCCGAGAAAAGTTATGGATTAAAGAGAGTGGTGAGGGCCTTTGCCGCTATGAAAATGATCCATATTACCGTACTGCAGGCCAAAGCAACCCGTGGTTTGTCACAACACTCTGGATGGCACAATATTATATTGCCATTGCCAAAACAGCAGACGCTCTTGCGCCAGCCCTGCGCATCCTGGAGTGGGTCGCCGATCGCGCCCTTCCAAGCGGCGTCCTGGCAGAACAGATCAATCCCGAAACTCTAGAGCCTCTCTCTGTCTCTCCCTTGACCTGGAGCCACGGCACATTCATCGCTACAACACAAGAGTACTTAAACAAACTTGTATCGCTAGAAGTGTGCAGCAGTTGTGGCCTACCCAAGCGAGCTAAAAGGCAGCTCAATGAGAGTGATCCAGGCGATCAAAGATTAACAACGTCTCTTCAAAAGCTTGTGGAGTGATATGGACTGTCCCTTCAAAGACATGATCTAAAGAAAAAACAAGATAGAGCATGAAGGCGAGGTAGATAGTCAAAAGGGATGTCATTAACATCTGCATCCTCAAGTCTTCAAGGCCAAAAAAGAACATAAACCCGATTGTGATCACAGCACCCAGAACTAGAATGCTCCACATCATATCGCTCAAAGATTCCCATGAATAAAATTCTCTTGCAAGTCTAGTCTCCATCAGGCGATCGAGTTTTGCGATCGTCAGTTCATACCAGATCTTAGCTCGTTCATTATCTAACTCAACTGTCTCATAGCCCTTCCAAAGATCTTGTAAGATCTCGTCCCCTTTTTGACGTCGTACTCGATCATCGGGAAAGCCCCACTCTTGCCCAATCACGTATTTAACGTACGCTCTGAGATTTGCCCGGATTAATGTGATGCTTTTTGCATCAAAATAGAGAGCATCTCGGTAGAGATCAGTAGTGATCATCGCCTCTGTTTGAACCGTTTCATCGGCTCTATTATACCGCTCCTGCACGTTGATGACCGTAAAGCCCAAGATCACGCTGTAGAGGACGCCGATGATGCTGAAAATATAACCTGCAACATCATGATGCTTGTGGAGCTTTATATGAGAGACATGTCTACGAATAAACCATAGAATGCCAAGAGTTAAGAGCGTGCAGGGAACGATAACCAGAAGTGCTGAGAAGATCCAATAGGACGATTCATAGGTGTTCATTAACTCTGGCTTATACAAGCTGCAGTTATTTTCAGCCACTATTCTCTCAAGGAGGCGGACAGGGAGTGGGGTTAGAGCAGGATTGGACAGGGGTAATTACACCTAAAGAGTTGATCACGCCTCTGTTAACCGCCTCTACATTGCATGGGCTTAAATTGAAGAGCCCAAACGGATTGGTGAGAAGATAACTGCTGCTGTTATTGCCTGTAAGCGTGAGGCAGACTGTGGGGCTCGGCAAGGTCGAACCGATAGCTACGACTACGTCTGTATTATCCAATAGCGCGTTGTTAGCAATAGAGGCTGCAAGGTTTGTGTATTGCGATATGCTAATGGCTGATGCAGAGTTGCCAAATAACAAGTTCTCACAATTGCTGATCGTATTTCCAGAAACATTTAATATTAGAGAATCGATGCCAGTGGGAGCATAGCTGACGATTCCTGTCCCTTCACATGCGTTAATTTTATTGTTTAGTATAGTTAGATTCAGGGTTGAGAAGTCTTGGTTTATCGCAATTCCATTTGACTGATCTTGAATTCCTGAAATTCTGTTATCTTTAATTATCACGTCTCCATTAGAAGTAAGCCCAGAACTTATTACAGCAATTCCATTATTATTGCACCCTGTAATTATATTGTTTGTTACAAGCAGTTTTAACGCGTCGACTGGAGTCGCAAGAACTAGAGCAGAGCCTCCATTATCAGACATTCTATTTTTTGATGCCATAACTTCAAGAGCTGTTATTTCACCGGAAGTATGTAAACGAAGAGAATCTAATGAGTTTCCGGAGAATGTATTGCCTTCTAATGCAATTGAACAGTAATCGATAATTCCATCTGAAAGGACAACAAAGCTTGATCCTAGTATGTCTTGAGATCCTGTGCCGTTATTTGTAATCGTATTGTTAAATGCGGTGATATTGGCATAGACGACGTTATCGAGGCCAAACCGGATGCTGCCAGTTGTATTGTCATTGAATAAGTTGTTTTCGATGTGAGTAATAAAAGCATTGCTATTTGCTGCTATCTCCAATGGCACACTAGAGATAGAAGTCTGGCCTGTAAATGTATTATCCGAACAGACAACGATGGATGTCCCATTAAGATCCAAAAAAACCCCATTGACATTATTCAAAAACTGATTGTTCATTAAAGACACAACGGCAGCGCCGGGAAAGGAGGTCTCGATCGCATAAGTAGTGCTATTTTTGATCAAGCAAGAAGAGACCACTAGACTTTGAGGATCAACCCCATAAATGGCGTCATTCATTGCAGATGCAATGGTAAAACCGCTTATGCCATTATGGGTTGCCAGGGTGATTGCGTTGCCTTCTGTATTAATATTGGTATTCGTAATGGTCGGTGAGGAGCTGCTCTCTGCGGGAATGGAGATTATCCCCTGAGAAGTTTGTAGCAAATGGCTAACACCAGAGCCCCAAAATTTCTGATTCGCTTTTAAAGAGATGCCCGAATCCATTCCTTCTGTTGTTCCATTGCCTGGAAAGACATAAATGATGTCTCCTGGTTTGGAATTTGCTTCTGCCAACGCAAATGTTGGGTAGGGGCTCTGATAGGTTCCATTGGAATGGCTTGTATTGTCCACAAAGACAAAAAAGAGAGGAGCTCCACTCCTATCTCGGGCAACAAGATGCTTGTTCTGATCGGAAACAACAATAATCTCTTTTCTGCCGACAGATTCAACCATTCTAGATCTCAGCGGTGAGTCAATCTCATAATCCGTTTGACACTCTCTTCTTTTTCTTCCAAGAGGAAAGGAGAAAGAGAGCTCTCCTTGAAATTTGTTTTTAAACGTAGCGTCATAAGAATTGCTAAGCTCTAGATGAATCCACTCTTTAAATATTGCTCGAAGGCGCCCCTTACCTCCCCAAATATTAGAACCCGCTTGACCAATGTAGTAGTAGGGTCCAGCTGCTGCATAAAAATTAAAGCGTTTGGATTTTCCAAAACAGAAACCGACTTCTGCATCTACTCCTTTCATAGCCACCTGGTACTTATCTGAAAGGATCATTTCATGACCTGAAAAACGATAGAAGCTAAGCTCGTGCAGATGAGTGCTCTTGTGACCCACTGGCAAATAACCATTAAGCCGAACATCCCAAGTTGTCCCAAGCGTCTCTAATCCCACACCCACTTGGCTGTAGTTTGCTCTTCTTGTGCTCCTATAGTCATAAAATCCATTCACTCCATAACTTCTGCAACCAAAGATCTTCCTAGTCCCAAATCCTGCATTGGCAGCCCACTTCCCATTGTCAAAGAGATGCCCCCTCAGATCTAAAAAAGAAGTTGCAGAGAAGAGCTCGGGCTCTGTTGCGGAAAAAACATCTAGCGTCGTGTATCCTTGACTATACCCGATTCCGCCACCTTCAATATGTCGGATCGATGCGCGAGACAGCTCCAACAAGGAGCCTTCCTTTGCAAAGAGCATGGAAGTAAAACAGATTAGAGACCCAAACACAGCTCTTGCCAAGAAAAAATTCACGCTCCGCCTCATTTTTTGAATCATTCTAAAAGAAATGCTATTCAATACAAAGAAAAAATATTTTTTCCCAAAATTTTGCCACTTCCATTTTTTACGAGTTGCAATTTGCAATTTTTCCAGGTAGCTTTTCAAGTAATCTAGACTTTTTTATTGGGCTGTTATGAAGTTTTTTTACAGATCAGTTTTAGCTTGCTGCATTATAACCACGCTAAGCGCAAGTACTCCTCCTATTGTCGAGGCGCCCTCTTTCCTATTTGAGCAAAAAGACCTGGAGATACCCGATCTGCGTACACTCTCTTACGATGAGGTAGTTGACCTACTGCGATTTGTTGAGTCAGATGATTTTGAAGAACGTTGTTCTCTTGATGAGCTCGTTCAATTAAATGGTCTTTTATCATTTTTGGCTTTGGAAGGGGCAATCGGCGATGAAGTAAGTGAGGTTGAAGAAGCGCTCGCTACTCTTTTCATGCCAGACTGCGGTAATTTAGTATTGTCTGATTCTTCAGAAGCTCACATTCCTTTGAAAGAGTTTGTTTTCAGACCCTAAAGGATATAAAATGAACACAGAAAAAGAGAAAATATTAAAAGCAGTGCTCAGGATTATTGCCCACATTGCTGACAAAAAATATCAGTTAAGGATTTGGATTCAAGAAAAAGGTCCTGAAGTAGATGATTTCAACGAAACAGTATGTAATTTTTTTCAAGATTGTAATGGAGTTGTAGAAGAACACGAACAATACATAATTACAAATAAACAACATAAAAAATTAAAAAAATTTCGAGATAATTTTCAAGCCTTTGCAGACGAAAATGATTGGCCCCATCTGTTCATCGACACACCTGAATGGATCAAAATTACCGAAGAGGCCAAAGAGGTACTAAAAGCATTTAATCATATGCATTAATAAAAAATACTTGCAGCTTTATAAGAAGCTATAAATCGACCTTAATTTAATACAATTTAATCTAACTAGTAAATGCCATTACGAACCAATGCCGCTCAAAACATCGAAAATAAAATGAATATCACCTTGAACGCTTGGAAAACTGGGGCTGCCACTCCAACTATTTTTGAAACATTTTCAGTGTGAAATTTTTAATAAAGACGATGACTTTAGGTGCGGGTGCGAGCGAAGCGATGTACCCTCACCTAAAGGGCATCGGGCAGTGCCGAAGGACACTGAAAATAGAGTTAACCTGCTAGACCCGATGAAAAATGGGACTTGATGGACTCGAACCATCGACACCCTCATTAAAAGTGAGGTGCTCTAACCAACTGAGCTAAAGTCCCGAATGTGACCCCAAGGGGATTCGAACCCCTGTTACCAGGATGAAAACCTGGTGTCCTAGACCGGCCTAGACGATGGGGCCAAGTTAACTTGGCAAAACAACACTGTTACCAGTGGTGTGAATTATAATTTCCTCTGCTCTTTTTTTTCAAGAACTAAACTGTCAGAATCTCTTTTTCTTTATGAACAAAAAGCGCATCGATCTCTTTGCAAAACTGATCAGTCAGCTCTTGCACTTTTTTTTCGTTCTTTTTCATTGTGTCTTCAGTGTCAATGCCATCTGCTTCAAGCTTGTGAATCTGCTCGTTGCTTTTACGACGAATCTCTCGAACAACAATTTTTGCGCCTTCCGCCTTCTCTTTTGCTTGTTTTGCTGTCTGCTTGCGCGTGCTCTCATCCATCGGTGGGATGTTGATGCGAATAATGCCACGCTCCGCAATCGGCTGCACGTTGAGATTAGCGCGTTCAATGCCTTTAGCAATTGCACTGACTGTTTGCGGATCAAAAGGAGTGACAAGTAGCTGCCTCGACTCTGGAGAGGTAATATTTCCAAGCTCTTTAAGACGCATCGTCTCGCCATACACCTCTACTTGCACATTATCAAGCATTCCAGGATTGGCGCGATTAGAACGTAAATTTCTCAACTCTTGCTTAAAATGTTCAAGCGCTGCTTGCATCTTAGCTTTGGTCTCTTCAAGAACAGTCACTGCTCACCTCCAATCACTTTAGATCCGATCTCTTCTCCACAAACTGCTTTTAGAAGAGCCCCAGGCTCGAAAAGATTAAATACAACGATAGGGATCTGATTTTCTCGACATAACGCAATCGCCGTAGCATCCATCACCGATAGATTCTTAGTCAAAACATCAGAATAGGTCAACTCAGAATATTTGACTGCAGATTTGTGCTTCACTGGATCTTTATCGTAAATACCGTCTACCTTCGTTGCCTTAAAAAGAACTTCTGCTTCAATTTCACTTGCACGAAGAGCTGCAGCTGTATCCGTTGTAAAATAAGGATTGCTCGTTCCGCCTACAAAGATCACAATAGTTCCCTTCTCAATGTAATCCATTGCATGACCCCAAATATAAGTCTCTACAATAGAATCGCAATTGAGCGCACTCATGACACGGCTTTCACAACCTAGCCCCGCTAAGGACTGCTGCAAGACAAGACCATTGATCACAGTGCCAAGCATTCCAATGTGATCTGCTGGCGTGCGAGCAAAACCAAAGGCTTCCGCTTGGGTGCCTCGAAAGATATTTCCGCCACCAACAACAATGCCGATCTGAACACCTTGATCGTATACCTCTTTAATCGCAGAAGCAATTTGACGACAAGCGCTCTCCTCGACGCCAAAATTTTGACGCCCCATAAGAGCCTCGCCGGACAGCTTTAGAAGGATCCTGCGATAGGCTGGCTTTGGAGCGTGACTCATCGTTCTCTACTCCCCGACTTTCCAACGAATAAATTGAGCAATATGCAATGACGCTCCAAGACGCTTGCTCTCTTGTGCAAGAAACCCTGTAACAGTCACACTGTTATCTTTCAAAAATTTCTGGCATTCCAGGCAGCTTTGATCGTAAAATGCACGAATTTTTCCTTCAACAATTTTATCGATAATTGCCGCAGGCTTACCAACAACTTGTCCACGTGCGATATCCTCTTCACGTGCTTTAATATCAGCTGGAACCTCTTCTGGCTTCAAGTACTCCGGCGCCTCTGCAGCGACGTGCATCGCAAGTTCGCGAGCAATCATCTCATGACCCGATCCACCTTTCAGCTCCACAAGAGTTACAATCTTTCCCTGCATGTGGCTATAGTGGCCAATTGAATGCGATTTATCTTTCGGAATGAGCAGAAGTCTCTTAATTTTAAGATGCTCTCCAAGGCTCTGAACAACAAGAGCGCGATACTGATCGATTGTCAATGTTGGATCTTTACGATATTTCTGCTCTAAAAAACTCTCTAAAGATGCAGGATGGGTTTCAGCAGCCTCAAAACAGATATCTTGCAAAAACTGCTTAAAACGGTCGTTATGTGTGACAAAATCCGTTTCTGCATTAACCTCAACCAAACAGACAGCCGTTTGACTTTCTGCACAGCCAATCAAACCTTCTTTTGTCTCACGTCCTTCTTTTTTTACAGCAGAAGCCATGCCGGACTTTCGCAAAAAATCAATCGCCGCTTCCATATTTCCAGCTGCATGCGTCAGCGCCTCTTTGCACTTGCCCATGCCAACACCTGTGCGCTCACGTAACTCTTTTACCTTTTCTGCTGTTACTTCACTCATGATAGCTCCTCTTCTGTCTCTTCTTCCTCAGACTCTCCAGCTTCTGCTTCAAGCATCTCTTTAGGGACAGTATGGAGTTCATTTTTCTTATCAATCACCGCTTGAGAAAGAGCTGAAAGAATCAGCTTAATGCTTTTCAGAGCATCGTCATTACAAGCGATAACATAATCAATCGGATCTGGATCGCAATTTGTATCGACAAGACCCATCACAGGAATTCCCAGCTTGATCGCTTCGGCAACAGCAATGTGCTCGCAGCTAGGATCAACAACAATTACAAGGCCTGGAGGTTTGCGCATCGAACGAATACCAGAGAGATTGCGATCGAGTTTTGTCTTCTCTTTATTCAACAAGGAGAGCTCTTTCTTTGTCAAGCCGTCTCCACCTACCTCAATACGCTTCTCGATTCTTTCAAGAGTTTTAACCGATTTGCGAATTGTTGTTAAATTGGTGAGCATTCCACCGAGCCAGCGCTCTGCCACATAAAACTCACCGCACTCTTCCGCACATTCGCGAACAACTAGCTTAGCCTGTTTTTTTGTTCCAACAAAAAGAATAGAGCGTTTTTTTGCAATTACCTCGGAGACGACATTCACAGCGATGCGAATCTGCTGCACAGTCTTTGCGAGATCAATAATATAGATGCCATTTCGTTCTTCGAAAATAAATCTCTTCATTTTCGGATTCCAACGGTGCTTCTGGTGCCCAAAATGAGCGCCACATTCCAATAAGTCTTTTACTGTTACTTCAGTTGATCGTTTGTCTTGCGTTGCCAAGCCTTGTCCCTTTGTATTGACTACGGCATCTCTCCCTAAAGAGAGATTCAGTCTTGGTTAATAATGTTAATTCCCCAGGCCTTAAGGGCTGGGGGGTCTTTAAAAGAAAAGCGCCTGATCAGAATCGAACTGACACAAGTAGCTTGGAAGGCTACTGTTCTACCATTGAACTACAGGCGCAGATACTTGGGAACCATTTTTACACGATTAACCTATTTTTCTCCAAGGAAATTTAAATGCTCAAGGGGTATGATGCAAAATTATCATCTTATGCAAAACAGTGCACTCTCAGATAAAGCCAATCGCATCCTCAAATTGGTTCTGTTTGCCCTTCTTTTAATTTTAATTAGAGTTTGGTATCTATCTGTAATTCAGCAAGATGCGCACAAGGAAGAGGCGTATGCCCCACAGAGACGCTCCTCTATTGAACTCATCGATCGGGCAACGATCTTGGATCGATTTAATATTCCGCTAGCAACAAATAAAATCGAATACCAAGCTGCAATCCTCTATGCTCCCATTCGGCAAATTCCAGCTAAAATTTGGAGTCTTAATGAAAAAGGAGAAAAAGTTAGGCTCTCAGAAAGAGTCGATTACATCAGCCGACTCTCTCGTTTTTTAGGGGAAGAGCTGGAGCTTGATCCTTTAGAAATTGAGGATCAGATCTACGCTCGGGCAGCCCTGTTTCCCCACCTTCCCTGTCTGATTAAATCAGCTATTTGCGAAAAAACATATTACAAGTTGAAAATGGCTGAAAGGGAGTGGCCTGGGCTTGCAATGCAACATATTGCCAAAAGAGTCTATCCTAAAGGGAAAATAGGAGCCGATATTATCGGCTACATGGGAGCAATTAGCAAAAAAGAGTTTCATGCAATAGCGACACAAATTCGGGAGCTACAGACCTATTTAGAAGAGCGTCAAGAGGGAGCCTTCCCTTTTCTGCCTAAGGGCTTTGACTCTCCGATCCAAGTCAAAGAACGGCTTTGTGAGCTGCAAGAAAAGGCGTATAAAATCAATGATTCCATTGGAAAAACAGGCGTTGAAAAAATATTTGACGAGGAGTTGCGCGGCTTCTACGGAGAAAAGGTGTGCGAGGTAAGCCGCAATGGAACGCTTGTCAAGGAGCTGCCTTGCAGCCGACCTGCTATCCCTGGCAAAAGGGTTCTGTTGACAATCTCATCGGAGTTACAAGAGTATGCAGAAAAACTTTTAATTGAAAGTGAACAGGCACGAGGGCCCAAAGGCGAGGATCCATGGATTAAAGGTGGCGCCATTGTTGCTATGATTCCCCAAACAGGAGAAGTTGTCGCCCTCGCCTCTCATCCCAGATTTGATCCAAATGATTTTATAGGACAGAAGTCTGATAACTGCCTGCGTTGGCTAGAAAATGACTCTTTTATTGCACGCATTTGGGAAGGTAGAGAGACGCTAAAACGTGAGATGTGGAAAAAAGGAGAGATTGTTGAAGAGAGCCTACCTCTGACATGGAATCTTTTTTTAAGCCGAATACTCTCCCCTCATTCATCGATCGCTTCTGCAATGAGTCAGATTCAAACAATTCAAAGAGCGATACACCTTCAGGAAGAGCCTTCTGATCCGCTTCTATTGGGTATTCGTATTAAAGAAGATCAGCTCCTGCTTCTTGATCTGCTCGGTCTTCTGATTAAAAAAGAGAGTTTTTCTAAAAAAATTTTAGAAAAATTTGGAACAACTTCTCTTTCAGACTATTTTGCCACATCTCAAGCAGTGCACACTTTGGAGGCTGCTCTCTTCCCAAAAATACGAAATCTCTTTCACTCCCTCTCTTTTGCAGAGTGGAGAGAAAATGATTTTAAGAATTTTTTAAAAGAAAAGCGCAAAGAGGAGAAAGAGAATAAGAGTTATGCACATCCTTACACAGACTATCTAATCCAAGAAGAGAAGAGGCAATTTCGACAGTTTTGGGAAAAAAATCGACACACTCTTCTCCTTCTATATCTCAAGCAAACTATAGAAGTTCCAAATGAGCTACAGCCTTATATTCCATTTTTATATGCTCTTGACCTTGGCAAAAAAAAGATGGAAGCTGTTCTACAAACTCTTGGACAATTAGACACTGCCTATCTAGAGACAATGCGCTCTTTTGAGCAGCTGGATCGCCCTCTTCTTGGAAACTATAGAAATTTAAGAGGCAGTGGAAAATGTCAGCTTGAAAAAGATTTAGCGGCAGGATTCTACCCGCTTTCGGGGTACGGGCATGGAAGATCTCTCGCCTATCGCGCTGCAGCACCCCAAGGATCGGTTTTTAAGCTTGTGACAGCTTACCAAGCCCTCCTAGAGAGATTCCAGAGTCTTAAAGAAGAAGTAACAGCTGAAAATCTCAATCCACTAACGCTGATCGACAATTTACGCTCCAGTCACCCTTCCGAACAAGTTTTAGGCTCTAGACTCTCCGGCGAGCCAATCTATCGCAACTATAAAGGCGGAAAACTTCCAAGAAGCAGCCATAGTAATATTGGGAAGATCGATCTTATAGGAGCTCTGGAGCAGTCGAGCAATATCTACTTTTCAATTTTAGCTGGAGAGTGTGTCCAATATCCAGCAGATCTTGCAAAGAGCGCTCGCCATTTTGGATTTGGTAAAAAAACAGGCATTGCACTGCCGGCAGAGACATCTGGAACAATTCCAGATGATTTGCAAGAGAACCGAACGGGCCTCTACTCTTACGCTATCGGACAACACTCTCTCACCGTCACCCCTCTGCAGACAGCGCGAATGCTTGCCACAATTGCAAATGGTGGTGAGGTGTTAAAGCCCGAAATTGTGCGTATGATTGCCGGCAAAGAGCCCCTTAAGGGACGCCCTTTTCTTCCGTCTCTTGCCTTTCCCTTTAAAAGAGAGCTCAGTTCGATCGGAATCTTTTTCCCTCTCTTTACTGAGACAGATAAAAATAGAGAACAGCAAACCTCTCTTTTTGAACCTAAAAAAGAGGTGCTTGAACATATCTTTTTACCCGACGCCATTCGCAATATTCTGATAGAGGGGATGCGGAAAACTGTTACGGGAGAGAAAGGGACAGCTAGAGCTTCCCTCATTCGTTCACTGCCTATTAATCCGCGCTTTATCACAGACTACATTCAATTAACCCCAAGATTAATTGGGAAGACTGGAACTGCTCAAATTCTCTATAAATCGACAATTGATGCAGAAACCAAAGCAGTGATTCGGGACCACGTCTGGTTTGGAGGGATTGCTTTTTCCGAAACAACTAGAGAGCCTGAGCTTGTCGTTGTTGTCTATCTTCCATTTGGATTCGCCGGAAAGGAGGCCGCCCCTCTTGCTGCCCAAATTGTAAAAAAATGGGAAGAGATTACAATAAAACAAGTTGGACTTTAAAAAGAGAATTGGTTTATGAAAAAAATAAACAAGGAGCTCTTATGATCATGCATCCAATTCTCACCCCAGTCATCTCTCTACTCGCCGGGATTCTGATTCTTATTTTCCCAGCAATCCTCAATTATATTATCGCAATTTATTTGATTGTTATTGGCCTAACAGGGCTGATTGCTGGTCTATAAAGTTGCTGAAATAAGAGATGGTGGGACGCAAGCCGTCTTCTAAAACAACTCTTGGGCGCCACTGCAACGTCTGTTCAGCAAGAGCAATCGATGGGCGGCGCACCTTAGGATCGTCACAGGGAAGAGGCTTTAATAGCAGCTCAGATTGAGAGCCAGTCATCTCTAGAATTTTCTCTGCAAGCTCTATAATTGGCAGCTCTTCTGGATTCCCCAGATTGATCGGTCCGGTGACACTCTCATCTGTCTGCATCAGCCGCACAATCGCTTCAATCATGTCGTCAACGTAACAAAAAGAGCGCGTCTGACGGCCATCTCCATAAATTGTGATCGGCTCTCCTTGGAGCGCCTGCATGATAAAATTAGAAACAACGCGTCCATCATTGGGATGCATACGAGGGCCGTAGGTGTTAAAGAGGCGCGCGATCTTAATGCGCGTCCCAAATTTTCGCCAAAAATCAAAACAGAGCGTCTCCGCACACCTCTTTCCCTCATCATAACAAGCCCTTGGTCCGATTGGGTTAACGTGACCCCAGTAGCTCTCCTGTTGCGGATGCTCTAGAGGATCTCCGTATACTTCACTTGTAGACGCTTGAAATAGCGGCACCTCAAGCTTTGTTGCAAGCTCAAGCATATAAAGTGTTCCTAAAAAACTGGTCTTTGTTGTCTGAATTGGATTCGACTGATAGTGGATAGGAGAGGCGGGACACGCCAAGTGATAGATCGCATCAACTTCAATAAAAAAAGGAAAAGAGATGTCGTGTTCTATGAGTTCAAAATCGGGCCGCTGCGCTAGGTGAGAAAGATTGTCACGGCTTCCCGTAAAAAAATTGTCTAAAGCCACAACATGGTAGCCATCGGATAGAAGTCGCTCACATAAATGGGAGCCTAAAAATCCGGCGCCTCCTGTAACTAAAACTCTCTTCTTAACTCTCATATAAAAGAACCATTAATGAACTGCTGTTTTTAGGATGTATCGAGGCTTGAAATATCCGCAGATCGATCAAGCTCTCCTCTCTCATGGCGACCAAAATCTGATCTGAAAATGTTGTAAAATGGTACGTCTCTTGGGAATTGAGTTCAGCAGGAGTAAGCAGAATAATCCGCGTATAGCTCTCTTTTAAAAATTGTAACATCTGAGTGAATCCTCTACTCATCATCAACTCAACTCCAAGCCGCGTCCTGCCAGAACAAGGCAAAAAATCATAGGAGCCGAGCTGTTGAATCGGCAACTCTTCTATCTCCCCTTGCAAATAGTGCCAAAATCCTTTCTGCTCATTAGAGAGTGGAATTTGATCAAAAAAACAAGGGACAAGAATCACCTTCTCCCCCTGTGCAGCTAAAATTTCCGCTAAATTAGCAGAGCAGTTGGGGTGGAATTGATTTAACAGTGTGAGAATTGTACACTCCTTGGAAATTTTTCTCGAAATATACCGTAAAGCCTCTAAATCTCCTCTTTTTAATTCGAGAAAAGAGCCCTCTACTCTCGAGGAGAGCTCTGCATATTGAGAAAATCCTGCAGCAGTTAAAGCTTCTATCGAAAGAGGAAACCCACGAAATAGTCGCATCAGAAAAAGCGCTCCAAAGAGTATGAAAAACGAAAGGAGTGCCGCCACAACGGGGTAGACAATAAAATAATTTGTTTTAGGAAATAGGGGCGCAAACGCCATATCTAAAGGTGTAGCTCCCACCTGAAACAGCAGTTTTTCCAATTTTTTAGACTCAAGCAACTGCGCAAGACCTTCAAATTTACCTCGTGACAAGTCGCTTTGCAGTTTAATTTGACTCTCTTTAAGCCAGTTGTCTGGAATTAGAGATAGACGCTTGCGCAGTTCTCGGAGTCTCTCCTCAATCACCTCTTTTTCATTTTTTATCAGTCCCTGAGACATCTGTTTGAGGCCACCGATTTTCTGCTCAACTAGCTTTAAGTGAAGTCGCTGCAGCTCTGCTGTCTGACCTAAGTGAAAGGAGAGAAATTTTTTCTGTGCTGTTAATGCGTCTTGTAGTCGTCCTTGCTCCTTACTTGTCCGATTTTGATCATCCTGCAGCTGCATCTGCAGCTCTGCTGCCTTCTGAACCATCTGCTGGGTGATAGGATCGCTCGGAAGTGTGCCGAGAGAAGAGAGATCTACATCTGGATTTTCCACCTGACTTTTAACAAAAAGAAGCTGTTTGACCCCAACCTGCAGCCCATCCAGCTGCCCCTGGTAGTCCAGAAATAATTTTTGAGCAAGCTCTAAAGGAATCCCCTGGAACTCATTTGAGACAAGAGATCCTGAGCGCAGAGTCTCCTGAAGCGTCTTTTCTTGCTCTGTCAGTAGAGGGAGCATCTGGCTCAGGTGACGGACCAATTCATCGGAAAGGATCTGCAGCTCTTTTCCTCTCTCTTTGCCGAGTGTTTGAGAAACAAGATGCGTTGTGTATTCTTTAAACAGCTCCTTAATCTCAGCTGTGGGGTGATCCAACTGCTTGAGGCTCTGAAAATCTAACTCTTCTTTCTGTAAAGAGATAAGCGCCTCACGAACGGCTTGAAGCTGTAATGAAGTCTCCTGGAGCTGTTTTTGAATCGACAACTTTTCTCTTCCCTGATCGACTTCCAAAGAAAAAAGCTTCTCTTCACAATCAGAAATCTGCTCCACTGCTACTGGATCGTAATGATGTAGATCTAAACCGTAATTATCTGCTTTCTGTGAATAGCGACGATTAGACTCTGTTAAGACTTTTGTTCGATCTGAAGTCTGCAAAAAACCGGTCTTGCGCAGCTGCTCCTGCATGAAAAGGGATTGGTTTTCTAAGCTCCTCTCTAATCCAGCGCCCATCTCTTCGAGACGTTTTTCTAAATAAGCCTCCTGCTCTTCAGCAACTCTGTAGTAATTGCGACGCAAATAATTCTGATAGCTTCCCATCAACTGATTTAAAAAGGAGCAAGCAATCTGACGATTTTGGTGCAGACAGCTCAACTCTAAAAGCTCAGGGCTTCCCTTCTTTGGCTCAACCTTGCTGATTTTTAAATAGTGATCGACAACTGTAAAAAGAGGGGCAATCTGAAAAGAGTATAGGGTGCCACAGGTGATAGAATCGGCGGGAGAGACAAGCGTAAAACTTAAAGTCTCTACTTGTAAAGGTTCACCACATCTGCCTTGTGCCAAAACCTTTTTTTTTGCATTGAGTAGAGTAAATGCATCTTCAGAATGAAATTGAAGATAAAAAAGAGCTGCTTTCTCTTTTTTATACGACACATTCTCAAAATTAAAGCGAGAAGGCTCTTCTAGCTCTGTTCCTGCAAAAAGAGTTATATTCTGCACGCCTTGAGAGAAAAACCGAGCGATCCTAGAAAAAGGAACTCGCTCAATCTGAAGCCCTAACTTCTCAACAACCTCTGCTACAAGGGAACGGGAGCGCATCAGCGAGCTCGTATTCGACTCACCAGACAGACCCATAAATCCATCGAGCAGATGCAAGGACGGCATTGAAAATCCGATCGATGGTTTCGATCCGCCCTGCTTGAAGCTAGCCTCTGCGAGGTAGCAGGGAGGGCGCCGTAAGGCATAGAGAGCCGCAAAAAGAGTGACTGCTAAAACGCATCGCTTCAACCATTTTTTATGGCGGCAATACAGTTTTTTAATATCGGCTCCAGAAATAAAGATTTCATTATTCACCATTTGTACTCTCTCTACGGGGTTATATTAATTCCCAGTCCCCTAATCCCTTTAGACACAAGATCAATCCCAATAAAAGTGGGCAAGACTTGTGAAACAAAACGATTCCACTCGGCAATCGGTGTTGCTGCAACATAGACAATATCTCCAGGAATAAGAAGAAGGCTCTC
>Ga0206799_1060_pt2 | contig 16540 bp, 17 predicted proteins | sample Alteio_BWOrgCont_67_FD_152900 | JGI IMG/M metagenome (GOLD analysis project Ga0206799, IMG submission 152900) | Enriched cells from forest soil in Barre Woods Harvard Forest LTER site, Petersham, Massachusetts, United States -... | ecosystem: Environmental > Terrestrial > Soil > Temperate forest >...
CTGTGTAAGGGCAACATACTGATGCTTACGGCTCAAATTGGCGTAAGGAAAATGTCCCCAGGCTTCTTCATAGGTAGCTCGTGTTTCAATAGGTGGGATAATGTCTTGCAGTCCAAGGTGGTTAGCTATAATAAGAGGATATTGTACTGGCTCAACGGGGGGCGGATCGTTAAGAGTGAAACCATACTTGAGGAGCAGCTCAAGTACTTTTTGGTCTCGTTTCCTTAGTACCAGTGAACGAATGTTACAGTCGAGGCATTTGTTGGCATTCGGATGTGTGAATTTCCAGTTTGCTCCACAGCGTAATAACTCGTCGGCAATGTCAAGCCGTTGCACGGTACCAAAAAGTGCTTGGCAAAGAAGATAGTCGGCTAGCCGAATTTTGTCATCTTCTCCTAAAGAAATAAAAATTCGTTTCAATAGGGGTATCAACTTTTTAACCGTGCTGATAGAGCAAAAACGAGTTATGAGGTCATTATCTATCAGAAAATCTACATTATATATTAAATAATCCCGGTCATTATCTGAATCATCAGTATCTGCTCCATCTCGACCACGTACCATGGCGTTATCATCATTAAATAAGGTATTGAGCGTAGGGTCGGCAAGAAACTGGTCAAGCCCTTGCTGATCATCACGAAGCAATATGTCACATAGGGTCGCTATGCGTTGCGTATGTTCGTTATTAACGGGAGTTCCTTCTTGGGGTAGTGCTACGGATGAATTATTTTCTGGGGCTGAAATGGCCGGAAAATCTTGCTGATAATCTTTCACCATTGCAGATGACTTTGCGGCATCTGACATCAAATGCAAGAGTGGCGTATGGATAAGAATACTTATTTCTTTCAGCCGTATAGACCGGTCAGGATCATGGGCAAGTATGGTATGCAGTAGGTCCAGATCAACATTCTGTGTGTCGGCAAGTAATAATCTATATATGCGTAGGCGAGCATCATGGGTTAGCTGTGGTGTATGAGCTATATCGTTACCTCTAATAAGACGGCGCCAATTCGTTTTGAAATTTAGGAGCGTCTTCCATTGCTTACAGACCTGCATGGGGCGATATTTATTGGGCAGGAAGTCAAGAATATTTTGCATAATCTCTGCTGGCAGGGCGCTAAAGTCATTGTGTTCTTGAGCCTCCTCATATACGCGTTTCATGGTGTTTGTTGGTATTGTATTACCAATAATGGCTATAATAAAAATAGCCCTAAAGATTTTCAATTTCGGTAGCGTGTGCATAATTCTCCCAGATAGTAAGCCAGTAATTTATAATAGATTCGAACAGAAAAGCCCTATTTATAAGGCTTTTTCAGTATGCCGCAATAACTAGAATGCGCAAGGAAATAGTAAAAAAGCAGTAGGGGGCGCTATTTTTACTTCAAAATATCCAACGTCATGTCAGCATATAATCCCTGTTGGGCCTTGTAATTACCGACAAAGGCGATCATGGCAGCATTGTCGGTGCAATAGGCAGGGCGTGGTACATATAGTAGGAGGCCATTGCGTTCGGACCATGTGGCAAGCCGTTGTCTGATGTATTTATTACACGCGACACCGCCGACAAAGCTGACAGCCTTAATGTGTGGATAGCGCGTGTAAGCAAGTGCCAACTTTTGTTCAAAAATATCAGCGATGCAGACCAACAAAGAGCTAGCTACCTGTTTTTTCAACTCATCACTGGTGTTGATAAGTGTTTTGAGGCGCATATCATAAGCGTCGCGCTTGACCAGATCATACAGAACTGCGGTTTTGAGGCCTGAAAAACTAAAATCAAGCGTGTGTCGGGTGCCTCTGGGGTACCCAAAAAAATCCTGGAATTCTACTTGCGCTGCCAACTGCTCAATGACCGGGCCGCCTGGATAGGGTAGTTCCAATAATTTTGCAATTTTATCAAACGCTTCACCGGCAGCATCATCCTGGGTAGTTCCGATGGTTTTATAGTCACCAAAATCGCGAATAATATAGAGGCTCGTGTGGCCGCCTGATGCGGTAATGCATAGATGTTCAAAGGGAATGGTATGATCTAAAAATCCAGAAAAGGCATGCCCTTCAAGATGATTTACCCCAATTAATTTTTTACTCCGTGCAAAGGCAAGTGCTTTAGCAAAACAAACACCGACCAGTAATGATCCGGGCAGTCCCGGTTTATGGGTAACCGCGATGACATCAACATCATGCAGGGATATGTGCGCTTGCGCTAGAGCATGATCTACTATTGGGGCTATTTTTTCAAGTTGTGATCGGGAAGCCAACTCGGGAACTACACCACCAAATTGCTTATGCAATTCTACTTGCGAAAACAGCGCATTGGATAATAAACCGTTGTGTGAGTGATAGACAGCGGCGGCGGTTTCATCGCAGGATGTTTCGATTCCAAGAGTAATACGGCCAAGAGTGAGTAGTGGATTCATATCATGCCGTTGGTGCAATCAGGGTACGGTGTCCGATCTGTTTAATTGCCTGTTTGAGCGGGCTATGAATGGTATCTGAATTGAGCCCTGCCATTTGTAATCTGATAGACTGGTCAAGTAATGCGTCTTCAGATCCTGCCAAATCAATAACATCCGATTTAATGATGATACTAGGTAATTCAAGCGTGTTGCCTCCTGATACGGTTTGCACATATTCCGGCATATACAGCACAATAATAGTTTCATCAGGTAGACGGCTACTATGTTCACTCAGTAACTGTGGAATAATCTGCCATGTATAGGTATCGAGTTGTGTTGGATCTTCTATCAGCATTAGGTGATATAATTTGTATGTTTGTTCGTGAGGGATGGTTATATAATCAATGGTATGCATGGGAACAATCAGCGGATTTTTTTTGAGTACATGAGTAATTGACTCGGTGATCAAAAGATAAAATTCCGTGGTTGATTTGTACTTAAGCAGATCAAAGGTGATCTTTTTTTCACCTTTATGTACATCGCAGGGGATTGTTTTACCGGCGAAGTAGATACGTGGTATTGGCATGTGGCTGATGATATTGGGAAACTGGATTGTACCGAGTATCAACGGCGATGCGTGAGGAGATTGTTCTCGGGCAGTGGTCCTTGTCAAAGGGGTAAAAATAAGGAATACTAAAGAACATGCGATGATACTAGGATAATTAAGGGTAGTTTTCATGTGTGTCCTTATTTTGTTATATATTTGTCACCAGAACAGAAGTAGGATACCGTAATGGCATCATTTTTTCAAATGAGAAAGTTATTACTATGATTAAGCGATTCTATACCCGTCTTTGCCAATTTATCAAAAGCGAGCGCTGTCCGCGCAAATTATCATTCTCGGTAGCCATTAGTGTTTTTATAGCCTTTTCTCCTTTTGTTGGATTTCATACCCTTATGGCATTTGCCTTTTCCTGGTTTTTTGCTCTCAACGTAGGGATCTTGCTTGCGTTATCCAATGGTATTAACAATCCGTGGACCATGCTACCTATTTACGCCACCGACCACGTAGTTGGTGACAATATCCTCTCTTGGTTGGGAATCGATAGTATGCAGTTAAACCCCAGCTGGATAGTCGGGATAAATGACTGGATCTTTAATCATACGGGTATGCAGCTCAAGGTCTGGTCTTTTTTAGTAGGCGGCAATTTACTCAGCCTTCTCTTGGCCATGATTATTTATCCAATTGTGCGATATATTCTTGCCTACCGTGCGCACGGAGTATAGGATGATATGAAGATAGTTGCACAGAACAAAAAAGCATTTCACGATTATGACGTTTCAGACACTCTCGAAGTTGGTCTGGTATTAACAGGTGACGAGGTTAAATCACTGCGTGCCGGGCAAGCGTCTTTAGCCGGTTCTTTTGCTCACATCAAAGACGCTGAATTATATTTGGTTAATACTCATATTACCCAGTATAAACAGGCCTATACCAAGAGCGAAGAGGCTGCCAAGAGGTCGCGTAAACTACTATTACACCGCCGGGAGTTGATGAAGCTGGTCGGACTTGTCTCACAAAAAGGGGTCACCTTAGTGCCACTAAAAATCTATTTTAATGAACGAGGTAAGGCTAAGGTAGAGCTTGGTATGTGTAAACATAAAAAGGCACCAAGCCGTAAGCAAGAACTCAAAGAGCGGGATATTAGCCGACAAACGCAGCGTGAACTCAAGGGCAGCTAATCCGCAATTGTTACACATAGAATCGATTCCCAATGCCATTTTACTTTATCTATAAGCCGTGTAAACTATATTTTATAGCGGTTTTATAGCCCCTTTAGTCATTTACAGATACAGAGAGGAATATCATGAATTTGAAAAAATTATTGGCAGGAGTGTTGGTGCTCGGTGGTGTATATAACCAAAGTCATAGCATGGACAAGGACGCCTGGCAGACTGATTTATATCAAGCAATCGTGCATGGCAATGTGGGGCAGCTCAAAACTTGTATAGCACGAGACGCCACCTTTAATCATGACCACGAGTATAAAGTTGGGGGCTATGCACTTCCAGATGGTCGATTTTTTGTAACAACAGTGGCTATCCAGGGTATGGGTCAGACAGCAATAAAAGAATTTTTTCCATTACATTTAGCGTGTAAACATAATCAACTTGCAATAGTACGATTTTTTGTTGAAGAGCGTAATGCCGTGATAAATGGACCTGCTGATGATGATTCGGCAATCCTTTGTGCAGCAAATGAACATCATGTCGAGATGGTGCAGTATTTACTTTCAAAAGGCGCCCAGGTAAATCCGGCATGGATCATAGAAGGAGAAAAGAGCTTGGCAAGGATGGCAAAGGATGATCCAAGGTTCAATACTACCCAACGCATGATATATCTCTTTAAAGGTGGCAAAATAGTCTGTGGCGTGCCTATGCCTCGTCTGAATATTGGTATCATCATCGCAGGAGTAGCAGTATGTGCAGCGGCTGGAAAGTATTTCTATGATCGTTATTGTGCCTCGTATAAGAAAAATGCATTGGATGATGATGAAGTGGATGCGCAAGGTGAGAATGAGGCTGTAGTCTCTGATCAAACCATCGAGCGTGCATGAGGCTAAAAATATATATCCTTTTTTCGTCATTATCGCTGTCCTTGATGCATGGCATAGCGCTTGCAATGCTTATTCTTCCAAAGCATGAAATACCAGCTCACTCTTCAGAGTATGCTATTATGCCTACGGTGGCATCAACTTGTGAACCGGGAAGTAATGTTAAGAACAAAAAAATGGGTGGGGATCCTTTAAGTGCTGCCCAAGCATATCGCCTCTATGCTCTCATTTTAAAAGGTGAATTACCTGGAAACCATCAGGATGCTATTCCACGCGGGTTACGCGGGTTAGATGCTAAGTCTGCTAGCACGATCGATGCTATTAATTTTAATAGCTATGTACCTTTTTGTAATCCTGGTAAAGCATGGGATGAAAAAACGTATATTAATGTGATGCTCTATGCACTGCAAAAAAATGATCTTGTCGGTCTTGCATGGGCCCAAGAATTTTTTAAAAATGAAGGCACGATTATACAGCAAATAAAATGTCCGGATCATGTCTTACGACCTTTGCAAGATGCGTTAGATATGACCACTCTATCTCATGAAGTATTGATGTGGTTAGGGGAACTTAAGGTAGATGTAAAACAGGTAGGAAAAGGTGCTCAAGCAGATAATATATTCAAAAGGAAAAGAACATATTTCACGCCAAAGTATACAATCGCTGCAGTGGCGATAGTGGCATCAATGGTTATTATCAAAAAAGTGTATGATTGGTATTATTCTGTGCAAGCTAATGATGAAGCTGATGAAGTACAAGCAAAACAGGATAGTGATCAAAACAATCAAGCAGAGCCTATATCTATTGCATAGAGGAATATCAGATGCAATTAAGAAAATTATTTTTAACCATGCTAGTGCTTGTTGGCGTATACAGCCAAAGTCATAGCATGGACAAGGACGCCTGGCAGACTAATTTACATGAAGCAATTGTGCATGGCAATGTAGGGCAGCTCAAAACTTGTATAGCACAAGACGCCACCTTTACTCCTGAGGGTGTAATCAAGTTGCTGAAAATTCTGTGGAAATTTTGAAGTAATAGATCGTTGTCCAACAAGCGCGAATTAGAAAGGCAGAGCCTGTGGTTCGACAAGCTCACCATGAGCGGAGACTAGCTTGTGAAGAAATGGCTTGCCGGTCCAGCCGGCACTTATCCGGGGCTTCCGCCTCGGCAAGCTATGGCGGACAACCTTCGCGTAGAATCATTCAAATCAATTTGTTATTAATATCAATCCATTAAAGAAACTGGCCGTGCCGGCCGAAGCCTTGGCGAAGGTTGGTGGAGGCGATGGGAATCGAACCCATGTCCGCAAAATCACAAGCTCCAGGCGCTACATGCTTATCCCTTGATTCTACGTATTTGATCCCTCAAAGAAACAGTTAATCAAATCCGATAATTGAGTGATACTGCATCGGGCTACACAATTATGTAGTCTCGACCCGAGAGTTCCATCTTGTTAATACGAATCAACACCACTGATAGACACGTTTTGTTGATAAGCCTCACTAATGACTAGGCAAAAGCGAGGTGGCCAACTGAATCAGTTGCACTTATTGTTTGTGACCAATTGTTTAACGAGCACTTGACCAACGCTCGACATGCTCCCAAAACTTCCAACATCACGTCGAAGCCAGTACGCCCCCATATATTTTCAAAGATCAATAATGATATAGGTAATAGTATGCCAAGGGGATGTTGATTGTCAATAATCCAAAAAATGGTACACTGGGCAGGAATATTCAATTTTGGGGTCTTTATGTTTAGTTTTATCAAAGAAAAATTACACAAAATATATACTGGGTTTACCAGTAAAATGAGCGCATTTTTTGGTCGTACGACCATAGATGAAGCAACGCTTCATGAGCTTGAGCTATTACTCATTGCCTCTGATACGGGGGTGAACACGACCCGTACTATTATTAATCAGATCAAGCATGCCAAGCCCGCCGAAGGTGCGGCATTGCGCTCCGTTCTGGAACCAGTTCTTATATCCATTTTGCAAAAAGCCGGTACCTATGATGCCGCTGCTTCGCCCGTATATCTGCTAGTTGGTATTAATGGTAGTGGTAAAACCACTTCAATAGGTAAATTGGCGCATCAATTACGTATGCAGGGAAAAAAAATACTACTGGTAGCAGCGGATACGTTTCGTGCAGCTGCTCCGGAGCAGTTGACCTCATGGGCGAATTCGATAGAGGTTGATATTGTGCTTGGTACCACCAATCAGGATCCAGGTGCAGTTGTTTTCAATGGCTGTGAACGGTTTAAAAAAGGGGGCTATGATGCACTTATTATTGATACTGCCGGCCGTTTGCACACTAAAGTCAACTTGATGAACGAGTTGGCGAAAATAAAGCGAGTTATTGCCAAACAATTGCCCGACACCCCAATTTCTACCCTATTGACTATCGATGCCATGCTAGGCCAAAATTCATTTGAACAAGCAAAGTTATTTAAAGAATGTACAGATGTTAAGGGTATTATTTTGACTAAAATGGACGGTACGGGCAAGGGCGGTATTGTTTTTGCAATAGCAGATCAATTACAGATACCTATAGCTTACCTTACATTTGGAGAACAAGTAGATCATATTAAACCATTTAATGCGGAGTCATTTGTGCATGATTTGGTGGGTGGATAATCAAAAAGATAGCATCGAAGTGAGTAGATTTTTTAATTATTAAGGAGTTTTTATGTTGTTGATTTCGGGGTTGTTCTGTGTGCTTTTTTCGATGGTATTCCCTTTGCGTGCAGATATTCAATCGAGTTATGCAATTGCCGATGTCTTAAAATATTTAGACCCCGCAATCAAGCCGGAAAAAACGCTTATTATTTTTGATATTGATAATACCGTGATATCAAGCTCTGTCGAGCCAGGTGATTTATTGGATTCTCCGCAGTGGTTGAGTAGTATGATTCATAGGAAAATGGAGATTAGCCATTTGACTAAAAAACGGGCACTTGAATTTACTCTGCCGCTTCACTTTATGCTAGCACCCTATTCAGTTATGTCACCAGTTGAAGAGAGTGTGGTTGGGCTTATTGCTGTATTGCAGCAAGCTGGCTATAAAGTTATTGCGTTAACTGCTCGCTCACCATACTATGTGAAAGCATACACGTGCCAGGGGCTGAATAAGATTGGCATCGATTTTTCCAAGGGGCGAATTGGCAATGGTGATTATATTTTCAATGATCGAGTACAGTATGTAGACGATATTCTCTTTGTAGCTGGTGGACATAAAGGTGATCATCTACTTGGTCTTTTGGAAAGATTCGAATACATGCCAGAGAGTGTTGTGGTGATTGATGATAAAGACTATTGTATCTATGAGTTAGAAGGTACACTGAAAAAAAATGATATTAAGCATACCTGTTTACACTATCGGTATTGCGATTATGCAGTAGATACATACAACATTGCTCAATCTCAGCACACCCTTGATACTTTGTGTGCCCGAGATCCTCAATTAAAAGCAGCGTACGAAGCCTGGCTACAAAGAGAAGTCAATGAAAAGTATGCTTATAGCCAACCGGCTTCAGTTGAGGTTTGGTTACAAAAAGAGGCGAATGAAAAACATGCATATAATCAAGCGTCTAGCATCACTCACGAAACAGCTACGGGTAAAATTTGATGATACCACCTTATGCACTCAATATGCCTGGTGGTTACTGCAAGCAGTGACACATAAATCTGAAGCTGAATTACTTGTGCAATTATCAGAATTGACGCAAGCTCAAGAGGATCAATTGTACGACTGGGTGCAGCGTATTGTTATTGATGATAAGCCCCTGCAATATATTTTGGGGAGCGTACCATTTGGGGAAGTTGACATCGCAGTAAAGCCTCCCGTGCTTATTCCGCGTCCAGAAACAGAAGAGTGGTGCATGTGGTTAATACACAAACTTATTTTTTTGCATAATAAAAATTTAACCATTATAGAACCCTGTACCGGATCAGGGTGCATGGCCGTGGCATTAGGGCATGCGTTACCATTCGCGACCATTTATGCGACTGATATCAGCCTGGAGGCTCTGGCGTTGACTCGTGAAAATGCTGCTCATAATAATGTCGACAACATCATATGTCTGGAATCTGATTTGTTTGCTCATATACCGGTAGGCTGTAAGGCAGATCTTATACTTGCCAATCCTCCCTATATATCCGAATCTGCGTTTGGTGCTCTTGATGCGAGTGTTGCCCGATGGGAAGATTACCGTGCGCTTGAGGCAGCCGATAATGGCCTGGCCGTGATCAAGCGTATTATCATGCAAGCGCCTCTATATCTCAAACCGAATCAAGAAATGGCGTTGCATTCTATTCCGCAACTGATTATAGAGATTGGGCATGATCAGGCAGTGGCAGTTGTTGCACTTATGAAAGCAGCACATTATACTGCAATTCAGTTACATAAGGATCTGGAGGGCAAGGATCGTGTAGTATCAGGGAGAGTAATAGATGTGGCAGCCACCATACCATGATGACCGACTAGTTACTATTAATTTTTATCCCCATGCAATGAGCTGTAGCATCATAGAACGTGCGTGGACTGTGGCACCTTTTATTGTACAAGCATACCAACGATTTGCGTTCAAGAATCTTGAACTTGAAAATCTTATGGTATTTAATCCAACGGCGGTTGGGCGGCTAGTGCATACCTTTTTAAAAAAGCATCGAGCGCAGGATGCTTTTGTGGCATGTTCATTGCGTGGACCACAACTGTTTGAAAGATATGTTACCGTTAACAGTCAAACACCGCAGGCGAGTGATTTTGTGTTACCGGAATTGAAAACGCTTGTGTGGGATTATCGGTATGCATATCCAATAGATCATGGCAAATCAGTATGTTATGTAGCTGGATTGCCCCATGCAGTGATAACACAGTATCAGCTTTTTGCAATTCAAACACAACTTCATATGACAATATTGATGCCTGAACAAATGGCATTGTTACAGGTATATCGGTATCAGCGCGGCCTGACGTTTAGGCGAACACAGTTGGCCGTTGATATGCTGCAACACCATAATATGGTCGATTATTTGTGTAATACAGATACTCTTGGGCGCATATTACATGTGCCCAATCACCTTGTGCTTGACAGAGCGCATGAGGTTGGACCATTACTAGCAGCATGCGGTCTTTTTATCAGCGAAGGAGTAGATGATGAAAAATATTAATTTTGTCAATGCATTAACACGTAAACAGCAATATTCATTACGTCGTTGGTGGTTGTTATCGTGGATAGTTGCCGGCAGTGTAATTATCGTGGCCGGCGTATTGCATGGATTGCAGTTACACCAGTGGTACGTACTTACTGCAGAGCGCGCAACTTTGCAGCAGGAAGTAGATGATATGCGGAGCGCTCTAAATACTCATGAATCATTGCGCAAGATGCAGCAAGCATTGCAACAAAAAAAAGTGAAGTCTGATCGGATTAGGCAATCACTTGCATCAATGCGTGCCCGGCTGACGGATATCACTGCCGCATGTGCTGCGTCCCAGCTTGAAACATGTAAGTGGCATAAAAATGCGGTAGAAATCGTTCTTGGATGCAAAGATGCGCTGTGTGCTACGCAGTGTGTTGGGCAGCTGCAAAAAGTAAAAGGACTTGGCTCGATACGGCTTGTCTCACTCAGTCCACGGGAAAACGGCATGGTGCTGGCTACTATGAAGGCGCAGCTGGAGAAGGTTTAACAACATAGCACGGCTTATGAGATTGCGACAGGTATGCAAGGTATGGCGAGATGCTCTAACCGATGACTTTATCCGGAAAAATAAAGCGAACAATTTCATTTATTGTTGGGAATGATGCGCGTAGTACTTGCAAATTGTCTACTGAGGTTTGTTTGGTCAATTGCGTGCGGGTGATCCAGGAGTCCGGTAAATGTATTTTTCCTGAAAATACGACTTCTGATCAAGAACTGGTAGCATTTTTTAGGGATCTGGAGCATGCCAAAAAAGTGGCGGAAAAAGAAGTGCGCTGATCTCTTATAGCTCTAGCAATAATTTAAGCGGCAGCGCTCTTTTGAGCACGGCTCGCTAATTGTATTGCCTTGTCCTCTTGTCCGAGCAAGCGGTGGCATTCAACTAAGCGTTGTGCTGTGTGGGGCATTCTACCGTTAGGTATACGCTGATAGTGCTTGAGCGCTTGAGCAATATTCCCTAATTTTAGATAGGTTTCGCCTATATTGAAGAGAACGCGTTCATCAGTTGGCGTATGCGCAAGTGTTTTTTGGTACCACGTGAGTGCGTCATGATAACTCTCTGTAATATGAAATGCATTGGCCAGATGAAACATGGCAGATACATGGCTTGGGTTGAGTTCTAATACTTTTTTGAATCCTATTATTGCGTCATCATATTTTTTTAATGCTAAACTTGCTTGTGCATAGACACAAAATCCCGGTTCAGTATCAAAATCAGCTTCCATACAGGCTTTTTTATAACACTGCCATGCCAATTCTTGATTACCACGCAATGCATGTACACGGCCTAGATTAAAATGTGCTTTGCCATAATGTGGTCGATATGAGAGAGCCTTCTTTAAGCAGACTTGCGCATTGTCGGCATCTCCCTTTTCCAAGAAAAATGACGCCAAATTATTGTGGCCTTCTGGATATTGTTTATTGATAGTCAAGCATTGCTTCATCATGGCGATAGCACCATCAAGGTTATTGGTGCGTGCATAGGCGACAGCCAGATTATTGCATGGATCAGGATATTGTGCATCCATGCTGATTGCCCTTTGAAAATGGGGTATTGATTCTCGATATTTACCAAGATTCTGTGATAACTCAACGCCATAGTTATTATGTGCGCGGGCTTTCCCCGGTGCGTTTTCTATGATATTGCCCCAAAATGCAAGGCCAGAACTCCACACTTTGTTACGCTCTTGTGTTTGGTAGCCAAGCCCAAGCGCCACCAACAAGGTTAGTGCGGCGTGCGTGTAGAGTGTTTTGACTCGAACATAGGCGCAGACACGTACAAAGCAATAGGCGAGGGTGCTGGCTATAATAAATAGCCAGCCAATCGAGCCTAAGTAGGTTTTATAATCTACAATAAGCTCGGGCGATGGGATGATACTCGACCGCGGTATAATACAGATAAAAAACCAGATGATACCAAAGCCGAGTGGGCTAATCTTGTTGTGCTTGAGGAGCCGTACTGTGTATCCTGCAATAGTGAGTAATAGTATCAATGGTATATAACAATCCGGTGCAAAAAAGCCTTTGGTGACCAGCCAATCATATTCTACGCTGATATTAAACGGCCACAGAAAAATACCGATATAATGTAAAATAACTTTAAATTGCGACAAGAAAAAGGTAAACGGGGTAATAAGTGCTTGCGGATGGTGAGTGATGATATTGCCAATATTATTTTTAACCGCCATTTTCAAGCCAAAAAGATCATAGAAAAAACGTGGCGTAAGGAGACGCATATAGAGATAACCTATAATGCCAAAGACCATAGCATGAAGCCACCATCTTTTTTTGAGTGTTTGCCAAGAACCATGCGCGACAAAAAACCAGTCTACCAGTAGGATGAGCAATGGCAGTACGATAGTAATTTCTTTAGTGCCGCAAGCAAATGCCGTGAGGGTAAACATAAGCAATAGGGCCGTATGATAAGAAGTAACTGAATGGGCAATGGTTACCTGCAAGAAGCAGGCGATGGTACTGAGACTAAAAAGAGCAGCCATACCCTCAAGTTCGCCTTGTATGACATAGCAAACCGTCTGTGTTTGTACCGGGTGTAATAAAAATAGTGCGCTGGATATCAATGCAATAATAAAATTATTATCTTTGAAGAATGAAGGTTTTTTCAGGCGTGATAGGCAAGTGTAGAAAAGATAAAATACCAATAATCCATTTAAGTTATGAATAATGACATTGCCCACACGATATGAAAATGGATCAAATTTACCGATACTATAATGGATTGCATTGAGCCAGTAACTTATCCAGCGGCTGCCGGTAAAAAAAAGCTTCCAAAACGTATTGTGTCTAATATCGAAATATTTGACGATATTGGCAACATCATCAAACTGAAATGCATAGTGTAATGATGGTAAGTAACAAAGAACAGTAATTAAAACTAAACCAAACGGGGCTACTAGGTAATACCATGGGATGCCCGGGCGTGCGCTGATCGGCTTCATACGTTTCCTCTTGATAGCAAGCAACTTTTTTGTCGACAGTCTACTGCGCGGTCCGCTATTTGTCGAGCGGTTTGTGATGGTTTTTTTGACCCTAAGCAGAAATTGCTTTATCCTTGTTTTTATTGATTTTCATTTTACCGATGGTGTTTATTATGATTGATGTTTCAACTGCTGAATTTATAGTTAATTCGATTAGTTTTTTATGTGCCTATATTTTTGTGGTCACGCTGACCGGGGCCTTTCGCGCTTGGGTTGGTGTACGCATGGGAGACATCTCTATTGAGCATGCAGGTTTTGTTACCTTGAACCCTTTTGTCCATGTCCAGCCGATTGGCATTTTGTTTTTATTGTTACAATCATTTGGCGTTGGCTCATTTATATCGGTTAATCCGGATTATATTCAAGGTCGTTACCGTTGGTTGAAATTAGCGTGTGCATTTTACTCTGATACCGTGTTAAATGGTTTGAGCGCCATTGTTGGGATGTTCCTGCTTATTGTAGTATTCGATATCAATATTATACGCATCGTAGAATGTATCATTCATAATCGTGATGCTTCGCATATGTATATGGCCTATTACTATCCAACCTACTCATCAAGTGCGATTGTCGCCGGGTATATAGTGGCTGCAGCTGTATCACTCAATGTTGGTCTTATGGTGGTCGAATTTCTGTTCAATAGTTGCATCTTAATTTTTTCACTTCTTATACGGCCTTCTTTTTTTAATAATTATGATATGGCTTTATATGAATTAATAGCGTGGGTAGTGCTTGTGTTATTCTTCTTTCCGCCACTTATCAAGTTGGTGGCCACTATCATTACTCATATTGGTTTTACGCTCGCGTACACATTACACTTTATACCCTGATGGTGATACATGATAGTAGAAGAACAGTTAGCACAATTACTTTTTGGCGTGTCACAGTCACTGCCGGAGGGTGAGCTGCGTAAGAAATTAGAATCCGGTAAAAAATTAAAAATTAAATTAGGCATGGATCCAACCTCCCCCGATTTGCACTTGGGTCATGCAGTTGTACTTACAAAAATGAAGCAGTTTCAAGACCTTGGGCATGAAGTCATTTTTTTGATTGGTGATTTTACTGCGCGTATTGGAGATCCAACGGGCAGATCGAAAACGCGTCCACCACTTACACAACAGGCGATAGAAGCCAATATGAAGACCTATTTTGAGCAGGTGGGTAAAATTTTGGATCCCAATAAAATCATCGTTCGGTATAATTCTGAGTGGCTTTCTACGTTAAATGCGGCGGATATTATTCATCTATGTGCGCAAGTTACTCTGGCGCGTCTGACTGAGCGTGAAGATTTTGCGCAACGTATTACGAGCCATCAGCCTATTGGGGTGCATGAGTTATTATATCCACTCATGCAGGGGTATGATTCAGTAGCGCTTGAAGCAGATGTTGAACTTGGTGGTACGGATCAAACATTTAATTTGCTCATGGGCAGATTTTTACAAGAGCAATATGGCCAGCCGGCGCAGGTGGTTATTACCACACCATTATTAGAAGGGCTTGATGGAGTTAATAAGATGTCCAAATCTTTGGGCAATGCGATTGGTATAGCGGAAGCAGCACCGCAAGCATTTGGCAAATTAATGTCAATGTCTGATCAATTGATGTGGCGCTATTTTCATATACTGCTTGGCGTTGCTGAACATGAGTTAAGTGTATGGCAGGAACGGGTTGCTGCCGGTACTACACATCCGATGGAACTTAAAAAACAGATGGCGCATGAGGTGATTTCCAAATTTTGGTCAGAGCACGAGGCTGATGAAGCGCAACAACAATTTGAAGATTTGTTTCAGAAAAAGGATTATTCAAAGGCGCAGGAAGTGGTTTTGCCTGACTCTACGGCTGCATCGCTTTGGGTGGTTGATCTGTTGAAAATTTTGGGTGCTCTTTCCAGCTCATCAGAGGCAAAGCGATTGATTGATGCAGGCGCGGTGCATATTGATAGTGAGTCGGTAACTGATTTTAAAGCAACGATCACGTGGCGTTCTGGCATGACGATCAAAGTAGGCAAGCACCGGATTTATAAGATTCAGTAATACTCAGTTATCACTGCCATGTTGCAGTATAGGTATATGAAATTCCTGATAGCCAAGACCGTAATCCTGAATTTTTGTAAATGGTGATATGCAGCGCACTATTTTTTTGATGTACTGATGTTCTATAGCGCTCAAGGTTAATAGGTAGCGGTGCCTTGGCGGGTTCCACTGCAGTTACAATAAGATTGAGTTTGGTTGTGTTCAGGTCAAGAGACTGCACGTCGTCTGGATTGAGCGTGATACTGGTCAGGTCATTCGAAGCTTTTGTTTTATAACTCAGGGTTATGACTGTCCCAGACTTATTAGTAATGATGATTTGTGAAGGGCTTTCTGTTTTCTTGGCAAGAAACCGATTGTAGAGCAATTTCGTGGCAACCACTACAATAGCGAGTGCAACGATGCAGGAGGCTGTTTTTGCCATACCAGCTTTTGGTTCTTTACACCATAGAGATACCGTGTCATGCCAAGATACTTTTGGTGCAGGTTGCCTATCTCTCGTGTGTATATCAGTGGGTTCAAGGTGCCCTGGAGGAGCTAATGGGGTTATCGTAGTTGCTGTCGCGGTAGCATTAGGGCTAACAGACGTAACAGAAATAGAATTCGAGGGTGGTGATTGCTTGATTTGACCATACCTGCCAAATTCTTGATAGATTTTTTGTACTTTTTCCTTGCTCTCGGCACTAAGGTCTTGTCGCTGTAAAAGGAACATGGCACACATAAAGGCTGTGTCATGTTGACAGTACTGATGTATTCCTTGCTCGGTACTGCTTGTGCTAACCGTGTTGTCTTTATTAAAAGACATGCCATTGTTAATAAGTGTCTCTATATATTCGACCAGAACATCGGCGGGTACATCCGTTGTTACTGCTAAATTAAGAATATGCTTAAATGGATCATAACCTTTAAACTTTTTTGGTGATCCCAAATCTAAAATCGTTGTGATAGTTGATACTGGGTTTCCTACCTCAATTGCATATTGTAGAGGGTACATATACGCGCCACCCGACAGCGACGTCCTCTTGGTCATCTGGTACGCTATACATGGTTGATCAACCTTGAGCCATGACATTTCTTGGAATTCTTGTCGAATCCTCTCCGGCGTGCCGTTCAAGAATATCAGCATGATTTTCAGATAATCATTCTCTATGTTATCTGGAAATGCCTGATCCGGTACATTCCAGTTTGGTGTATCATATGCCTTACCTGTTGGTATAAATATATCAGCCATACCGACCGCCTGGCAGAAGGAGCTTAGGGCAAGAATGGCCAGCAGAGCCCGGGAAAAAGGTACAAAAAGAGC
>Ga0206799_1096_pt1 | contig 16145 bp, 13 predicted proteins | sample Alteio_BWOrgCont_67_FD_152900 | JGI IMG/M metagenome (GOLD analysis project Ga0206799, IMG submission 152900) | Enriched cells from forest soil in Barre Woods Harvard Forest LTER site, Petersham, Massachusetts, United States -... | ecosystem: Environmental > Terrestrial > Soil > Temperate forest >...
AATCACGTAAAGAATTTCCCGGAAACTGCTGCAAGACAATTAAAACTTTGGTTCGACTTTAAGACCGAGGAAGGTGAGAAGATCAAAATAAAAATGGCGCTATCGCCGGTTAGTATGGATGGCGCATTAAACAACATGCAAGCCGAAATACCAGGCTGGGATTTTGACAAAGTGAAGAATGACGGGCAGGCATTGTGGGAAAAAGAACTGCATAAAATTGTGATTAACGCGAGCTATGATGATAAGGTGAATTTTTATACCTCGATGTATCATGCCATGATCAACCCAACAATTTATATGGATGAGGACGGGCAATATAAAGGTCTCGACCAAAACATTCATAAAGCGGATGGTTTTACCAATTACACCACATTCAGTTTATGGGATACCCACCGTGCGTTGCACCCGCTGTTCAATATTATTGAACCCGACCGCAATGCCGACATGGTAAAATCAATGCTGGCTCATTACGACCAGAGTCCGGAGCATATGCTGCCGGTTTGGAGCAATTCGGCAAATGAGAATTGGTGTATGAGCGGTTTTCATAGCGTATCAGTTATTGCTGATGCCGTGGTTAAAGGCAATGCACCATTTGATGCAAACAAAGCGCTGGATGCCTGTATAGCTACTGCTACTCATCGTGATTATGAAAGCACGGGCTTATTTATGGATATGGGTTATATTCCTGATGAAAAGGATGACAACTCGGTATCATCAACCTTAGAATATGCTTATGATGATTGGTGTATTGCCCAAATGGCTAAAAAGTTGAACCGGATGGATGTGTATGATCGTTTTATCAAGTACTCCGAAAACTGGAAAAACGTATTTGATCCGCGATCAGGCTTTATGCACCCAAAAGAGGCTGATGGTACCTGGAGAAAAACCAAGTTCGATCCGTTTACCACTATAGGAATGGGCTTTATTGAAGGCAATGCCTGGAACTACACCCTTTATGTACCACAAGATCCCAAAGGCTTGATAAAGGCGATGGGCGGAGATAAGCGTTTTATTATTTATGAAGACAGCTTATTTAGTTATAACCTGCCCGATAAATATTTTGCCGAAACAGAAGATATTACTAAAGATGGTATCATCGGGAACTATGTGCATGGTAACGAGCCATCGCACCACGACGCTTACCTATACGACTGGACAAATGAACCCTGGAAAACACAGGATAAAATACGTATGATATTACCTAAAATGTATAAACCAACTCCGGATGGTTTAGGCGGTAATGATGATACCGGCCAAATGAGCGCCTGGTATATATTCAGTGCAATGGGTTTTTACCCGGTTGCGCCAGGGTCGGATCAGTATGCTATCGGCAGCCCGGCAGTTGATGGGGCTGTGATTAATTTGGAGGATGGCAAAACGTTTACCATCAACGTGAAAAATCAAAGCCCTAAAAATGTTTATATCCAAAAGATACTGTTAAACGGCAAACCATTGGATGGATATTTCATTACGCATGCTGATATTATGAATGGCGGCGAGATCACATTCTTTATGGGGAGCAGGCATAGGTAATAGGTGTTATAATATTATCGGTAAATTTTACGGTACATTTATCGTTTAATAATTTTTTATGCTTGATTTTCGCTTGCAGGTATTTTATACGGTTGCTAAAAGGCTTAATTTCACTAAGGCCTCTGCTGAACTTTATATTAGTCAGCCTGCTGTAACCAAGCATATTAAGGAGCTGGAGGCGCAGTTTAAAGTTTCCTTGTTTGAACGCAGCGGAAACAAAAGAATACTGTTAACCCCTGCAGGCGAAATGCTGCTACAGTATGCAGAGCGGTTACTGGAAATTTATCGCGAGCTGGATTATGATATGAATTTGCTGGTTAAACAGCACAGCGGTGTGTTGCGCATTGGCGCCAGTACCACGGTGGCACAGTATATTATCCCGCCGATATTAGCGCAATTTCATAAAAAGTTTAAGGATATAAAGGTATTACTGATAACTGGAAATACAGAGGAGATTGAGCTGGCTTTATTAAACAAGGAGATTGAATTTGGCATTATTGAAGGGATCTCCCGTAACCCGCAAATCAGGTACGAGGAGTATTTGAATGATGAATTGGTGTTGGTTAGTGCTCTTAATAATCCGGTTATTAAGAAGGATGTTATTAAACCTGAGGAGCTGCCAACTTATTCACTGTTATTACGCGAACCCGGATCGGGTACGCTTGATGTGATAGCTCATGCATTAAAGCCCCACAATTTAAAACTATCCGACCTTCAGATTGAAATGCAATTAGGCGGTACTGAAAGTATAAAATCATATTTATTGCATAGTAATTGCCTGGCATTTTTATCCATCCATTCCATATTAAAGGAATTAAAAAACAACGAATGCCGTATAATTGATATAAAAGGCCTTACTATTGAACGCCCTTTTAACTTTATACAGCATTACGGGCAACCTTCGTCATTAACTGAATTGTTTATCCGTTTTGCCAGGAGTTATAAATTGTAAAAGGCGCTACTTAATTATCGGGAATGCTTAACCAACATTGTTTATGCTTGACGATTCAGACGTTTCTGTAGAAAAAGAACTGACAAACTACTTCCAGATATTTAAATGGACAAGTCAGGTTTTCGGGCTAACACCTCCGTGCAGGCTGGCTTGTCATCGTATCTTTTTTATTGACAACGGAAGCGGTAATTTGCAGATTGATGGTGAAGTTTTCACTATTTGCGACCGTGATTTATTTCTGCTATCAAAAGGGCAGGTATACAGTTTTAGCGAAAACAGCAGCATAACAGGTTTTGAATTACGCTTCGATGACTTTTTTTGGGAAAAGTCCCCGGCGAGTGCCAATAACTGTAAAGCTATTTTATTTGATGATGCATCGCAAATCCAGTTACTGCCACTTAAAGAAGTCGATTTTGATGAATTGGAGTTCTTTCTCACAATGTTGTATAAAGAATATTTGAAACCCGATTATATCAACAAACCGGACGCGTTGGCTGCCTTTCTCAAAATAATTATGATAAAGATGGCCAATGTAAATGCATTGCTGGTGGGTTTTGATAACTATGAGAAACATGTATACCGAAAATTTATGGAACTGGTAAAAATGCAATACCGGTTTTCGCACGAGGTTGCCGACTATGCCGGTAAGCTTGATATTCCTCCACGCAAACTAAGCGATTTATGCAAACGGTGCAGCGGCAAAGGTGCCAAGGAGTTGATTAATGACCAACTGGTTGTTGAAGCCAAAAGATCGCTCCGGTTCTCTTCCAATCCGGTAAAGGAAATTGCTTTTGGTCTTAGCTTTTCCACGCCCGAACAATTCAGTCACTTCTTTAAAAAGAATGCCCGGGTTTCCCCTCAGGATTATCGCAAACGTTTCGTAAATATTGACAGGTAATCAAACCTTATTGACATTCCGGGAGCCCGCTATCCGCCCTAATTTTGACATAGTTAAATTTTTAATGTTATGTCAGTAAACAAATTGAAATCAGTAGCCGGAATTACCATTCCCGACAGTACTATAGCTACGCAGGCCACAGAGTTGCTTTTAACACATGGCACAACGTTTATTTATAATCACTCATTAAGGGTGTTCCTGTTTGCATCCCTAAATGGGCGCCGCGATAATTTGAAATATGATCCCGAGCTGTTGTATGTAAGTTCCGTATTTCATGACCTTGGCCTTGTACCGCATTATAGCAGCCCCGACAAAAGATTTGAGGTAGATGGCGCAAATGCCGCACGTGATTTTTTAAAAAGTCATGGATTGCCTAAAGAAGCGCTGCAATTGGTTTGGGATACCATAGCATTGCACACCACTATCGGTATAGCCGAGCATAAAGAAGCTGAAGTGGCGCTGATGTACTCGGGTGTTGGGCTTGATGTTATGGGTGAAGGTTATGAAAACCTAAGTGAACTGAACAGGAATGAAATTATTACGGCCTATCCGAGGAATGATTTTAAGAAGAATATTATCCCAACTTTCTTTTCAGGCTTTGAACATAAAACAGAAACTACATTTGGTAATATTAAGAGCGATGTTTGTACCTTCATGATACCGAATTTTCATCAGAAAAATTTCTGCGACTGTATTTTACATTCACCATGGAGCGAATAAGAAAACTGGATAGTATTTAATGCTCCGTAGGAGCAAAATGTTGGTAGCACATGTCATTTTAAACCATTTGGCGTGCCGTAGGTACGTAATACGGTAAAGTTATGTACCTACGGCACGGTATTATTTCGTTTAATCTTCTTCTACTACCAACATTTAACCCCTACGGGGCTTAGGCTTAACTTAATGAGATTGGCTGTAAGCTCCTTTATAACAACACACTTCGGGCTATCCTAAACCGCGAACGCTTACATTCCTCCCATCTTTATTGTTGGAATTGAAACCAGGGATTAATTTTTTAGAACCGGGCTTTATTACGATATTGTCAATAATCCTTAGCAGTTACGGTCTATTAAAATACCGATACCAATGACTAAACAAAAGCAGAGCTTTTTAGATATAGTAAGCCCTACTGATCACTATCCAAATAAGTCATCTGAACCTGCCTGTGCTAACATTCTCATTTGTGTTAGCTACCTGGCTTACCCTAATTATAAAAATGGTAAAACAAACTGTTCAGTTAAAATTCGAGCAATAAAAAATTACGATTATGTCAAATATCAATCTCATCATTGAAGAAAGAGCAGCCAGTATTGGTAATTTTATGGTAGGCCGCTTGCTGCCATTCCGGGAGAAAAGAATGATTGGTCCTTTTATTTTTATTGACCACATGGGGCCGGTAAAACTAACCGAGCGGCAAAGCTTTGATGTGCTGCCGCATCCGCACATCGGCCTTTCTACACTTACCTTTTTATTTGAAGGCAGCATAATGCACCGGGATACATTGGGCAATGTTGTTGAGATAAAACCGGGTGCTGTAAATTGGATGACCGCTGGTAAAGGAATAGTCCATTCTGAACGAATACCTGAATATATACACCATGCCGATCAGATGATGCACGGTTTGCAGATATGGGTTGCACTACCAAAAGAACTGGAACAAATGGAACCTGAGTTTTTTCATATTGATGGCGCACAGTTACCAGTGTGGGCATCCGGTGATCTGCAATTTAGGCTGATAGCAGGCGAAGCATTTGGCCATAAATCGCCTGTTCCGATTTATAGTAAATTGTTTATGGTTGAGATTAAAAGCAAAACCAAACAAACCGTTAATATTGGTCATGAGCTTTATGGAGAAGTAGGATTGTACATACTCCAGGGCAGTATTGAAAGTGAAGGGAATACCTATCACCCCAAACAATTATTAGTAGCCAAAGAAAGCGCCCTGTGCGAGTTTACGATAGAAGCCAACAGTACCATCTACCTATTCGGCGGCGAACCATTTGCTGAAGAGCGTTTTATTGATTGGAATTTTGTTGCTACCGATAAAGAGCTCATCAACGCAGCTAAACAAAAATGGATCGCGCAAACATTTGATAAAATAAAAGGAGATGAAACGGAATTTGTACCTTATCCAATATTTAATAAAAAATAATTATGGCAGCAATTAAAGCAAGTATCGGAACAGAACTTTATAAGATTGAGATTGAATCTCCAACCGGCAATGTGGTTATCGCTGATGAACCGATTGGCAAAGGCGGACAAGACAAAGGCTTTTCGCCTAAAGAACTGCTGGCATCGGCCCTGGGGGCATGCACCTGCGCTACAGTGCGCATGTATGCCGATCACAAAGCCTGGGATCTGGAAAAAGTAGAAGCATCAGTTGAGCTTATCGACGAAGAGGGGCAAACTAAATTGATCAGGAAACTGCAGATAACAGGCAATCTTGACGAAGAACAACGTACCCGCTTATTAGCCGTTGCTAATGCATGCCCTATTCATAAAATATTAACCCATCCCATTGTTATTGAAACGGTATTGGTGTAAATAAGATCAGCGTCAAATCACATCCGAAAGATGCTTGTAGTTGGATTTGATGATATCTAACACCTCATCCATCCTGCCACCCAATATTAATTTGCCCATGGTTATGGCATATCCCTTTGCTTGTTCCCATTCTATTTTAGGCGGCATTGCCAGGGCATTTGGGTTGGTTAGTATATTTACCAGTACCGGCCCGTCTTCTTTTATCGCCTGTGCTATAGCATCTTTAACCTGTTCCTGATAATGAACAGTAATACCTGTAAATCCCATTGCCTGAGCTACAAGAGCGAAATCAGGGTTAACCATATCCGTTTCATTATCAGGTAATCCATCAACTTCCATTTCCAGTTTTACCATACCCAGGGCACGGTTATTAAATACAATTAGCTTTATTGGTAAGTTATATTGTTTGATGGTTGCCAGATCACCAAGTAGCATAGAGATGCCCCCATCACCGCACAATGCAATTACCTGTCTGCCTGGATAACATAATGCGGCACCAATGGCCATAGGCATAGCATTAGCCATTGAGCCATGATTAAATGACCCGAGGAATTTTCGCTGCCCTGTAGCATGTATATACCGGGCGCCCCATACGCAGCTCATGCCCGTATCAAGGGTGAAGATGGCATCTTTTGCGGCCAATTCATTTATTACGGAGGCAACATACTCTGGCTGTATCATATCTTCTGCGCCAACATTATCCACGTAGGTCTGTAAGTGACCTTTTACCTTATCATACAAGCTCAGTTGCGCTTTCAAAAAGCTATCGTCTTCTTTCTTGGTGATCAACGGCAATAACACCTTAACTGTATCTGTAATTTTACCGCATAGCCCCAGCTCCAGCTTTGCCCGCCTGCCCAGTCTTTCGGGTTTTTCATCAATTTGGATGATCTTGTTGTTAGTCGGCATAAAAGGCGCATAAGGAAAATCGGTACCCAACAATAAAACAACATCAGATTCATGCATGCTGTGGTATGCAGAAGGTAAGCCTAACAATCCGGTCATACCCACTTCATACGGATTATCGTATTGCATACCCATTTTACCACGGAAAGAGTAACCTATAGGGGCTTGCAGCACAGCAGCAAGCTCTACTATTTCATCGTGCGCCTCACGGGCACCGTAGCCACAAAATATGGTAACCTTTGAATGTTTGTTAAGTATATCAGCCAGGCCTTGCAATTCATGATCAGCAGGCCTTAAAACCGTCTCACAACTGAAATTTTGCCGGGAAGCAATGCTTTCTTCTGCCGGCATGGCCGATACATCGCCCGGCAGGCCAAATACAGCTACCCCTTTATGATGAATAGCATGTTGAATAGCAGCCTGGAACATGCGCGGAGCCTGCGCAGCGGTAGTGGCCACCTGGTTGTAGCAACTGCAATCGTCAAACAACTTTATAGTATTGGTACTCTGGAAATAATCCTGACCGAACTCGGGAGTATTTATAGTTGAGGCAATAGCAATTACCGGTACACCAGTGCGGTGCGCATCATAAAGCCCGTTGATGAGATGTATATGCCCGGGGCCGCAACTTCCCGCGCAGCAGGCAAGCCCTTCCAACTCTGCTTCCGCCGCTGCCGCGTATGCGCCAACCTCTTCATGCCTTACGTGTATCCACTTTATTTTGCCACTTCGCCTTACCGCATCATTCAAATGATTTAAGCTATCGCCGGTAACGGCGTAAATTCTTTTTACCCCGTTTTCTACCAGCATCTCTACCAGTTGATCTGCTACTTGTTTGCTCATGGCTTATAGTTCTATGTTAATAAAATGAGATCTGATTTAATCACTAAATTAATATTATTCAGGCGCGAATTATACATGTAACGATATTGTGAAAAGGTTGTTTGAAAAAATATCTGCTCCATGGAAATGAGAAACATTATATATCTTTAATCGTTTTATACTAAACCTATTAAAATACCTAATCATAAGAAATCATGAAAACAGCAATCAATTCATTAGCCGATCTGATGGCTGCATTGAATAACAATGAGCCTCAAAATTTAGAAATACAAACTTCTATTCTTTGCCCATACTCAATTATTTTACCGGTTGGTTTTAAAATTACCGGCATTAATAAAGAAAGCTGCATTATCAGTTTTAACAATGGTGATGGAATTGGCCTTAGTGCCGATAATGAAGTTAGTAATTTGACCATCCAAGCCAATCCTAATAATCGGGCTATCTATACGCTAAGCAATCACCCTGATTTAGGAACCTTATACTTAAAAAATCTTACGGTTACAGGCCAGGTTCAAATACTAACCAGAGCTGGTACTAATAAAACCAAATTGGTTGCCGATAATATTGATATTGTGGCTTGCGATGCCCGCAGATATTCGGAACAACCACAAAAATATGGCGTTAATGTTTACCAGGGTGCTTTTACGGTTTATAACTTTAACAGTGATACAGATAGTGTGATTAATGCTACTTTAACCAATATTAGCTTAGGTAGAAAAGGTGCCCCGGTAATTGGTGCCGGTTTATTTGTCTGCGGTTTTGGCGATAACGGCGGATGGGTAATTGCCGATACAATAACTACAGGAGATATTTACTCGAACGGCATGCTGCCTTTTGGGCAACCCGACATGATCACTGCCGGTGTTTTTATTGTAAGTGGCACTAAAATAAAAAACTTAACCCATCATGGTTCGGTAACTACTTACGGCGTAAATGATATGGTATTGGATACCTGGGGATATGTAGAAAAATGGGTGGCTGAAAAACCGATTACATCTTATGGTCCCAGCGGTATTGGTTTTGTAAACTTTGGTACGGTTGATGAGTTTGAAGCCAAAGATAAGGTTGAAACATTTGGTTCAGGGGCGCGAGGCTTTAATCAGTATGATGGTACGGTTAAAAAGGCCGTTTTCCATTCTATAATTACGCACGGAAATGGTTCTATCGGGATGCAGTTTAGTAAAGCGGTAGGTAATATCGAAGTGAAACATGGAGTTGTTACCAATGGGTCTGTAGGGCAGTCGCTTGTTAAAGGAGTGATCATGACCCTCCCAGCCGATGCCGTTAGTGTTAAGCCCGGTGGGGAGATCAAGCAATTGAAAATTTCAGGCGGGATTACAACTCATGGTGACAATGTAACCTCTTATCATGTAGAGGGAGGAATTGTACACGAATTGAATGTTAAAGGAGATGTAGTTGCCAACGGAGATGATTCAATTGCTGTGGCTGTTTCCAATAATGGGGAAACACCTTTAACCAATATTTCGGCAATATCAAAACAAGGGATCGCCGTCAAAATTTCTGGCGGCAAGGTAACCGATCGTACAGGTCTTACAGCTAAAGGTGCAAAAGGCAATATTGTCGAAACAAATCAATAATCAATACAATATAGTCCGCTAAAATATTTGATTTAGCGGACTATCACCAGCTATAGCAACAGCAAGTTTATTGCATCCTTTTATAGCGAATGATTTCCTGGATTCCACTAACTGCGACTCTATTTTTACTTTGTAATAGCCCAGTTGTACAGGGTACTTTTCATTTTTCTGATCCAGCAGTTGCATTAAAATGTCTGTAGCTTTCTGCCCTTGTAAATATGGAAACTGTTCGACAGAAGCGGCCGGTACAACATCCATATAGTGAACAAGCGGGAGATTTGAATAGCTAACGAATTCTATATGCTTATCCGTCTCGGTATCGGACTGGCGCGAGTAATTGATCGCGAACAAAGCCAGGTAATCATTAAATGTTATGATGGCCGTCGGTTTCCTTTTATTGGCAAGTAATTCACGATAGGCCATGAGTGTTCCCTGCTCGGTTAGGTCGCAGTTAACAATCATCGATGGATCAAATTTTAAACGATTCTTTGTCATGGCTTCAATATATCCTTCCCGTCTTTCTTCGCAGGCAAATAATGTCTTTGGCCCATTAATCATTCCAATAACACGGTGTCCTTTTTTCAATAAATAGTTCATCGCTTCAATGGTCCCGGTTTTGATGTTACAGCCCACAAAATGGGTTTGCACAATTGGCGGAACACGGTCAAAAAATACCACCGGGATATTATAATTTCTCAGGCATTGAAAATGATCAATATTTGTAGTGTTTTTGGCAATGGAAACCAGCAATCCATCCACACGATGATCCTTCATTCTTTTTACCAACTGTTTCTCATGCTCCGTATTTTCATGAGATTGGGCTATTAACACGGTATAATTTTGTTTCGCGGCAGTATCCTCAATGGCGCTAACGATGGTCGAAAAGAATGATTCTGAAAGCTCCGGCAATATGACACCAATGGTATAGTTTCTGCCTTTCTGAAAAGATATGGCCGATAGGTTTGGTTCGTAATTAAGCTGCGTTGCCAGGTCCCTTACCTTTACTCGTGTGGCCTGCCCAATGCTTGAATGATCATGAAGAGCCCTTGAGACAGTTGATGGCGAAATATTTAAAAGGGAAGCAATTTCTGTTATGGTAGCTGGCTTTGAATACATTTTATCAATATTGCATTATGTATAACATAATGCAATATTGATAAAAATATCTAACAAACAAAAATTTAACAAACGGCGAGCAACAAAGCGCCCGGTTGCTGCTGAATTATTTAACGCAATTCATCAAGTACTGGTGTTTTAACAGTCACTATTTCGTGTTGTGGATTATCATTTTGCTGTTCAAAAACAGTAATTATGTTGTCGCCTTTCTTTAACCAGCAGCCGGGTAAATAAAGTGTTTGCTGCGGACCGATTTTCCAATAACGGCCAAGATTATGGCCATTTACAAATACTATACCTTTCCCCCAGGTGTGCATATCCAAAAATGTATCTCCGGTGGCCGCTAATTTAAATCTGCCCTGATAAATTGTCGGGTTTCCTTTGATGTTTATAGCTGTATGGCCCAGAATAGGCGTTTTACTCATTGGGAATTTATACATTTTCCAGTTCCCGGTGATGTTTTTGCCATTAATTGCAACCGGGCTTATAATACCTTTTGAATTATGGATGATTTCGCTGCCATAATTAATGCGGCCCATGTTCTCAACTAAAATGTCAAGGCGCGCGTTAGCCGGAATATTAATATCGCAGGTAAATTTATTTTGCTGGCGATTAAGTTCAGCCACCTTTTCTCCGTTTACATAAATGGTCGCATAATCCCTTAATCCTTCAATATCCAGTGACCCGCGTATGGGCTGGCTAAATTTACGACTGTATAAAATATACCCGGTCCCTTGGTTAAGGCTTTCAAATGTTTCAGGTGTATCCGCTGTTACAGGTGTCATGTGGTTTACTAAATTCATTAAGTTCACCGCTGCCGTTAATTTAATAGGTGGGATTTGTATAACGGGTATCTGTTCAGGAATAGCAGGAATGGGGTAACCCACATATTTTTTCAATAAGTTACGTATGGCAGTAAATTTGGGTGTTACCCAGCCACATTCTGTAATCGGTGCATCATAGTCGTAACTGGTTAAGTCGGGTTGCAACTGGTGTTCTTTGCTATAATTTGCGCCGCTTGTAAAACCAAAGTTAGTACCGCCATGTACCATATACAGATTAAACGATACACTGTCTTTTAGGTAATTTTCTAAATCTTTGGTCACATCTTCTGTCGGGACTTTTTCAAACTTTTCGCCCCAGTGGTCCAGCCAGCCGGGATAGTATTCGGCAACCATATAGGGCCCCTTGTCGCCGTGGTATTGGTTAACTGCTGTTTTTAAGCGTTGTATATCTGTTTCGCCATTTGCCGTAGGTAGCGTACCGGCAATGGTTCCTCCTTCAAATGCGCTACTGCCGTCTGATGTATATAAAGGGACATCTATTCCTGCATCGATCAATAGTTTTTTTATTGCCGCGCTGTAAGCCTTATGATCCGCTAAGAAAATATCTTTGCGCTGGTTTACATATGAGCCAAATTCATTTTCTGCCTGTACCATAATCACTGGTCCGCCATGTGTGATCTGGAGATCCCTAACCTGGTCCGCCAGTTTATTTATATACACCTTGCATGAATCAAGAAATTGCCGGTTATTACTCCTGATCACCAGATCCTTGTTTTTTAGCAGCCACCACGGGTAACCTCCGAACTCCCACTCGGCACAAGCATACGGCCCAGGCCTGAGGATAACCATTAAACCTTCTTCCTGGGCAATTTTTATAAACTCCCTGATATTGTGATTGCCTGTCTTAAAGTCCCAAACCCCGGGAGCTGTTTCCTGATAATTCCAAAAAATATAAGTGGCAACTGCATTAAGGCCCATGGCCCGCATCATTTTTAACCGGTGACGCCAATAAGGTGCAGGGACACGAGCAAAATGCATCTCTCCGGAATGTATCTGGATAGTTTTTCCGTCGTATTTAAACACGCCATCACTAACTTCAAAAGTATGTTTCACCTGGCTAAAGCCTTTTGAAACAAGCAAACAACATAACAGCAGGCAAACAACTCTTTTATTCATATTAATTTTAGCAATGTTAGTAGTAAGTTTTTTATATAAACGAAATTAACTTTTTTTATACTCATTAACCACAAAATAGCTGCTACACTTAAACACAAACGTTTGCGTAAGGTTAATAACTCGAATTTACTGTTGATTGTAGCCTAATTGCTAACTTGCGGTATCTTAATCTAATCTGTATTAAAGTGATTATAAATTTATCAAAAAGGATCCTTGCCCTGATTCCTCTGCTGTTTATCATTAGCCTATCTCAAACTGCTTTTAGTCAAACTATAAACATTATTCCGTATCCCAATGCGGTTAAGGTTATGCCCGGAGAATTTGTTATAACCAAGGCCACGCGTATTATTTATAATCAGCAAGATAAAGAACTGGCTGTAGCTATTAGTCCCCTGGTTTTAAAATTTCAAGAAGCTGCCGGCATCAAACTAAAAACTACCGGCAAATTACGTACTCATGATATTCTTGTCAGGCTAACGGATAACATAACCCAACCGGAGGGTTATCATATGGAAATTAGCCCGAATAGCATAAAGATTGAAGCCGGAACACCTACAGGGGTATTTTACGCAGTTCAATCATTATTACAATTACTCCCAACAGAAATTGAAAGCCCAATACTGGTAAAAAATGTACAATGGAAGGCTCAGGCTGTTGTGATAGATGATGCTCCGGCATTTGCTTACCGTGGTTTAATGCTTGATGTAGCACGTCACTTTATGCCATACAACTTCCTGGAAAAGATGGTTGACCTGATGGCCATGCAAAAAATGAATACCCTGCATTTACATTTAACGGATAGCCAGGGCTGGCGCTTTGAGAGTAAGAAATATCCTAAGTTAAACACAATAGGCGCTTATCGTAAAGGAACGGCTTTCAACACCACGTATGATTACGCGTCACGACCGAATGATACGCTTTACGGCGGTTACTATACGCAGGATCAGTTGCGCAAGCTGGTTGCTTATGCCCAATCAAAATTTATTACTATTATTCCCGAAATAGAAATGCCTGCGCATGCAAGTGCTGCGCTTGCTGCTTATCCTGAATTTGCTTGTTTAGATAGTACAGGCAAGGCATTTCCATACCCATCGCAAATACAGAATGAATTTTGCACAAAAGATTCGACCTTTATTTTTTTAACAGATATACTAACCGAAGTGATGGATGTTTTTCCATCAAAATATATCCATATAGCCGGAGACGAAGCATCTAAGGAAAATTGGCGTAAATGCCCGATATGCCTTCAACGGATGAAAGATGAACATCTAAATTCCGTAGATGAACTACAAAGCTATTTTGTAAAAAGGATAGAGAAATTTGTGAATGAAAAAGGCAGAAGGATTATTGGTTGGGATGAAATATTAGAAGGCGGTTTAGCTCCCAACGCTACTGTTATGAGCTGGCGCGGGGAACAAGGTGGTATTGATGCTGCAAAATTAGGCCATCAGGTAATAATGACACCAGGCGACTATTGTTACTTTGATCATTATCAATCTGCCGATAGCTCAGAACCTCCCGCGTTTGAGGGTTTAACAACCCTGGCCACTGTTTATGGTTATCATCCGGTGCCGGATGGTTTAACGCCGGAACAGGCAAAGCTAATCATCGGAACACAGGGTAATTTATGGACGGAATCTGTACCAACACCGGAGCATGCCGAATACATGTATTTCCCGAGAGCTATTGCACTGGCTGAAGTAGCATGGACAGTCAATAAACAACCTTATGATCAATTTTTGAGCAGGCTTTTGTCTTATATTAACAGGCTTGATTATTACCATGTTAACTATTCACGCCATATGTTCGATATTCAAATGACTACTTCAGTTGATTCGGTAACGAAACTGGTGAGGGCTCAGCTCGCCGGCATTCCGAATGGTTATGATGTGTATTATACTACAGATGGATCACATCCAACGGTTAATTCGTTGAAATATACAGGACCTATCACCATAACTAAAGATGCTGAAATAAATGCCGGCGTAATTTATAAGGGTATACTGGTTGACGAGGTGAACAAAACATTTACCATAAACAAGGCTACAGGGCATCCATCCCCATTAGTAACTCCGGCTAACAAGTCCTACAATAAAGGTGGCGAACATGCCTGGAATAATGGAATTTTAGGAAGCGATAGCAGGTTTAATGATGGCGAGTGGTTGGGTTGGAGCGGACAGGATTTTGACGGAACAATTGATTTGGGTACGCCGCAGTATATGGATACCATAACGACAAGGTTTTTTAATAAACCATCCGACTGGGTTTATATGCCGCAATGGGTTAGTATATCGGTTTCAAACAATGGTGTAGATTTTAAAGAAGTAGCAAGACAGGCCGATTTGCAAACAAACAAAGATGGATCCCATACTTTAAAGATGGGACTAGGGCATATAACCGCGAGATATGTAAAAGTAGTTGCAAAATGCGATGGGCTTATTCCAAAAGGTTCCCCGGGAGAAGGAAATCAAGCGTGGCTTTTTGTTGATGAGGTTAAAGTTGAATAATAGGGCAATCAAGCTATCATCAGTAATTATCTAAAACAACAGGACAAACGTTTGCGACATTAATTAATAAACTATGAGAAAACTAATAATCATTTGCCACCTTATCAGTTGTATGCTATTAATTGATACAAGGGTTTTTGCTACTGATACCTTGCAGGTAAAGAACAATATTGTTATTCCATTGGGGGGTAATGCCTGGGTAAATTCCCCAGCAACAATAGTGGATGCAGGTTTGGTGAACTGGAAAGAGCAACAATCCATATGCAAAATTTATTTTAAGGTTTCAGTTAAGCAAAATCTCGTTGTTGCCTTACGGTTACGTGTGCCACAAGGCAAAAGTACAATCCAGGTAAAGATCGGGAACAGAACTTTTGTTAAACAGGTAGCTAACGCGGCCTACGATACCGTGAAAATAGGAAGCTTTTTTGTGAGCGACCCCGGCTACCTTACGGTTGAACTTAAGGGCATCAATAAAACGGGCGAGGTTTATGCTGATGTGTCAGATTTGCTTATACATGTTGCTAAGGCCGATACGGGGATTAGTTATGTAGCTCCCGGAAGTTCTTTTCATTATGGCAGGCGGGGGCCCTCTGTGCATCTAAGATATGACGTACCTAAAAAGTTTAATACGGTGCGTTGGTTTTATAATGAGATAACCGTTCCCGTTGGGATGGATATGATAGGTTCATATTTTCAGGCTGATGGTTTTGGGCAAGGATATTTTGGGATGCAGGTTAATTCGGCAACTGAGCGCAGAATATTATTTTCTGTTTGGAGTCCTTTCAATACTGAGGATCCCAAAAGCATTCCTGATAGTATGCGTATTAAGCTGATAAAAAAAGGAAGCCAAACTCATATTGGAGAATTTGGTAATGAAGGATCAGGTGGACAAAGTTACATGATCTATCCGTGGGTAGCTGGTAAAACCTATGCTTTTTTATTAAGTGCAGAACCTGATTCAACACATAAATCAACCATCTTTACAGCTTATTTTAAAGACATCAGCCTAAATAAATGGTATTTGGTTGCAAGTTTTAACCGGCCGCAAACGGTTACGGGCTTAACAGATCTGTATTCCTTTGTTGAGAATTTTATTCCTGAGCAAGGGGATAAAACCAGGATGGCGTTCTTTAATAATCAGTGGATCGGTGACCGAAACGGCAATTGGCAGGAACTGACAAAAGCAACCTTTACTGGCGATGCCACTGCAAAAATGAAATACCGAAAAGATTATGCTGGCGGCTTGAATGAAGGTGCCTTTTATTTAAAGAATGGCGGTTTCTTCGA
>Ga0206799_1112_pt1 | contig 16114 bp, 13 predicted proteins | sample Alteio_BWOrgCont_67_FD_152900 | JGI IMG/M metagenome (GOLD analysis project Ga0206799, IMG submission 152900) | Enriched cells from forest soil in Barre Woods Harvard Forest LTER site, Petersham, Massachusetts, United States -... | ecosystem: Environmental > Terrestrial > Soil > Temperate forest >...
AAAAAAAGAAATTTATTCTAGAATTTGAAAAGCCCTTAGCTATTCTAGAAGAACAACTTGCAAATCTTATGCAAACGGCTGCCGCGCATAATATTGACGTTTCAAAAGAGGTGAGCTCTTTGGAAGAGACAATAGAATCTACGAAGAAGAATTTATATAAAAATTTAACCGCTTGGCAGAGAGTGCAATTATCACGTCATCCGCTGCGGCCCTATGCGCTCGATTATATCGAAGCCATTTTTGAAGATTTCCAGGAATTGCATGGAGACCGGCTATTTCAAGATGACCGGGCATTATTAGGAGGAGTAGCACGTCTAGGAAATGAGTGGGTGATGATTATTGCCGAGCAAAAGGGGCGCAATACAAAGGAAAACCTGATGCGTAACTTTGGTTCGCCCAATCCCGAAGGCTATCGAAAAGCACTGAGGCTTATGAAGATGGCGGAGAAGTTTGGCCTCCCTATAATATCTCTCGTGGATACGCCTGGGGCATATCCGGGAATCGGGGCAGAAGAAAGACATGTAGCAGAGGCTATAGCAGTGAATATACGAGACATGAGTGCCCTTAAGACACCGATTATTGCTGTAATTATCGGGGAAGGAGGGTCCGGTGGTGCTCTTGGTATAGCTGTTGCGGATTCCGTTTTTATTTTTGAAAATGCTTATTATTCAGTGATATCGCCTGAAGGTTGTGCAAGTATTTTATGGAAAGATAGAGCTTTTAGTGCAGAAGCAGCAGAAGCATTGAAGTTATCTGCAGATCATCTTTTCTCATATAAGATTGTCGATAAGGTACTTAAGGAACCCTTGGGAGGAGCACAAAATAACCCTGAAGAAGCAGCAAAGACATTGAAAAAGGCACTTGTAGAAGAACTTAAGGTTTTAAAGACAAGGAATGTTGAAGAACTGCTAGAAAAACGGTATCAAAAATACCGTACGATGGGAAGTTTTGAAACAGTATGAACGAAATTGGGAAGAATTTTGAAAGAAAAAGAAGATAGAAATAAAGTAGATAGGGATTTTTTTAATAGGCCCACATTGGAAGCAGCAGAGCTTACTTTGGGAATGATATTATGTCGAGAATATGAAAATGGGTTTATTTCTCGTCATAGAATCACTGAAGTAGAAGCGTATGACGGGCCTGAAGATAAGGCGTGTCATGCGCATAAAGGTTTGACTGCTAGGACGGAAATAATGTTTGGGCCTGCAGGATATTGGTATGTTTACCTTTGTTATGGAATGCACTGGATGCTCAATATTGTTACTGGGCCAGAAGGATACCCTGCAGCTGTGCTCATAAGGGGTACTGAGGATATCAATGGCCCAGGACGTTTAACAAAAACGCTGCAAATTAGTAAGGGATTCAACGCGACCGCGATAGAGAGAGCCTCAAAATTATGGATTGAAGCTAATCTTGGAACGTCTATCCTTAAAGTTGACCGAAGACCGCGCATAGGAATTGATTATGCTGGCCCGATTTGGGCAAAGAAGCTTTATAACCTCAGTTTAGGATAGAACCGAGGTTATTATACCATCACGAAACGAAGTATATCATTTTTTTGAATTGGCACGTAGAGGAATGCCTAGGGCAGAAAGCTTTTCTTTAATAGAAGGAATTGCAGCTTGAGCGGCTTGCTGACCTCGTTGATAGATCTCTTGTTTACTTCTATCATCGAAAAGACCAAAACCCCTAAGTTCGGGGTGGATGACGATATCAGCAGAAGCGGCCTGAATATTCGAGAGGACATAATAGGAAATCAATAAAGATCGGTAACTTAAATCTACACAGCCTTTTAAACACCCTCCTTCGGCAGGAGCAGAAATATTAACGGCAATGGTTAATTTAGGGTTATACTCTTTAGCAACACTCACGGGGACTGGTAGGGAGACACCCCCATCTACAAGCGTTTTTCCATAGAGTTTGACAGGAGCGAAAAAAGGAGGAATTGCAGAAGAGGCGTGAACTGCAGGTGCAATTGGGCCATATTTCATAACAAAAGGTAGCCCAGTTTCGATGTCAACAGCGACGGCTGCAAAAGGAATTTTTAAGTGTTCTATGTGAGCTTCGGGAATGGTTTCCAAAAAGAATTTTTCCAAAGTATATCCAGAAATTGGGCCTGAGGCGTCGTAGCACATTCTAAATGTTGAACATAAAGATAAATCTAAAATATCCCATTTGCTGAGATTAAGCAATAAGTCTTTGACTTTTTGTGCATCAACAAATGATCCATAGAGGGCTCCTACCGCTGCTCCGGCACTAGTTCCAACAATTAAATCTATGGGAATGCCCTCTTTTTCTAAAGTTTCTAAAACGGCTACATGAGCAAATCCGCGAGCTCCTCCTCCTCCAAGAACAAGGGCAACATCGATATTTTTTACAGGCAATTTTTCCGGTGGATATTCCGGTAATACAATGCCAAGCTGCTGAGATGCCGGAACATGGGTACACCCAGTGTAAAAAAATAAAGTTAATGAAGTAAAAATTAGAATTATTTTTTGTTTAAACATAGATTTTTTGTTTTTAATAAGGAATAAAGAATGAAATTTGCAATAATTTCATAAAATTATAAAAGAAAGATTGACTATTTTCGTTACATTTATAACATAATTTAATTATGGAAAAAAGATGTATCCTATTATCATTGTTAATTGCTATAAGTTCCATTGTTTCATGCTTTGGGATTCAATGCAGTATTGATAATGCATTAAAGAATATCGATGTTAAAATAGATTTAAAATACCATAATTCGGAACCTAGTAAAGAAATAAAAATAAAAAAAGCAAACGAGAAACAAGAAAAAGAGGATCAGAAAAGTATTCGTGAATTTCTTCAATTAAAAGAAAGACAGCAGTATTTCTATGATAAAAATATTCAGACGAAGACCCGCAAGGGCGGAAATGAAACTCATAGTGTGGAAGTTCAATTAAAAATCAAGGATCCCAAAACTGGGAGAGACATATATCTAACTGAGCGAAGATATAACCCATTGCAAAGAGATGTTCCTTGCGGAATTTATTTCGAAGAACGTTTTATGTTTCATAAAAAACTGGCAAAGATTATATACACTATAAGTGTAGATTGTGTGTACAAAGAAGGCAAACATAGCATTGAGTCAGTTGAAGTGAATATCATTGAAGGAATGGTAGGGGCTAACGAATGGCCACGTACTTCTAGTAAACAGAAACTGTCATCGTTATTGTAAAACCCTAGCCTACCTATGACCGAATTACCAAAAAATATTTATTCTAGTAATACTTGAGATGAAATATGCTGAAGACTATAACTTACTCTGTTTCCTATCGGATTCCCTACGTTTGAATTCATCGGTAATTATTTTATGAATCTCAAACAATACACTCAGTTTTTCTTGAATGTCTGCAGGAAAGATCAAGTCTTCTCTGATCATTCTTTCAATCTCGAGTGCAATTAAATTGGTTGTGATCATGTAAAAGCCGAAGTCGTTTCTAAAGGAGGAGTTATAGGTGTAGAATTTGTTGTAGCGATCTAACTTTCTCCATATATCACCAGCATTAACCTTCTCTGGATCTCTGATCTTGATGCCTCTCAGTCCTAATTTTTGCGCAAATTCAACTGAGTATCCACCAAATTTCACTGGGTTATCTGGATTATTATTTACTACAGTTACATCTTGTTTTTCTTGTACATTCATCGGATAAGTTTGGTTATTATACAAATTTATTTTGTACAAGAGAATTTGTATGTTTTCAAATAGCTACGGTCAAGCGAAAATGTGTTGTTTTTTTAACTGTCGGATGATTTTTAATAAATTAAATACAGAAGTGAATTGAAAACTCATCTACTACACAAACATCAGTGCTGGTGTCTCAATGATTTCTTTTAGCGCATTGAGGAAGATTGCACCTGTAACGCCATCGACAACGCGATGATCTCCACTAAATCCGATATTTAGACGATTTCCAACAACGATATTTCCGTGAGCATCCACTACAGGTTTCTTAGTAGTTGCGCCAACTGAAAGGATACCTGCATTAGGCGGGTTGATGATACCGAAGAAACTTTCTATTCCAAACATGCCTAGGTTAGTTACTGTAAAAGTGTGGCCTTGCATATCGTTCGGAGAAAGCTTTTTCTTGCGAGCTTTTTCAGCGAGTTCTTTAACTTCGGAGCTTATTTGGCGCAATGTCTTTGCGTGGGCATCTTTAATGACAGGCGTCACTAGACCTTCTTCAAGTGCTACTCCGAAAGCAAGATTGACTTTACCATGTTGCTGGATGAAGTCGCCTTGCCATGAAGCATTAACTTGTGGGACTCTACGAAGTGCTTCGGCGGTAGCTTTTAATAGGAAGTCGTTGATGGTCAATTTCAGTCCTCCTTTTTCAGCAGGAAGTTCTCCTAGATTTTTATTTAAAGCAGCGCGGAGTTCGATGAGGGGAGTAGCATCGACTTCGATATTTAAATAAAAATGAGGAATTTGAGTTTTAGATTGAACAAGATGAGTTGCAATTGCGCGCCGCATATTGGAGACAGGGATTTTTTCGTCTTTGGCAATTGGAAGACCCATGGGTGAAGGAGTAAGAGAGGTTTTTCCTTCTAGGGCAGCAAGGACGTCGGCTTTTACGATACGTCCACCAGGACCTGTTCCTTGTAGGTTTTGGATGGAAACATTAGAAGAGGAAGCAATTTTCCGTGCTAATGGAGAAATTTTGATACGTTTTTGCTCCACAGAAGGAGCGGATGGAGGAGTAGGGGAAACAGGAGAAAGAGCTTCGGGTTCAATGAAAGGCATTTCGGGTTCTTTTTCTAGAAGAGCTCCGGATAATTCGACAGGTTTGACTTTTGTGGTCGAAGGAGAAAGAGGAGCTTCGGGGGCAGTTTCCCCTTTTTTACCTATGGCTGCTATAGGCGCACCGATGGGCACTTGTTCGCCGACTTTGACGTATTGTTTGAGCAAAATGCCATCCTCGAAGTTTTCAAGTTCCATGGTAGCTTTGTCGGTTTCGACTTCTGCAAGCATGTCCCCGGCAGATACGGGATCGCCTTCTTTTTTTAACCAATTGACGAGGGTACCGACGGTCATGGTATCACTCAATTTAGGCATGTCTATAATTGTGGCCATAATAAAAAAATTATTTTAAAACTTTTAATGCTTGTTGAACAATGCGATCTACATTTGGTAACTGTATTTTTTCCAAAGGCATACTATAAATTTGAGGAGCATCTATCGCAGAGACACGGTGGATGGGAGCATCTAAATCATCAAATGCTTTATGATGAATGATATAGGAGATTTGGGCATCGACGCCGCAGAAAGGTTTATTTTCTTCGACTAACAAGACTCTATTCGTTTTCCTTACGGATGCTAGTATTGTTTCTTCATCCAGAGGACGGATACTACGTAGATCGACAACTTCGGCATTGATATTATGCTTTTCTTGAAGGACTTTTGCAGCATCAAGCGAAGTAATTACGGCACGACCGTGGGCAATAATCGAAAGGTCAGTGCCTTCTTTTTTAACATCGGCTTGGCCTAGAGGGATGAGATACTCTTCATCGGGAACCTCGCCTTCTAAATTATAGAGAATGGTGTTTTCAAGGCAGCAGACCGGGTCATTGTCACGAATGGCTGTTTTCATTAGACCCTTGATGTCATAAGGAGTAACGGGGCAGATTACTTTTAGTCCAGGAACGTTAGCATAAAAATTTTCGGGAGTATGAGAATGCGTGGCACCGACGTTGACGCCGCCGTTAGCTGGACCGCGAAAGACGATGGGAACATGACAAAGACCACCAAACATATATCGCATGTTGGCTGCATTGTTTATAATTTGGTCGAGGGCGACATAGGAGAAACTCCAGGTCATAAATTCAACTATAGGGCGAAGGCCTAGCATGGCAGCACCGATGGCGAGGCCTGCAAAGCCGTTTTCACTGATTGGGGTATCAATAATCCGTTTTGGGCCAAATTGTTCGAGAAGCCCTTGGCTGACTTTATAAGCTCCATTGAATTGACCGACTTCTTCGCCCAGCATGAAGACGCGGTCGTCACGGAGCATTTCTTCAGCAATAGCTTCATTTAAAGCTTTTCTGTATGTTTTTTTTGACATAAAAGTTTTTATTATTTGTTATGATGTAATCTTATTCAGGAAGGTACTCAAAAAGCATGGTTCCTTGAGCGATTTTATGTTTGCGATTATCTTCTTCCCAATAAATATCTTTCAAAATATCTTCGACTGGAGGATAGGGACTTTCTTCAGCAAATTGAGCTGAAAGTTCAGCTTCTTCTTTAGCTTTTGCGTCGATAGATTCTATTTTAGCTTTATCAAGTATACCTTCTTTTTCAAGAACATGTTGGAAAAGCACGATGGGGTCGTATTGATCGCGATAAGCCTGAATATCTTCTTTAGTGCGGTAGGTTTGATCAGGATCGGACATCGAGTGACCGCGATAGCGATAGGTGTGAATCTCTAAGACAGAGGGACGGAGATTCTTATGGGCAGATTCAAGAGCTTTGGAAGTCTTGTAACGAACTTCGTAAAGATCATTGCCGTTTACTTCATCCCAATCGACATCAAAGCCTTCCGCTCTTTTTGCAAGAGGTTTACCCGCGGAAGACCGAGCTTGGCTAGTACCCATTGAGAATTGGTTATTCTCTATGATATAGATAACAGGTAGGCCCCACAGGCTTGCGAGATTTAAAGATTCATAAAAAGCCCCTTGATTGACAGCACCATCGCCTAAGTAGCAAAGACAAGCACCTTGAATGCCTTGATATTTAAGAGCGAAGCCAATACCAGCACCTAGAGGAGTCTGAGCACCAACGATTCCATGGCCACCCCAAAAATGGCGATCAGGATCCATGAAGTGCATAGATCCACCTTTACCTTTAGAACACCCAGTGGCTTTTCCATACATTTCAGCCATAAGCTCGTTCATGGACATACCCACAGCTAAGGCATGGCCGTGAATACGGTAGGCAGAAATAATATGATCATTAGGTCCCAGAACAGAGATAGTGCCAATGGCAACCGATTCTTGGCCAATGTAGGTATGACAAAAGCCGCCGATGTGGCCTTGTTGATAGGAACGAACGCAGCGCTCTTCGAAGCGGCGGATACGAACCATATCAGTATAGAGCTTTATTTTTTCTTCTGGGGAAAGATTCTTGTTAATCGGTTCCTGTGCATAAGATTTGGCAGAGCCAGAAGAAGAGGGTGATTTTTTGGTAGTCATTTATAAAAATTTGCTAAAAAAATTGTTTTCATTTTTTATTAAAACCTCAGATTTAAGCTTATTAAATACATTAAAATAAAATAATTACCTTTCATCTTAGGCAATTTAAAGGATTCTTCAAGAATTATTTGGAGAATTTTCTCAAAGTGCTGCAAGTCATTAGAAAAATGCTGATAAAGCTTAAATCGTATTTTCAATAAAATCATTGATATCAATGATCTTATAAAAATAATTTTTACGATAAACGGCATTTGTAACACCCCCTAAATGACAAAGTACTGGAATTACTGCGAATCCACGAGGTATCGAAAAATCTTTAATTCTTTCTTGCATTTCACTGACAATTTCTAAACCTAATTCTCGTCGAGAAAATTTAAACACTCTACAAAATTTCCCCAAAATGACATTTGTCATTTTGGGGAAATTCAGAGAGCGCCCTAATCAAAGTTGAAAGATAAATAATTTTTGAAAGGGCGCTTGAATTCATAAGATGAGTTTATTTTTAATCTTTTTACTCTTTATCCAAAAGAAAAATAAAACAATTGACTTTAATTTAATTTAATTTTTATTCATTAATTTAACATCTAAGTATAATGAATAAAAAAATCTTATGTCTTATAATTTTATTTTTCACATTTCTTTATAGTGATGTCGTTCAAGGCATTACTAGTAAGCCCTTAGGTTATGCTTCAATATCTGAAGCACTTTTAGACTTTGCAAACCAACAACATGATTTAATTAAAAAAGCTAGGAACTGCATAGCTGAAGATAATATACACAATGCTGTGATTTTTGCTAAGGAAGTGAGGATATCTTATTTTGCGGGGCCAGAAGATACCGTTACGGAAGCATTCTTTGAATTAATGAAAGAAATGCATGATCAAGGATACACGAATGAGGCTTTAGAACTTTGTGAAAAGCTTTTTGCACAATTTTTCCATCACATTCCTGAAATTATCACATTGTTCTTCAAGGAAAAGGATTTTATAGATGATGCAATTCAATTGTTAAGTAGAGTGGACATCAAAAGTTCTTTGACTCAATCTAATATATACAAAGCTATGATTGAATTGGAGCTTAATAAAAAAGCTGAACAGTTGGCTAATCACTGGCTTGAAAGATCGATTCTTGAAGATAATATATCCTTAGATCGTGAGTTTCGATGGAAATTGTATTTAGCAAAAAAAGTGAATTTTAATCATCGCGACCAATTATTGCAAAAATATATCACTATTAAAGGAATACCCAATTTCGCAGATAGATTAAGTGCATTTAACTATTTGATTGAATCCGGTCGGGGACGTGAAGCCCATGAGTTAGCAAATAAGTTATTAGAAATATGGATCGAGGAAGAGAATAATTCCCGCAATCATTATTATTTGATAGATGTATTAAAATTAGCAATTAAAATTAATTCCGATTATTATTTTAATAGATTATTAGAAAAATATTTAATTAAAAATGAAGATTGTTCATCTCAAATAAAGGATCTAATTAAAAAAAGTAAATTAAAGCGGATCCATTCTGATGATAAAACTAATTCTATCGCTAACATGTTAGGCAGTAAATTATATCTTGATATGCATTATGAAGAAATGTGTGGCATTTCTCCTTCATCCATTCGAGAATCAATTAAAAAAATACTATGTAAGTTATTGAAGGATAATGAAATTACTTTTAATATTTTACATGCAATTGCACTAAATGTGAATCAAATATCCAATTTTTCCATTTATCTCTTTGATGATGAAAGTAATAGTTTAAACAATCTGAGTAATAATGATAACACAATGACAGTAGTGGGCACCTATTCAAAATGGAAAGAACGCATAGAAATTATGCAACCAATTGATGATAGTTTGGAATTTAAAGGAACTCTGATACATGAAATGTCACACAAGCTTATGGATATTCTCTATGATAACTTCGCTAAACCCTATCGACAGTACAATAATGAAGCCAAAGACGCCTATCAAAAGGCAATTAATAAAATAAAGGAAAAATTAGAAGAAATAAAAAAAGAATATGATTATAATTCACTAAATAATATACAAACAGGAAATAAATTATATAACCAAGTAATTCAAAGCTTATTAAATGTTCAAAAATACGATAAAAATGAGCATCAATGTGAATATATTGTAAGGTATCCACAATCCATAGCGAGTGGCTCATATGATAATGCTAAAGTGAAAGAACTTATGCAACCATTGGCCGATTACTGGAATGAATATATACAACCAGATATTGAAATATATATTAGTGAGCATGGGGGCAACAGTACTTTTATTTCAGAAAGCGAAGCTATTTTAGCCCCTTCATTTTTCAATGATGTTTCGGAACTTATAAAGGAAAAGACAAAAAAAAGAATACGAAAGGAAACTTTGAGCCTTCTTCAATCAGAAATCGCTAGAAATCCACTGAATTATTTTGTCTTAATCGAAGTATTAAAAAGCGAAGGCGACTATGATGGGGTCGAGACATTAAAAGATGCATTACCTAATGTGACAACTTGGCAAAACATAATATCCAAAAATCCAATATATTATTATGATATTCTCGAAGGACTTGAAAAAAATGGTCAATATGATAGGATTGAGGAATTAAAAAAAATATTTAATACTTGGGAATTTTTAGTGAAAGTACTCAAATCAATATTTTGGGAATGGTATTACGAAGATGAAGAAAATAAAAATTTGGAAGAAAATGAAGAAGAATTTTAAATGAGATTTGAACATCCTTATTTTAAATCCTATGACAATTCGAATAATTTATTAAATAGACTTCTTTCGAAACTTAGTATTTTGCTCTATAGCAAGGAAAAAATTTGTAAGGGACCGGAATGTATACAAACATACACGAGGATCCCGAATAAATTTTTGACGCCGCTAGAGAGCAAAAGAGTTGGTTTCGAAAGAAGTCTATTCAAATAACATTAATGCTTCAAAAGACTTGGTAGCCTTCAAGGAAAGTAAAAAAATAAATCCAAAAACTTCTCCTTTGATCAACAAAATTAATTGATCGACAAGCCTATACATAATAATTAAAATCCTCTACTTATTATATTTGCGAATTTATAACATTATTAACACCTACCAATGACAGAGATAGAATATCCGAATTTTAGTTTCAAAATTTCCGCACAAGATCCTCATTCTAAAGGTCGTTGCGGGGTCTTAGAAACTCCCCATGGATCTATAGAAACACCCAATTTTATCTTCTGCGGTACCAAAGCTGCTATCAAAGGCGTTTCCACTGCTCAAGCTAAAGAAGCAGGGGTAGATATTATTCTCTCTAACACCTATCATCTTTTAATTCAACCAGGCCCAGACATCGTTGCAGCCCATGGTGGACTTCATAAAATGATGAATTGGGACGGTCCCATGCTTACAGATTCTGGAGGATTCCAAATTTTTAGTCTTGGACATGGTGGCGTAGCTCAGGAAATTAAAGGTCGTAACCGTACACATAATCCTCGAACCCTTAAAAAAATAGATGAAGAAGGCGCAGTCTTTCGCTCTTATCTCGATGGACAGATTCATCGCCTAACTCCAGAACTTTCTATTGATATTCAACGAAAATTAGGAGCCGATTTGATTTTAGTCCTTGATGAATGTACTCCTTTTCATATAGATCGCGATTATACTGCACGTTCCATGGAACGCAGCCATCGCTGGGAACTAAGAAGTTTAAAAGAATTTGAAAAAAGTCATAATGGCCGTCAAGCCCTCTATGGCATTGTTCAAGGGGGAGTTTATCCGGATTTACGCAAAGAAAGCGCCACTTTTGTTGCCCAAAACCCCTTTTTCGGCCAAGCAATTGGCGGAAGCTTAGGCGGTCAAAAAGAACAAATGCGCGAAGTGGTCAGTTATGCTTGCAATTACTTACATCCCGAAAGACCCACTCATCTTCTAGGGATCGGAGGCCTAGCAGATATCTGGCATGGTGTAACTTTAGGTGTAGATACTTTTGACTGCGTCCATCCTACTCGTCTGGCCCGTCACGGTGGTGCTCTCGTAATGCCTTCACTGAATGCAGGCAAAGAACATATTAATTTAAAAAATGCTTGTTATAAAAAGGACTATACACCCCTCGACCCAGAATGTAATAATTATTCAAGCAAATTTACACGCGCCTATATTCATTACCTATTTAAGGCCAATGAACTTCTAGCAGGAACCTTGTTAACCATTCATAATATGGCTTTCATGATGCGCCTTGCCAAAGATATCAGAAATGCCATCAAAACCAATCGCTTCCAAGAAACTCAAAAACTATGGTTGAACTATTAAACTAAAAAAACCTAATTCTTAAGATTAATCAGGCCTATTAGGAACTAGAATTTGATACATCACTCTCAGAGAGTAATTTGGAAAACCGACCGTTCGGTAAATTTGGTGTACCAATAGAATGTTTCCAAATGCTTTTTATGTTGTCTTTTGTTTTTTTATCTACATTTCTGGAAAAATCAATCTTAGCATCACTACTTCTTAGAACAGTAAAATCTACGTCTTTCGGCAAACGCGGAATTTTAATTTTAACAGCTTTCCCAACAGACTGAAAAGAAAGTTTATTGAGCCTAGGAAATTCTGGCAATTTAAAATGAGCTTTGTCACTAATGCTGTGAATAGAAAATTTTACCACATAACTTAATAACGGTGATGGTTTGATCACAACATTTTTGTTAATATTATAAATTTCTAGTGTTTTAAGGTTATCATTTTGTAAATTTGGAAATTCAAGAATTGTATCATCTGTTATGTTTTTTATCGAAAATGATTTCAGACCAACAAATTTAGTTAAAATTTCAAAATCTGGTTTCTTCTGAAATCGTTTTGCACCAATATAATAGAATGTCTTTTCACCCAGAGAATCAGGTTTCTCATGGCAAACATTGGCAATAGTTAAAGTTTCGATAGAAGCAAAAATTAGACTAGTTAAACGGGTATTTTCAAATTTAAGTCTTTGGATATCATTTATGCTCGTACAATTAAGATTCTTTAAATTTCTAACACCATAACCAGGGAGACCAATGTTTCCCCTACTATTGCCAATAGTAAGACTTGTCAGACTTATAAAACTAATAGGCGCGCTTATCACGCTATCCATAATGTTTTTAATGATAAGTACTTTGAGCTTATCCAATTTTTGTCCACAAAAGTTAAGTTCACATTCATTATTCATGCGAATAGCAAAGTTTTCTAAATTTTGGCACGACTGTAACCATATCTTCACTTCTTTTCCAATTTCCTTAATTTCAAGTGTTTCAAGTTTAGTAAGCTTCGGAAAACTAACTTTCATCTCTTTATCAATTTCGCCAATACACAAACTCGTGAACTGAGGCAGTAATTGTTCATCTTTTGAAATAGTTTCAAGCAATTGCAAAAAAAGATTTTTAGATGTTTCATCAATTTTTAATTTAAAGGATAATCCTTTTATTCCATCACGCAAATCTTGATTCGATTTATTTGCAAAAGACGTCTGCAATTCCTGTAACTCTCTAAGGTTTTTGATGCTATGAATGCTTGCCGCCCTTTTCACTATAGGAGGCGCCACTCTAGGTTTAACTTCTGGCTTCTCTCTAGGTGCCCGAGGTGCCTGATTTTTTTCATTAACTGGCTTTTTTGGTGAACCCGGTCCCGGTGGAGCAGACCTTGTCCTAAGAGGTATTGGGACTAAGTAGCCACTATCATTTTGATTTTTCTTAGGATTCGCTTGGTCTCCTGTTTTGTTTACCTCAGGAAGCTTCCTGTCTTGAGGACCAGAAGGAACGGCTTCTTGCGATATAGGCTTGAGTAACGATTTATCTGTAACCTCTCTAATTCTTCTAGCATATTCTTTGATACCCTCTATATCATAACCAGGGTTAGCAATTAATCGATATTCTTCATGATAAGGTTGAATGGTATACCTTGAGAGAAGATCAAGCAATAGAGCTTTTGTAGAAGAAGAATCACTATTTTTTAAATTTGATTGATATTTGTTATGAAGTTTAAAGAGATATTCGTCTGTGCTTCCAAGCTTTGAATTCAGAATACAACTGCCCGCATTTTTATCTATCCTATAATGCGCTTTCCCACAGAGAGCGAAATCGTCCTTAAAACTATCTTTTTTATCTTTGTGATTAAAATAGGCCCAATATTGTGCTTGATCTATTTCACCAGTAATCACACTTTTTAAAAGCCCAATTATTGACATGAGCGTTTTATCCCCAATTATCCATTCCGCAACTTTACTTACTGCCGTAGGAACTACCAATTTAGCAACGCCCGTAAAATCTACTACGTTACATAAACTTTCAATGCCTACTTCCATTAGATTTGTTCCATTATTAGCAAAAGTTTTTGATCCCTTATACTCCAGTTTTGGCCAATCTGCCATTTCTTTACATTTTTTGGGTTTGCTGCTTTGAGAATCAAATGTATGAAGAATTTTTGACAAGCCATGTCCTTCAATAGCTAACAAACCATGCACCTTTCTTTTTATTTCATCTTCCAAATTTTTGTTTACCTTACCTATCTTACTTGCTTTCGCATCGAAATGGTCTGTCTGCACCATATCCACTTCAACACAAAACACTTTACCTACGTGCCGATTACAACAATTAACCGGGTTTGGCGAGGCCAAATAGGTAACAATTGGCAGATCTTCTAATAATGTTTTAGCTCTGTTTAAAATGTTAGAGTTCAGTTTTTCCATCATTGGCGCCGTTCCAGGGCTGTCAAATGTCACTGCTTTAATATCCACTTTATGTTCGCTAAAAAATGTGCGACAATAAAAAACACCCAATTCTGCTAACCAACCACCCAGGGAATGACCCGTAAATGATAATCTATAATTTTCCCGAGCAGCTTTTTTTATGGCATATTCGGTCGACTTATAATTTTGTGCTTGCTGACCCACTACGATTTGCCCACCTAATATCTCTTCGATATCGGTCTTTATAACGTTATTGGTTTCAAACAGTCTTTTTAATACATCGAGTACACTACTTTTTGTTCCTCGAGTAGCTAAAACAAAATTATGAGTTTTTGGATTCTCATAGAGTACTCCATAATAGCCACTACTCTTGGTATCATCGTAAACTTTACAAACTTTCCAATTTTCTACAAGGGAATTCTGCTTAATCAGTTGCGGCTGACTCAAAAACACTGAGTCTCCTTCCACACAATCTTCATATACATGTTTGCTTAATAAGCCATGAACAAAATCCGTCGGGTGATATTTAAAATTTTTGACATTGTCTATTAAATGTAATTCTATCTGTCCACAGATCCCGGAAGCAATTTGCTTCTTATTCCAAGAGATAAAACCTAAGGTCGTGTTATGTGAGATAGCATCCTTCAATTCTTCCAACTGTTCTTTTGATAAAGAAAATTCAATCTTTAGTGCAATAATAGATGGGTCATTGCCACCCAATCGTTCAATAATTTTGCTCCAATTTTTTTTTGTGATAAAAGTAAAATTATCGTCATTGCTTACCGAACTAGAGTCGAGTGGGAAGATTATTTTTGGAGAACCAGGTTTATTTTCCCCAGATTTATCTTCAAGTGAGACTTCATCGTCGCTAGACGATGCCTGACTAGCAGATCCTTCAGATATCTTACAGTCCCAAACCCGCTTTTTTTTAGACGAATCTAAATTTTCATCATGAGCACGTCGAGCCCTAAAAGCTCGATTTTCTGTGTCATTTTCAGGAGTGCAAACCTTTCTGGGAATATCAGGCATAGGCTCTTTCCCTTTTGGATCTGGAGTTTTAAATGTAGGCTTTGAATCCGTGCTTTTTGCATCTTTCTGTTTGAAAGCTGGTATTCGTTTCATAATTAAGTATTAGTGAAGATAATTTGAAAATCTATTATTAGCATGATTACCAAAATGTATTTTATTAAAACTACATTTTCAATTTAGGCAAGAAATTTTCTATCATCGATCAATTTTAAAGAAATTTAACTTACAAAATACAATCCTCAGTTCGGCCCTAGTAATACCAAATCTTATTCTAAAATGAGATTTGGTATAAGCCAAAAAATCACAACAATCACTATCACTATACCAAAACATAAATACCTGTCACCAGCAACGGTACAGGCTTATCCAAAAACTAAACTCAATCAATCTATATAATTGCTCTTTTGTTCACCAACTGTTATCAAAATTGCACTTATGCAGCTACTAGTTTTTGCTGCAATACCTCAAATTTGAGGCCAGACTTCTTGCAGCATCATCAGATGCTGCAAGAAATCTATTGATAGAATCTATAGTTCTATGCTTTCAAGATTTTGGCAATGCTACGAAAATCTATGAAACTTTTTCACTGCTAAATTCCATCTCTTATTTTTTATTACATTCCTTGTTGTGCAGGCATTCCTTGTTGCTGCGCAGGCGCTCCTTGGGCAGCAGCGGCATCTGCTTGCTCTTTCCTGAAGGCGTCAGTACTCATTGTAAATCCGCCACCAACAACCGGTAATTGTATCCCTAAGTCAAAGCGCTCGTTAGCTTTATTTGCCCCCCCAGGCGCTGTGCCAGTATCTTCAGCAAATGCTCCTGAAATAGCTATCATTGAAACCGCGATAACACCTAGTATGCTTTTTTTAATCATTTTCATATAATTTCCTTTTCTTTAATTTTATTTATTAGTTGCTTAATTAAGCATATAATTACTTAATTTATAAATAAACATAATTTAATTAATATCATATGTCAAATAAAGCATGTAATTTATTAAAAACTAACGTCACATAAGAAAACTTCACAACTCATTTATAATCAATAGAGTTAATCAAAGGCAGCTGCAACCCATTGAATTTGTTTTATTCAAATATTTTTTTTGCGAAATTTTAAATATTTCTTTAGTTACGAAACAAAACCCGCTATCCATTTATCGGCAAAGCCGACTGTGGGG